>Ga0310690_10007871_pt1 | contig 13639 bp, 11 predicted proteins | sample AusTroGonzalo_MG_2_FD_207661 | JGI IMG/M metagenome (GOLD analysis project Ga0310690, IMG submission 207661) | Bovine rumen microbial communities from tropical cattle in Woodstock, Queensland, Australia - Gonzalo_04 (v2) (version 2) | ecosystem: Host-associated > Mammals > Digestive system >... | reverse complement strand
GAATTCCCGCTGGAACGGCAGTAGATTCCCCTCGGGGTTGTGTTTCATTCCGGTCCGATAACCGTCCAGGATGGCGAAATCAATTAGCTTAAACCTGTTCTTGAACTCATCCTCCTCTATTACCTGATGGAAGAGGTTGGCGATGTGTGCCGGAGGATTGGCGAAGGCACCACAGCCCAGGGCCGACAGCACCAGTGAGTCGTGGAACTGAGCTTGGCCGATACGTAAGATAGTCCGGATCTTCTCCAGGGTGATGTCCACCTCCGGCTGCAGCATCATACCGTCGGCACCGATGCGCGGTCCGCTGAGGGCAGCCACGGAAATGACCGGGATATTGTAGGGCTTGTTATCCAGCTGGGAGCCGGTGGACTCAGGCCCGCGGAAGAAGGTCACGATGCCACTGTAGATGCCGCCATAGCGCTCGTCCATCGGATACTGGTCCGCGTTCTGTTCAAGGCCCAGGTCCGGGTACTGACAGAGCCGGGGATGCGAGAACTGATACAGGGAAAGAATGAGATTGCTGCGCCGGCAGAGATTCTCCTCCTGCGCCCCGGAGCCGTACTCCACCAGACCGCCGGGAGTGTAAAGGTCCGCCAGATTGAGCATAGCCGGATTGTAACCGGCGTCGATGAGATCCTTGGCGGCCAGGACACAATCCTTGTTCTCCACCCGGACCTCAGTGGTGACGGGTTCTACCGGATCTACTAGAAAGTGGAACGGCTCGCTGTACATCACAGCCATATCCATCACCTCCTTGACGGAAGGAAGCTTCACCTTCTGGCCGGAAGGCGCGATATACCAGCCCTGACGCAGCAGTGCCAGCGTGGAGTTGAAGATTTCGATTCTTTGTGCGTGTTTGTCCATGATACGAGAGTTTTCTGCACAAAACTACGCACGAGGTGTTTCATTTTGTGGTACAGTAGCCCTATAATCCACTATAGATTATTCTTGATTGAGAGGCTTTTCTTCTAACGGACCAAAAATAAAGTCAAGGAGCCTGGTGGATACCTTCCCTGTTGCTGTTTCAATATCCTCCTTCGTCCATACATCTGACGGATAATCCACAAGGGCTTTGGCGATGTGATATTTACTATCTTTGTAGCCTGCCTTCTCTGTAACCGTCTTCTGCTTCTTTGTCTGGAACCATTCCCGTCCGATACTTTGATTGATCTTGTCTTCCAGTAAAATCTTATTACCAAGCTGATTCACGATATTGTCAAAGTCTTCCTTTGTGGGGATTCCCGCATTAATGCGAATGGATTCAATATCATGGCCACTAGCTGGCATAATATGCTCAATGTTCACAGTGTCTGTGAAATCGAACTTGAGATCATGCTCTTTTGCATACAGATACTCGTTGAGGAAGACAAGTACGTTTTTCCGATAGTCTTCAATCTCTTGCTGTATTGAGGTGCGCTTCCAGCTCTTATTGATGTGCGCACTGAAATCCTTTTCAATCTCTTCCAGCGGAATGGAAGGATCAACAAGCTTAACGTTTTCACCGAAAAGGAAAGTCTTAAACAGAGAACTCGAGTAGCCGGTATCAACCAATTCCAAAACCGCGAAGAGTCTAATCAGGTATTCAGCAATAGGGCGAACCTTATCGATATCAATGTCCTCAACATCAAAATTGTACAGATACGAGATAAAGTATATCCTGATGTTGTCATTGAATTTCAATAGAAGCTTGACGATAGGATAGTCCTTTACCTTGTCCCAGATTTTGGTAATTTTTTCAAAAGAGCCACATAAGTCCATCGGATCTTTGAGAAGGCCTTTCTTGATAGTAAGGTAGTAGTTTCTCAAGCCAGGAGTGGTGACATTCGGAGCGCCGGCTGTCACGTATTCCTTATCCTTTGCTCTGCGGATGTACATGTACTGCTGTAGAACGCCATCAATACCGACGATACCCCGGCTGCTGAGTTCATTCGTGAGCTTCTTAATTCCCTCCCACTGTTCATTGAACTGAGGTCTATTATCTCCAGCATTAGAATAAAGTTGTGCGGAAATAATGTCAGCATCAGAAAGAGGCATACCAGTAGAGTTCAAGGAGTTGAACATGGTGATAGCCTGCTCAATCTGCCAGCTGCGGATCTCAATAATCTGGCACTTGTTCAAGAAGGTCTTTGTGAACGAATTGAGTGTAGTTTCGTTAAGGGCCTCTAGCTTCTCATAGAAGAATTTGAAATTCCGGAAGAAGTTCGTGTATTTATTGTCCTTCTGGCGCCTAGGAATCTTGTATACCGCAGCCTCAGCTTCGTAAAAGTCCTTTGCGTCAAGGATCTTCGTCAATTCATCTTTGAATTGCTCATTAATGGACATGTTCTCCAGAATCACAGTTCCTCTGGCTGCATCCCAACTTTCCTCTATATCAACCAACTTATCCTCATCAGCCTTATAAAGAAGCTCAAGGATTTTCTCGCGATTCTTATTGAGACCTTTACATAGTGCCTTGGAATCATCGTCGCGAGAGATGGTTGATAAGACAACATTTAAACGCAACAGTATAGCCTTGAGCAGCAGGAGGAACGTGGTTGTACGCTGTTGACCGTCAATAAGTTGGAACTTATTGGGGTTAGAGCAGTCACTGATGATAGTCCCGAAGAAATATGGATCTTCTGGAGCGGTATCAATATAATCCTCAATATCCTGCCATAATTTATCACAGCGAGGGATATCCCAGGAATAGCCACGCTGATACTCAGGGATGACAAATATATCGTTTGTTCCGAGAGCGATATATTCGCTAAATAACTTCAGTTTAGGCTCAATGTCATTTGCCATGGTATTTTGATGTTATTGATTATTCTGGTTTGAAGGTATTAAGTCTTACAAATTTACACATTTTCGTTTGATTAGGCGAAAATTGCCATCTCTTGTCGCAAAACTACATAGTAATTGTCTCAAACCGTGGGACAATGAATACTGATTAACTTCCCGGCATAAAACACACTAAAGACGAGCCACGTCCATTCCGGGCAGCACGGACAATGCGGACAGGGCGGACAATTTATGGCTTAACAGTAGTCCTCCATCACGTCCCCGCCGGTCCATTCTAAGCCACGAGATTCGGTGAAGTATTTCTGGGCGCCTTCCTCCGTGAAAAATGTGCGGATGCTCTTGTGGACGAAGAAACCATTCTCAAATGTCACCTCTGATAGTGCGTAATGAGTGACACCTGATATCTCGGTGACAACTGACAGATGGCTACCGTCTTCGGACATCGCCGCATCATACACCGGGGATTCTCCCCAGCGGTTTCGGGTATAGATGGCACCCTTCGGAAGACGGGCTAGATAGTCCTGCAGCGGCGTTGCGGTGATTTCCGTCGGAATCTGCGGGAACTCAGTGGGTGTCTTCCAGTCCAGCTGCTTGGCTCCTGGTGTAAGGGAGTCTTTGAGACCGAAATTCTCTTCTTCGTACTGCCGCCAAGATTCCGCGATTTCTGCTTCCCTCTGGGCCTTGGTCTTGTAACCAGGATAGGCACTTCCGCCATTCCATTTGGCCGCCTCCGCCATCTCCTCATCTGAAAACACCCAATCTCCGAGTCCTTTTCCGGTTCCCTGAGGCTTGGAATCTCTGGCCGACCACTCATCAATATGTTTCTTGCATGCAGCAGCTTCTTCCTTCGTCACCGTCTTCATCCAGCTGACATCCGGAGGGAGGGCCTTGGTGCGAAGAATCGCCGGATTCTCTATGAAAGCCTCAACGCTGCCGCACAGATAGATGATTTTCTTGCGCGTGGCATCATTGTTCAGAGCGTTTTCAATCCTTGTGAGCCAGCGGAGATTCTCTGGGCGGTTGTTACACCGGTTTGTATCGATATGGTCAACCACCATGTGCGGTTGAGGTTCCGGTCCGTGAAAGGCCGTACAAACGACCTGATGAACGCGGACATTCCCGGTGAAAAGCATATAGCCGGTTTTCTCATCTTTGGTTCCGAACGTCCAGACATTATCCCATTTGCTGGGCTTACAACCTTCTTTGGGAAGACGTAGGATGGCACCATTGTCCCGGACCAGATACTGACGGTCCTTGTATTCGCACTGCATCTCGCGGTCGAATACCTCAAGCAGATCTTTAGTGTCCATACTACTGCTCCTTCTCTTCGTTGGGAATCAGGTCCAGGTGGGCGTTGAGAACAATTGCGATGCGCGACAGGATGTCGATGCCCGTCGAGTACTTCCCTTGCTCGATGCGGGAAAGGTTGGCCGCATCAATGCCGGTGAGGATGGCCAGATCCCGGGCCTCCATCTTCTTGGCTTCCCGGAGTTCCTTGATGCGCTTGCCAATGCGTTCACGCTCTCCCTGGCGGTTGCCGTGGCCGACACCCATCGAGGGCACGGCGTTGCGCATGAATTCCCAGCTGATTCGATTGATCATCTTCTCCTTGTCGTCGGAGAAGTTCCGGTCGAATATGAATTCAATTAGGTGGAGGACGTAGTTTTTGTACTCGTCGCTGTCGTACTTGGCCAGATCTGACCACATTGTAAAGATTTCCCCGTCCGGGGTTTGAACCTCGACTTGATGATCGTCGAGGATTTGGGCACGCGACTTGGTCGGAGTGTCCATGAACTTCTTTAAGTTCTTGTCCATATGTGAGTTGCCGAATTTATAGGTGTTGTCGCCACCTTTAAGTGTTAAACTTGCTGCGAAGATAATAATAATCTTTTCAATTGGCAAATAAACCAATTAGGAAAAGTGATGCAATTTGTTGATGCCGGCGAAAAAGAGTAAATTTGTTGCCAACACTCATAAAGAATCCTCTATGAACCCAGTATCCCAACGCCTGCTGAACCAGCAGCTCATTTGCCCCCAGTTCACCACACCGCATGATGTGGTGGCATGGATGGGAGCCATGCAGGCGCAGGAGTACCGAATGATGCGCTGGGCCGTTGGGATGCGCACAAAGCGTCCCTCAGCCAAGGCCTTCGAGAAGGCATACAACGAAGGTCAAATTGTAAGGATACACCTGTTCCGTACCACCTGGCAACTGGTGCCCGGAGAAGACCTGGGATGGATGCTGGAACTCTGCCGGGACAATGCCCTCCGAGGCATGGCCGGCTGGATGCACTCAAACGGCGTGGACATCCCCCTGGCTGAGCAAGAAGCCATTCAGCAGATATTCCATGACCATCTTTCCAAGAGCAGGATCGCCCAGAAGGCAGATTTCGCCATTGCCCTCAAGGACAAAGGAATCACCATGGACGACCACCGTCTCTCCTACCACATCCGCTTGGCCGAGTACAGCGGGCTGCTATGCAGCGGGGATTTATACCCCATGAAACATAGTTACGCCCTTGCGGTCGACAAATTGCCCAAGGCACCCCAAATGACCAAGGAAGAAGCTCTGGCCAGGCTGGCCAGGACCTACTTCCGCAGCCACGGCCCCGCCACCCTGGAAGACTTCGTATGGTGGAGCGGCCTCAACATCGGTGATTGCAGGAAGGGATTGAGCGCAATACAGAACGAACTCGTCGAGGAGCGTTGGAAAGGGCTTTCTTTCTTCCGTCATCAGGACAGCCGCACCCGCGGATTCAGAAGTGGCACTGTAACGCTTCTTCCTCCCTACGATGAATACCTAATTGGTTACAAGAGCCGCCACGTTTCCGTCCATCCGGACCACATGCACCGCGCCCACAGCGGTAATGGAATCTTCTGGCCGGTCATACTCCAGGACGGTGAAGCCAAAGGCAACTGGTCCGCCGCTAGCGGTAAAGTTAAAATCGATGTATTCCATTCCAATGCCAGTCTAAACCAGAAGATGCTAGAGGAAGAGATGGCGCGATATCAGAAGTTCATCAGCAATTAGCCAGCCCAGAAGACAGCTATTTGAGATCACGTCATTTCTACCAGTCTTGAGACGTGCATCAAGAGTACATATTGAGAGAGGAAGGACATCGACAAGTCCTTCTTCCTTTCCATCAATCGATGAATAGGATAAAGCGTGACGTATATTTCTTTTAAAATGTGTACCTTTGTAGAAACCCAATAACTATAATTGCAATGCCGGATCTTTTTGGAGAGCCTGCTTATGAGAGTTTAAGCATCCAACAGGCTGTCAAGAATATTAAAACCATGATTGAGACTGCCATCATAGATGGTGGTGTTGATGAGAATGGAAGAAGAATTGATGGTTGCCAAGCTAAAAATAACATTATTCGTAGCCAAGGCCCTATCTGCCAATTACACGATGCTGTAAAGTCCTCGCTTATTGACCTTGGGGTTAATCCTGATTATATTAAGCCCCCTTTTCTTAGCCATGAAGGGGAGATTAGGGTTTTCGGTAGACTGAAAGCGAAGGATCAGGACGTATGCGTCCTTCCGAATGATGTTAATCAGGAGCGCCAAATGCTTTCGTTCGATGGTCTCCTTCATGGAGAAATGGATCCCCTGGGACTACGTCTTACGGAGAGGATATTGTCAATCAATGTTAGAAGTCAGTTGAGCAGCGGTAGCAAGAACTTTGATACGCTCTATGAAAGGACTTTTGCTGAAGCACTAAACCTTCATCTCCGTTGCGATAGAATGGTGCTTGGTGAGGTTTATATGATTCCTGTATTTGAGTATGATGATAACGCTGCCAAGAGAAATCAAGTTGTATTCAAACCCAATAGATTCGTTCGACGTCACATTGAGAAGTACTTGGCATCTTTCGGAGCGATTAATGGAAGAAGAGATATCACTACCGATTTCTGGCAATATGAGCGAGTTTGCCTCTTGATTGTAGATTTCAATCACGAACAGCCTGTAATCTTCAATACTGATCAGGCTTTAATTGAGGCTGGGCTTATGACGCCGAATCAGGGGCTTACAATTGAGAATATGAATTTCCCGACATTAGCTCAAACCCTGCTGGAGATTTATTCCCAAAGGTTTGGCGCGGGGAAGTTTATTTGATATAGCTTCAAAAGGAAAGCATCAATTTCCTCTTGTGACGAGAGTGCTCTAAGTTGGTTTATATCCTTGACCGACATCTCAGGAATTGTGAACTTTTCGATGAAGTTCTTCTGGTAGCAAGGATAACCACCTTCAATAGAGACGCTAGTGCGACTTACGTAGAAATGCATTAGCCCAGAATTTAGAATCTTGATAAGGACATCGTGATTCTCTTCATTAGTTATCAGAGCACGTTCTGGGGCAAATAACCCAAAGTCGCCACTATCATTCTCGTTATAGAACAAAGCATACCCATTTGTGAACAGGCTATCCCGATTGTCATCAAAAATGAACCGGGGATACTGACTAAACGTTGGTGTGTATACCTTTATCCCGTGCTTATTAAGGCCTTGAGTTCTTCCATAAGCGAAAAAAGGAGAATACTCGTGTTTCCCTTTGCCTCTTTGCTTTAAAACATCTCTGACAGTTACGAGATACTCATAACACTTCGGGAATTTCTTCTTCATATCAGTCTCGGAAATGGCGCTGGCTGCGCCATTCTTTATGATGTAAGGGAAAATGATTCTCCTCTGGTTAAGAAGGAGGTCATTAGGCTCTTTGATTGTCGAGATTTTGACAAGGGGGCGCGTTACTGACTTCTCAACCGCAAATGAAGAAGAATACTTGTTGTTGCAGTAATAGTAATCCTTGTCTTCTTTATAAGGAAGGACAAAAAAAGCCTCATCCTTTAATGTCGCTATACCAACAGCAATATTGAAAAGTATCCCGATAGAATCACCGGCACTTTCTACTCTTGAGATAACAGCACGCTCATTATCACACAATAACCGCCACTTCTTGATGCTAAGTTCAGAATAGGGATTGGGGGTATATGATGCGGAGTCTAAGAAATCCCCGACGGATTGGCCATGCTTTATACGCGCATATTCAATGCTCGTTTGCCGTGTCTTGGTTAAAAAAGTGATGGCAGTATAAGTCTGGACATCAAACACCTTTGTTGAATTGAAGTCGACAATCCTTGTAACAAGATTATTGTCCTGGAAATACTTGCGAAGGCTTTCCCCAGAAAGAGACGTGAAATAGTTATTTGGTGTTATATAACCAAGAGTCCCGTTTGGTTTGAGGAGGCGATGTCCAATCTCAAAGAAGGCAAAATAGAGATTAAAAGTACCAAAACTTGTTGTCTCATATTTTGTTAATAGCAAGTCCCTTGTTTCATCCTTCATGTCTTGAAACTTCACATAAGGAGGGTTGCCAATTACAGCGTCATATTCATGCTTCCAATTACGTGTAAGACTGTTGTCGCATTCTACCTTTATGGAGGACTCTTTCACAACTTCTCCATACGAAAGACCAAAAAGCATGATTAAGATCTTACTCCTCCTTACATTATAATCCAGGAGGTCAACGCCAAAGAGGTTCTCTGATACGATTTCAGAAATAGTTTTTCCATATGTATTCTTGTAATATCGAAGAATACCAAGCAGGAATGCACCGCTTCCGCAACTGATATCAATCACCTTGGCCTTCTCGTCAGGATGAATGCTTTGTATGATGAAATCAACTATTATCTGAGGTGTAAAGAAAGCACCATTGGTTTCACGGTCTTCAGCGGGAATCAATAGCTCCAGGTCAACTGCTAGATCAGCAAGTGAAGTGTGACGTAAAGACTCAATGTCTGAGCAGAACTCTAAGGACGGTGAGAAACCTTTTAGATAGCTTTTGAAATAAGGATGGTCTGATTTGGTTACTGCATTAACTTTGAGATAGTTGGCTACTATCCCTTTCTCTATATCTTCAACGTTATACTTTCCTATTAACTCAGTTAATGTCATACAAAAACCACCCTCCTTAAAACGGGTTTACGAAGTTACTGAATTATTTTGAGACCGACCAACATAAAATAGAAGTTCTTTTTAAAAAGCGCTAACTTCATCGGGAAGGGGGAAGATATCCCCGGTCAAGCCGGGGATGACGTGTTGTCTGGCCTGTCTTCATCTTCCTCCTCCACCTTCTCCGCCCCCATAAACATCAGTCCGAGGTCTTCTATCAGTGCCTCCACCTCATCGGCTTTCTCCGGATCAAGATACTGCGCCGCCAGCAAGAATTCCTTGCTATGTTGCTTGATGCTTTCATCGGCCGGGCGGAGCTTCTCCCGGATGAACCAGTCGGCGATGTCGATATGTGCCTCAATGTCCTCAGCGGTGGCATTCCGCTGGAGAATGGGACTCACGGTCACGTGAAGGTCCGGGAACTGCGCCAGCTTCTCGATCCAGGTGGCGTAGCCATCGATATCCGGATAGGCCACAATCTTGCGGCCCTTCAGCACCAGCAGCCGCTCGTTGATCATAGACTTGCCGCCGGTAGCCAGCCAGAGGAAGCGGGGCATGATGCCTGCGCAGATGACGGCCGTCTTCTCTGATTCGACCAGGGCGACGGTTTTCCCCGGATGCTGCGCCAGGAGGTGCTCGCCGAACAGGCACTGCGTGAGCTGCCAGTCGGACGTGAGCTGACCGGACTGCTTCATCAGGGAGTGAACCCAGGTAATGCGGTTGGGCTGGTTCTCATCCTTGATGCGGTGGCCGGTCTCGGCATCGTATTTCATGATCTTCCCGGTACGGCACCGGCCGCGGATGTCCAGCTGGAAGAAGATGACGTCCTTCTTGGAGGTGACGCCCAGCTGGTATTCGTGGACCAGGTCCTCAACGATGATGGGATCGAGAATGGAAAGGAGAAAGGTGACGAAATCCGAGTTGAGACTGGGACGGACGCTGCGGAGGACGATGTCCGGCGGGATGAAGCAGGTGGCCACGGGAAGTGTCTGGGGGCGCTGCTGTTTCTGTTCCAGCCAGTCGACTCTCTGGTATCGCCAGTCGGGGCCTGGCTTGCGCTCAGGATGGTCCCGGAAGAACTCCCGGGGCGTGTAGTGGTAGTGGCAGGATGAGTCGTGGTCGCATTTGCCGACGGTGGCGTCCAGCGGCTCTCCCTGCTCATCGACGTAGAGCGTGAAGCAGTGTGTCTTCCCGCAGGCCGGGCACGTGTGCCTTGACGACGGCCCGGCGTATTTCTGCAGGGAGTACATGTTACCGGCCTTTGGGGTTGAACCATACGGTGCGCTTCACCGGGAGGCAGCGGCCGGAGGGATAACGGCGGTCGTGGGACCAATGTCCGTCCGGGCGGACAGGGCGGACAGTACGGACGGAGAGGACAGTGAGGGTACAGGTATTCTTGTGCATAATCAGTCTTGTTCAAAGGGTAAAACATCATTGGTGCCCGTTGTGTCCGGGCTGTCCGGAGTGTCCGGGGCGTCCTGATTCTGGGCGGACGCGGACGCCTGCTCGGCTTTGATCTGCTTCATAATTTCCGCGACTTTGGTCTTGCCGATGCCCAGGAAGGCTGCGATCTCACGGGAGGACTTGCCTTTGGCCATCTGCTCGCGGACGTTCACTACACGCATATCTTCTTCATCGTCAGCGCGGTCCTTGAGGTGGTCGCGCTCCCGACCAGTGCCGATGGGCTCGAAGTGGACGAAGTTGTCGTTCTTCTTGACTTCATAGACCAGGACGTTGTCGGAGTCGTATTTGAAGGCGCCGTGGCGGACTTTGATCTGCTTGACGTAGCGGATGCTCTTGCCCTGGGTTGAGGGACCGATGGCAATCACGCTGTCAAAGAAGTTGAAAAGGCGTTTGGAACCGCCGAGGTCGTTCTGGGTAATGGGGCTGGAGAGGGATCGCTTGGGCGTGTGGGCGACGATCAGGAGGGACCAGCCGTGCTTAAACTTCAGGAGCTTGAGGTTCTGCATGAACTGCCCTGCGTCGGCTCCTTTGTCCATGTTGTTGCAGAGGTAGCCGATGTTATCCACCATGACGACGTCGCAGTCATAAGCCAGGGCCGTCTGTTCGATGTGGTTGAGGATGACGGTTTCATAGTCCTTGGGTACCATGGCCATGGGATCAATCTCGGCCCGGAAGAAGGTATCCGGGAAAGGATAGCGTTCACCGGTTATGGGATCGCTGTAGCGGAGCTGGAATTGTTTGTCGGACATCTCGCAGTCGATGTAGAGGACGCGGTGCCGGATGGCGATGTAGGCGGCCATCTGGACGGCGAAGATGCTCTTTCCCAGGTTGGAATCGGCAAAGAGGCAGCAGACTTCCTCTTCGAACCAGAGTTCGTCGTAGAGGGGATCGGGATCGGGGCGCTTCTGGGCGTCGGCCACCGTGTCGTTGGCAGTCTTGACGCGGAAGATGCCTACCTTCCCGGTGTGGCCTTCGGCTTCCAGCTCATCGGTGATGAGGCTTTCGAGGTCTTTGTCCATGGCTATTTCCTCCGGAGTTTCTTGATGCGGATGCAGGCGCCCTTGCGGGTGTAGTTGAGGACTTCCTGGCGGTCAAGGAGGAACTTGCCGTCGGGCTGGGTGAAGTGGAGGCGGCCTTCCACCGGGCCTTCCTTGCAGTAGCGGTAGATGGTCTTCTTGGAGACGTTGAGGAGCTTGGCGGCTTCGGCAACGGTGATGAGGTCTGTGTTCTGCTTCAGTATGGTATCTTGCACCGCTTTGGTGACCGCCTGGGTGATGGCGGGTTTCAGCACTTCGTCGAAGAAGGACTGAAACATATCGCTTGCTGACATGTTCGTGTAAATTTTAATTATGTAGTTCGGGGGTCTGCGCAGGCCTCGTCGGCAGTTTGCCGGCAAGTACAAAAATATACGAATATTTTGTCACTACCAAAGCCGAAAATGGGACAATAGTTGGCTACAAAAAAGTATTAATTAACGAGTTATGTTGTCTCGGTAACCGATTGAAAATGCCGTTGGATTGGCCTGCATTATTTGTGGTGTCTTGTTGGCTACATATACACCACATCCCCCATTTGGCGCTGGTCTGCACGATGTCAAGCGGGACATTATTTTGTTGAAAAAATTATCTGGTTAAAGATTGAAAGCGCACTTTTGTATTTTTCCAAGATACGTTCTTGAGGATGCCGATTTTCAGGGCATTTTTCCCGATAAAACGGGTGGTTATAGTTTTGAATGTGGATTTTGTTAAGTTGGCTACTTTTTCCGTAAGTCGTTGATTGTCAATAGTGCAAATTTGTTATAAAAGTTATCAACAATTTATGGTAGCCAAAATGTTATTTCATATCGTAAGCAAGGTGTCCACAGTGTCCATACTGTCCACGGTGTCCCAAGTGTCCACACTGTCCACGGTGTCCACGGGGTGTGGACATAAAAAGATATCCGGAATTTACTGTAGTTTTACAGTGTTTTCCGGATAGCCTTACTACCTCATATTACAATTATCTGCCTCAAATCCGAAGAAATGAGGCAGATAACCTATTGAATGACGCAGATTAGTCGAAGTAATCGTACTTGTCGGTGAGTTTCTGGACTACGTCCAGCTGGTCGGCCTTGATGTAGCGCTTGAGCATCTCTGGCGTGGTGTGGCCGGTGACCTTCATGATGTCGAAGATGTCGATGCCGGCAAGGTACATGAGGGTGGCGCCGGTGCGGCGTGCCGTGTGCGACATCACAAGCTTGTACTTCTCTATGGTTTCCTTCTTCCGGACACCGCCGTTGGATTTCTCCAGGGTGACAAGGTCGGTGAGGCCGGCGACGCGGGCGATGTCCTTGATGTGGCGGTTGATGGTCTGATCCTCGAAGTGCGGGAGCTCGTAGTTGTACTTCTCCAGGATTGCAATCAGCTCTTTTTTGCAGGGGATGCTGACCTTGGCGCCGGTCTTCTTCTGGTGGATGTCAATGTAGGTGATATCCTTGGTCTTGATGACGGCTTTGGTCTGGCCGGGGTTTTCTTCGTCCGGAACGTCCTCAATCCAGCGCTTGGTGGTGGTATGGATGTCTTCCCTCTTGATGTTGTTGTAATCGGAGATACGCTGAGCGGTGTAGACGCCGACCATAAATATATCGCGCGAGATGGCGGCGCCTGCTTCGAGTGTGCTCAGATCGGCCGCGTTCATCTTATCAAGTTCCTCCTGGGTGAGGTAGATGCTGTCTACCTGGACGCGGTTGCCCTTGAATTTGGGATTCTTGTAGGCGGCGTTGTGGTGGTAGCCTTCTGTCTCTGCGATGGACATGATCCACTTGAGCTGGTTGATGATTTTGCCGGCGGTATTGATGGCGTAGTCCCGCTTCTTGAGGTAGGCCAGGAAGTCGTAGTAGAACTGCATGTCAATGTCGTCGAAATCGTATTCCCGCTTTTTGGACTGCTGGAATTTCTTGAATTGCTTAGCGGAGGTCCGGATGGTGCGGATGCTGCCATCGGTGAAGACTGTTCCTTTCTCGGTGAGACGGTGGCCGGCGGCGATGTCCTTGATGAACTGGTCCATGTATTTGGTCAGCGTGACGCGCTTGGCTTCCTCTTCCGCGGCTTTGGCCTTGGCGAGCGCTTCCTCCTGCTCCTTCAAGACGTCGGCATAGACGATTTCGTTGATGATTGTGCGCATCTGTTCCTTGGAGGGCGCAGTCTCGCCGGTGAGCAGGGTGTCCAGTGTGGTTTTGAGCTGATCCAGCTTGGCCCACATGGAAGGCTCCTTTGCCCGGAACTTTTTCATTGCTTTGACGTCCTTGTTCGCTTCACCCCAGGCGTCGATGTCCACCTCCATGTTAGTGGTCATCTTGTAGTTGATGGCGAGCTTGCGGGACTGCAGCCGGACGAAGAGAGTCGTGTAGGTTGTCTCCTTGGGTTTGGGGGTGATGAAGAATGATGTTGCCATAAAAAACAGTA
>Ga0310690_10007870_pt1 | contig 13639 bp, 8 predicted proteins | sample AusTroGonzalo_MG_2_FD_207661 | JGI IMG/M metagenome (GOLD analysis project Ga0310690, IMG submission 207661) | Bovine rumen microbial communities from tropical cattle in Woodstock, Queensland, Australia - Gonzalo_04 (v2) (version 2) | ecosystem: Host-associated > Mammals > Digestive system >... | reverse complement strand
AAACGCTGACACTGTCCACGATTTCGAGAAAGACCCTATCGAGACTTACGTCGATAACGGTTGGGTACGCGCCAAAGGCACCACTCTCGGCGCTGACGACGGTCTCGGAGCAGCTGCTGCAATGGGCGTCCTCGCAGCAAAGAACCTCGAACACGGTCCTATCGAAGGCCTCTTCACCATCGACGAAGAGACAGGCATGACAGGCGCCAACAAACTCGCCCCAGGCGTACTCAAAGGCGACATCCTCCTCAACATGGACTCAGAGACTGAAGGCGAGCTTTACGTGGGTTGCGCCGGCGGTATCGACACCAACGCCTACTGGACTCCAAAAATGGAAAAAGTAGCCGACGGAATGGAAGCTTACCAATTGATAGTCAAAGGATTAAAAGGCGGTCACTCGGGCATGGACATCAACCTCGGAAGAGGCAATGCCAACAAACTCATGAACACCTTATTAATATTGACTGCACAGAAATTCGGAGTGCGTCTCGCCACCATCAACGGAGGCAGCTTGCGCAACGCCATCCCAAGAGAGTCGTTCGCCACTGTCGTCATCCCAGCCGACAAAGCCGAGAAGATGAAGAAACTCGTTGAGGAATACAACACCACAGTGAAAGAACAGTTCGCCGAGACAGAACCTGACCTCCAGGTGTCAATGGTCGAGACCGAGATGCCAAAGGAAGTCATCGACAACAAGACTTTCAAGAACATGATGGAAGCCATCGCAAAATATCCTAACGGCGTCATCGGAATGTCGAAAGACTTCGAAGGCACTGTCGAGACATCATCGAACCTCGCATTGGTGAAGTCGGAAGACGGCAAGATCATCACATGTTCACTGCAGCGCGGCCTTGTCGATGAGCTTAAGGACAAGCTCGCTGACGACATCCGCAAAGTGCTGGAAGAACACGGCGCAAAGGCTGAGTCAAGCGGCTCATACCACGGCTGGAAACCAAACATCGACAGCCCTATCCTCGCCACAATGAAGAAGGTTTATAAAGAAAAATTCGGCAAAGAGCCTAAAGTCATGGTCATCCACGCTGGTCTCGAATGCGGTATCCTTGGCGCAAAATATCCTAACTGGGATATGATTTCGTTCGGCCCGACACTCGTGCATCCACACTCACCAGACGAGGCTCTGCTCATCGAATCAGTGGCTCCGTTCTGGGAATTTCTGGTCGAAACATTGAAAAATGTACCTGAAAAATAATTTTTCAAAAAAATGTTGTACGTATAAAAAATTTATGTAATTTTGCAGTCCGAATTTTAAGGTCAGAAAAAATAAAAAAAATTAGATAAAGCAATGAAACGTACATTCCAACCATCGAACAGAAGACGCAAGAACAAACACGGTTTCAGAGAAAGAATGGCAACTGCTAACGGTCGCAAAGTGTTGAAAGCACGTCGCGCCAAAGGCAGAAAGAAGCTCACAGTATCTGACGAGTATTGATTCGGCGAAGCCGTACCTGATAATTATTTAAGGTTACAAAAAAGAGACATCGTAAAAGTTGTCTCTTTTTTTTGTATTTTTGCGCATGCAAAAATACAAAAAAATATCAATTTTGTTTTTATTGGTTCTCGTAACCAACATTGCTATTTTTGCCCAAATCCCAGATTTCTTCAACGTACCCCGCTCCTCCTCCATCGACTCTTACCGTCGCGACGGCTGCGATTACCTCATCATAACGCCTAACGACATCACGATAAAAGCATGGGCCGACACCTTACGCAACTTCCGCGAGACACAAGGCATCATCACAAGAGTAAAGACGCTTGATGATATCGGCTGTAACCATCCCGACTCGTTGAAGGCATATCTCCAGTATGGCTACGAGCATTGGAACCCCGCTCCCACCGCAGTGCTGCTTCTCGGCGACTATGCCTCCGACTCCACCGCCGGCATCACGTCATACGCACTCACCGACCATCCGGGAGGACAAGCCTATGAGCCGTATCTCGCCGACAACAAACTCGTTGACTTCAACAACGACGGTCTCCCCGACATGGTGATAGCACGCATGCCGGCCGCCAATGGCGACGAAGCCGCGCTTATGGTGCAGAAAACACTCCAATATGAGCGCCATCCATATACCGATGAGTATTATTACGCTCATCCAGTGACAGCAATGGGCTACCAACGCACACGATGGTTCCAATTGTGCACCGAGATAGTAGCCGGATACCTCGAAAACCATGGCAAAGACGTAATTCACCTCAATGGCATCCACCAAGGCACCCCCGACTCAGTATGGTCAACCGGACAAAGGACCGAGCAAGTGCTGAGTTACTTCGGTCCCGATGGCCTTGGATACATCCCCGCCACCATGTCACATCTCACCGACTGGAGCGGAAACGCCAGCCAGATAAAACAAGCCCTCGAAAACGGCTCATATCTGCTCATCCACCGCGACCACGGCACATTCCAGGCATGGGGCGAGCCTGAATTCAACAACTGGCACATCAACAATTTACATAATGACAAGCTTAGCTTCATCATGTCGGCCAACTGCCAGACAGGCGACTTCAGCTATGGCAACGGCACCAACGACTGCCTCGCCGAGCGTTTCTTACGCATCCCCAATGGTGCCGTCGGCGTCATAGCAGCATCACAGTATTCCTATTCCTACGTCAACGACACATACGTCTGGGGATTTTTCGACTATCTATACCCCGACTTCATGCCCGACTACGGCCCACAATCCTTTGACTTCCAATATCCTGCGTTTGCCAACGCCTATGGGAAGTACTTCCTGCAACAGTCGTCATTTCCTGCCAATGCCAGCATGAAACCCATCACTTACAACCTCTTCCATTATTTCGGCGATGCTTATCTGCAACTTTATTCCGAGGTGCCTCAGCAACTAGCCGTCTCACACCCCGAGAGCGTACGCCCTGCCGATAAAACCATCACAATACATGCCGATGCGGATACTCACATCGCTTTATCGGTTGACAATCAACTCATTGCAAGAGGCAAATCCAACGGCAGCTCCATAACGCTACACTACACCGACATCCTCGATGAAGGCGATATCATCAAAGTAGTTGCCACAAAACTAAACCATTACCGTCATGAAAGCCACATCGTTGTCACCAATGACATCGGAATAGACGAAATCTATAGCGACAGCTTCAGCATCTACCCCAACCCCACCAGCGGAGTATTGAACATCGAAGGTCAAAGTATCAATAAAATAGTCATAATCAACACATTAGGACAAGAAATCAAAAGCATTGACAACGCCAATGACAGCAGTCCCGTCATAGTTGATTGTGCGAATCTCAACCACGGCGTTTATTACGTAATAATATCAGGTCAAAACACCGTGGTCCGAAAATTCGTCAAGAGATAAACACCATCATTCGCATACTAGACGTACAGACAATCCCGTCTTACGCTCATTAACCATAGCAAAATTATAACTATTAGTTTCATGATAGTATAAGCCATAAGCTGATGTAGAGCTTTTCGCAGTACTTGACCACATTTTACCATATGTGTTAGCGCCTTGTTCGCTGGTTTGATAACGATATCCAGCAAAAGGCAAAAACACAGCGCCCGCAGTTTCCATTTCATGCCATTGCGATTCCGTGTATGTGTTATCCGTACACAAAACAGCATCGCCTCCAGTAAAACAATCAGCATATGGCTCCGACCAGTCGTCAGGCAAAAGCACTATTCCCTGGGTATTGACGACAGTGGCTCTCGCAAATTTTTCCGATGCGCCAGCACGTTCTGTAAAAATGTAAGCCCACTCATCATTGGTCAATGTCCTCCACTGTCGGTTTGTATTTCCACCGTTTTCTATCATGTTGTAACCCCAATCAGCCTTACCAGTGCAGTCATATAGATTATTTGTGCCATCTCCATAAGCCAAATAATTCTTCTGTGTTCGATCGGTATTGTACGGCATATAGCACACAGCCCCATGATTGTAGCCCGATGTTCCCCAGCAAAATAGCGTTATCACCGACAGTTTGGAGCAATCAGTGCCAATACTACCGTTTTGCTCAACCAATTCATATTGGTTGTCGAGGAAACGCCACACCTTAGTGGCTTTCACGTACGATAAGTTCGCTTTCGAAAAAACCACTGTCTTGCCATCACTGTTAACCGTAAACACGCCATTCATCGCGCCTTCAGGCCGTCTGAAAGTGTTCATCACCACGTCGATGCCAGCACCAATATAATCGTTGATGTTTATTTGCGGCACAGCTCCCCTATGTCCTGAATAAAGCCCGCTGAACGCCGAGCCTTCACCACCTTCCGGAACTTCGTCTTGTGGCAACAATATCGCCCATCGCGTGCCACTACCAGCCGGCAACAATATCTTGCCTTCGTTCTCCATTCCGTAGGCAAACGACGCGCTGCCGAAACCAACAGTGACAGTGTTTTTCATGCCTTTTATACATGTTGCGGCAAACTCCTGAGGAGTCGTCACCTCAAAACGCACCAATGCACATTTGTTCTCCAATCTCGCCTCATAAGTCGTTGTCCCTGAAGAATATTTCTCATACGAATGACCGTATGATATCACAGGCATACTGTTAATCTGGTCGGCAATACTAAACGAGCAACTGGTGCTGGTTCCAGCCGTCAAGCCTTCAATCTCGACATTGCCAAGATGATAGAAATGCAAATAATCGCTCGTTGACGGATTGGTTATCGTGCCAGTGAATATTCCATCAGCATACGTCAGCCGCCCGACAAATCTGCCGTTGTTAGCCACAATGATCTCGTCGCCATCTTCATAATCGACAGAGCCTGTATCAGGATTCACAATCGTTTTCGCCCCGTCATCAGTCCGGAGCTTAATGTTAACAGCCATACTGTCGTAATGAATAATGTCCTGGTCTGGCTTCTTACATTGGGTCGCCACCAGCGCCAAGACCATAATCATCAACGACTTGACAAGTCGTTTCTTCTTAGCTATTTGTCTGATTGAATACGCTACTCCTGCAACGAGCATCACCATCAGCCCATTGCCCACAGGTGCGTTGAACGACTCGTTGGTGATGCCTCCCGACACCCCAATGTCCGCCCTGTCATCGTAAGTTTCACTGCCGCCTCGGAAAAATCCGTCTGCACCACCATTTTGTCCATTAACCGACAGCGGCATGAAACAGCCCACTGTCATCACCATCGAAATCATTAAGGCCAACACCTTGAATTTTGATTTTCTCATTCTTTTAATTTTTTAATTGTTAATAAAAATTTTAATACACCCTGCCGACACCGTGCCGACAGATGCCAAAGATGAAAAAATCAATTAAATCATTGACAATCAATAACATTGATTACCAATGCGAATCTGAAAATAATAAAATACAGACTTGTTTCATGAAATTTCCATTTTTGGTTCTGCAAAAATACATCATTTTTTAATACCTCGGCTCATTTTTTTTTAAAAATAAAAAAAAAAGAGACACACCTGCGTGCGTCTCTATGCTAATAAACCAACTTATAATTTAATCGACTTTTTCGAGCTTGGTATTTCCACCCCACTTGTTGATGTTGAATGCGAGGTTGAAACGCAAGGTGCCTTCGAGAGGGTTCGTGCCTGAGTTGGCCTTGTTGTTGACCGGAACCAGATATGACACGTCAATTGCAAAGACATTGTAACGCAAACCTGCACCAAATGTCAAATACTTACGGTTACCCTTCATCTGTGACTCATGGAAATAACCGGCGCGCACTGCAAACACCTTGTTATACCAGTATTCTGCACCAACGCTCCATGTAAACTCCTTCAACTCTTCGCTGAAGCCGCCCGGAGCATCGTAGAATGACTGAATCATACCCTGAATCATCGAAACATTCGGATCCATACCCTTTGCTATCACTCTGTTGCCACTTTCATCATACAATGGATGTGCAACGCCTAATGAATCTGTATAGAATGCATACTCTGGTGGTGTTGGCACTAATAACTTGTTGATATCCACTGACAAAGCTATAGAGTTAAACTCATCAATGTTGATTTTCAATGATGGTCCTAAACGCAAGTTTGTCGGGATGAAATCGGTTCTCGAGTTGGCATTTGTATAGCTCATTTTGCTACCCATATTGGTGATTGCGACACCCCATGAGAACTCACCGTCGATAGTGTTAAAATACACCGGACGCTGATAATACACACCGATATCGGCTGCCACCGACCATGCCGCTCTTGAATAGTTTTGCACACCTTGTGTAAGATGTGAATAGATGAATCTACCAGCGACTGCTGCCGACAGATAGTCACCAAGTTTACGCGAATAGCAGAGGTCAACGGCAAACTCATTAGGAGAATATGTTCCCAAATCTTCGTTGGCCGGACCACGGAAATTGATCTCACCAAGGGTGAAATAACGCAAAGATCCTGCAATTGTTGACTTGCTGCTGACACGCTTCGAGACAGCGAGATATGCAATGTTCATGTCAGGAACGAGCTTTCTCAACCATGGACTATATGCCAAACCAATGCTGAAATCATCTTCAATGAATGCATATTTTGCAGGGTTCCAATGCATTGAATACACATCAGGCGATGTTGAAACACCCAAGTCACCCATACCTGCCGAACGTGCGTCAGGAGCAATAATCATAAACGGAACAGCCGTCGAAATCACATTGTATTCCATATCCTGACCCGTCTCCTGCATCTGTGCTTTTGCTATGACTCCCGTCATCAAAAGACTCATTAAAATAACGAAAGATTTTTTAAACATATCCTTTAAAAATTATTTTGCAAATTTAAACATTTATTCTTTCTAACGAACACAAAAATCATTTATTGTTCAAATATATCAGAAAATGAGATTTTTTATACCTTATTAATATATCACCTTGCGATTACCAATTTTGAAAAACCGGAATGTTTCTCATTGCTGCTGTCGGAAATCGTCACGTTATAGACATAAACGCCCGACGGCAAAGCCGCTCCGCTATCAGAAGTGCCATCCCAACAAATCGGCTCGATGCGTGTCGAGGTGCCATATCTGCTGTCTTTGATAGTCTTCACCAGCTGCCCGCTGATATTGTAAATACTAATCTCAATATCGATATCACCCTTCTGATTATGCTCAAAATTGAAGCTCGTATAACTCGTCATCGGGTTCGGCGCATTAAATATGTTCTCAATAGCGATAGTTTTACTCTTAACAACAGTAAAATCAAGATAAACCGTAGTCGAATTATTGTAGATATCCCAAACTTTAAAACTCAGATGATGCTCGCCTTCATTAAGGTCGTAAAAACGATAAGCTATTGAACCCCAGTTATTTGCATCAACCGAATTTTCATAATATGAGTTCAAATTATAAGTCTTTGTCGTGGCACCCGTCAAGTTGACAGTAATATCATGACCGATACCGGCACCCGTCGTGTTGATGCCATGCTCATCACGCATCAAAGCGTAAAAGACAGGATTCTCATTGGTGATTCCTCCGCTCACAAACAAGGTGTCGTCGATAAAAACGCGAGCCTCCGGACCGTCAACATCAGGAAGTGCCTCGTTGTTGTAACCACCAACAATTATCTTAGAATACATTCCATTGGCATCAGTCTGATAATCAGTGGCATAGAAACTGATGAGTCCTTCACCATAACTGTAGTTGATATCTTTTGGAACGGTAAAGCTAACAGTAAACTCGCCGCCTTCAACTTGTGCTTTTCCATCGAACAAAAGGCTATTTCTCATCTGAAAATTCATAACCGGCGAGCCATTGTCACCTTTAGTGCGATATGTGTTTTCCTTATCGTAAACCGACACGCTCACGATGCCATTGAAATCGGTCATCCTCTCGCCGAAATTATCAGTCACCTCGCCACGCAACTCAATATTACTCAATGCTTTAAGAGTATCGTTAGTCATAAGTGTATCACTCGGCAACGAAACAGGTTTCCCATTTATCTCTTTCAAAACCACATTGTTTTTAGGGTATGCGAGACGCAGTGCCGGATCTCCGAACAACACAAACACCTTTGTATTCGACTTCAAATCGGCTTTGGTACGCAAAAAGATGTCACCCATTGTAGGATATTCGCCATTTTGCATCTGGAACATCCTTTCGAACGTCCTGTTCAGCAAATCCTGGCTGCCGCCTGTGGTTCGCGCAGTGGTTATCATGGCGATGGCACCGCCGTTGGGCTTTGTAAACATCATCTCGCCTGCCGAAGTCCTGGTGTGATCATCGTAACGACTAAATTCGCACGTCGCCGTGATAAACAGCGGCATCATCGGGATGTTGTTCCATGAGTTGATATCAGGAATCGTTAGGATTCGTTCATCGCCCAGACCTATCTCACCGCCATGACCGTTATATGCCCACGCCAATGTGCCTTTTCCCATCCTATTGGCAATAGCCTCGTTAATCTCAGGACAACGCTGACCGCTTGCCGTCACCACCTGGTTATAAGCGTCGAGATAAATCTTGTCAATAATCACATCGCCACCCCATCCTGGTATATGATTAGCCAAATACTCCATATTATTAATGAACTGGCTGTCCTGGTCATCGCACATCAAAGTCACCACATTGCGCCAATTGCTCATAGTTACCGTGTTATGCGCAAGATATGCCTCTATCTTGTCAAGCACCGCTGTCGCCTCTTTGGTGGTCTGAACCGGCATTCTTCCTATCGGCAAATCAATAATAGACGCTGTAGGTTCCGCCGTAGCCTCCATATCGCCTTCTTCAGGGTCGAGACACACATAAAAGTCATCAGTGACAATTGATCCGGTGATTTGGCAGCTCTGGAACGACTCCCATGTTGGCACCAGACACACGTCAGGATTCTTGTAATCGTATGAAGCGTCACCGAACAGCAGCACATATTTCAACTTATGTTCGTCACTACTGTTGTTGTAAAGCATCTTCACAAAATTACGGATACCAGCTATATCCTGGGCGCCGCACGAAAACTCATTATAAATATACTCAGGCTGCACAATCTCTATCACCAAGTCGTCAATCTGCGAATGTATTGCCTTCAAACGCTCAGCATGTGATTGGAATGCCGGATGTGTAACAATCAGATAATCAACATCTTTCATGGCATGCAGATTCTGATTTGCAACTATTCCGACAAATGATGGAGTATTGATACCATTGTCTTTATACGCGATAAACTGGTTTCTCAAATTGCCATTCACCTTAAACGACATAGTCGATGACGCCAGCGTGGTGTTCATCTCCACTGGATTTATCGGGTCGGTGACATCCCAAACTTTCAAGTCAGACGAAGCATTCTGAATGTTATATTGATACACCATTGTTGGTACGCTGCATCCGGGGTTACGGAACTCCATCTGGCTGCCGCGCATCTTCAGGTAGCGCCAGGCATTGAGAGCGACATAGTCCATCCATGCCACCGACGATGTCATAGCCCTGTTATAATTCGCGCTGATAGTTATCTGGTCACCAACTGGATTAAACGACACCAGGCATGCCGTGTCCCATCTCGCATAATAATACGTCGTGGCATTCTCAAAAGCCTTACGATACAGCTGAGTGTTGTTATATTTAAGCACCATCGACGCCGATGACGTGTTTTTCGAGGCCATCGACACCTTTAATCTGGCATTTTTCTCAGTGTTCAAATCATTAAATGTAAACTGATAATCCCGCTGCATAGTGATGTCAAACCTGTCGTAAAACCAAGTACATCCCATATTGTTGATGTTCACCTCATCAACATCCTGCACCTGATAATCCATAAAATCATTCACCTCTTCTATTGTGGTGCCTTCTGGAACAGATGCTTTCGCTATACGTCGTCCCGCATGATCGCCAACAGTCAAAAACGCGTAAGTGTAATTGGAATAAGGGTTTTTCTCGTGCCTAAAATACTGCCTGACAGTTATCAACTTCCAAACGACAGGACCTCTGGCATAAAAAACGATATAGTCATTCTGGTTGAAAACACCATCTTCCTCGCCTGCCACATAAATCGGGATCTCATAGAGGTCATCGGGATAATAAACCTTATTAATCTTAGGTAGAACACCGCCACCATTATGATAAATACTTATATTTCGAGGGTCGATATTCGCCACATCAACGCCCATCGCCGCCAAATCGGAATACGTCAACTTAAACATTCCCGTCGAAGAAATCGCCATCTTATACCAGACGCCGTTCTCAAGCACGGAATTATCAGCAAAAACATCTGTTTTAGCCATAAAAGCCAACAATATCAGCGCTATAAAAGCTTTTATAATCCTCTTCAAAACAATTTCATTTTTATACATTCTGCAAAGATACACATATTTTCAAAAAGACAACGTAAATTATTCAATTTTATTATCAAAAACATTTTTTAAAAAAATTTAAAAAAGCTTATTTCCAACGGAAAAATTTCGTATTATTGCAGTTTGAAAATTTTGGCATGCAAAAAGAATCATTTTTTTACATGTTTATGCAATAAAAGCAACGATTTTCAGTTATTGAATAGAAAAATAAACACGAACGAAAATGCATAGAAAGTTAAGATTTAGTGCTATTTTGGCAATTTTTTGTTGCGGTATCCTATTAGTATCCTGCGGTAGTTTTGGCAAAAACAAGAACAAAGCTGGTAAATCAAGCACCACCGGATGGAATTACAATGACCCTAACTACGGCGGTTTCCACGTCGGTAACATCAAGGAACAGAAGGCTGGTCCTGGTCTTGTGGCCATCGAAGGCGGCACCTTCACAATGGGAGCTACACAGGAGAATGTGTTCTATGAGTGGGACAACACTCCTCGTCAGGTTACCGTGTCATCATTTTACATGGATCAGACAGAGGTGAGCAACCTCGATTATTTGGAGTATATTTACTGGTTGAGCCGTATTTATGGCAGCGACTATCCTGAGATGGTCACCAAAGCTCTTCCTGACACTCTCGTATGGCGTAACTCGATGTCGTACAATGAGCCTATGGTGGAGATTTACTTCCGCCACCCGGCCTATCGCGACTATCCTGTCGTGGGTGTGTCATGGCTTCAGGCTAACGACTACGCTCTGTGGCGTTCCGACCGCGTCAACGAGATGCTTCTCATCGAAGCGGGCGTGCTCGAGTTCGACCCCAACCAGAATGCCGACAGCCACTTCACCACCGACGGCTATCTCTCAGGTGAATACACTGGCGTGAAAGGCACCAAAGAGCATGGCTCAAAGATGGAAGACGGCATACTCCTTCCAAAATATCGTCTCCCCACCGAGGCTGAATGGGAATATGCAGCTTTAGGTCTCATCGGCAACAGCAGTGCCGAAAGCATCAAGGATCGCAAGGTATATCCTTGGAACTCCGACGGCCTCCGCACACAAGAGAAGAACTACACAGGCAAGTTCATGGCCAACTTCAAGAGAGGTAAAGGCGACTATATGGGTATCGCAGGCAGCCTCAACGATGGCGCAGCATTCCCAGCACCCGTCATCTCCTACTGGCCTAACGACTTCGGTCTCTACAACATGGCTGGCAACGTTTCAGAATGGGTGCTCGATGTCTATCGCCCACTCTCATTCGAAGACTTCGACGACCAGAACCCGTTCCGTGGCAACCCCGAAAACCTCAACCACAGAGACGGTGACTATATGTCAACAATCCAAAACGACTGGAGCAACCCTGAGAAGAAACAGAGTGAATACACCAACCAGATGTATGAGTATGGCAACACCACCCTCATCTCCGACCATTCACGCGTGATAAAAGGTGGCTCATGGGCCGACGGGCCTTATTACCTCAGCCCATCAGTACGCCGCTTCCTCGAAGAAGACCAGTCATCATCAACGATTGGATTCAGATGCGCCATGAATATGATTGGAGCTTCTGTAAAGAAATAAGATATTGAATATCAAATAATTAAGCCGTCGCAATTGACGGCTTTTTTTATAAAAAATCAAGACATGAACACCATCGAGAAGATATACGAGCTTTATAAAAAAGCATACACCATTACTACCGACAGCCGAAACATCAGCAAAGACTGCGTATTCGTGGCATTGAAAGGCGAACATTTCGACGCCAATGACTTTGCCGTTAAAGTAGCCGAAGAAGGCATAGCAGCATGTGTGATAGCCGACAGACAAGATCTTCCAAAACATGAGAGATTATTCGTAGTGGATGACAGCTTGAAATGTCTGCAAGAGCTTGCAAAACACCATAGAGAAAGCCTCGGCATCCCGATAATAGGCATCACCGGCACAAATGGCAAAACTACAACAAAAGAACTCGTATCGGCGGTTCTGTCGAAGAAATACAATATCATTTTCACACAAGGCAACTTCAACAACCAACTTGGAGTTCCACTCACTCTGCTGAGAATCAAGCCAGGGACAGAGATGGCAGTCGTTGAAATGGGTGCAAGTCATCCTGGCGACATCAATGAGCTTACCGATCTCGGCGAGCCTGACTTCGGCATGATAACCAACATAGGACGCGCCCATCTAAGAGATTTCGGCGGCTATGAAGGCGTCATCAAGACAAAAAACGAGATGTACCAATACATCGCAGCCCACAACGGCATGCTTTTCGTTAACAAAGACAACGACCTTCTGATGGATCTTGCAAAAGTTATTAATAAGGTGACATATGGAACCAGTCAAGATGCCGACGTCCATGGCAAAATGCTTTCCGCCAACCCATATCTTTCAGTAGAATGGAATGGCCATAAGATTGACACTCAACTGGTTGGCGACTATAACTTCGAAAACGTGATGGCTGCAATATGCATCGGAACTTATTTCAAAGTCAACGAAAACGATATCATGGAAGCCTTGTCGGCCTACTGCCCCACCAACAACCGTTCACAAGTCATCAAAACCGCTCATAACCGCGTGGTGATGGACGCTTATAACGCCAACCCGACAAGCATGAGCTATGCCATCAGAAACTTCAGAAACATATGCAGCGACTATAACGTATTGATTTTAGGCGACATGCTCGAACTTGGGGAAGAATCAGAAAAAGAGCATAAAGCAATAATCGAGCTTTTGAAAGAACTCAATTTCCAACTCGTGTTTCTCGTGGGTCCAGAATTTGCAAAAGTCGCTAAAAATTCAACATACTTTAGACTAACAGACGTAGATAAACTGATTAGGTATATTCAACTTAATCCTATATCAGGCTACGACATCCTCGTGAAAGGCTCCAACGGAATCCACCTAAACAAACTTATCGATTCGTTGTAAATGATTGATAAACAAAATATTATCGGCCTCATGTCGGGTAGCTCGCTCGATGGCATCGACCTCGTTGATGTCGATTTCTGGCATGATGGCAAATGGCATTTTGAAATCGTAGCAAAAGGCAATTACGATTATGATGACGAATGGCGCAATGCGTTGTCCGATGCATTTTATGGTGCTGGTGTAAAGACGTATGAAAATCCGTCTCTGAAAAAATTGGACATAGAATATGGCCAATTGTTAGGCCAGGTAACAAAACAATTCATCGACAAATACCATCTCAAACCTGAAATCGTAGCTTCCCATGGCCATACGATTTTTCACCGTCCGCAAGAGCATTACACATTGCAAATTGGTGACGGTCAAGCACTTGCCAATGAATGTGGCATCATGGTCATCAACGATTTCCGCACCGAAGACGTGCTGAAAGGCGGCCAAGGCGCCCCACTAGTGCCAATCGGCGACAAACTGTTGTTCTCTGACTACC
>Ga0310690_10007869_pt1 | contig 13641 bp, 13 predicted proteins | sample AusTroGonzalo_MG_2_FD_207661 | JGI IMG/M metagenome (GOLD analysis project Ga0310690, IMG submission 207661) | Bovine rumen microbial communities from tropical cattle in Woodstock, Queensland, Australia - Gonzalo_04 (v2) (version 2) | ecosystem: Host-associated > Mammals > Digestive system >... | reverse complement strand
TTATTTCGTTTGCCGCTCAACTCTAAGGTCGTTTTGCTTTACAAAGAAAGTTATACCTATTATGTGTTGAGAAATGATCGGAAGAACCGTCACCGTGAATCATGCAATGATTCCATCATGATGAACTTATTTCTTAAATTATGGTGCAAACTTACATAAAATTTTTGGATTATACAACAGTTATGATAAAAAAGTAAAGACCACCCCTCTCTTTTCCGTTGTGGAAGTGACCTCCGTCACCATATTTTTCGTATCTTTGGATGAATTTCTCCAAATTCTTTGTATAAAGGCAGATTGAGAGATTGAGAAAAAACGGGGTTACGAACTGGCAACCGTTCTCATTTCCTCATTCTGCTGTGATTTGCGTATCAAAGAACTCCCGACGCAGAGCCACCAGCCTGTTTCAATGGCTCTTTGTCAGGGGCAAAGGTATACAAAAATACTGAGGCTTTGTATCTTCTTGTACCAAAAAGTGCTATATTTTTGAGTTTTTTGTCTAATATCATCAATATTTCGTAGAAAAAGAGTAATTTTGCAGCAAGAATATTCAAATCAATCTAAAATAATTATATGGGGTTCATTTCTAATCTGTTCTCAAAGAAGAACAAGAATTTGCAAACGGTATTGAATGAATCGTCGACAGATTCAAAAGAAGACAAGTCGATTATAGATAAAGACGGTTTCGGCTACAGCCAGCTATCATACGATAATACTGGTTGGCTGACATACCCAGATGGTTTGAAATGCCGAAATGTATCTGAGATGTTCAACGAATTATTTGACGATAGACTGTTTAACGTTGTTGCTGATACCAAACAAGAACTTGGCTATAAAGATGGTGAAGCTTTCTATATTCAATTCAACAAAAATGGGAAGCAGGTTTTTGAATATGAAGACACGTTAGTTGTTGGTATTTGGGAACTCTTTACGAACAAACTTCTATGCTTTATCAGGCATGATGACCATATAATGAACCATCAAGAAATAGAAAAGTTCAAACGTTCTGCAACTAGGGAATGGAATAATGTGATTTGGGGTGACAGATTAGAAAGGGGAATGCTTGCTTTAACTGATATATGGCAAGGAATACAAGACCATTCTATTAGGCAAGAGTTCGTTGAAAAAGTCTTTGAAGTAAAAGCAGAAAACAATCAATTGTCAGTCAATAAGTATCTATTCACCTTTGAAAATGGCATATTGAATGGTTGTGACTATGACGATTATAATGTCATGATTTTAGATATATTCGATGGAGAGACAATCGATGAGTATATGGAGAACGCAAATAAGCGATGGAAAAGTGAAAAAGCGATGAAGGCATTAATCAATCTTCAAGCTTTATATTCAACGAGAATTAGTCAAGAGATATTATCTTCTGATATAACATGCAAGAAATATGCCTATGACGAGTGGGGACTTTGTATTAACTACATTGCAATGGGCACTTTTTTCCAACAGTTTGACATGGATCAAGAGACTTTTATTGAAAGTACTGACGGTAAATATGAAATCCTTTCTAACAATGTTTCTAATGGCATTAAAACCACAAGAATTAAAGCTTACAATGAAGTATTTACATTCACGAATGGTCATTCTATGCCTGGTGAGGCTATAGGAAAGGCAATTGAAGAGAAAGATGATTTTGGAGATAGCACAGAAGGATATGTTTATGTAATGACTAATTCTTCTATTGAGGGCCAAGTTAAAATTGGAAAGACAACGAGAGACCCATATGAACGTGCAAAAGAATTGTCTTCTGCAACAGGAGTGCCAACGCCTTTTGTCGTGGTATTCTATAAACCTTTCAAGGATTGCCATTTCGCGGAGAAGACAATTCATCAGTACTTGGAGAAGAAAGGCTATCGCATAAACAATAACCGAGAGTTTTTTAGCATGTCAATACCAGAAGCTATTGATGTAGTTCAATCAATGTACACTATAGAACAAAAACAAGTCTGACAAACAAAGACATGATGTAATCCTTCTAAACAATCAAAGCGTATTTATCATAGATGAGTGTAAGATTGAACAAAGTGATGACCACGCTCAATATAGGGCTGGATACTGTTTATGACTTCCTTCGCGGAAAGCCTGAGCTAGGAACTATCGAGAATCTAACCATCAATTCAAAGATAACAGATGAACAATATGAAGCTCTGAAGAAAAAATATCAGGGGGATGCTACAATCAAAAAAAATGCAAGCAGTGTTTTCTCAAAAATTAGTAAGCGGAAGAACAAAAAAGTAAAAGAAGACAATACATCTGGATTGAAGATTCTGGGAAAAATTGACCTTGACAGCCTTAATCTAAAGACTCGTCCAGTAAAGAAGACAAGAGCAGAACTCAAACAAAAAGTTGATGATAATACAACATATGAGACTCCCATAAATGTAACAATGGGTGAATTTGATTTTGCTAAACATCAAATGACATATTGGTCGGAAGGGAAGAAATTCACCCTATTAGACAAGCATATCTCTGCTAATCTCAATAATTTGAGAGCTGATTTTGAAAACATTAAGGTCGCGATTCAACTTGATTATCAGAATAGCCGTTTTAAGTTCGTAGAATCCAGTTTTTTGCAATCATTGATTCAGACCTACCAAGATAAAGAAAGAGAACGAAAAAGGAAGGAGAAGAAAGAGAAGGAGGCAAAGAAATTAGACCAGAAGCGTTCGAATGTCATCAACAGCATTCTTCAGAAAGCAAAAAAGCCAGAAAGGGAAGCTGTTGAAATAAAAGATTCTATCTCTCTTTCAAGTATTCGATTTACTGGTAGTTTGGCAACCATTACATTTAATGGGAAAACACATCGTTCTTATGTTACCAAAAATGAGAAGAGGCTATTATTATCATTGAACAGAACTCTAAGCATTCCGATAATTATAAACACTGCCGGGGGAACTTTTAGATTCGGTATTGGCATTAGTGAATTAGTTAAGAAGAAAGATTTGCCAAAACAGCCAGTGCCCCTCAAACCACTCCTACAGCAAAAGGCAAGGTTAGGGATAGAGAATGTGGAGTTCCATGAAGGCTACTACCTCATTTGGATAATTCGCCAAGGAAAGAAAGACATATCAATCGCTCCTTTAAGAATTGCAGATGCAAACTCGTTGCCATGCTTAAAACTTATCCACAAATACTTTGCTAACAGGTTCCCCAAAGGTATAGACATCATATTTGACAGCCAGCATGTTATCGGTTTGTCCCAAGCCTATACCTTGGGGAATTATATAAAAGTGCTGAATAACAATTTAGACGAACATGGTGAATGGTGGGAAGAGGTACAGAACGACCGGAAGCCAACATTAGCAGCGTGTAGAAAGATACCTTCAACGTTGATTCATAAAGAGGTATCTTTAAGGAACTGCTATCTTGACTATCTTGCAGGAATGCCAAATCAGAAAACTGCATTAAAAGTTTATGAAGTAAGGCAGAATCAGCAAGAAGATGTGTTTCTCTTTACTGTAATCATTGGTAACGGTAGTCATGCCGTAATCTTTGAAAATGTATCGTTTACTTCCACGGCGACATGGGTGTTTCTCGTAAGAGAAGAAAACTATGAGGAATGTATAAACAGGATTTTTGATTACTTTACGAATTATAAACTACACAATAAACGTCAGTCGCTTATAAAATCCTTAAACCCACCACAAAAGTTCAGGGCAGAAGACTACTATAAAATCATGCACGACGAGCCAAGAGGCTGGATAAAAAGACTGAATGACATTCTGGATAGAGAGATTCCATCGAATAGGATTCAATTTAACCGAGGTCTGCATATTGCCAAGGAAGCAGACTCTCGTATAGGTGGTCCAGAAAAAATAAAAGTCGAACATCTTCATAACGAACTGATGCGGAGGCTTTATTGTCAACTCTGTCAGCAGTTCGGTGAAGAAAACGTTGGCACAGAGAACCATATCGGGACAAAGAAAATAGATGTAGTTGCAAGAACGGGAGGCGGCTATAACATTTATGAAATAAAAACAGATAAAGAACCACGAGGTTGCATAAGAGAAGCAATGGGACAAATTTTAGACTATGCCTTTTTCGAATGTGAAGATACTATCCATAAAATGGTTATTGTTGGCGCAACACCAGAGACAAAAGAAGTTAATACTTACCTCACAAAATTCAGAGAAAAGAATGCGTTAGAAATCTACTATACTGCGGTATAGGCGAAACTTTAAGATGGAAATAAAAGACCTTTCTCCAAAACAGTACAAGGAACTTGTCAGCATTAGCCCTCTACTATGCCAGTATGGATATATTGAAAGTGCTGATATGTGTTCTGATAAACCAGATATTTGCCTTCCATCCAAAAACAACAGACAGATTGGAATTGAGGTAACCGAATACACATATCCAAAGGAAGAAGAGAGTATCTCTGTTGTACATCGTTTGTTACAAGATTACATATCTGGTATATCAGAAAGGAAACAGAATAATGTTTTGCAAAAGTATTCCAAAGATAAACATTATTGTCTGACCGTCTGGTTTCATGGTGGCTCTTTTCCAAGAATAGACAAAATCAATCGGCATAAGAAACAAATATTTGAAGAGTTAGATAGATTCGTATTCCCCTGCTGCGAAAGTTTTGTTAATGACTACATAGATTCTTTGGAATTAGAAGAAATCAGAAATTCAGAAATCACGGAATCTATTGTTCGTATTCCCTATGTTGAAGCATACAGTCAGATTGACGAAACCATGCTACTAAACTGCATTAGAGGTAAAGAAGAGAAATTAAGAGAATACAAGAACATTGAAGACAACAAAAGCATTAGCGAATATTGGCTTGCCATTATTATATCAGACCCAATACAGGTTGATGTCAAGAACTATCAACTACACGACACAATTATATCTATCTATAATAGAATATTTCTAATAAAGGGCATACATTGTGTTCAAATAAAATAGTGGGCACAATGTGATTGACTTGGTATAAAGAGTAATATGGTTGTCACCTTACCAATCGCAGCATACTCATCACCAGAGACTGGTCTTTTTTCTTTACACTGAAATCTTTGTTTCCACCTTCATAGTTGATGCGAGCAGCAACAATGCTATGAGTACTCAACTTCTCAATCTCCTCTAAATCAAGTGACTTTGTAATGTTAAACAGGCATGTTCCTGGTCCCATTACTTTGACAGGCTCAAAAACACCAGACTGGCCAACTTTGTTAGCCTTGACATTAACTACCTCGTCATTGTCAAGAAGCAAGGTCAGTCCATCCTCCGCACCATAATTCTCTATTTCTGTTGTGCCAAGGTCAAATATAAGGCTGATGGTTTCTTCAACTTTCTGGCATCTAACAAGCACCATGTTGGCACCTTTACCTACCACAGCCTTTTTACAAAGCGTCTCTCTCGAAGTTTCCTTTAATTCTTTCTTTGTGAACTTGTCAGTTCCATTCTTCTCCAATTTTTGTGCATAGACGAAATCGCACATCAGAATAGAAAGGATTAAAAGCAATACGTATTTCTTCATAACTTACTTCTCTTATTTTTTGCCTTGTTAATTATAAAGCCTCAATTTCTTCAGTACTCAGACCTGTAATATCGGTAATGTCCTCAATGGCATAACCTTTTACCTTCATCTTGCGGGCAGAATTCACTGCTTGCTTATATGCCGCGTTATCCATTTCCGTATATGGGTCTTCACCTTGATTCCACTTTCTCCAGTCTATTTCTAAAAGATATCGTTGCACTTGTTCACGCAAAGGCTTGATATCATTTGTGGCTGTCTGCCAAAGGTCTGTATCGGATATTTGTGCATAACCATGAACAAGAACATTTCGCATACTGACTATTTGTCGCCAAGGAAGCTCCGTGTAAGTCTCTCGGAAATGGCGTGTTAACATGTTAGCTGCTTCACCTATAACCTCCACATTTTTCATCACGGAATAATATATGCGTATATCTTTTACAAACTCGTCATAAGTGATACCACTTACTATTGTTTCCACATTTTGGGCATATTTCAGAATATCCTCCAGCCGTCCGTAGTCTCTGCTATGCTCTCTCATATATTAGTCTCCTATCTCTATTTACGCTTTCTACAGCCCATGGGCGCAATGTTCCATCCTCTACCAAATCAACCTCACAATTAAGTAAGTCTTCAAGATCAACTTTCATTCCTGCAATTTTCAACAAACCGATTGGCTGCTGGCGGTCGTACTGAACAAGGATATCTACGTCGCTCCACGGCCTCTGTTCACCACGAGAATATGACCCAAAAATCCATGCTTTCAAAACGGGCTGTGTCTTGAAATAATCAGCTATGGCTTTTTGCATTGTTTGAGTACTCATACGCGTACAAATTATTGTTCAACGGTGCAAATTTACAAAAACTTTCCTAAATAACAGGCATTCCAAAGGAAAAAGTGAAAAATAAAGGCATATAAACCAAATTGAGAAGAAGAAAAGGGGCTTGTTATAGTATTCTGCCCCCTATTCCATGTTAGCGTCTGATTCCTCTCAGTTGTTCTTGTCCTAATCCAATCTGCTCTTTGAACCATTGATCAATGGGTGTCTCGTTGATATGAAGAAACAAGTTCCGCTTCTCGTCCCTTATCACCTGTGCCGTGACATTATCGGCTAATGCATTGCGCCTGTACTCATTGGAGTGAAGCCATCCACTATAATTGACGGTCTGACCATGTAGCAGTTTGTCGGTTTGTTCTGCGTTGAAGCCATACTCCAGACACTCACGCTCCATATTGAGGAATCGCTTGAAACTTGGGAACCATCTATAAGCCTTGTCTAAGATGCGCTTCAGGTTGCTGACCTCCTGCTGATGCTGCTCATTGGCGCGGTTGAGTTCCCTTGCGTGGTTATCCTTCAACTTCTGCATATCAGTGTGGAGCCGTTCAATTCGCTCGTTCAACTCGTCCACCTCCCTGTGCAGTTGGGTATTTTCTTTCTCCAGTCGGTTCACCTTGTTACCGCCAAGAAGAGAATTCACTCCGTTGAGTACGTTGGTGGCAGTCTTCGTGGCAGAGTTTTTCAGTTCCTCCGTCTTTGCCTCTGCCTTGATACGGGCAAGGTCTTTCTTTGCCTGTTCTGCCTCGGCTATCACCTCTCTTGCTTCCGCTTCCTTTGCCAGCAGTTGGGTAATGTTCGCCTGTAAGTCCTCACCTTGCGCAATGAGGCTGCGGTAATACTCATGCGTGGATATGTGCTGCGCCTCTGAGCCTTTGATGCCTCGTTGCAGTCCGTATGCCGCCATATGCTCTGCGTATGTGTCTTGATAGCGTATCAGGTTGGCACGGCTCATTACCTCGTCGGCACACAGACGGGGTGCAGGGGCTTTCGTCCTGTATCTCTTCTTGACTGCCCGCTCCTTCTTCTGCTTCTTGCGCTCAGTCTGTACGATAGGGACAATAGTGGCGTGGATATGCGGTGTTTCCTCATCCATGTGCAACACTGCTGAAACGACATTGTCCGCCCCGTAGGTCTTGCGAAGCCAGTCAAGGTTATCTCGGCACCATTCATTCAGTCTGCCCGTCTTCTCTATCTGTTCCATATCTGCATGAGTACCAGTGAGTACGATGCGGATGGCCTGTACCTGGTTCTTGCCTATCTTGCGTTTCAGCCCTGCCGTATCAAGGCGGTGCTGGATGGCAGCTGTCCTGTTACGGACACCATCTGGGAACTGGATTAGTTCTCGGTTGAGGTGCGTCCTCGTCGGGTCGGCATTCTTCGGCTGTATGGTTCTCTCGATGTGGGCAGACATGCCGCTGTCCGCTCCCTTTGCTTTCTCTAAGTGTAATACTGCGTATCCCATTCGCTTGTTAAGATTTATTCGTTTGACATTGTGTTTCGTTCGCTTCTCGTTTCTGTTTGTGTTCGGCTTCTGCCGACGGTCTTGGCAGGGAGTCCAGAGGGGTGCAGCACCTCGGCCTATTGGGGATTTTTAGCACTAACTCTGTTGTGCGGCTCGAAAAATCCCCTAATAGGCTACGGTATTTTCCGCCTGTGGGAAATACCCGTGCCTGCGCCAGCATCAAGTCCGTCGTGCATTGCCATACCATGTGCATCTTCCGTCCTGCGGATGACGTGTCCTGTTGCTCCTTAGATGTTGATGATGTCTGACAAACTGATGATTTGATGATTATCGTATGTAAGCAACTGGCAGTCAGTCGGATAGTTCTTCATCAACCTCTCATCAAATGGCTCACCAACAAGAAAAGAAGAAATCGCGTTCATTCTGTCTTTCTTTTCATCAGCCTTTTGTCTTTGATGAGGCAATGATGAAAGTGCAAATCCCTTGTTATCAGCACATTCTATCATCATTCATCAATTCATCAAAATCACAGGGTTATACTTCCAATAGTTTTTCTCTCTTGATGGTGTAGTACCGTCCAACCCTCGTCACAGGCCGATAGTGGCAACTCTGGTTGAAGTTCTGCTCGTAGGTTGTATAGGTCAGCGAGTTGGATGCAGGATTGAGTTTCCATATGTCCTGTACCACCTTGCGGATTTGCCCTTTCTCCACCTTCATCATGGAGCCTGCAAGCAGGGGCAGCACGTCATTGAGGCAGAACGAAATGCTGTCCACCTCCATATTGTCCATTATCTCAAGGAGCAACTCACACATCTCTATCTCCAGTCGGTTGCGGTTGCTGCGGATGATGGTGCGTAGGGCTTCCGTCTGTATCAATTGGGGATTGAACCACATACGGCTCTCTCTCTTGGTAGAGAGTTGACGGGTAGTCAGATAATGGAGGAATGCAGGTATCTCTGCCGTAAGTTTCCGTAGGAAATCGGTATCGTCGCTTTCCAGATGTGAAATCTTCCTCACCCAATAGCGGGTCTCCCCCGCATCGATGATGACGGGCAGATGCTCGTTGTTGGAGCACAGCACGAACTTGGAGAAGAAAGGAATCTCATCACGATCCTTGCCCTTTGCCTCCACCTTATAGTTGAAGGTGGTGCTGAGGTTCTTCAGACGCTCCGAGTCCTCACGACGGTTAAGCAGTACTTCGTCCACCATGATAAGCAGTTTGCCAGCCCAGTCGGAATTAAACTGGCTGCGGAAGTCCTCGTTGGTGTTGAACGTGACATTGTTCTGGAACACGGCCTTGAGGAAGTTCAGGAAGGTGCTCTTGCCTGTGTTGCGCTCCTCAGACACAAGCAGGAGGATGGGCAGTTTCTGGACGGGCTGCAGGTAGAGCAGTTGCAGGTAGTCCATCCCCAACTCGTATTGTTCTCCGAAGATGTGGCGCACAAGTGACTCGATACAGGGGAAGGCTCCTTGCATCGGCTTGTGGCTGATAGGCTCGTAGAGGTTGAGGAACTTGCCTACTACGGGCTGATAGTCCAGATGCTGCGGTACGGTACAGAAGCCGTCATACTTCGGAACGCATGCCATATAGTCCTTGCCATAGTCCTGACGCAAGGTCTCGATGTTCCATGGGATGCGCTTCTTGATGTACCCTCCGCTAAGGCTGGGCTGGTTAACGATTTTGTAGAGCGTGGTGCCTACACGGATGAACTGCTCACCTACTGGAATTGGTGTAGCAAAAGTAGTCGGTGTAATCGGTGCAGTTGCTGTAGTCTGTTTGCTTGCTTCAGCCTGCTTAGTTGGTTTTGTTGTCTTTGTCGGCTTGGTTGCCATTGTTTTCTTGGTTGCTGTCATGGGCAATAATAGTTTAAATGGTTTGTAATATGGGTTTGTTATCTCTTTGGGGGTGTAAGTACGTAAGAACGGCAAGGTGGACGGATAGACGATGGTGTGCAGGACTGCCTGCCGTCCCGCACACCAAACTATCCTCCAACTTTCCGTTACTCTGTCCTTGCCCTTGCTTTTTCTTTGTCAGTTCCCAATGCCACTCACTGCGGTAAGGATAACCTCAAACGGCTTGTGGTTGCGCTCAATACGCTCCATCAGTTCCCTGCGGACTGCCCTTGCCTGAAAGGAGTTAAGACGGAAGGCAAGTAGCATAACAACCTCCATATTATATACGGTAACATAAAGGTTGTCTCTTTTCTTGATTGTCCGCTCTGCCTCGTAGGGGTTCACAAGTTTCTCTTTGTAGAGGGCTTTGATTGCATTTCTCAACTTGAGAATGAACACTCCGAACAAGTCCACCAGTTCGGACTCGCTCATCCAAATCTCTCCACTCGGTATAGTCAGTTCAGTGTACTCACTATACTCACTCCACTTGATGATGTTTCTCTGTTCCATGTCTCTATGCTATATTGATGTTGCTAAATGAATCGTTTATCTTGTTGCCGAACATAGTAAGGTCGTTGTTCAGTTTCTCGGTTGTAATCTTCGCGTAAATCTGAGTTGTGACAATGTTCGTGTGTCCCAATACACGGCTTACGCTCTCTATCGGCATACCTTTCGATAACGCGAGGGTTGCGTACCCATGGCGAGCGCAGTGGAATGAGATCGTCTTCTCAATGCCGCATTCCTTCATCACCGTCTTCAGCCTTTTGCATACGCTCCAGTAGTTCAACTTGCCGAATACCAGTTTGTCCTCCTGTAGATGTTTATAGCGGTCAATTATTTGCAAGGGTATATCCATCAGTTTCACTTGGAAGGGCACGCTGGTCTTGTGCCGCTTGGCCAGTATCCACTTGTCGCCATTTACATCTGCTATCTCGTCAGTGGTCAGTTCCTTGACATCCACGAAGGAAAGAGCCGTGAACGAGGCGAACACGAATAGGTCACGCACAAATGCGAGGTTGGCATCCTCGAACTTGTGCGTCATCACAGCCTTCAGTTCGTCCTCCGTCAGATACTCCCTTTCCTTGCAGTTGGGACTGACATGGAACTGCGCAAACGGATTGCGGGGTATCTTGCCGTTCAGATGCGCCCTCATCACCACGCCTTTCAACCACATGCACATCATCCATATGGATGCGTTGTGCAGTCCTTTCTGTGTGCTGAGATAGGCGGCAAAGTCCTTGATGAAGTCGGGCGTAAGTTCCAGCATCGACATGTCCGTGCGACGATAACGCCACTTGATGAATGCTGCCGTATGATTGCGGGAGCGTACCATTACCTTATAGGAGTTCATCGAGCGGTCTTTGCCAACTCTCTTCAGGAAGTCGGCATTGTCCTTGTCGAAGGCTCCAAGCAGCGTCGCATACTCAGTACCCAAGCCTTGATAGGCGTTGCGCACCATCTCTGCCGTGACGAATGCCTCACGGTCTGACAGATGCTGGTAGTGCTTGATAATCTGTGCCTTGATATTGTCGAGATCGCGGTTAAGGTCAAGTGCCTCCCTGCTTCTTCCTTTGGCACAGTTGCCCTTAGCGTCCCACAGCGATAGTGGGATACTTCGCTTGCAACTGAACTGTGACTGCGTTCCGTTGATTGTGACACGTCCCATGATGGGAACGATTCCGTTTTTCTCTTTGCTCTTGTTCGCGTAGAACAAGACTGCAAAAGTGCTTCTACTCATTCTTCTTTCTCAGTTTTAAAATTCGGGCTGCAAAAGTACAATCTTTCTTGGAATAAATTACTACGCAAATCACGTCAAATTTCGGAAGTTGGAACGGGAAGTGTTGAAGCGGTTTGAACTGCCGCGATATGTCACGATTTGCACAGGTCGTTAAGAAAGTTTAACTTTCTAAGATGGCCCAATCTGGGTTACGGATAAGCAACCTAATTCGTTCCGCAATTCTCCGTGATTTGCATATAGCCCGTTTTTGAAATTCCTCGATTTTCCTCCAAATGCCTTTATTTACGGGCGAATTGCGTTAATTCTCCAAAAATTGTCTGATAGTTCAGCTATTTTTAGTATCTTTGTGGTGTTTTTATTATTTATTCCTTTATGTTTCACTAAAAATATCACGACTATGAAGAGAGTATGTGGTCTTGACGTGCACAAAGATAATGCTTTTGTGTGCATTCTCGGCGAAAACGGCGAGAAAAATGAGTTTAAGACAGGAGTTTTAACAGTTGAGCTTGATTCTTTCCGCGACAGGCTGGTTGAACTTGGCGTCGGCGAGGTGGCTATGGAGAGCACCGCCGTGTACTGGATGCCCATCCGGCGCATCCTTGAGAGCGACTTCAGGCTTTATCTTGTGAATCCGCTTTCCATCAAGCAGCTGCCTGGCCGCAAGAGCGACGTAAGCCTGGAATCTATATCCGCAACAACAAGAAACTGATAATCCGTTAAAGGACTGCCCTCACCACAAACCAGCAATGCAGCAGGAACGTCTGCACCGCACCATAATGACTCTGCATCACAAGGTATCGCTCACGCAGTGATGCCTTGTGGTTTTTTGTGGTAGCACCCTCTTCCATATAGTTGGCAACCACCATACCTATATTATATAGGGGCAGTCCCATGCGCTCCGACTCGCGCATCACGCGGATGCACCAGTCCACATCGGCAGAGAAACGATAGCGGGTATCAAACTGCAGGTTCTTGGCAATGTCGGTACGGGCATAGAAAGCCTGATGGCAGACCACCATGCCCTGGCGGAATGAGCGCCACGTCAACCGCTCCGGTGGCTGCAAACGGCGGGGATGCAGGAAACGGCCATCGCCGTCAACGATGTCGGTGTTGCCATAGAGCACACCAGGCAGTTCGTCCGTTGGAAGCTCGTTCAGTCGTCAACGGCGTGCCACCTCCTCCAAAGTATCATCCTGAGCAAAACTATCGCCCGCGTTCATATATATAATGTAGTCACCTGAGGCCTGCGTCAGTCCCTTGTTCATGGCGTCATAGATGCCGCGGTCAGGTTCCGAGGCAATAATGACCTGATGCTGGTTCTCCTCCGAACCGTCCGACAGCCGCTTGTATGCTTCAGCCATTGCCAAAGTACCGTCGGTCGACGCCCCGTCGATAATCAAGTGCTCCACATCCTCGTATGACTGCCGCAGCACGCTGTCAAGCGTCCGCTGCAACACTGCCTCGGCATTATAGGTGATGGTGACAACCGTAAACCGTATCATATCTTGTAATTCTTCTGGGCAATGGCCTCATTATAGACTTCGGTGTACCTAAGTGCAACACTCTGCTGCGAATAGTTACGGTTGACCTTCGCCACCGCCGCCCGACTCAAAGTCTCACGGTCGGCCTCACAAAGCACCCAGTGAATACCTTTAGCCAAATCCCCGGCGTCACAGTACGCTGCGACATAACCGTTCTTCAAGTGATCTATCTCCTCTGGGATACCACCCACTTTGAAACCTACACAAGGTACGCCACAGGCCATGGCCTCCATAATAGTATTGGGAAGGTTCTCGCTGAGAGACGGCAACACGAAGACATCTGAAGCAGTATAAACAGTGGCAATACTATGCTCGTCGCTGACATAACCCAACGCATGAGCATTGAACGGCAACTGGTCAACAACTTCGTCAGCATGTCCGCCAAGCACGATTACTTCCGTCCGTTCTTTCATATCGGGATACTGACTAACTAAAAGTTTACACGCCTCCACCAAATAGTTCATGCCTTTACCTGGATTGGTGGCACGTTGCGACACAAAGAGAATCTGCTGCCGGTCTTGAGGCAAGCCCAGATGGCGGCGGGCGGCAGCTTTGTCACCTACTTTGTAAATATGTACATTGATCGGGTTAGGAATACTTGTTATCTTCTGCCCTTTAAGCAATGCACTCTGCTTTGCTTCAGCTTCCAGCCATCGGCTGCAAGTCACAAACGTAAC
>Ga0310690_10007868_pt1 | contig 13644 bp, 11 predicted proteins | sample AusTroGonzalo_MG_2_FD_207661 | JGI IMG/M metagenome (GOLD analysis project Ga0310690, IMG submission 207661) | Bovine rumen microbial communities from tropical cattle in Woodstock, Queensland, Australia - Gonzalo_04 (v2) (version 2) | ecosystem: Host-associated > Mammals > Digestive system >... | reverse complement strand
GCGAATAAGTCATAAATTTTCTCCTTCTTATTTTCCTTTTTATAGGATTTATATAATATTTTCAATAGGAAAAATATTATTTGCACAGGTAAGAAATTTATGATACATTTTTTGTGTATTTTCTTGCAGCCAAAGGAGTTAACAAAATGAATATAGAACAAATTCGCACACACATTGATGATTTAATCCGCAAAAAAGGCAAAAATTATCGCTCTCTTTCCTTACAGATAGGAAAAAATGAGGCATATTTGCACCAATACATCAACAAGGGTTCTCCTTTGCGCCTGCCGGAAGAGCAACGTCGTAGGCTGGCTGAAATTTTAGATGTTGACGAGCAAGAACTGACCGATATCAAACTTCCGAAAACAATTTTTTCGAATACGCCGCACGCGCCGACAGCTTTGATCGAGATGGTTTCGTTTGAAGGGAAAAATTCGCCAACAATCGGTTTTATGTCGCTTCCTTTAACAGATTTTCGCAATATGACCGCGAGTGAACCGAGCACCGTTAAAATGCTTCGTGTGGTTGGTGATTCTATGAGCCCGACGTTAAAAAACGGCGATTATGTGTTGGCAGATTTTTCATGCGATACATATTCGACCGACGGTCTATATTTAATTGCCGGTAAAGATTATTATGCCATCAGGCGTGTTCAACAAATTTTGCCCGGTGAGTTAATGCTTATTTCAGATAACGCAAACTATAAGCCCGTTTCTTTGAATGCGAAAAAAGTTAATGTTGCGGCAAAAGTTGTGTTTTGCTTTAAGGCTGAAAAAATTTGCTCTTAAAAACTAGTAAAAATCTTTTATAAAAATAATAAAAAAATCATATTTTCTCTTGATGCGAAGTTTTTTTATCACTATATGAAGCGTGAGGGAGAAAACGAGATGATTCAAAAGTTGCAAGAATTGCTCAAAGAAAAGGCAAATTTGAAAGAACAAATTTTGATATGTGAAATCGGAGACGATGCTTATTATTCTTCGGCGCTGTATAAAACACACCAAAAACAGCTTTCTGTGCTCAATCAAAAAATTGAGGCCTTACGCTCGGATGAAAAATTTTCAACCGAGCAAATTTTTTAGCTTGTCCTTTCTTCAAAAAAAGACTATCCCTTGAAAAAAAGGAGAGCACTATGAATCAATATGAAAAACTTGTTTCACAATTTCATCAGGCAATGGAAATGGACGTTGCCGCCCCATATTCAAAATCTCTGCTGGAGCTGCGCAAAAAGCTGATATCAGAGGAAGTTGCAGAGCTTAATGCCGAAATTGACGCGATGATTGCTCAAATTGAAAAAACGGGCTATGCAGATGTGCAAACAAAACGCAAAATGTTTAAAGAACTTGCCGATCTTCAATATGTTGTGAGCGGAATGGTCGTTACATTTTCCATTCCGATGGAAGAGGTTTTTGCGCGGGTGCACCAAAGCAATATGTCAAAACTTGTTGATGGGAAGCCCTTAAAGCGCGAGGATGGTAAGGTTCTCAAAGGGCCGAACTATCAAAAGCCGGATTTGTCTGATTTGTCTTAACATTACTTCATGCACCTTAAAAAAAAGAGCAGGGGCATTTTGCCCCTGCTTGCAACCTATTTATCTTTGTAATGAAAATAACAACAACCCAAAATAACGATTAAAACGGAATGTCGTCGTCTAAATCAGCCGCAGAAGACGAACCTGCGGAAGGCGGTGCAACATCCCATCCGGAAGACGAGCCGGCAAACGGATCTTCCGCGCTTGATGAACCGTCATCGCTTCTCGGATCAAGCAAAACAAGCGTTCCGCCAAAGTTTTGAAGCACAATTTCGGTTGTAAAGCGTTCCTGCCCGTTGGTGTCTTCCCAGCGGCGTGTTTGAAGCTGACCTTCAAGATACACTTTAGAACCTTTGCGCAAATAACGCTCGGCTGTGTCGGCAAGCTGTGGGTTAAAAATCACCACGCGGTGCCATTCCGTGCGTTCTTTCATTTCGCCTGATGTTTTATCGCGCCAACGATCTGATGTTGCCAAACTAAAACTGACGATTTTTGAACCAGATTGTGTGTTTGCAACACGCGGATCTGCGCCCAAATTGCCGAGCAAAGTTACTTTATTGATGCTGTTTGCCATTTCTTTTTCCTTGAATTAAAATAAAACTAAAGAAACTATACTTTCATCAAACAAGCTTTTCAACCCTTTTTAGAATTTCATCAACCGTTATTGAAAAATGAGTATAAACATCATCAGGTTTGCCTGATGCACCGAAGCTGTCAATGCTGATAACATCATCGGCATATTTGTGCCATCCAAAACTTGAAGCAGCTTCAACGGAAAGTCGTGGTGCATTGCCCAAAACGGCATTCTTCCAGCTTAAATCCTGCTTTTCAAAAAGCTCCATACACGGCATTGAAACAACGGCGGCTTCAATGTTCTTTTGCTTTAAAAGCGCCTGTGCTTTAAGGCAAAGCTTTACTTCCGAGCCCGTTGCAATCAGCGTGATGTCGCGCTTTTTTGCACAATCGGAAATAACATAAGCGCCCTTTGCGGTTAGGTTTTCTTTGGCGGATTTTCGAACAAGCGGCAGATTTTGCCTTGAAAGCGCCAAAATGGAAGGCGTGTTTTCTTGTGTTAAGGCAAGTTGCCAGCTTTCCGCCGTTTCCACAACATCGCAGGGACGGAAGGTTAAAATGTTCGGCATCGCGCGATATGACGCCAAGTGCTCAACGGGCTGATGCGTAGGGCCGTCTTCGCCGACACCGATGGAATCATGCGTTAAAACGTAAATCACTTTAAGCCCCATCAACGCGGCAAGACGCATGGCAGGGCGCATATAGTCCGAAAAAACGAAGAATGTGCCACCAAAGGGGATAACCCCGCCATGAAGCGCCATACCGTTCATAATGGCTGCCATGGCGTGTTCTCTGATGCCGTATTTGATGTTGTTTGCGCTAAAATTTGCCTGCGTGATGTTTGTCATAGTTTCAACAAACGTGAGGTTCGATGCCGCCAAATCAGCCGAACCGCCGACAATTTGCGGCACATTTGAAACAATAACCTTCAAACACATTTCAGAAGCTTTTCGTGTGGCAACTTCGGTTTGCTCGGCAATGGCTTTTTCTTTTAAGGCATTTAAATCATTATCCCAGTTTTGAGGCAAAACGTTGTTGATGTAATCCTTAAAAGCTTTGCCTGCCTTGTCGGCCGCTTTTTGCCAGCGCTCAAATTCGGCCCTAAAATGTTTGCCTACGTCGCGCCAACTCTGCAGGACATTATCGGGGATGGTAAACGGCGGATATGGCCAGTTTAAGTTTTGGCGCATTAAGGCCGTTTCTTCTTCGCCCAAAGGTGCGCCGTGGCACTTTGAGGTGCCGCATTTGTTTGGGGCGCCGAAACCGATGGTTGTTTGAAAAGCAATTAGTGTCGGTTTGTCCGATTTTAAAGCCTCGTTTAACGCATTTTCAATGGCCTCAAAATCGTGTCCGTTTGCCGTGATTGCATGCCAACCCATCGCTTTGAAACGCTCAATCTGATTTGTTGAGCTTGCCTCGTCAACTTTGCCGTCAATTGTAATATTGTTGTTGTCCCACAAAACGGTGAGTTTGTTTAATTTTAAGTGTCCGGCAAGTGAGCAGGCTTCTTCGGAGATGCCTTCCATCAAACAGCCATCACCCGCAATCACAAAAGTTCGGTGGTTGCAAAGCGCATCGCCGAAGCGCGCATTGATGATTCGTTCAGCCAAAGCCATCCCGACAGCAGATGAAATTCCCTGCCCCAAGGGGCCGGTTGTCATATCCACACCGTCAAGATGTCCGTATTCAGGGTGTCCTGCCGTTTTTGCGCCGAGCTGGCGGAAATTTTTGATGTCATCAAGGCAGATGTCATCATAGCCCGTTAAATATAACAAGGAATAAAGCAACATTGAGCCGTGTCCGGCCGAAAGAATGAAACGATCGCGGTCAAACCACTTTGGCGCTTTCGGATTGAACTTTAAGAATTTTGAAAACAAAACGGTTGCCACATCTGCCATGCCGAGTGGCATTCCGGGATGGCCGGAATTTGCCTTGTTGATGGCGTCTGCACTTAAAAACCGAACAGCATTTGCCATCAAAACATCTTTTTCCATTGTCTTTTTCCTTAAAATTTTTCGTTTATTTTAAGTTCTGAATCTGCCTTTTTTGCGTAAAGACCGACATATATGTCTCCTTCGCCCTTTTCAAGCGGTATGCTTAATTCGCCCTCTTTTGCAGTGTGATAAGTTTCGTTTTGCCCTTTTGCCATGTGCGCTTGAGCAAAATATGTTTTTTTGCCCAAATAACTCGTCGGACCTTGCGCCGTTTCAAGATAATACGAAAAATGGATGTCTTCCACATTTGTGTCATCAAGGCGCGTGATTTTGAAATGCGGTGCAACCACAGCTTTGGTCTTTGCAATGCGCGCATCAAAATAGCACAATCCATTGTAGCCGACAACCTCAATTTTGAAAAGTTCCCGATTGGCAGCCTTTTGCAAAATCGACTTATCTTCGTTGCGAATCACAACCCTCGGACAATCTGTCAAATCAGCCGCAACTTCAGGTTCAACATATTCCGTTTCAAAGGGATTATGGGCACACCCCGAAATGACAAGAAGCGCGACAAGGCGTAAAAATTTTTTATTCATTTTCATTAAACTCCTTTGCTGTTTTTTTCACTATATCTTTTTATTTTTCATTTGTAAACAGTGCGACAAGTTCGCTGTGGTTAGAATATACAAACTGATCGAGCAGGGTTATGCTTTTGAGAACATATCCTGCGTCAATCAAAACTTTGGCATCGCGTGCAAAAGTTAAGGGAAAGCAGGAAACGGCAACAATCTTTTCGGGCCTTTTTTGAGGCTCGATTTTGGAAAGTTCTCTAACCGTTTCAAGCGCACCGGCACGCGGCGGATCAAAAACAACGACATCAAAGTTTGAAAGTTCATCAGCCGTCAAAGGATATAAAAACAGATTTTTTTCCTGCAAAGAAATGTTTTGTATCATCTCGGCATTGATTGTTTTTTTTAGGCCGCCCAAAAGGGAAGCGCTCACATCAACGGCCGTGATATGTGTGTTTTCAAGCTCTGCCAAACCGTAAGAAAACGTGCCGACACCGCAAAACAAATCGGAAATTTTGCCGCGTGTTTGCCCGACACAGCTCAAAACCAAATCCATCAGCGCCTGTTCGCCCTCTTTGGAAGCTTGCAGAAAATCGCCCGAGGAAATCAACACATTCGTTTTGCCGATTTTAATAAAAGGTTTTGCTTTTTGAACAATCGGTTCTGCCCACGCACAATGTTTTTTGCGCCATGAAAAACGGATAATTTCACCGTTTTGCCCCATAAAATCGCAAATCATCAGGCGATGATCAAGACAAAGCTCAACGTCTGTTTCCAGCACAACATCTATGCCGTTGTCGGCTTCTAAAACCAAAAAATCGCCTTGTGTGATTTGAGTTTTATATCTTTTTTTGCTTTTAAGTTTTGGGGTTTGGACGGCACAAAGCGAGGTCAACAACGCCCGAAAAACAGGTATAAGACGGTTGATCTCGGGCTTAATCATCAAGCAGGTTTCAATGTCAACAATCTGATTGCTTTTGCCGGCATTAAAACCGAAAACAAGCCTTTGATTTTGAAAATGAAAAGCAAAAGCGGCGCGCCGTCTTAAACCGTCTTTTAAGAAAACAGGGGGTTGCCAGATATTTGTTAAATCGCCAAGTTTTTGTTCCAGCATTTGACGCACCGTTTCGGCTTTTTGTTTTTGATAAAGCTCAAGTGGTAAATCTCGAAAAACACACCCGCCGCAATTTTGATGTTGTGCACAACCCATTGCTATTCCTTTAAGTTAAAATTTGTCTGCATACCGTCAAGCAAAGATATTTCAACTTCCTGATCTTTTAAGACAGGGTGAAGCTGCTCTTTGGGTTTTAATGTTGTTTCAAAACGGTTTACATCGTCGACATTGTAGAGGCAGACCCGATTACGTCCTTTTTGTTTGGCTACATACATTGCGTCATCAGCCATTTTAATCATCAATGAAACGCTGTCGGATATGCCTGACGGTGCAACGCCGATACTGACCGTCCATGAAACTGGCTCGCCCAAATCGCTATATACAACGCTTTGCTCTATGGTTTTTCTCAAGCGTTCGGCTACCACCAACGATGATTTTGAATCAACACCGCTTAAAAAAACCACAAATTCTTCGCCGCCGTAGCGTGCCACAACATCGTCGGGTCGCAGCGAGCGCTCGATTGTGTGTGCAAGGTCAATTAAAACTTTGTCGCCAATTTTGTGTCCGTATTGGTCGTTGATGGTTTTGAAATGGTCTGCATCAATCATCAACACGGCAAAGCCTTGTTTTTTGATGAGGGATTCTTTAATTTTTTGCTCGGCAATAGTCTCAAAATAACGCCGGTTGTATATGGCGGTTAGCGGATCTCTGCTTGCCTGATTTTGCAAAAGTTTTTCGCGCTGTTTACGTTCGGTTATGTCTTGAAAAGCGGCATATAAAGAAAGCTCGCCGTCATATTCAATTACGTTTGCCGAAACGGTGAGCCAGAAAGGCGTTTGCCCGAGTGCGCTTTTAACCAAAACCTCAAAATCATTCACTTCTTTGGCGTGTTCCAGTTTTTCCAAAAGCAATTTTCGGTTGTTTGAATCAACAAAGAAATCGCCGAAATGATAGCGCGCAAGCTCAAGGACATTAAGCTCAAAAAGCTTCAAAGCATTTTGGTTTGCAAAAACAACCATATCGTCGGTTAGTCTTGAAATGACAATCGGGAAGGGTGATGATTTGATGATGCCGAGCATATTTTCGGACATTGTTTTTAAGTTTTCTTCCATTTGTGTTTTTTGTTTCAAGTAAAACTCCGCAAGCATTAGAAAATATGAGCCGGCAAGCATAAAAAGCAAAACAAGCGAAAAAATAAACGACACGTCAAAGCTCAAAAACAGATGCACGGCGGTTTGCTCAATTAAGCCCAAAACAGACATTGCGGCAAAAATTTCACCGATATGATTTTTTAAATTCGGTCTTGATATAAAAGCTAAAAATAAATACATCAATCCAATCATCGGTAGCCCTGTTTCAATGTTGTTTTGAAACTCGGCACTGTTTGAAATGTAAACGCCGTAAAAACTGAGCACCAATCCGAAACTGATAAACAACATCAGAGTTTGAACCGATAAAGGCTTTGAAAGCAAAATTTCCGACGAGGCAATCATAAACAAAACCGTTGCGCATACACATAAAAACAGCCTCAAAAAAACAACAACTCTGATTGAGACACCGTAATACATCAAAAAGTCGTACTTCACATAAAATACGGCGCCCAAAAACAAAACAAAAAGACCAAGCCAAAGCGTTTTTAGACCTTGATAGCATTTTAAGGGCGCACATAGCCATGTTGCAAATCCCAAAAAGGCAAGCGACGAAAGAACCAATATCAGCTCGGTCAGACTGTTCAAAAAACCCAAGAAAAGCATTTGTTTAACCTTGTCGTTTTGTTGTTGTTCAACAAGTCTAACGCAAAACTATAAACCTTTTGTTAAAATTCAATACGAAAACAAATCTTTTTGAAATTTCATAAAATTAACCAAAACCGCCGTTATGAAAAGCAAAACAAGCCCGCAAACAAATTCGGCAAAAAGGTTGTATAAAATCAGATTGCCGCTGACATGGTTGCGAAGCAGACTAATCGATAAGATAAATATCATCAAAACAGCCAGCGCCACAAGCACAAACGAGAGAACTATTTTTGAGGTTTTGAGGGTTGTGTGTTGCCATAAGGTAGAAAATTTTATTAACGGAACACCTTCAATTAAAGCGGCAAAATTGGCATAAAAGCGCATCAGCAAAAACGGCGCCCAAAAACCGATTGAAACAACGAGAAAATAACAGATTTCCCTTTGCCACACTGGGTTCGGCTCACGAATTGAGAGCAATGTGAACGAAACCGCAGGGGCAATGTTAAGTCCTAAAAAAACAATGATACCGCCGAAAATTTTGAAAAAAACTCTAAATTTTCGGCTTAAATTTGCGCACGTAGGGGTTTGTTTTAAAAATAGCGTGTCATACCAAATTTTAATGAAAACGGCCAAAAGAAACGTTTTTATCAGCAGATACAGCACATATAAAGAAACGTTATGTGAACACGTAAAAAATGCAGGCATACTTTCTGATGAGCACAAAAAGGTCTGCTTAAATAAAACAGCCAGACCGCAAAAAACAACGCCGAAAACCGCCGCATATTTAAAAAACAACCAAAAATTGTTCAAAACATCTGAAAATGATTTTGAAAAGCTTTGTAAGAGGGGATATTTTTGCCCATCATCGTTCATCTTAAATCTCCTTTATATCGCTCACACCGGAAACACTGCGCAGTTTTGAAATGATGGTGCTGTCATAAAAAGCGTATGTATCCGGCAATTCAATTTTAATTTCCCACCCCTCGATTTTTGGAACAATATAAACCTTGTTTGTGCCTTTTTTATCTGCCGATAAAAGTTGTTTGATTGAACGAACGGCAGCGGCGTTTTCTATCGAAATGACAATACCTCTGGCATACTTCGCAATCGCCTCGTCCAAACTTTTGACATCTCTGATGACGATGCGCGGTTTTTCATCTGCCGATTGCTTGTCAATATCAAGGGCTGCGACAATCGGCTGGTTTGAAGTTAAAACGTGCTCATATTTCAAAAGATTGTCCGAAAAAACAAGAGCTTCCACCGCGCCGAAAGAATCAGAAAGCGACACAAAAGCAAAGCGATTGCCCGATTTTGCAATTTTCTTTTGCAGCTTTTCAACGCATGCCGCCACATTTGCTTTGATGTTGTCGCCGAGTTGCAGATTTGAAACAATTTGAGCGCAGTTCTTTAAGCCCATTTTGCTGATGCTCTCGGCGTATGCGTCAAGCGGATGAGCCGATAAATAAAAACCAACTGCCTCCGCTTCCATGCGAAGTCTTTCCAAACTCGGCCAATCGGGCACATCTTTAAGCTTAATTTCAGAGGCAAGTTCTTCATCGCCGAAAAGCGATGTTTGCGCGCTTGTTTTGGTTTCGGTTGAAGCGGCGATGTGCTTTAAGATGTTGTCAATGTTCTCAAAAAGTTTATTGCGGTTTTTATCTAAAGAGTCAAAAGCGCCGGCCTTAATCAGCTGTTCAATCTGCTTGCGGTTGATAAAATGTATGTCAATGCGGTGGCAAAAATCGGAAATGCTCTTGAAATCGCCGTTTTTTTGACGCTCGGCCACAATACCATCCATCGCAGCGGCACTCACCCCTTTAATTGCGCCCAAAGCATAACGGATATGTTTGCCTTCAACCGAAAATTCAGCCTCCGATTTGTTTACATCGGGCGGCAATATGTTGATGTTCATGTTTTTACAATCAGACACAAAAAGCGCAAGTTTGTCGGTGTTTGTGATGTCCAGATCCATCACGGCACACATAAATTCAACGGGAAAATGACATTTCAAATATGCCGTTTGATATGAAATAAGCGAATATGCGGCGGCATGCGATTTGTTAAAGCCATAAGATGCAAATTTTTCCATCTGATCAAAAATGGCGCTTGCAATGTCTTCTTTGATGCCGTTTTCAAGGGCGCCTTTCATAAATTTTTCGCGTTGCTTGGGAATTTCCTGAACCTGTTTTTTGCCCATCACCTTTCTGAGCTTATCTGCCTCGCCCATTGTATAGCCCGCAAGCGACCGCGCAATTTGCATCACCTGTTCCTGATAAACCATAATGCCGTATGTTTCATCTAAAATGGGGGCAAGTGCGGGGTGAAGATAGGTAATTTCTTCCTCGCCGTGTTTGCGTTTGATGTAGGTCGGAATATTGTCCATCGGGCCGGGGCGATAAAGCGAAACAATAGCAATCAGGTCTTCAAAACGGTCGGGCTTGATTTGCTTGTGAACATTTTGCATGCCGCTTGATTCAAATTGAAAAACCGCGCATGTGTCGCCCCTTTGCATCATCTCATAAGTTTGCTTGTCGTCTAAAGGCAGGGTGTCAACATCTAAATCAATATTTTGCGTTTTCTTAATCCAATCCACGGCTTTTTTAATAACCGTTAAGGTTTTCAGCCCCAAAAAGTCAAACTTAATCAGCCCCGTTTCTTCAACATATTTCATATCGTATTGCGTAACCGGCATTTCAGCCCTTGCGTCTTTGAAAAGAGGAACAAGCTCGTCCAAAGGTCTGTCGCCGATAACAACGCCGGCCGCATGAACACCCGATTGCCGATATAAACCTTCAAGCTTCATACCGATGTCAAAAAGCTTGTTAATTTGCGGATCGGATATGCGCATTTGCTCAAGCTCGGGCACCATTTCCAGCGATTTTGAAAGCGATATATATTTTCCCTGCACCGGTGGCGGAATCATTTTTGAAAGCTTATCGGCCTGCGCATAGGGCATTTGCATCACACGTGCGACGTCGCGGATAACGTTTTTAGCTTGCAGTTTGCCGTATGTGATGATTTGCGCGACATGGTCAAAACCATATTTTTTTTGCACATATTCAATGGTTTTGGCGCGGTTTTCCTGACAAAAGTCAACATCAAAATCGGGCATATTGACGCGATCCGGATTTAAGAAACGCTCAAACAAAAGCTCCAGTTTAATGGGGTCAAGCTCGGTGATTTTTAAGGCCCACGCCACAATCGAACCTGCGCCGCTTCCGCGCCCCGGCCCGACAGGTACACCGTTGTTTTTTGACCACCTGATAAAGTCCGAAACAATCAAAAAATAGCCTGAAAAGCCCATGCGCTTGATCACGCTGAGTTCATATTCTAACCGCTCAAAATATTTTTTTTCAATTTCCTTTTTTTCGGCCTTTTTCATACCCTTGGTGTAAACCTGCTTTTCAAGGCGCTCTTCAAGCCCCGTTCGTGCTTGCTCGGTGATGTATTCATCTTGGCTCATTGCATTCGGACATTCAAAAGCGGGCAGCAAAGGATCAACCTTTTCGGACAAATAATTGCAGCGCTTGGCAATGTTCACCGTGTTTTCAAGCGCTTCGGGAATATCTTTGAAAAGCTCTGCCATTTCGGCTTCGGTTTTGAGGCGATTGTTTAAGGAAAATTTCTTTCTGTTTTCGTTTGCAATCACTTCGCCGCTTGCAATACATACAAGCGCATCGTGCGCCTCATACATATCAGCGTCCAAGAAAAACGCCTCGTTTGTGGCCACAAGAGGAATGTTGTGTTTGTAGGCCAAATCAATAAACGCCTGTTCCGTTTGTCGTTCTTCGTTTAAGCCTATCCTTGAAAGTTCAAGATAAAAACGGTCGGCAAAAATTTGTTTAAGCTCTAAAAGCGCCTGCTCGGCTTCCGGCAACCGATTTTCCAAAATAAGACGGCCGACAACGCCCTGATGGCCGCCGCTTAAAGCAATCAAACCCTCATTTAGTTCTTCCAAATCGCTCAATTTTAATTGCGGTTCATCACCGGTAGCCGTGTTGTCCAGATAAAAGCGTTTCATCAATTTCATAATGTTTTGATAACCCGTTTTATTTTGAACAAATAAAATGATTTTATCGCCGTTAAGCGTTTTCCCTTTAGACTTTAAAATGTCATCGGAATCTTTGTTGCGCAAAACAAACTGGCAACCTAAAATGGGCTTGATTCCCTCACCGGCGGCAAGGCTCGAAAAAGCCTTCACCCCAAACATGTTGCCCGTATCCGCAATGCCGACGGCAGGCATATTCAAAGATTTGAGCTTTTCCATCAGATCGGAAAGCTTAATTGCTCCTTCAGAGAGAGAATAGGCCGTATGCACTCGAAGATGTATAAACTTTGGTTCAATCATAAGCAAAATTATAACGCCTGAAAAATGATTCTCAAGTGCTATTTCAAATTGATGCAAAAAAAATTGTCGCCTTTTTCATCATCGCAATTTTTTTTGTCAGTGTGGTTTTTTTAGTGTTATTTTGAGCCTGTCCATTCCTTGACCATTATGAGGTTGGGGCAACATGAGTAAAAAGGGGAAATGATATGTTTAAGCATACGGATTGTCAGATTTTCGAACCGTTATGCGTATCGGTACGCCACCTAAATCAAACGTTTCGCGCAAATCGTTTGTTAAATAGCGCAAATAAGAGTCCGGCAGCCCCTCGGGATTGCTCGAAAAAATATAAAATGACGGCGGCCGCGTTTTTGCCTGCGTGATGTATTTCAGCTTAATCCGGCGTTTGTTTTTGCCAAGCGGCGGGGTGTTTTTTTCTTGAACATCGGCAAACCATTTGTTTAAGGGCGCCGTCGGAATGCGCTTGTTCCAACGTTTATAAACCGTTAAAACCGCTTTCATGAGCCTATCCAGCCCCTCTTTTTTAAGCGCGGAAATTGTTATAGTTGGCACGCCCGTGATTTGTGTTAAGGACGTTTGAAGCTTGTCATTTAAGCGCTGCAGCGTTTGCTGGCGCTTGGCAATGTCCCACTTGTTAACGGCAATGACAAGCGCGCGACCTTCATCAATCACCTGTCTTGCAATCGTTAAATCCTGCTTATCCAAAACGGCGTCGGCATCAAGAACCAAAACAACGACTTGCGCCATAAACGCCGCGTGTTTTGTAGAGGCCGCCGACATTTTTTCAAGCGCATCGCTCACCTTGCTTTGGCGCCTTAAGCCCGCCGTGTCAACCAAATTGATTTGATGTCCTTCAAACCACCATTCGGTTTTAATGGCATCGCGCGTTATGCCTGCCTCTTTGCCCGTGAGCATACGCTCATCACCCAAAAAAGCATTAACAAGCGTCGATTTTCCGACATTCGGTCGCCCGACAATTGCAAGTTCAATCGGACGTGAATCTGTGTTTTCATTAACCTGTAAAGTCTCCGGTTGCGTGTCGGGTTTGTCATATTTTTTGAGTGCGTCATACAAATCAAGCAAACCCAAACCGTGTTCGGCGGAAAAAGGTATCGGCTCACCAAGGCCAAGCTTGTATGCCTCGAAAACAGAATCTTCCTGCGCTTTGCCCTCGCATTTGTTAGCAAGCAGCACAACGGGCTTTGAAGTTGCACGCACAAGCGAGGCAAAAACCTCGTCAAGCGGCTGAACGCCTGCTCTGGCGTCAATCATAAAAAGGCACACGTCAGCCTCGTCAATTGCCCGTTTTGTTTGATTATACATTCTGTTTTCAATGCTCTCGAAATCGCCCGTTTCAAAGCCTGCCGTGTCTATAAGCTTTAAATTCAGGCCGTTAAATGAAGCGAAAACTTCTTTGCGATCACGCGTAACGCCAGGTGTGTCGTGCACAAGCGCAACCTTGCGCCCCGCCAAACGGTTGAGCAGGGTTGATTTGCCGACATTCGGCCGACCGATGATTGCAACACAAACGGACATCTTTTTTCCTATTCAAACGCAATTAACTTGGCATTATCTGTTGTGATGATAATTGTTTTTTGAGCCGCAATCGGCGCAAAGATAATCGGACTTGAAATATCAATCGTCCTTTTTTGTTCGCCCGTTTTAGCGTCAAAAACATAAACCGTGCCGAGAGATGTTGTGATATAAAGCTCGGAGTTGAACATAATCGGACCGCTTGCAAACAAATTGCGACGCTTTTTGTGCGAAAATTCGCGCAAGAGCTCTTTTTTATACAACACATCACCTGTTTTTTTATCAAGTGCAAACAGCTCTAAATTGTCG
>Ga0310690_10007867_pt1 | contig 13644 bp, 27 predicted proteins | sample AusTroGonzalo_MG_2_FD_207661 | JGI IMG/M metagenome (GOLD analysis project Ga0310690, IMG submission 207661) | Bovine rumen microbial communities from tropical cattle in Woodstock, Queensland, Australia - Gonzalo_04 (v2) (version 2) | ecosystem: Host-associated > Mammals > Digestive system >... | reverse complement strand
AAGCCCTTATACATAGGCGTATTCCTTTAAGGAAATGTTTAGAAAAAAATTGTGAGAAATTCTGTAGAAAATATCGCTGAAAAATGTGATAAAAGATAGAGAAAAAAACTGTTGTTTTGTTAAATTAAGGAAAAAAATTCTAAAAAAATAAAAAGAATGTTATGGAGATAAAACATGGCAATAAAAGTTATCAAATTTGGATTAGGATGGTATCATCTTTTAATCCAAATAATATTTATTTTCCTCTTGGTAATAAGAATAATTTTGATGAGTTAATGTCACTGGAATATCCTGAAGTTGACGTAAGTAAATTTAACGAATATTATGCTAAATTAATAAATGATATTTCGTTATATGCTGCTTTATCTAGTAATCCTTATAAGGAGGAGTGGGCGCATACATACATATATTTTGGTATTGTGAATAATAAGTTAATATTCGGTAAATATCAGCAGAGTGTAGCAGATAGGATGAAGGAACTATCTGAGAAGGACAAGGCGTTATATGAAGGTTTATTGTGTAAGATTGACACCTATGGTTGGCTTGTAACTCAGGAGAATGGTTATACTAAGGTGAGTTATTACACTCGCACTGATGATGAGAACAAGACCATTTATCCTATATATGTATATAAGGACATGTTGATATTAAGTAATGCTGATGAGGATAAGCCATCAATTGTAAAGAATGAATATTTTCTTTATAATGCTGGTGAGCGAAAAAAGAGTTAATTAATTTGTTATTCTGAGATTTTTTTAATATATTTGCAAAAATATAGAGTTATAGATTAATTTTCATGTCGAAGAAGATTAGTATAAATATTGAAGGTAAAGTAAAGCCTAATCTTTCCAAGCTATTCAAGAAGTTTATAGTGAGGAAGGATAAAGAGGTTAATGCCAAGATGGCGCAATACTATAAGTTATTCCCATTCTTGGTAGATTGGGATGTTGCTCCAGAGGATGTAGAATTATTGTTACGTTACTATGGTTACTTAGATAGGAATGGTAATATAGTATTAAATCCAGAAAAGAAGCATAAGGTAACATTATATGACCTTATGGATGAGGATGATTTTGATGATTATGAGGAGATATATCCAGGTGGTCCATCTGAGGATGATGATGACGATGAGGATATATATTCTGAGTTATACCCTAATGATTACTGGGATGCTCTTGAGGAAGAGAGCATGAGGAAAAAAAAAGGTAAGCATGGCAAATACAAGCATTCCAAGGGGAAGAAGAACAAGGGTGGCCACAAGGGGTCAGAAGATAATGTCGATATCACCAAACCATACTCACAAGGATTCATTGACGAGGAAGAGGATGAGAATGACACCAATTATGCTTTAGATAAGCAGTATATATATTTCTATCCAGATTATCATGATAAATCAGATAGATTAGAATTCAACTCATTAAAGGAGTTTGATAAGTTCTGTAGTCATAATAATTTCCTTGTTCCACCATATGTAGGTGAGAAGATTGCTTATAGGATGGTGAGTCATGTATGTCTTAATCCAGGAGCAAAGGAGAGGGGCATAGATGAGATTATGGGTTCTGAGACATATCATGATATGTTCTTTGAGGCTGGAGAAGAGTTACAGGTAACATATAGACAATAAGTAGATATGGCAAATAAAAGTAAGGATTTAAGGAAGCTATTTAAGGCTTATATGGTCAGAAAGGAGGAAGAGAGTAGTAGGCCAACGTATTATCACCATACTGCATTAGGCGGTAGGAATCAGCAATACTACAATGACACCTTTCAAGGGAATAAGGTTTTTCATGGTGTTATTTTCTTTTATGAGTGGAGTGACATTACTCGTGACCCTATTAGGTATTTTTCGATACCGCTCTTCGAGAAGTTCTTGAATGAGAGTGAGCTTGAATTAGAACCATATCAAAGGGATATATTGGTTAATCTCCAGCAGTGTTTTATATCCTGTAAGCCAGGATGCAAGGACTTGGTTATAAGAGCCACCTATGATGGTCTTAAGAGCACTATGGCCAGGTATTATGCTAATACCAATGAACAGGAAGCTAATAAGCCAACACTGTTATTGCCAGGGCCTAATCAAATGGGTATGCAGCATGAGGGAGTAAGAATATCCCCAATGTATAATGAGGATAGATTCTATTGGTAGTACTTAAATAAGTACATATGGGGGGATATACATTTTTGTATGTCCCTTCTTTTATTTGTATAGGTATAAAAATAAATGCTACCCCTTTAGATTGGAGTAGCATTGAAGTCTTTAATGTTATCTTTACCAAATTGTAGAATTAGCTTTTTAATTACACCAGGAACATTTTGTTCCTTAATGGGCCTTGCATTTGTTTTATTATTAGTAGTAATACCTTCCCCAAAGATACTGAATCTTTTGAAGAAGGTATGTTTATGTCCATTAAGTGTAAATTCAAGAAGGACCTTATTCATTATTGATACCAGGGAACAAGATGGTCAAGATACTCTTCCTTATAATCAGGATAATGGAACTGTATGAATTCCAGCTCAGCCTTCGCAAACCAATCGTTATCATATGGTTTTGCTTCAGCTACGTTTTCTGTAAACTCAAGTTTATCGTTATCCTTATCGATAGCTTTCAAATAAAGCTGTTTTTCATTATGTTTCAAATATGCTGCCATAATATAAATAAATTAGAGATTATTATACATATAATTATTCACCCCATAGTTGTACTTAAATAAGTACACATGGGGGATGCTTACCAATCACTATCAAGGTTACAGTGTGCTAGCTCAGGATACTCTTCCATAAAGTAGTGCTTAACGAATTCCAGCTCTGCCTTAGGGTAGAATCCACCGTCTCTTACATAAGCTTCACTTTCCGTGTTGGTAAACTCTAGTTTCTGGTTGCCTTTATCAATGTTCTTAATCCATTTCTTAGGTTTACCTGGTTCTTCAATTACAAATCTTGCCATGTTTAGTTATAAAATTATTAATTATTACACATGCAAATATATCTAAAATATTTTATTATCCCAAATTAATTAACTATTATTAAGGTATTATCCTGGCCCTTGTACTTTTTTAAGTACACATGGGGGTATCATCTTGATATATTACAGTATCCTATCACAGGATACACTTTTCCTGCGTTCAGTTATCAAAGATTACTTTGACAACAATAGCGGCTATTAAAATGGAAATTAATAAACTAACTAGTAAAAACATAATAGGTTTATCTATTAATATTATACCATTTGTACTTAACCAAGTACAATTTTAACTATATACTTTCTCCTTGTCACATTCCATCTATAGTGTCAGGAATGTGGCTCCCCTGTGTGTTCTTCTTATGTTTAGATGTCAATAAAGAACGTCCAGTAGTCTTCAGTATCCACTAGGTCTAGATTCAGGGATGTCTGAAATGAATACAGGTTCGGATAATACTTAGCTGTTACATCAAGCTGAGCAATGGTCAATAGCTCCTCGTCTGATAATGGTGTTAGCTCTTTAAGCGAAAAAGTCTTTGCAGGGAGCATAATCACTTGAATACGATTTTTTACATCTACTTTCATAATTCTCTCAATTAATATGTTTAATTTCGTTTATATACAAAAAATATGCCTGACAGATTGTCATCTGCCATTTTGTCAGCTGCTATGCCCATACTTGGGATGTGGCATACGCTTTGCCTGATGTTGTTTGGTAGTGCAAATATACGAATAATATTTGGATTTACAAAATAAAAAATGTTAATGACTAGGTTGGATGTTTCTATAATATAATAAGGTATGATGAGATATTTTAAAAATAACCTCAATTTTATTTGGTAGTTTCATTTTAAATTTGTATATTTGTAGCAGATAACTTTAAAACGATTAAGATTATGGCTAAAGGAATTACAATTGACCAGTTAGCTGCAATGTGTAAAAAAGCACAAGCAGCAGGATTAGGTAGTAAGATGGTATTAATGTCATCAGATGATGAATGTAATGAATATCATCAGGCTTGGAATGGTCTTGAGGATTGTGCTCTATTTGGTGATGGTGTTATTGATGACTACCAGTTGCGTGGTTGTATCTCTCAGGATGTTTGTGATTATGTTGTATTAACTTAAAAATAAATTCATTTTTATTTGGTAGTTTAAAAATTAATTCGTATATTTGTAGCGTAGTTAACAAAAAGTCAAACTTAAAACATTATTGATTATGGCACATATGATTGAAGAGAGAAACGGAGTTTATTCATTTGCTGAGAATGGTCGCAGAGAACGTGCATGGCATGGGCTGGGTGACAAGTCACAGATATTTGACCGCCCTATGTATGTTACTGAGGCTCTTGAGGCTTGTCACGCAGATTACAATGTTAATCTACAGCCAGTCATTGCTATCTCTCCTGAGATTCAGCGCCTGATTGAGCGTGGGGAAATGATTGACCCCAATATGCTTAACAAGCTGATTATGCCAAAGGCAAAGGCTACAATGCGTATTGACCACAATGAGGCTCTTGGTCTTGTTAGTGATAAGTATGGCATTGTGCAGAATGCCGATGCCTTTAGGTTTGTTGATTTATTCTGTAGCGGTAAGTTCGCTGACAGAGATAACACACCAGTCATTGAGTCTTGTGGCGTGTTGGGTAAGGGTGAGCGTGTCTTTGTGACCGCTAAGTTCCCAAAGCCCATTATTCTTGACGCACATCGTGATGACCTCGTAGAAATGTACGTGGTATTCACAAATAGCCACGATGGTAGCGGTGCAGTACGTTGTATGGTTACACCAGTGCGTGTAGTCTGCAATAACACCCTGAATCTCGCAATGCGTAATAACATTGGACGCATTTCTTTCCGTCATACAAGTAAGGTGATGGATAGACTTGACCTCTTGAATAAGGAGAATGCAGAATTCGCCTATAAGACCCTGAATGTATACGATGTATACTCTAATGGTCTGAAAGAGTGTTTCGAGCACTTGAAGAACATCAAGCTATCTGAAAAGGATTTGGATAACATCCTTGCAGATGTATTGCTTGCACCTGAGGCTGCAAAGCTATTCCATAGCGAGGGCAATATCTATCACGAAGACATTGCTACACGTGGACGCAACATTTTCCTGAGTGCAAAGGAAGCACTTGAAACAGGTGTAGGCCAGTCAGGTCAGGAGCGTGGTACTGGTATGTGGGCTATCAATGGACTTACCACCTATTTCCAGAATGCAGCATCATTCAAGAGTGAGGAAAGTAAGTTTGATGCACTCATTGATGGTAGCGTATATGACAAGGTAAATAAGGCTTATGACCTTATCCTTGCAGCTGCCTGATAGGGATTTTGGGGAATTCCAAGAGAGTTCCCCAAACTTTTTTTTTAAGAAAAATAAAAATAATCTCTATTTTATTTGGTAGTTTGGCATAATATTTGTATATTTGTAACAAGAAACAACTTAAAACAATACGATTATGAGAGTATCTAAGAAAATTACAAGTTCAGTTGAGAAGAGTTTTTCAGAGTTCAGCAAGGCTTTACGTGATGCCACATTTAGCCTATTGGCTATACTGGGTGAGCAGGGTGAGTTTATCAAGTTGGAGAAACCTCTATCTCTTGTGTCATCAAAGCTAAATGGTGCTAAGAGTGAGAGTGTTGTGAATGTTGCAGTAGCAAAGTATATCAGCTACATTGCTCCTAATCAGGGTAAGCCTGAAAGTGGGTTCTACCTCCTTTATTCTGAGCCTGGGGATTCAATAGATAACCTCGTGTCTTATGACATTAAGATGACCCCTGACAATAGGTTAAAGGTATATGAGGCTCTTAAAGCTATGGTGCGCCACAAGGCGTAACCATAGTTACCTGAAAAAAAAATAAAAATAGTTTGATTTTAATTTGGTAATTTAAAAAAAGATTCGTATATTTGTAGCGTAAACATTAAAACAATATTGATTATGGAGAATGTATTTGCTTACGGAAGAGTTTTAGACCAGTTAGGAATGAGCTATTTGGGTAAGGTTGCTCAGTCAGTAAAGATGCGCCTGAGCTATGAGAATGGTACAATGACATATTGTCTGTACCTCGCTCCCAGTACGATGGCTGGTCGTACCAATAAGGGTACACGAATCAATGTGTGTCCTAAGTCAGAGCACTGCAAGGCATTTTGTCTTAATGGTTCAGGACAGAATAAGTGTGATGAATTGGCACGTGGTGTCAAGGGTAGCAAAATCAATCAGTCACGTATCAAGAAGACAAAGTTATTCTATAACGATAGGGATACATTTATGCGCCTCCTGATACACGAATTAAAGCGTTATCAGAAGAGTGCAAAGGAGAAGGGTATGGGCTTTTCTGTTCGCCTGAATGGTACAAGTGACCTTTCACCAGTCCTCTTTAAAGACCCTGATACAGGTCTGAATCTGTTGGAGTTGTTTCCTGACACACAATTCTATGACTATACTAAGGTGTATAATAGAATCAAGTTAATGGAGCAATATCCTAATTACGACCTGACATTTAGCTATGACGGCTATAATTGGGATGAATGTGAGAAGTTCCTACAGAATGGCGGCAAAGTTGCCGTAGTGTTCTTCGATGAAAAGTTGCCAAAGTATTTTGGTGGGTATAAGGTAGTCAGCGGAAACGATTACGATATGCGCTACCTCGACCCCAAACAGAGTATTATCGGCTTGCACTATCACGTTACTGCAAACGATTACTATATAGATGAAGTGGACGGAAAACGCAAGTTTAGAGTTCCTGATACTCCATTTGTAATTAAGATTAATGACCCTCGTTGTGACTGGTTTTAATGCCAGTCACATTATTTAAAATAAAAATGATATGGAAAATAAGGTAGATAAAATATTAGAGAGAATCATATTATGGGTATTAATCCCATTATGTGTTATTATGGGTTTATGGTGCTTATACGATTTATTAAAAATAAACTGAAAATAATTTGGTAGATTAAAAATTAATTCGTATATTTGTAACGTAACAATAAAGACCTATGAGAAGAAAAGATTATTATAGTAAGGTTAGAAACTTACATAAGCAGGTTATTGAGGACATTAAGAACCTGATGCTTGAAAAGGGTAAGGCAGTTATTGACCTCGCTGGTAGTGAAGCACCATACGCTTTTATTATTGGTGTTCCTGACTTTAATGCTGATGTGGACTATATGGAAGCAGAGGTATTGAAAGTAATCTTGGAAGATGATAAGGTGAAGTTCGACATCAACTGGGATATGGATGCAGAAGAGTATCTTGAAAAGCACCCAAATGAGAATGGTGACATTGGTGACCTTTATAGCGTGGTTGACGCTGATGACTTTGGGCTACTTATACCTTGTGCTGCTATTGATAGTGTCTATGACGCTGTTTATGAGTACTTGAAGTACGGATATGTTGGTGATGATGACGAGGACATTAAAGAGTAAACACTATGTTAAGCGAAATGACAAAGAGCCTGATTGAAACTGCCCATCACGGACTTTGTATGGCGGTTAATAGGGCAAAGATGGATAAGTGTGACCCTGAAGAGGTTGCTAACTTGGAGAGTCTTTGTGATGAAGTGGGGAAGTTATATTAACAGAAATAAAAATGAAACGATTAATAGTATTATTTATATCAATCCTGAGTTTATCAGTTTGCAAGGCGACTGATGGTGTTGAGTTGGTATTTAATCCTGATGGTAAGTGGATTTCTACCATACCAATGACAAAGATTGCTCCTGAGTATGTAGATTGCACATATACCTTTGTAGGTGATTCACTTTACATTGATGTATATCCCAGTGGTTGTAACTTAGCTGCAATGAGTATCAGGAATGTTGTTGAGATTGCTGATGGCTTTAAGTGTGAAGCTATTGATACTCTATATGATATATTCAAGGGTATAAAGATACACGAAAAGTTATATAACTTAGAATTTAAAAAAGAGAAGTTACCAAATGGAAATACTATATATAAAGTTTATAGGGATACCATTTTGGTTGATAAGATAAAGAAGTTTCCATAATCGTAGGTTTTAAGGTTTATTAACGGAATGAGGAAGACATTGACTTGTTTTTCTCATTTCTTTTTTATATATTTGCAAGGTAAGATTTAATTTAGACTTTGAAAATGGAAAAAGACGAAAGTAAGATTTGGGAAAAGTTCTATGGCAAAAAGGTTGCCACAGAGAAGTTAAACATTGAGGGTTTTAAAAGACCCATTCAGTTTGACATATACGATGGACACGCAATCTGTTATGATTATCGTGGACATAGATATGATATGTTATATCCACAGATGAAAGCAGTCAGGGATAGCACGGAGTTATCTGATGCAATCATAGAATATATTGGCGATATTGATTCAGCCAGCGAGATTACTATTATTCATATCCTGATAGCTTTTCATACCTTATATAAGGATGGTGTAGAAGTTATCGCTAAATAAGACTATATTATGAACTATACAATTCAATTTAACTATAATGCTACCATCACAGTCGATGTGGAAGCAAAAGATGAGGGTGAAGCACTTGCTAAAGGCAGGGAAATGGCAGAAGAGGCTGATATTAAGGAGTTTTCAATATGTGGCGAAAGAGAGTCACAGATACTAAGACAAGGGTAATTATTTCAGGGGGAAAATATTTTTTTTGTATTTTTCCCCATTTTTATTTGGTAAATTAAAATATTATTCGTATATTTGTACCATAAGAAACAAACAAAGTAATTAACTTAAAAAAAATTAGAAAATATGAAGAAATTATTTTGGTAATCTCGAAAATTATTCGTATATTTGTAACGTAATCGAGTTAATAACAATTTAAAGCAAGTAGAAAAATGAGCAACAAACTGGAACGTGTAACAAGGAATAATCGGGTGGTTGCAATACCATCACGAAAGCGCAAGGAAGAGGACGGAAGCGAAACTCAGCTCTACAACATCTTCAAGATGCGCTGACCATTAAGAGGGGTATAAGTTTGGAACTTCGCTACGCACCGCTCACCGCCTGTGCCCACAAGCAAGTCCAACACCCTCTTCATTTACTGCAAAATGTATAACAATTAAACGAAAGGAATAATGGAAAGACCTCCACCCTGATATTGGGATATAGATTATAGTATAATATTAATTGCACCAGTATAATGAATTGAAGTAAGTTATGAGGATTAGAGCAGATACCTAAGTAACAATATATTACCGCCTCGACTGCTTTAACGTTGTGCCACTATAATAACTCAGGCATTTATACCTAAGACATAGGCATATAACAACCGAAAAAGCAATGGCAGGGAAATGAAAATATAAAGCAATACGTTAAATGAGAATAGACGAAGGAAACGATAGCTATTCGGATATTGCAGCCTATTGAACACTCCATTTGGGGTATTGTAGGTAATCGCCTTTAGCTCAGTTGGTTAGAGCGCATCGTCCAAGCGGGGGGTGAGGTCGTAGGTTCGAGTCCTACAGGGCTTCCTAAATGTGTGGTTTCGTCAGGCACGTAAGAATCAATTCGGGAGAAACGGAAGTGATGTATAGTCCTTATGGGTTAAATGGGATGTTCCCAGTTCTGTCCTGATGTTCGATTCCCACACTGGTTCGACTCCAGTAAACCACCCCACACTCGTTTTTGTACTGCGTTGTGAAACGCTCTTGTTTTCCATAATGAATGAATTGTTAAGTTGATTTGGGCTATCCTATCTAGGGGTAGCCCATTTTATTTTTTTTTATATCTTATTTAAAAATAATCTGTATTTTATTTGGTAATTTGGCACATTATTTGTATATTTGTAATAGAAATCATTAAAACATAAGATTATGAATAAGAAAGAATTAATTGAGGTAATCACTACCATTATAGGTAGCAAGAAGTTTGAGTTTTCTGACGCTTATGTAAAGAGGTCAGGAATGCCTACCATTGGTAGAAGTGAAAGACCTTATTGGGCTATCACCAAGAAGTATGTGTACGTTGAGTGCTATGCAGTATTTGTATATAATGAGGCACTTGAAGAGTATGGATATGACATCAGAAAACTTCCTATCTGTTATCGCAAGGGAGAGGGTATATTTGCCCATAAAATTGAGCTGAAAGACCTTTTCACAACTGACCTTGAAAAGATACTAAAGGACATCCAGTTCTTCCTTTGGTGGGAAAATAATGTGCATAAAATGGCAATCCAAAATGAATTGGATAAGTGTGAGAGTTATAGTAAGGCTTATTCAAAGATGGTAAAACTTGTGGGTGTGCCTGAATAAGATTAAAAATAATCCTGAAATTATTTGGTGGTTTCAGGATTAATTCGTATATTTGTAACGTAACAATAAAACAATATTAATTATGAAGACAAGTAATGTTATGACAAGAACAGATGCATTTTGCGAGTCAATGGCTGGCGTTATCGCCTTTATCGTTGAGGGTGTTGAGGCTGACCTGAGAGAGAACAAGAATCTTGACCTGATTCTTAAGGTTTATAATCAGGTTATGGATGATGAGCGTGATGGTGCTGACTACATCTTTAATATCAATAACAAGGAAGATGTGAAGTTCCTCATTGCAAATGACCTGATGACTGCAAGTGGCATTGCCTTTGTGGTTAATAACCCTGACATTGTACCTAATGGCTTATTCTTCATGAATAATGGTGCTGAATCAATGCAGCCAGTTAAGCACTTGGCTATCGTGCTTAATAACTGGGTAACTGAAATGACAAAGTTCGCAGTCTTATATGTTGCGAGAGGTGACGAGAATTCGCCTTATAAGGCTTTCTATGAGAAGTATTTTGTGGATAGAGTTTGGCAAACGGATATATTCTATAACATTTTCTAACTATGGCAGGTGGATTTATATTTTTCTGTATCGTGATTATAATTGTGGCTATTCTTAAAAGCCACGATTTCAAGGAGGCAATGAAGAACGTTAAAGAGGAGGACTGATTATGATATACACAATTATGCCACGTTATGATACGTCATTGTATATGCCTGAGTTTTATGACCCATTTGGTAGTCCAATATTTCAACCACGAAGACGTAAAAAGTTGAAAGGCTGGCAAAAAGCCAAAAAATAATCACCAATTTATTTGGTATTCTCGAAAAAAATTGATATATTTGCAAAAGAAACAATATTTATAATTTGAATATGGAAGCAGTTGTTAAAACAATACAAGATGGTTTTGTAAATTGCATATTCTTCAATAAGAAGCCTGAGGTAGTTCAGGAAACTATGATGAGGAAAATGCAGGAAGCAAAGGATAAGGTAGGTATAGTAGATGTACCTGACGCTATCCGTGTGACCAACATTGATGATTTACACGACAAGTTATCTTTAGCCTATGGTAATACACTGGTAGAGGGAGAAGTTACTTGGCGCAAGGCTGCTAATGGAGTTCACTATGTGATGAGTGCATTCAAAACTGCATAAATATAGGACAACATACAATTAGGATTTTTAGTTAGACATAAAACAAAAAATTATTTTTTCACTCCCTCCGTCTGTGAAGATATGAGGGAGTGTTTTTTGTATGAATGTTCCACGTGAAACAATATAAAGATGCGAGGGTGTTGTAATAGGTAGCCAAGTTGGTCTTAAAAACCAATGGGCATTCAAATAAGTCCCGTGGGGGTTCAAGTCCCCTCCCTCGTACTCTATGGGTTTTATAAATTGGATGGAGTTTATAAAACCATTAAGGAAGAAAACCTTTTTAAATTGATTGGGGTTAATGCTTGGGGAGGCATTAGCCCTTTATTATGTTCAGGATGTAGATTTTTTATTATTTTTTTCCTGAATTATTTGTTTTTTCAAAATATTATTTGTATATTTGTACCATAAGAATAATAAACATTAAAGATTATGAAGCAAGAAAAGATTTTTGACGCATTTAAGCGCAAGGCTGACTTCATTATGAAGTTCCAGCTTGTGAGAGCATATTACAAGAGTAATGACCGCATTACACAACTTGTTGAGAGAATTCTCAAGGAGAAGTATAATCAGGAGTGGCAGGAGAAGTTCATTAAGAGGGCTTGTGATAGCGCCCAGGGCAAAAGAAATGCACTCATCGACATTCCTCAGTTCAACTATAAGGAGAACGTTGAGGCTATCTTTGACAAGTTCATTGAGAACAAGTTTGATAAAATGGTAGCTGAAATTGAGAGAAATGGCTTGGGTATGTATCCACTACCATTCCGTGACATCATTGAGCGTAATTCATAGTCTTAATATTGTTTTTGGTTGGAGAAGGCTGGCGAGATATCAATTCGCTGGCTTTCTTTTTTTATATCCTGATTAAAAATAAATCCACTTTTATTTGGTAGTTTGGCACAAAATTTGTATATTTGTAATACAATTAAAAACAGATAAGATTATGAGAGTAAAACATTTCGCAGGTTATGGTTCAGTTGAGGTGAAGAAAGTTTCAAAGAAGACTATCACCAATAGCTGGGGTGAGAAGAAGAATAAACTTGTCCTGAAAGTAAAGGGCAACCACGAATGGGGGCTTGTGCGTGATGACATTTATGATGTTAAGCGTTGGATATTCGACAAGTTTGAAAAGAACTTTAAGGGTGAGTATTACAACATCGATATGAGTGTTGAGAGTGATTACATTAAGGAGAATGGTCTTGATGTTGAGGTAGCAACTTATACATTTATTTATTAAGATTATCTATGAGAAAGACTATTATTGTAGATGGTAAGAAGTTACACCTTATATTAGGTAAGACTGAGCACGAATGGAAATTCTTATATTCAGAATATGAGAGTTTATGGAATATGCCATTAGAGGAATTGCTTGATGGTACGCTGGAGATTAACGAAGACATTTGGTACTACTATATAAATGGTAGGGTTTACGAAACAGATTTAGAAACATAAAATTAAAAATAATCCTGATTTTATTTGGTAATTTCAGGATTATTTCGTATATTTGTAACATAGAAATCAATACAACAATAAGATTATGGAAAAGAAGTATATTCAGAGAGAAGAAACACGTTATCAGAACAATGAGTTCGCTAATATGCCATCAGTTGACTATGGCACTTGGCGTTCTGACAGGCTCTGTGCTAAGAATAAAAACCGCATTGATTTCCTGCTTGCAAAGGAGATTTGTGCAAAGTATGGCTTTGGCTGCACTTATATCAATAGCACATTCGGTGGTGATGATGCAGATTTCTTTGTATATTTCAAGTTGGATATCGATGCAGATATGTATGATGAACTGCTTGATAAGGCATATAAAGAGAATAACAGAGAGAGTCAGAAGAAGTGCTGGGCGATATGGAATCAATATGCAGATACCTATGCAAAGATGCATAAGTGTATGCACGAACTTGATGAACAGACTGCGCTGATGTTTGAGTGTGGTTGGTCAGGTAATTGTGGAACATTCGGTAGCGATGATATAACCAGACAGACCTACTTGGGCTGCAACTCCATTTCGTCTTGGAAAGGCATTCTTAGGGGATGGCATCCATCAATCCACGACACAAAGCGTCAATTAACAAAGGGTACGTATATAATTGCCCACACCTATTATATCAAGCCTGAGAAACAGAATTCTCCTGAACTTGATGAAACTATGGAGCAGACCCTGCTGAATGCAGTCAGAAACGAATTATCTGAGGAATATACTGCAAAGTATGAGGTTGGTAAGCGTCAGTCTGACAATGAGTCATACAAGGCATTGATAGTACGCTATAAGGATGGTG
>Ga0310690_10007866_pt1 | contig 13645 bp, 10 predicted proteins | sample AusTroGonzalo_MG_2_FD_207661 | JGI IMG/M metagenome (GOLD analysis project Ga0310690, IMG submission 207661) | Bovine rumen microbial communities from tropical cattle in Woodstock, Queensland, Australia - Gonzalo_04 (v2) (version 2) | ecosystem: Host-associated > Mammals > Digestive system >... | reverse complement strand
AACAGCTTCCTGGAATTGATTGACAAACTCAGCAAATAAAATAAAATTAGCTTAAGAAAGACTTAATTTTTATATTTGTAAGTATTTATAACGCTCTTATAACATATTCGCCAAAGAATAATCCTTATATTTGCAGCAGATTTTAATCAACATGCAACTAAATGGATTATCGGCGATATGTCATCATGCTCTCAATGCTCGCCCTGGCCATGATGGTCAGGGCGCAGGTTGAGGAGGACGTAAAGCGACTACACGTGCCAGACTCGACGAAAGATGACTATGAAGAGTGGTTACGCAATGAACCGCTCAAACCCGAGCTTCACGACAGTTCGGCCCTCAGTCCGGTACCACCGTCGATAATGCACCTTGACCCAAGTAAAATAAAGCCCAAACATCCGCCCATCTCCATCAACATCATGACACCCCAACTGCGGACAGACATGCAACTGGCCTATCAGAGCCATTGGTTGGAGGAACAGCGCAAGGCACAACAAGGCGGAGCCATGACTATAGGCGTCAGTCCCCTCAGCCTAATTGCCCTTGTCATCCACAAGTTATTCCCCAAGCATAAGTCCAAGAAACAGCGACAGCGCGAGAAACTGCAACAGATTCTGGATAACTACTAAGTAAGTCTGGCAATCCTGTCTGACTAAGTGCAATGGTTTTCTAGTTTTGGTTTGATGCGACAAATATATCAAGATTCTGGCTCATTGTCGCAAAAAATCGTCATTTGTCGCATATAATCTGGACGAAAACAACATGATTTCTTGGAACGAGGCAATTATGTTCATAACTTTGCAATGTCAAAAGACGAAAACAGAAGTTTAACAATTAAATAATTAAGGTTATGACAACAAAGAAGATTTTGGTTAAGACGATATTCATGAACATTCTGACCACAGGTATTTTCGCATTCGTTTGCACGTCGTGTTCTAATCCTATGGAGGATATTGCAGACGGACTAGTTTACGGCATTGCCGATCAAATAGTCGACACGAAAGGACAACAGAAATTGAAAGAGCAACAAAAGCAGAAACGTTTGGACGACCTCTTGAACTGGAATATGGGTTATGCGGTTGATCAAGAGGCCATCGATAAGTTTGGCTACGACTACTGTTTCCAATCAACAGAAATTCCAACCAGAATTTGGGATCAGGCTGGCAACAACAGCTTCAGTCCCAACGTCGACAGAAACGACCTTTGCCTTGTATGTTTTCTTACCTACTCCTATGCTACTAATGGTTACGCACCATACATCAGTGGATTGATTTGCAACAGACGCATTGCCAGTGATCTGGTCGATATCTTCCGCCAATTGTATGAAGCAAAATATATTGTCGTTCAGACTGCTGCTTCGCTGGCCTACGATAGATCCAGAATGAATATGCGGAATTTAACTTACGGTTACTACTACCAAGAGTCTGATGAAACCATACCGATGGCGCAACAACAGGGCCTGGCTGTGGTTGTGAATAACGAAGAGCCACTTGCCAGCGATGATCTCGCTGTGAGACTGTTCAAAGAAAAAGGTTTCACGTGGGGAGGCGACGAACCCAATGGCAATCCTAACTATTTTGCGAAATAGTTAGGACTATTTTGGGGCATTGGTTAAGCGCATCTGCCAATTTGTCCGTCCCCACGGACTGCCAGTCCGCAGGCGTCGGACTGAGAGTCCGAAGGCTTCGGACTGAATGCGAGCCTTCGATGCGGCAATCGCGAATAAGCAACGAGACAAATGCGATTGTTCGATGAATCGAACACAAAAAATCGACGCATTCGAAAATGTCCCTCCCTTGGTCCCGTCATAGGCCTCAAATGCCGATATACAAAGGGCTGAGGGCATGGGAGGGATATTCGTTCTCTCTCCCGTCTCCCTCCCGTTTTTGAGGTATGTCACTCACCTTATTATTTATATTGCAAAATTTGCTCGAAAATGAAATGTTAAAACGCAGGATTTTTGCCAAAAAACTTGCAGGGCACCATATTTTTTAGTACCTTTGCAGAGTTCTTAGATGAACTCTGCGAGAATGGGCTGCACTCGGCAAAATTCAAGCGAGCTTGATTCTGCCCTCGTTGGCACCATCCTTGCAAAAACTGGAATCATGGATAACACAAGAAACACACCATGAAAAACCAGCCAATAACAACATTATTAAAAATTTTCGATTTACAAAAACAACTATGGAAGAAAAATCCTTAGTGGTGGTTGAACAGCCCCAAAATGTTCAAAACGAGAGTGTGCTCATCATTGAGCAATTTCTAAACGACAACTACCGTCTGCGACGCAACGTGCTGAGTGGAAAGGTGGAATTCAAGGCACGAGCTGAACTTTCAGCCGATTATCGTCCGCTGACGCAGGAGGCCCTGAACAGCATCATCATCCATGCCCTTCGCGAAGGGCTGGACGAGTCGTGCAACCCCAAGGCTGACATCACGATGTATGTCAATTCTGAGGAGGTGCGCCTCTTCAACCCTGTTCTGGCATTCCTGAACGACCTGCCCGGGTGGGACGGACAGAACCACGTGGCCCGATTGTTCAGTCGCATTCCTGGCGTCAGTTCTGAACAGCTCGCGTACCTTAGTATATGGTTACGCTCGGCTGTGGCCCATTGGCTGCAACTGGACACGATGCACGGCAACGAAGTGGTACCCGTTCTGATTGGTGCTCAGGGTTGTGGCAAGACAACCTTTCTGCGTCGACTGCTGCCTCAGCATTTGCGCCAGTACTATCTGGACCACCTGAACCTGTCGAACAAATTCGACAAGGAGATGGCGCTGACGAACAATCTGCTGGTGAACCTCGACGAACTCGAGGCTATCCGTCCTAGTCAGCATGCAGCGCTGAAGCAGACCCTGTCGAAGAACAAGGTGAATGGTCGCCCCATCTTTGGACGTGCTCAGGATGATCGTCCCCGTTATGCCTCGTTCGTATCGACGACGAACAATCCGCATCCCTTGACAGATGCAACGGGCAGTCGTCGCTACATCTGCCTGACCATTCCCAAGGGGCAGTTCATCGACAATGCGGGTGACATCGACTACGAGCAGTTGTATGCCCAAGTGTTGCATGAAATCCGAGTGTTGGAGACGCCTTACTGGTTCAACAACGAAGAGGTGGCCCGCATTCAGCAGCTGAACCTGGCCTACATGCAACAGAAGGACATTGCAGAGATGGTGAATGCCTGTTTCCGCAAGCCTCAGGAGGGTGAGAAGGTGAAGTCGCTGAACACGACAGAGATGCTGGAGATGATTCGCGAAGAGTATCCCAACGTGGCGATTACGACGAAGGCGAAAGTGGACTTGGGACGTGCACTCGTCAGCCTCAACTACGAGCGCAAAGAGCACAGCCATGTGGCCTACTACAAAGCCGTTCCATTACGAGCTGCGTGAGTGGATGGGAGTGAAAACGGGAGGGAGACGGGAGTGACACCGGCTTTCCCTCCCGTGCCTCCAGCCCTTTGTACACCGGCATTTGAGGCCTGTGACGGGACCAAGGGAGGGTAAAAACGAAATTCATTGAAAAAAACGAAGAAACCATGAGTATAGCAAAAGTATTATTGATTGAGAAAGCCAAGAATGGCTACACCGTATGTTATCAGGACCAGTGTCCGTTGCGCACCCAGTGCCTGCGATGGCAGGTTGGGCAGCACGTGCCCAACACCAACAGCACCTACTGCTGCGTCAATCCGCACTTCGAGAGTGTGGCAACTGACAATTGCCCTATGTATCGCAACGACCAGAAGGTACGCTTCGCCAAGGGCATGCTCCATATCTTCAACAGCGATATGCCTAAACGCGTTGAGCCTGCTGTCCGCTATGGCGTCATCAGGCTGACCAACCGCACCTACTACTTCGAGTATCGCAATGGTTCGCGTCTCATTCCCCCAGCCCTGCAGGAGGCAATCCGCGACCTGTTTCGCGAAAACGGATGGACGGACGAGGTACAGTTCGATAGGTATGTAGAGGATTACGATTGGTAGCGGCAACAAAGAATCATCATCCAGCATCACTTCCATAGTGGTGCTGGATTTCTTTTTCCTCAAATTATTTGGCAATTCCAATTATTTTCCCTAATTTTGCGGTATTTACTAAAAACGAAGTATAATATTCATAAAAAGATATATGAAGAAAGAAGAAATACATGCTCTATTTAAGAGCTACGAAGATGCAGTTTGCACTATAGACAATACAGAATGTTGGAGTGCAAGAGAGCTCCAAAAGTTGCTGGGATATAGCCTTTGGCAGAATTTTACGAATGTTATAAACAAGGCAAAAGACGCATGTGTTAATGTTGGCCAGGATGTTCTTGACCATTTTATTGACGTCAATAAGATGGTCGAGGTTGGAAGTGGGGCAAAACGTGAGATTGATGACATCATGCTTACCCGCTATGCCTGTTATTTGGTGGCACAGAATGGTGACCCTCGCAAGCCTCAGATTGCTTTTGCTCAAACTTATTTTGCTGTACAAACACGTAGGGCAGAACTAATAGAACAGCGCTTATTGGAAGTGGAACGTGTTAAGGCCCGTGCCAAACTGCAAGAAACAGAGCGCAAACTCTCTGGTATCCTTTATGAGCGTGGTGTCAACGACCAAACCTTTGCCGTCATACGTTCCAAGGGCGACCAGGCCCTCTTCCGCCTCAGCACTAATATGATGAAGCGTAAGATGGGTATGCCCCAGAGTCGTCCCCTCGCAGATTTTCTTCCCACCATTAGCATCAAAGCAAAGGATTTTGCCGCTGAGATGACCAGTGTCAACGTACAAACTAAAGACCTTCAAGGCGAAACGGCCATTACCAAGGAGCATATTGACAACAATGCTGCTGTCCGCAAAATGCTGACTGAACGTGGTATTATTCCAGAAAATTTGCCTGCAGCTGAGGATGTGAAGAAAGTGGAGAGACGCTTGGTTAGTGAAGAAAAGAAGATGTTGAAGAATAAGAAATAATAGCGCTGACGCAGCATAGTAATTATCATCCAGCACCACCTTCTCAGGAGTGCTGGATTTCTTTTTTCCTCAAATTATTTGGCAATTCCAATTATTTATCCTATCTTTGCAACTGCATCCGCTTAGTGCGGCTGGGATGTTCTATGAGTAGGACGGAGCCGATGGGTGGAGCACTACATTACGGAATAAGCGACACTGTACGCTTTGTTTTTGGCAGCTTGAACCTAGGAAATTCAACTCTTGTTCAAAGGCATTGGCAGAGGTGACGCCTACGGATGTGTATCATACGCAGCCGGAGTGTGCCGAGGGCTTACTATGCCCTCACGCACACTTTTGGGTGCATTGTATATACTCCTGAGGGTATCAAATCTGTTCGTTCTTTCAAGAGGGGCTTCCTAGGGCCTAAGCAGCGGAACGGGCAGCAGGAGATACCCTCGTTCTTTTCTGTATGTAGTTCTGATATTGAGCATTTTTATGAGTTGGCTTATTACGGGTATCTGTAGGCGCATGAATAGAGTCGTATATGGACAACCTACATTTATACCACGTATTAGAGAATGTTCTCAGAATGGAAGAACGTTTCTGTACGGCTGATGGTCAACTAATAAAGAACAGCATCGTTGAGTCTGCTCTCTCCTTGCAACCAAATCTTATAAAGTTGTTGTTAGATAATGATGAGCTTTCAGCCAACTTCTTTTCTGACGTAGAAGGCATAAAGGTATTCGACAAAGTTAAGTTTCAACGCTTTGTTATGAACAAATCATTTTTGGCCGACAGCTATACTGCATTTAAGAATAAGATTGGCCTTACGGATGAAGACGGGCGATTCCTAAGTGAGAGTCGTGAGGTGGTTCTCTCTTGGCCGTATAAGGACTGTGTTTTGGAAGGTGGACAAACTAAAGAGGACGCTAAGCGTGACGAGATATTCTGGAGTGAAACTCTTGCGCCAGATGAAATAAATCGCCTCACGGAGCCAAAGGCTTTAACAGGATTCAAGAAATACGACAAGGATGGTGAACATTCTGTAGAGCAATTGTTACCTACAGACAACCTGATTATACGCGGCAATAACCTATTGGCGTTATATTCTCTACGTAAAAAGTTCGCTGGCTGTATAAAACTGATATATATCGACCCCCCATATAATACGGGTAGTGATAGTTTTGGGTATAACGACAACTTTAAACATTCAACTTGGCTTACCTTTATGAAAAATCGACTTGAGGTGGCCAAAGAGTTGCTTAAAGATGGAGGAAGTATTTTTATAGAGTGTGATAAGAATGAAGCTGCATACTTAAAGGTACTTTGTGATATGGTCTTCGGAATGGAAAATTTTGTGAGTGACATCGCAGTTCAAACTTCGTATGCCAATGGTTTAAAAGTCAGCCAAAAAGAGAAGACTATCTTGAAAATGAAAGATACTATTCTTGTATATAAAAAGGGGGAGATAAGTATAAAACCTCAGTATGTTGAAAAACACTATTGGGATACGCATTATAATTCATTATTGAGTGAAGACGAAGAGGGAGTTCTAATGATTTCTTCGCTAAAAGAGGAACTCGTAAAACTGGGTATAATTAGAGCAAATGACACCATTACTCGCAAAACAATTGATAATCCGGCATTTTTCAATTATGTTTGTGAGAATAAAGACAGAGTATGCTGCTTGAACCCTGTTCACTCCACTGGAGAAATAAAAAGTATAGCCCAACAATCATTTGGGAAAATAATAAAACATACAACTTCGACTGGCAATATCCAGTACTTTTACAACGGGCGGCAGATTGGTTTTTTCAATCAATGCTTCCATGATGTAAATGGGGAAGAGAAACTATCGATGTTGCTTGGTGACATATGGACAGATATTGATTTTGGGAATACCCAAAACGAAGGCGGTGTTGATTTTCCTGCTGGAAAAAAAGCAGAAATGTTGCTATACAGAATCATCAGTATGATGACAAAAGAGGATGATATAATTCTTGATTTTTTCTCAGGAAGTGGAACCACAGCTGCTGTTGCTCATAAAATGAATCGCAGATACATAGGTTGCGAGCAAATGGAATCTCAGATAGTCATGATAAAGACGCGTTTGCAAAACGTCATCAACGGTGATCAATCTGCAGCATCGAAGATTGTTAATTGGCAAGGTGGCGGTTCGTTTGTTTACTGCGAACTTGCTAAAGCAAATGATGAGTTTGTAGAAAAGATACAGACAGCGACAACTACAGAAGCCCTTAAAGCTATCTGGGAGCAAATGAAAGCAACTGGTTATCTGAACTATAAGATAGACGTCGCTATAATTGATGCCAATGCTGCCGATTTCGAGGCACTTAGCATAGATAACCAGAAGCTTTTCCTTATTGAATGTTTGGACAAGAATCTTCTCTATGTTCCATTTAGCGATATTGATAGCGAAGAATACAACATCAGCGACGAAGACAAACGTCTGACAAAAGAGTTTTATAAAAAGAATTAATCGCTATGGCCAATCTTCAAGAAAAACTCGAAAGTGAATTTGGACGTCGCTATATTTCTCGACTTGAACTGCCAGAGTATTTTGATACAGGTTTGAGTCCATCACGCAAACTACGTCCCTATCAAGAAGAGTGTTTTCGTTTCTTCTTGACCTACATGAACCCGGAGAATGACTTCGACGGGAAGCAGTTGCGTCCTCATCTTCTTTTCCATATGGCAACAGGCTCAGGTAAAACGTTGATGATGGCAGGAGCAATGCTTTATCTCTATGAACAAGGATATCGTAACTTCCTTTTCTTCGTGGGCAGTACCAATATCGTAGAAAAAACCAAAGACAACTTTCTCAATGGCGCATCAAACAAATACCTTTTTGCTCCACAGATTGTGGTGAACGGCAACCGCGTGGAAATCAAGAAGGTGGATAACTTTCAAGGAACGAGCAGAGACTGCATTAACATATGTCTTACCACTATTCAAAGACTGCATAGCGATCTCAATTCCGAGAAAGAGAATGCACTTACATACGACGATTTCTCCAATCAGCCCGTGGTATTGATTTCTGACGAAGCACACCACATGAATGCGGCGACACGCAGGGGAACAACTGTTACGGCTGATGATGAACACACACGAAACTGGGAAGAAACAGCAATGCATATCTTCAACAAGGATAACGGCGAACTGCCAAATGTCCTTTTGGAGTTCACCGCAACAGCTGATCTCACAGACCCAGCGATTGCCAATAAATATGAGAATAAGGTCATCTTTGATTATCCTCTGAAGAAATTCCGTGAAGACTTCTATTCAAAAGAAGTAGAGGTCATAGAAAGTGATCTGACCCCACTCGACCGAGCACTACAAGCTATGATTCTAAGTCAGTACAAGCGTAAACTATTTGCTGACATCAAGCAAAATATTAAGCCTGTCGTACTTCTCAAATCCAAAACCATACCTGCTAATAAAGAAATATATAACTCTTTCAAAAATGCTGTATCTGAACTCAATATTGCAGGTATAGAAAGAATCCGTTCAAGGGCAAAAGACGATATCAAAGCAGCCTTCGACTATTTCGATGCGCACGATGTGACGGCAGATAATCTTATACTTGAGTTGAGAGAGGATTTTTCTGAAGAGCGCCTTTTAATTATAGATGGCAATAATATTACACCAGAAAAACAACTATTACTCAATTCTCTTGAAGATCAAACGAATGGTATTCGAGCTATTTTTGCTGTTGATATGCTAAATGAAGGTTGGGATGTACTCAATCTTTACGATATAGTCCGTTTGTATGAGACACGAGACCCGAACACGAGGTTAGGGACACCTGGAAAAACAACAATGCAGGAGGCTCAGCTTATTGGCCGTGGTGCTCGTTATATGCCATTCAAAGATCCGAATAATCCTGCGCTTGATATAGACAAACGGAAATATGATAGCGATGCATCAAACCCACTTCGCGTGATTGAGAAACTGCATTACCATAGTGCTCATAATCCTCGTTATATTCAGGAATTACATACTGCACTTGTCCAAACTGGTATTATTCCCGATACGAAAAGACAACTTGACTTGTTCCTTAAAGATGATTTCAAAGAGAGCCGTCTCTATACGAAAGGGTTAGTATTTATAAACGAAAGAAAGAAACTCGCTCAAATGGAAGATGACGGAACAATTGGTGCAACTATTCTCAGTAAAGTCTTCAAAGTTATAATGCCGACTGGCAAAATGCGCTCAGGTCTCATCTTTGGTAACGCAGCTCCTAGCGATGTTCTTACAAGCGTCATTATTGACATCAAACTTGGCGAAGTAGGCAAACATGTTCTTCGTACAGCTCTCAATAGTTTCTCTACCTATAGCTTCAATTCCCTTAAAGAACTCTATCCACAGCTCAAGTCTTGTAAAGAATTTATTGAAAGTGATCGTTATTTGGCAAAACTTTCTGTGAAAGTAAGTGGCAACCAAAACTCTCTTACTGCATATTCACAAGAAGACAAACTCTACATAGCTAAGAGTGTGCTGAAAGAATTAGAGCCGATTCTGCGCACAAGAGGTAAGACATATCGCGGAACCAAAGAATTCAAGCCGTCAATGTTCAATAAGGTGTTTAGGGAGAGGATAGTCCTTAATGTTACTGTACCTTCTTCTGGTACACAAGAATTCGGAGAGTCGATGAAGACCCCAAAGAATCCCGCGTATGCTCTCGATTTGTCGAGCGTAAAATGGTATGCCTATAATGACAATTACGGAACATCAGAAGAGAAAGCTCTAGTCAAATACATAGAGGGCAAGATGGATAAGTTCGAAGAAAAATATGATGAAGTCTATCTTGTTCGCAATGAAAGGGATTTGAAGATATTTGATTTTGCAGAAGGGCGTCCGTTCGAACCCGACTTTGTATTGTTTTTACGCGTCAAGGGATCATCCGATAAGTACGACAATCTACAGTTGTTCATAGAACCCAAGGGTGACAATCTACTTATAAAAGACAAGTGGAAGAACGATTTCCTCAAACAGATAAAAGCAATGTCAGAAATTACATGGTGCACACAGTCTGACAATTTCAATATATGGGGCATTCCGTTCTTCAATGAGAACACAAATGCTGAGTTTATGGCAACTATGGAAGAGGAAGTGCTAGAGTATGTGGTAGAACCTATTACAACCGAGATGGAACCAGAAGTAAAGACTATTCCACTCTACGAAGATTATCACGAAGGTTGTATACCATTATATTCCATGAGAGCAGTTTGTAGTGCTCTTGACATAAATGAAGAGTCATATAATGAAGAACCAGAAATAGAAGCTTGGGTGGATGTTTCTGGTAATGGTTTTACACCAAATAAGCAAAGGTACTTTGCTGTTCATGCCAAAGGAAATTCAATGCTACCCAAAATAAAAGATGGTGATATCTGTATTTTTGAATGGTATAATAATGACAGAGGTGGTACACGTAATGATGAAATCGTTCTGATTTATGCAAAAGATGAGAAATTTGCTGATGATTGGAATTTTACCATTAAAAAATATCACAGTAAGATTATACAAGATGAAGTTGGATGGCAGCACGTTAAGATTGAGCTTATCCCACTTAATCCAAAATATAAAACAATTGAACTAACAGAAGAACAACAGCCTAGAACCATTGGCGTGTTGAAGTGCGTTTTGTAGACACCTCCCTCGCTTTTCTTTCGCCCTTGCTTCGCCATAAACACTAAGAAGTGACATCTTGTTTATCTATGCAGGAGACAGACCACGAGCAAGTACCAGTCCCGTGGCCAGTACAGCATCAGAGAGAGTTTAATAACTATGTTAACTAACGATAGAATTCCACCACAAAACTTGGAAATATCAAAAATATCTTCTATCTTTGCAACAGAAACAAAAACTATCGTATGATTAATCGTAACTAAAGATCAAGTATTATGTGTAAGGTAGGTATTCCCAAGGAGATTAAGAACAATGAGAACCGCGTGGGCATGACCCCTGCGGGAGTAGCAGAACTGACGCGTCGCGGCCATGAGGTCTTCGTGCAGCATACGGCTGGCGAGGGCAGCGGCTTCCGTGACGACGAGTACGTGAAGGCGGGCGCCAAGATCCTGCCTGCCATCGAAGACGTCTATCGCGAGGCTGACATGATTGTGAAGGTCAAGGAACCCATCGAACCAGAATATAAACTGGTGCGCAAGGGCCAGCTGCTGTTCACCTATTTCCATTTCGCGTGCGAGAAGGAGCTGACGGATGCCATGCTCGATAGCGGTGCCGTGTGTCTGGCTTACGAGACAGTACAGCTGCCCAATGGTTCGCTGCCGCTGTTGCAACCCATGAGTGAGGTGGCTGGTCGTATGGCTACGCTCAATGGAGCCTATTATCTGCAGAAGACCAAAGGTGGCAAGGGCAAGCTTATCAGTGGTGTGCCTGGCGTGTCGCCCACACGTGTGCTGGTATTGGGCGGCGGTGTCGTCGGCGAAGCTGCCGCAAGGATGGCTGCCGGCATGGGAGCCGAAGTTACCATCACGGATGTCTCCTTACCCCGTCTGCGCCAACTCGACCTCGAGACACCCGCAAACGTACACACTCTTTATTCATCGGAGCACAACATCCGCCAACAATTGCCCACGGTGGATATCGTCGTGGGGTCCGTGCTCGTACCTGGTGACAAGACACCTCATTTGATTACGCGCGACATGCTGAAACTGATGGAACCAGGCACCGTGCTTGTAGATGTGGCCATCGACCAAGGCGGCTGCTTCGAGACCTCGCATCCAACAACCCACAGCGAGCCCGTCTATACCGAAGAGGGTATCGTGCACTATTGCGTGGCCAACATCCCAGGCGCCGTACCCAACACTTCGACGCTGGCGCTGACCAACGCCACCCTGCGCTATGCCATCGCCCTTGCCGACAAGGGCTGGCAGAAGGCCTGCAAGGACGATGCCGCCCTGGCCAAGGGTCTGAACATCGTCGAAGGCAAGGTGGTCTTCAAGGCTGTCGCCGATGTTTTCGGATTGCCCTATGAGCCGTTAAGTTTTTAATAGCTGAACTTACGACCATTGAACTTCAGCGTTTTTTGCTGTTGTTTGCCGTTCTTAAGCCACGTCGTGACGGTAATGTCCTTACCAGTACGAGGTAAGCTGTAGGATATCCAAGAACCGTCTTCGTTACCCATGACTGCATCGAAGCCTGGAGCCTCACACCAGGACATACGCTTTGTGGCATTATCGTAACGTAAGAATGTCAGGCCATCAAACTGACCTGGGCTGTATTTGCCGTTCGTGAAGCACGCGACGTTGTAGGCAAACAGCTTATGCTTCTGGTCGGCCTCGTTCCAATAGCACATTTCAACACGCAGTAACTGATTGTCATATCTGCTCTCGTAAAGTACAAAGCCGTTTTTCGAATCGATGGTAAGCGTCTCACCCCCTCGAAGTGCTTTTCCTGCACGCTTGTTATTCCAAGCCTGCTGGACGGCATTGAACGATTCGTCACTGCAGTCGTCGTCACCCTCAGAACGAGAGTTCAGGTAAGTATTGACAAAGTCGCTGATAGATGGTTTTGCACCTTGATACTTAACGCGGATACCACCTTCTTGTGCTGCCATCGTCAGTGTGCAGCATGCCAGAATGATTGCAAATAATGTTCTTTTCATCATTGTTAATAGTTTAGATTAATTGATTTCGCTGCAAAATTATGAAAAATATCCGAGATTCCAAGTCTTTTAGGGGAAAAACTAAAAAAACATGACTGATAGCTCGCTATAATAGTTAACAACTAAATAAACTAATTAAAATAGTTTAAAAACTAAGGCTTTTAGTTGTATATAACGAAAAGTTTTAGTTACTTTGCAGCAGAATTGATAATTGGCGCAAGAAAAAGGTTAACTTAAAACCAGAAAAGTTATGAAGAAACTGACCAACAAGGAAAAGGAAATCATGGAGTTGTACTGGCAGTACGGCCCGATGTTTGTCCGCGAGTTGCAGGAGCATTATGCTGAGCCTCGCCCTCATTTCAATACGCTCTCAACAATCGTCAGGATTTTGGAGCGCGAGGGATTCCTCGACCATAAGCAGTTTGGTAACACCTACCAGTACTATCCCCTCATCTCTGAGGCAGAATATGGACGTAAGTCGATAGCAGGCATTATCAAGAACTACTTCGACGACTCCTACGTCTCAGCCGTCTCCTCGTTTGTCAAGGAAGAGAAGATTAGCGTGGAAGAACTGCGCGAACTCATCGAACAGATAGAGAATAGTGAAAAGTGAATAGTGAAAAGTGAATAGTATGCAAGACTTTCTGATATACGACGCCAAGGTAGCAGTACTGATCGTGGTATTCTACATGTTCTACCGCCTGATGCTCTCGAAGGAGACCTTCCACAGGGTAAACCGTGTGGTATTGTTGCTGACGGCTGTGCTGTCGTTTGTATTGCCGCTGTGTGTCATTACCCTGCACAAGACGGTGACGCTGGATGTCGCACCTTCAGTGTCTGTCGGCAATCTACAGATGGAGATTGCCGATGATATGAAACCTGAAGTCTGGCAAATTGTGCTGCCCTTTATATTTATAGTAGGTGCAGGGGTAACGCTGGCCCATACGCTGGCATCGATACTGAAAGTCATGCTACTTATACGAAGAAGCGAACGTCATCCGCAACCTGATGGTACCATTCTCTGTGTGACCGGTAACACTGAGGTGCCACCATTCAGTTGGATGCGCTATA
>Ga0310690_10007863_pt1 | contig 13654 bp, 13 predicted proteins | sample AusTroGonzalo_MG_2_FD_207661 | JGI IMG/M metagenome (GOLD analysis project Ga0310690, IMG submission 207661) | Bovine rumen microbial communities from tropical cattle in Woodstock, Queensland, Australia - Gonzalo_04 (v2) (version 2) | ecosystem: Host-associated > Mammals > Digestive system >... | reverse complement strand
GGCCCGTCTGTCCTGTTTTGCCCAAGGTCTCATACTGTTGTCAGCGGGTATTATCAGTGCTAAAAGCAATAAAAAACTAAACGGCTTCACTTTGTCGTTATTTTCATAACCTCTTCCCTGCCCAACTGCCTGTAACGGTGCTGTGGGTCTGCGTCAAAATCAACCTCAAAGTACTCTTCGTCATAAAATGAGAGTTTTGAATTGGTATTGGGGTTGCATTCCACATACACTATATCGGCCATATCAAGACCCTTTGCCTCACATATCTGCTCTGCAAGGCTTCTGCCGGCATATGTCACTGATGTGCCGGGATTGTCCTGATACAACTCTGTTACTATAATGCACGGTTTCCCGCCCAGGGTACGAATCTTTAAACCGCAAGCCGATGGCATATCCCATTCGCCCTTGAATTCAAATATCTCGTCGTAGTAATCAGGTGATACTTTCATAGATTTACATTTCTTACACTTCTGTCAACATCACGACCGAATGACTTGTTGGCAAGCCTGCGGTCACGAGGACGGTATGTACCCTCCTCCATCTCACGGAGAGCCACATTGCAGAACAGACGGAACATCTTCTGCTCCTGACTCTCATTCGCATAGAAGCTCTTCCATGCGTAATCATAGAGTTCCTGAAGCCTTTCAGGGCTCATGTGCTTGGGCTGGAACACAACCTGACCGGCATTGTAATGGTTCCAGTCAAAATCAAATATACGTCCCTGACGCAGCAGGTCATCATATCCCTTGGTGTGCGGGAACGGAGTCATTACGGTAAATTCCGCAAGATCCAGGTCAATCTCGCCCAGGAAGTCGATAAGGCGCTTTATGTCATCCTCAGTCTGGTTGTCAAGTCCCAGCAGGATTGTGCCCTCAACACCGATACCGTAATCGTGGTAGCGCTTTACACGCTCCTTGATGTAGTCCGATGTATCATATACGGCCTGATATACATACCATGCACCTGCCTTGGCTGCCAGATCCAGAACCTCCGGGTCATCTTCTATGGTATGGCTGATCCATTTCTTCTTCAACGGGGCAATGGCGGTAAAGAGCTCTTTCTCCCACTCCTTGTTCTGAGCAAGTGAGTTGTCTACAATAAACAGACGGTTGTTATCTATTCCTGCCATATCCTCGACCACCTTGTCGATGGGACGCGGACGGAACTTGCGGCCGCCAAGATATGATACGGCACATGGATAGCAGCTGAACCTGCAGCCACGGCTGGCGTGGAACAGGTCCACCATCTGGACACCCTTATGGTTATAGAGCTCACGCTTGTAGAGGTCACGGCGGCAAGGACCTACAGATTCGATTGGAGGCATATTGCCCATATAGTTGTAGAACTTGCGGAGTTTGCCGTTTACCCAATCCTGCATGACCTCCTCCATGCGGCCTTCTGATTCTCCCAGGAAAACGCAATCCACATGTTTTACGGTATCCTCAGCGTGAAGCATCGTTGAAATACCTCCAGCCATGACCAGCTTGCCGCGTTTGTGATACTCCTCGGCTATCTCCCATCCTCGTTTGACCTGGGTGCTGAGCATCATGGACAGAGCCACGCCGTCGCACTCTTCGTCAAAATTTATGGCCTCGACGTTCTCGTCAGTGAATGACACCTCTACCCACTCCGGCAGTGTAGCTGCAAATGCAACCGGTCCGTGAGGAGGCAGGTTGAAAGTGGTCTGACCTTTAAGTTTGTGCCACTTAGGATAGATGAGTTTCAGTTTAAAAGGTTTCATAATCCTCTTTATATCATTTTCTTGATTTTCTTTACAATACAGTCTCTGCCCACAATCGTCTCAGCCGTCTCGATGGCCGTCATCGGAACACCGCCTATGCCGTGCATATTTACATTCTGCCCTGTAAGCAGCAGATTCTCAACCTTGGTACGTATAGGCAACTGGGAAAGAATGAGGTTCTCAGTATCCTTGAAATAACCGTAAATGGAGCCCTCCTTAGTTCCCAGCCAATCACGGAAGGTAAGCGGTGATGCGGCAAAGAAGTCCTCCACACAACTCCTTATGTCAGGGATAATCCTCTCTACCATATCCATAACCTTCTCCGTGCGGGCCGCTTTCCACACCTCATATTCAGGAGTCCTGTGTCCGGTACGCGTATCGGCCCAACGGCTTACCTCCTGCCAGTCCATAAGTGACATGACCGTAATATGGCTGGCCCATTCGCCGTCCTTGTCAGGAGACATGAAACAGCTTATTCCGTGCGGCCAACCGTCAGCATCATGCCTGCTCAGATTCCAGGCATTATCCATGGAGTCCAGTACCGATATCTGATGCTCTCTGAACTTTACGGTTCCAGGCTTGAGCTTAAGGAACACCTTGAATGCCGATACGGTACATGGAATGGTATGAAGGCGCTCACGGTAACCAGGAGTGAAGGCCTTACCCTCAACCAGATCCATAAGAAGACTTGGATGAATGTCCGATATGTATGTATCGGCACGGTATTCCCGGCCTTCAGAATCAACCACACATTGAATCCTGCGATCCTCTACTATGATACGTGTCACGTTACGGTGTGTCAGCACCTGACCGCCGCCCTGCTCAATAACCCATTTGAGTGCATCGGCCAACTGGTTGCTGCCACCTGCAAAACGACATGGCTGCTCAATAAAGAGCACCGAAATCATGGCGTGCAGATATGCCGGTGTATGTCCGGCCACACCCGCGTAGAGAGGATTGACAAAAGCAAGTACGGACTGCAGCTCAGGATTCTCTATATACTTTGCTATGAACCTGTCCGCCGGCATGAGGAATTCATCGGAATGTACCGGATAGTCACTTCCACCGCTCTTCATGTAAAAGAGCTTTTCCTCCTCCGAGAGACGGAACAGGGCATCTACATAGTTCCTTATATGTCCGCTCTCGCCGGGAAATTCATTAGAGAGATACTCCGTGAAGGCCTCCCTCCCTGCGGGAATACGGAATGTACGGTTCTCCTTGAGATAGGTCACGCAACTCATGATATCTGACGGGGCAACCTCCAAACGGTCACGTATGCCCAGATATCGGCATATAGTGTCCAGGGTTCCGCCTTTCTGGAATCCGCCTGCCACATGCATACCGGTCTCATACCTCTCATCCTTACGGACAAAGGTCTGCAGGCCGCCTCCTATCAGAGCATTCTTTTCCAAGACAGTGACCTTATGTCCCTCTTTGGCTAGAAACGCTCCGCAAAACAGACCGCCCATTCCGGCACCAATGACTACTATCTCCATTATTCTTGTTTGATGGCCTGCATGATATCATCATACAGCACTCCTGTTCCTAAAATACTGTCACACACTACCATGCTGCCCACCAGGACACCCAAGATACCATGTGAGTTCACCGACTGGCCTGCCAGCATAAGGTTCCTTACACGGGTTCGGTAAGACACCCTTCCTGACTGTCCGGCCTCTATATCCTTTGCAACACCATACAAACCACCTCCCACAGTGCCGGTATAATCCCGGTATGTGAGCGGTGTCGATGTCCAATATCTCTCCACACTGTCACCAAGTTCCGGAAACTTTCCGGCAGTTGCAGCCAGAAGCTGTTCCGCTTTGCGTTTCTTGAACTCAAGGTAACCTTCTCCGCGCCTGCCTGTCCTTGTATCAGTCCAATCTGACAATTCATCATTACGCATATAAGCCAGAATGACTCCGGCATCCGCAAAACGCCTGTCAGACTGAGGATACTGATGCATGTACAAATAACCCAGAGGCCAGTCTTCAGTCTTGTAATTATCACACCCCCAGACACTTGCGCCCTGATAAACAAATCGGTTGGCGTTCATGTAAGGTACGGTATGGCTTTTAAATTTCAAATATAGTTCAAAAACGCCAATGGTATTGGGCATTTCCTGAATTCTTTTTCTGAAAGCCGGCCTTAAAAGTGAAGAACGGACCAGATCAACGGTGAGTGACGGATGTATCGTAGATATCACATAATCCGCATCAACTGTCTTTTGGGCGTTACCGTCCACATACTTTACTCCGCAAACTTCAATATCATTGCATACTATCTCAATGGCACGGCATCCAGTCAGCACACAGCCGCCGGCATCATTGATACGCTTTATCAGCAACGCGGCAATCCTGTCGCTTCCGCCCTCTATCCGCCATGCGCTGCGGTTGTAGAAAGACGTTATGAATGCGTGCAGGGCAAACGGAGTATGCCCTTTTACACCGGCATACAACGGCTGGTTTCCGGCAAGTATCTGCCTTAGGTCTTCATCATCTATGAGTTCATCTATCACGCTGTCCACACTGCGGGTATGCCACTCGGTGTCATCTGAATCCATGGAACGCTCCGGATTGAAGCTCTCCACACTGGATGATGCCGATGCCTGATACACGGCGTCTATATATCTTTTCAGGTTTTCCTTCTGACCAGGGAAATACTCTGCAAGGCCTTCCACGAATGCCTCACGCCCGCTACGGAACGGGTAATCCCTGCCTTTGAAACTGATTATGTCATAACCGTCACGATCCAGTTCATGCATCTCCAGACCATCCCTGACCCCAAGATAACGTAACAGGGAATCAAGTACCTGTCCTTGGGCGGCACTGCCTATATAGTGCATTCCAGTCTCAAACCTGACACCGTCACGCATGAAGGTCTGCAGACATCCTCCCGGCTGATGCTCCTTTTCCAGGACAGTCACCTTGAATCCGTGTTTTGCCAGTATGGCACCGCACGAAAGACCTCCAAGTCCTGCTCCAATTATGACGCAACTCTTATCCATCAGCCTTTGGCAACGTTATCATATTTGAGGCACAGGTCCCTGTACCACTCTATGTAGTATTTATGGAATGACTGTGTACGTGACCGGGCATCGGCACCCCATGAGGCATCATCGGCTGCCACACGCTTTCCCACTGTCACTGTTATGTGGCCTTTACGCAGCATCAGTTCCTTCTTGGGCAGCGCATGCCCTACTCCGTTCAGGCATACCGGAACTATATCCAGACCCAGCTCCTGAGCCAGATGGAACGCACCTTTATGGAAACGCAGTATGCTGCAGTCAGCTGACCTGGTACCTTCAGGGAATACCATAATGGAGTATCCACGCTCTACAAGACTGCGTAGCTGAGGCATATGGTTCTCAACGCCCTCGGCAGCCGGAACAAACTCAGCCCTGCGTATGAGCGGGCCGTAAATAGGATTACGCCACACCCACTGGTTGGTCACAACCACCATCTTTGGAGTGAGCATAAGCAGACACATAAGGTCCAGATGTGACTGATGGTTACTTATTATGACAGCAGGCTTGCTGAAATCCTCACCGATACTGTTGTCAAGCGTGAACCCCACTCCAGGGACACGGCGTATGACCAGATTCGAGAATCGATATAACACATTATGGAGCCAGCGGTCTTTCCACTCCCGTTTTGGACCCAGGAACAGCACGAAAGCCACAGGGGTTACCACAGTGACGGAGAGTATCAGGAAACCAAAGGCATACACCGTCTTGGCCAGACGCCACAAGGTGACAGGCTCAGCCCTGCGTTCCCCCTTCTTCTCAGTAAGCCAGCGGAAAAGCCATTCAGGCAGGAACTGGGCCATAACCACTACTACCATCATACCCAGTATGGTAATCTCGGCAAGTGACCGCATTGCAGGATGCTTGGCGAATATGAGCGTGCCTATTCCTATGAACATGATCACGGCCGATATGATTACGCTCTTGCGCCGGCCTTTGATGACACTGCGTCCGCTCTGATACTCCTGCATCAACCCCTCAGTGATGAATATGGTATAATCATCACCCTGACCGAATATGAAGGTAGCCAGTATTATGCTCACTATGTTGAAGCTTATTCCCAGCATGTTCATTATGCAAAGGATCCATATCCAGCCCACGGTCAGCGGCAGGAATGATATCAGTGCCAACTCCAGATTCCTGAATGATATCCAAAGGAATGCGAATACTATGAATCCGCACAGGAACAGAATCGTATTGAAATCTCTTGAAAGAGATTCAATCAGGCTTGCCATGACGCTGCTCATGCTTTCTGGAGTGACATCCTCACTTGAAACCACCTCAGGAGTTGATTGAGCGGCTTCCAGGAACGGTCTAAATGCGGTTGCAGAGAATCCGGCGGCACGTGACTTGTCCTGAAGTTCCTTTATCACATCGGCATGACCGTTCCAGAAATCAGTCCAACGCTCTGCAACGGCGGCTTTCTCAGTCTCCGGCTGAAGCATGTCTGCCAACACTGACAGTTGGTCCATACCCTGGACATCCATACCCCCTGACAGGAACTCCATATCCTCCCGCTGCTGGGGAGTCATATAGTTTATGTGACTGAGGTCTGTGTCAAAACTGCTGCTTCCGCCCCAAATCAGCATGGCGACGGTTATCAATATCACGATGGGTGATACAATCCTATACAGACGCTTTCCTGAAACCTGTGCAGGCTCGTCATCATCTGAATGGGCTTCCCTCTTGCCCGGCTTGGCAAAAACGGGAAGAAATACAAGTGAGAAGAGTATTGTACCCGCAAGCATGAATGAGCCGAACAATGCCAGGTCATGCATAGCCTTGGCCTTAAGGAACAGCAGGCACAGGAATGCACTCACCGTGGTTATGTTACCAACCAGCAGCGGCAGCACCATCTCGCTCAGCGAGCGGCGGTTATCGGCCGTATCATGAAGTGAATGCAGGAAATGCAGCGGATAATTGGCCGCTATTCCCACTATCACCGAACCCAGTCCTATTACAATGACCGATATGGAATCCTTTACAAGACCGATTATGCCAAGAGAGAACAAGGCTCCGAACAACAGCGTGGCGGCAATCCACAGAATGTAATCCAGGCGCCTGAACGAAAACCATAGTACGGCAAGGATGCCTATCACGGCCAACCCCACGGCGAGGATACTGTCACGCTTGATCCTGTCAGCGTTGGTCACGGCTATGACCGGTGCACCGATGACTGAGACTCTCACTCCTGATTCGCGGTACACGTCATCAGCAACGCTCTCTGCCAGTCTCTTCAGGACGGCATTCTGTGCGGACTCGCTCTCTCCGTACGGAGATTCAAAGAACAGTATTCCGGCCGGCTCCTCCTTATGGAGTATATGTCCGTCAACAATGCGGTATCCGGCATTGCCGCCTATATCCGCAAGATTGAGAAGTATATTACCGAACAGTCCCAGCGGGTCATAGGGAATGGTCTGAGCCGTAAACGTACCGCTCAGCATCTGCAACGAACGGCGGTCAGCCTCAAGCTGACTCTCCACATAACCGGGCTGGCTTAGAAGTGAATCCATGCGGCGGTAATCACTCTCTGCCAGGAAACTGGCATAATGCTCCTGCACGAAACTTATCAGCTCCATACCCATGGATTCATCAGCCAGAGCACTCAGGTCAGGCACCAGTCCCATGGTGTCTTTCTCAAACCAGATATCCTCGTACAGATCCATCGCATCTATTATGCGTGAATCCGTATCGGCTTCTGAATCATCGGCACGGAATATCACTGCTACGCTGTTCTGACGTGACAGCTGTTCCATGAGTTCCGTCTGACGGCTGTCTGAACGGTCTATAGGCAGGAATCCTGCTATATCCTCCTCATAATGCAGACGCAGCAGAGAGACCACTGACAACAGTATGATCACAATCACTGTAATCACCGCAGTCTTCCTGTGGGCACACAACCAGTCATATATTTTAAGGAACGCTCCGGTCATTTGAAACAGCTTTTAATTGTGCGTACCAGGAAAAGCGGAATCCCCACAAGCACTGCACCGAAACAAAGGAATGTATTCAGGACGGTTATCCTTAGGAAATCACGGAACGGGCGGAAATGCGATACCCTCTCACCTTCCGGCTGATACAGGACCCTGACTGAGACACCTCTCATCCTGACTCCATGCCAGGCTGCATAAACCATTAGTTCCAGTTCTGCCTCATAACGTGATGTAAGAAGCCACAAGCCGTAGATTGCATCCAACGGATAGATTCTGAAACCTGATTGCGTATCATCCAGTTTCTGCATGGTCTGCAACCTGAACCAGAAGTTTGAGAACCGGTTGGCAAAGGTATTTCCGCGCGGCATATTGTCACTGGTAAGGTTACGGCACCCCACGATAAGGTCATTGGGATTGCCTTCAGATGCCTCCATCAGTACGGGAATATCCTCTGGAAAATGCTGACCGTCAGCATCTATGGTCACCGCATGGGTATATCCATGCGCAGCGGCATACTTCAGCCCTGTCTTGAGAGCCTGACCTTTGCCGCGGTTACGCTCATGAGTCAGGACTGTAACGCCCAGGTCTGCAAGTACCTGTGCCGTCTGGTCAGTACTGCCGTCATTGACCACTATCACGTCCCTGCAAACGGCAACTGAGCGCGCCACCACATCCGCCACAGTACGGCAGTTGTTGTATGTGGGAATTATGATGCAGTAGCGGTTTTGAGACATAGTCAGATCTTTTCCTTGGTCAGGGTAACTGAGAATTTTGAAAATATGGTGTCCGGATTATTTGGGTCCGTTACTTGTACCTGTACTTTCAGACTGCCGTCTTCGAGTTCCGAACGGGATGTAAAAATAAATCTGAGAAGGCTATTCTCAGAAGGGTCAACCACGCCTGTGTATTTGGCATTCTTGACCGCAAGTACTCCCAGAGTACACTTTTCGGCCACCGATGCCAGCTCGGCTACCATCTGCAGCAAACATACGCCGGGAGTTATGGGATGACCAGGAAAATGGGCCTTGTATATATAATGCTCCGGGTTCAACTTTACGTCGAACCCGTATATCACGCCCTCAGTCTGAGGAAGGTTTCTCTCTATGACAAAGAAATCACCATTCAGCTTCATAGTCTCCGTTTATTGATACGTTACTCACGGTTATCTCCGTACTGCCTCCGCTCTGGTCATTCATCACCATACGCTTGAGCAGCGATGTATCCGGATCAAACACCATGACAATCTCAGAAAAGGCACGTTTCATCTCCCTGCGCTGCGGAATCAGTACTATGACCCACTCTCCGTCCTGACTGGTCGCCGAAACCTGGAACATACGGCTGTCCTTAAGGTTTTCACCCGACATACATCCCAATATGATCCCTGCAAGCCCCTGAAACATACGGCCGGCATCACTTCCTATCTCCGTAACGCCGTCACCGGTCTCTATAGCTATCTTGTCATCTTTTATGGTGTAAGAGTATCCTGAAGGCTCAGTATAGATCCATTTCAGGGCCGATGGCTGTTTGTACAGCATCCTGCCTGCCGATACCTGAGGCTCATCCAAAAGAGCGACCGTACGAACCTGATGGAAATCACACTTCATGGATTTCATATCGGCACAAGCCTTGCTCACGGACTCAACAATAGCGTTTTGCTCAACCGCGCGGGTTCCGGCAAAAACTATCCCGATTACAAGCAACAGGGAAACGGCAATTATCGAGACCTTTTTCATGACACTTTTATTTAGCGATGAAGAATGCTCCTATCATTATCAGTACTATACCTACCCAACGAATTACAGGTATGGCCTCACCCAGAAACATCCATGCACCCAGCATTCCGAACACAAAACTCAGACAACTGAGCGGATAAGCTATGCTGAACGGGAAATTCTTGAGAATATACATCCACAACAATGTTGCTCCCGTAAAGAGCAAACCGCTGCCGAACCACCACCAGTTGGTAAGTTCACCTGCCAGGAATTTGCCCAATCCGGAATAATGACCCATATTTTTCAGCGCCAACTTGAGCATCATCTGACCTCCGGCCAGAGTCATGCTCTGCAACAACGATAATGGTACTAATAATTTCCACATAAAGACTTCAGTAATGAAATTGAATAATGCCTGCCATCAACAATATTAACCAACAGGATCCCTCCGTCTGTCCTGACAGGAGCTCCATTCCGGGTAAGGCAGGCTGGTATCTGTCCTTTTTTTAGGCAACAGGCTGCTGCATACAACCCTGTAGCCGAAGATGAAAAATTCACTCCAAATATCTGTTTGTAACTAAGCAGCGGCACATCGGGAATGAGTTCGTTCAAGAACCCGTACCAGCTGTCATTCTCACGGTTGCCGCTCATGCCGGTCATTACACCGCAAAGCTTACAACCATCAGTAAGAGAATGTATCGCATCCGATAACTCCTGACTTGTAGGACGGTTCAACAGCTTGAGTCCGTCTAACGTGCAGTATGCAGGCTTGCTTTCATCAGTACCCAAAAGAACTGAAATGGCAGCCTCACTGCATATCTCTCCTTCACGTACATGCTTAGCCTTGCGCATGAACTCTGAAAAGACGCTTGACATCTCATCATGAGCCCCCACAAGAGCCGACCCTATCTTGCCCATACGGAACTGCAGCCACGCATCATACAACGCACAGTCAAATGAAAGACCCTTCTGCGAGTATGTGGAGTTGTATCCGTGGCAGTGGGTATGAATTCCTATGAGTGATGACGCGGTGTTGTGAGTGGACTGCATGAATTGCGTAGGTTTGAGCATCTGTTCGCCCTCACGGACCAATGCATCCAGGAAGAGTTCAGTATTCTCAACACTGCCGAATCCTGTACCGGTTATGATAGCGTCAGGCATATCCACTCCACCCTCCTGGAGTGCCGATACGGATGTGGCTATGGCTCTCTTGAGCAGGCGTCCCATGCGGCGTGCATCGCCGGCCGATACGAACTGCTTGAAATCAGGGTCAACGGCACGTACGTAACCGTCAGTGTATGTGAGCGGTGCATCCATCCAGCTCTCCTGAAGAGGTTCCTGTATGGAAATCTGCCTGGCAGAATATATCCTAATCTTCAAATCCTGTGCCATAACTTACTCCGCTCTTGAAATAATAAGTGACGAATCATTCCCTCCAAATCCGAATGAGTTGCACAGCACATGATTCAGGCTGACTCCTTTCAGGACCTTGTCCACCGGAGTTACGCAATCCTCCATGGCGTTCTCAAACGCATAGTTTGCAGGAATGAAACCATGCTTGAGTGCCATAAGGCATATGACCGCCTCAATTGCACCTGATGCACTTGTGGTATGTCCTGTAAGTGATTTGGTTGAGGAGACAGGCGGCAGAGACGTGCCGAATACGCGTCTCATTGCCTGGCTCTCACTTACGTCATTATTGGGTGTACCCGTTCCGTGAGCATTGATGTAGTCTATATCTGAAGGATTCAGTCCTGCATCGGCCAATGCCTTGGTCATGGACAGGTATGCACCTTCACCATTTGGTGATGATGCGGTCTGATGGAATGCATCACACGCATTTCCATAACCAGACAGTACAGCCAATGGCTTTACTCCACGACGCTGCGCTGACTCTCTTGACTCAAGTACCAGGAACGCGGCACCTTCACCCAGATTCAGTCCGGCACGACCGGCATCGAACGGACGGCACTGATCATGATCCAGAATCATGAGTGAATTGAAACCGTTCAGATGGAACTTGGTTATGCATTCGCTGCCGCCTGCCACAACGATATCAACATCACCCAGACGTATCATCGCAGCAGCCTGACCTATTGCGTTGGCGGCCGATGAACATGCTGTGGATATGGTGGATATGTACTTGAAGCGACCCATCCGGTCAGCAATCATCTCTGAGCATGAGCCACAGTCATGAGTGCTGATATAAGCATCGTGACTGTTGTTCTCAATGAAATCCAGATAGTACTGCTCACTCTTGTCCATACCTCCCACGGTGGTACCGTTAATGAAAGCGGCCTTCTCAATATCGCCAGCCCCCATACCGGCACTTGCCAGTGCCTCATGGAGGGCAATCATACCCATCAGTGCTGTTCGGGTGGTAGGAGTTCCGGGCGCGATGCCCATCATGCGCTCCATCTCCCCGTCCGTGAGCTTGACCTCACCTACAGGGAACTCAGTATGTCCTGTCTTGAGATACTTTATGGACCCTATGCCCGTACGGTTGGCGAGCAGGGAATCAAGCACCTCGCTGACATTGAGACCGATGGCACTTACTATGCCATAGCCCGTTATAAGCACTGACCGGTCGTTTGCCATTATCTGGTACGGTTTTTCTGAATGTAGTCAGCCATCACGTTGATGGACTTGAATATCTCCTTTCCCTTGGCAGGATCCTGCAGCTTGATGCCGTAGTTCTTCTCCATGAGCACAATCAGCTCAAGGGCATCAATAGAATCCAGTCCCAGACCTTCACCAAACAGAGGGGCATCGTTATCGATATCCTCAGGTTTGACATCTTCAAGGTTCAGAACCTCAATAATCTCCTGCTTCAGTTTAAGAATCATCTCTTCCATAAGTCGTTATTGTTTTAAGTTGTTCATTATTTCATTCAATTGTCCGGAAAGCCATTCCTCATCCTGTGCCTGATCCCTGTCAATCAGGGTCATAAAGCAGCTGAAATCATCATTTGCAGTGCTGTCAACCCATCCGGCAAGAACGCTCCCGGTAGTATTGTCCTGCATCGCACACCCGATATGGAACGCCATCTGAGCGGCGTCAAAACTATCCACGACCAGGAACTGGGTCTCTCCGCGGTAATGGTTGCGGATGGCAATCTCACCGGTAACTATATTGGGCAAAGTATATACAAACAGTGCAGGACTGGGATAGTAATTGGCAGAATCCTGTATGGTTTCCTGATAGTTTTTATCGGCACATAGCGATGCGGTGGTTCCGAATAGCATCACAGCCCTGGACGAAGCGTACTCTTCGCCTTCCATCCGTTTATCCCCAATCTCCTTCAGGAGCAGCTCAGAGGCCACAAAACCCACCTTGCTCAACGTATCCATCTTGAAGAACTTGGGCCAATCACCAATATATTCCCTATATAGCTCGGCAAGCATGGCCGCTCCTGCGGACTCATGCTTGAGTTCACGTCCGTTTACAGCTGCATATCCTGAAGATATGACCGTGTAGTTCAATTTACTGACTGCTGCCATAATCATTCTCCAACATTAAGGCTGTACAACAGGGCTGCGTTGCATCCGCCAAACCCTGACAGCAGTTTAATAAACCTGGTTCCGCCGGTTGTGCGGTTCCTGTCACTTACGTTTACCGGACAAGAGACTCCGCTCTGGGCATATCCGCGTGTTGCAGGTACGGTATGGTCCATAACCGCATACATGGACAATATGCTCTCCATGATTCCTGCAGGCCCCATTGTATGGCCATAATAACCCTTAAGCCCACAAACCGGCACATCTGAGAGTCCTGCACGCTGCAGCGCTATGGATTCCATCTCATCATTGTAAAGCGTAGCCGTTCCGTGTACGTTTACAAACGCCAGTTCTTCTTTCCTGCAACCACGCAAAACCTCCATAAGTGCAAGGTAACTGCCCTCGCCTGTCCTTGACGGACCCGATATGTGGTTTGCATCGTTCCGTATGGCTCCGCACTCCAGCACCCATGATCCGGCGGCTGCACTGGCAGATGCCTTAAGCACTACGGTTGCGGCACATTCGCCCAGGTTAAGCCCCTTACGGTCTTTGTCAAACGGACGGCACGGATCACTTGATATGGCCTTGAATGACAGGAAACCTGATATAATGAACGGTGACTGCTCATCGGCACCGGTAACCACCACGTAGTCATAACGTCCGCTCTTCAAAGCACGCAGAGCCTCTATCTGGGCACATACGCCGGATATGCAGGCGTTGCATACCACCACGGGAGCATTGGGATT
>Ga0310690_10007862_pt1 | contig 13654 bp, 9 predicted proteins | sample AusTroGonzalo_MG_2_FD_207661 | JGI IMG/M metagenome (GOLD analysis project Ga0310690, IMG submission 207661) | Bovine rumen microbial communities from tropical cattle in Woodstock, Queensland, Australia - Gonzalo_04 (v2) (version 2) | ecosystem: Host-associated > Mammals > Digestive system >... | reverse complement strand
CATAATCAATTTCAATTTTGCCGTAAACCACATCTTCAAAGACGGATGTTCCTTTTTTATTGATGTTTTGCCGAACAACAAACGATTCGCCGTCAGCGATTCGCTTTTTGGCATCTTGAAGCGAAATATGTTTGCACGGATCGTCAAATTTAACCGGAACAGAGCCTTCCTCATCATCATTTTCTGGTTCTTCATGCTTACAAAAACAATAATGCGCACCGCCAAGTTCCACCAATTTGTGTGCATATTCAGCGTATATATTTTTTCTTTCAGACTGCACATAAGGTCCGTAATTTCCGCCGATATCCGGCCCTTCATCCCAAAGCATTCCGACACGCTTTAAGGTAGCGTAGATAATATCGGTTGCCCCTTCAACATAGCGCTTTTGGTCCGTATCCTCAATACGCAAGATAAAATCTCCGTCTTGAGATTTTGCAATGAGATATTCGTATAATGCTGTGCGTAAATTACCGATATGCATATAACCGGTGGGTGATGGCGCAAATCTTGTTCTTGTTTTCATATAACATATTCCTTTAAGTATCGATCACTCCAAAATAAAGCATTTTAATAATGATGCAAGCTTTTTCTTTGAGAGTATCACAAGAGACCTTGTATTTTTTTATACTTTTTCTTGACTTTTGAAAAAAGAGTATTACAAATAACAACGCTAGCAAATTTGAGGAGTCGCAAAACCTCATAAAATCGATTTTAAGGAACGTTATGTCTGATAAAGAAAATCAAGATTTAAACGCGGATTCTCCTATACTTGATACGTTAGGGCACGCCGTTAAAACGCTTATTGAAAAAGGCAAAAACAGGGGTTATATCACGGTTGAAGAACTTAATCGTGCGTTGCCTTCGGAAAAAGAAACATCTGAGCAAATTGAAGATATTATGGCCTCAATTTCTGATTTGGGAATTAGTTTAATTTCTGAATCGGAAACAGATGAATATGAAGCCGATAATGAAGAAATAAACGAAGATGAAGACATTGACGAAAGCGGCAACTTTGATGAAAAAGAGTTAAGCCGCTCGGATGACCCTGTCAGAATGTACCTTCGAGAAATGGGGGCGGTTGAACTACTTTCACGAGAAGGTGAAATTGCCATTGCCAAGCGTATTGAAGCCGGAAACACGGTGATGTTAAGCGGTCTGTGCGAAAGTCCGATGACCTTAAAGGCCATTGCTTCTTGGCGTGATGAGCTGGTAGCCGGCACCATGCAGCTTCGTGACATTGTTGATTTAGAGATGATGTATGGTGATGACAGCGAAGCAATTTCTTATGATGATGACGAAAGCCAGGTGGATGATTTAGACACGGTTGCCAAAGATCTTGAAAATAAGAATCTTGATGATATTGATGAAGATTTAGCCGAAGATATAGAGTTGGATTCTGAAGTTGATGAAGATGTTGATGAAGACGATTCGGCTGAAGACACAGAAGATGAAGATGGTTCTTCCGAAAATAAAGAGGAAGGGTTGGATTCTGAAACTTCAGATGCTGAAGATGAAGGGTTAGGTCATTCCAACACATCCGTTTCTGCCATGGAAACAGCTTTGCTTGAGCCTGTTTTGGATATTTTAAATAAAATTTCCAGTTATTATGATGATTTGAAAAAAATCCAAACCCAACGCATGAGCGCCATGATTTCAGGCAGAAAAATATCCGCCAACCTCGAAAAGAAATACATCACGGTTAAAAAAGATTTGGTTGAATTGATGAGCTCAATTCACCTGAACACCGTGCGTATTGAGCAACTCGTCGAGCAATTAAACGAAATGAACAATCGCTTAATGGGTTTAGAGGGTAAGTTAATGCGTTATGCGCTTTCCTGCAAAATCAAACGGGAAGACTTTTTAGCCTCATATCAAAAATCTGAGCTTGATCCGCATTGGCTTGAAGACATTAAAAAGAAAAAAGACAAACATTGGGATATCTTTCTTGAGCGTTACGGCTCTGAAATTAAAGAACTTCGAACAGGCATTATTCAAATGTCGGAAGATTGCGGCTTGCCGATCAGCGAATACCGCAAAATGGTAGAAACCATTAAACATGGTGAACGTGAGGCCGAGCGTGCTAAAAAGGAGATGATTGAAGCCAACTTAAGGCTTGTGATTTCGATTGCCAAGAAATACACAAACCGTGGCATGCAATTCCTTGACCTTATTCAAGAAGGCAACATCGGCTTGATGAAAGCGGTTGATAAATTTGAATATCGCCGTGGTTATAAGTTTTCAACTTATGCCACATGGTGGATACGTCAAGCCATCACGCGTTCAATTGCCGATCAGGCGCGCACAATCAGAATTCCTGTCCACATGATTGAAACCATCAATAAATTGGTGCGCACATCTCGCCAAATGTTAACGGAAATGGGTCGCGAGCCTGTTCCGGAGGAGCTTGCAAAACGTTTGTCGATGCCGCTTGAAAAAATTCGTAAGGTGATGAAAATTGCCAAGGAGCCGGTCAGCTTAGAGGCGCCGGTCGGAGATGAGGAAGATTCATCTTTGGGTGATTTTATTGCAGACGAAAGTGCTTTGCAGCCTCTTGATTCGGCCATCCATTCCAACTTAAAAGAAACTTGCACGAAGATTTTGTCGTCTTTAACCCCGCGTGAAGAGCGTGTTTTGCGTATGCGTTTCGGTATTGGTATGAACACTGATCACACATTGGAAGAGGTCGGCCAGCAATTTAACGTTACGCGTGAACGTATTCGTCAAATTGAGGCGAAAGCTTTGCGTAAATTAAAACACCCGAGCAGATCTCGTCGTTTACGTTCATTTTTGGATCAGTAGTTTAAAAAATGGCAAAACAGCCTCTCATCAGTGTCATTGTGCCGGTGTATAATAATCAGGAATACATTGCTCGCTGTTTGATGAGTATATTTTCTCAAACCTATCAAAACATAGAATTGCTCGTCATTAATGACGGTTCGACGGATTTGAGTGAAAATGTTGTGGCCGATCTTGCAAAAAAAGACAAGCGGATTAAACTTATTTCTCAAACAAATCAAGGTGTATCAGCGGCAAGAAACAGAGGCTTAAAAGAAGCCAAAGGCGAATACATTATGTTTGTTGACGGTGATGACACCATTGATACAACAACCATTGAAGACAGTTTCAACGCCATCATTAAAAATGGTGCGGATGTGGCCTGTTTTTCATATCGCATGGTTGATGAAAAAGGCAACATCACATATCCTCCATATATTAAATATCCCGAAGGTATTTTTTTTCTCAAAGATCTTGATTTAGATTATTTTCGGCAAATACAAAGCGTTTGGGGCAAGCTCTTTAAAAATGACGGAAACTTACCTTTATTTAAAGAAGATCTCTATAAAAATGAAGACACATTATTTTGGTTTGAACATGGCTTAAACGGGGCAAAAATTTGCGCAACAAACAGGGTGTATTACACTTATTTTCGCTTAAGCGAAACGCAAACGCTCACAAAAAAAATAATACAGGAATGCTCATCAGCGCGCGTCGTTGAATACCTATTTCAAATGAAATCTTTTCAAGAGCTTGATAAACAAACGCGAAGCTTTATTTTACAGAGAAGTGCCTATGCCATTATTTGTGAAATCAAACGTTTTTATAAACATAAAAAGTTGCCGGCAAAATATAGCGATTCTGTTGCAAAATTTTTACTGAATGCATCTGAAATCAAAGATTTACATTTTTATGACGAGTTGCAGAAATGCTATTTAAAACAGACTTTTTGGTGGTTTGATAAAATTTATTGCACAGATTATGAAAATGGGTATAAAAAAATCACATTTTTAGGCTTAAGCAAAACCATACCTCTTTCATTGAAAAAAATTGATAATGCCGTCATCAAAGATTTAAAACAAAATGCCCAAAAATTTGAGCGTGATACTTATTTGCTTTCAGATGATTTAATGAGTGATAAAGAAGAATGCAGAGATGCTTATTTTACGTTCTTAAACTTAAAACAAAAAGGCTTAAAGGCATATTATGTCCTTTTAGCACAAACGCCGCTTTATGCTAAGTTAAGAGAAAAAGGTGAAAACATGGAAAACATCATCACTTTGCCTCAAAACGCCAAACAATCTTCTTTTTTAGGCTTTTGCTATGAAGAGCTTTTAAGAACAAAAGAAATTATTGTTTCATCCGATGCCTACATCTCCGATTCCGAATTTGTTAAAAACAGCCCGTATTGGAAATACACAGTTTTAGAAAAAAAATAAGTTGATTAAAAAAGAGCAGCGGTCCGAAGACCGCTGTTCTGTTAGAGGGCAAAGCTGTAGGATATGCATCCCGTAGCTCCCCAGCGGACAATGTTTTCGCCGTAGAGGACGTTGTTGCCATACTCGGCCATAAGCTTCACACCCAAAGCGTTTCCGCTCTTGAACGTGTACTTGTACTCCAGCCCGGCATTGACCACAGGGGTAAAACCGGAATACCGGCACGGGTATTCCACTCCATTCCCCATTCGGTCCTCATAGATGAGCTTGTAGTCATCTTTTGAGAGTTCCGTTCCCAAACCGGCCACCATGTTAATGGTATGCTGTTCGGTCTTAAAGGGGGAATATTTCACCATTCCCATCATACGCAGGGATGCGTACTTCAGTCCCGCAGAGGTGGACTTTGAATTGTACTCCCTCAGGACTCCCGCCGCGGAGACCTCAAATGAGAATCTCCCAGAATGAGCGATTTGATCACCATAAGATACTCCGATGAGAGGCTTTACGCCGTTATCGAGGTAAGATGCTGCTCCGAAGAACGAAAGTTCCTGGGCATTGGCGTTGAGGATGGCGAGGGTGGCGATAGCTAATGCAATAATCTTTTTCATTTTAATCCGGTTTATACAGGTTATCCGTTCCTGGGTTTTTATGTGTTAAACTTTAAGAATAGACGAGCCCAAAGGATTATCATGAAAAAGAGCAAAGCCCTCCAGTATAATTAACATATACCATCCATAATAATCCTTGTTATCGCTTCCAATTATATCATTTTTTTAGCAAATTCGCAACAAAAATCGACCATCGAAAAGGAGAGGCAAGAAAGCTCATAAAAACTGCGTTAGCAAGCATCCTACCAATAAAAAAACCACCATAAAGGTGGCTTTTTTATTGGTGGGCGCTGAGAGATTCGAACTCCCGACCCTCTCGGTGTAAACGAGATGCTCTGACCAGCTGAGCTAAGCGCCCAAAAAAGAGTACCCCTCTTATAAACAATCTTTTTTTTAAAATCAAGAAAAATTTTATAGGTTTTGTGCCATCGCCAAATATTGCTGAGGAGTAATTTCCTCAGCGCGCGCTGTCAGGGCAACACCGATATCAGAACAAATCTTCTCTAAATTCTGAACACTTTTCAAGCTCTGTCTGATCATTTTTCGTCGCTGAGAAAAAGCGGCCATTGTTAATTTTTCAACTTTTTCTAAAATTTCTTCAGATGGTCTTTTCTTTAAAGGTTGAAACAACAACACGCTTGATTGAACTTTCGGTGCAGGAATAAAATATTCCGGATTAAGTGTCCATAACCTTTGAACACGGCAAATTAATTGTGCCAAAACAGAAATTCTTCCATATTCTTTTGTTTTAATATCAGCGCAAATTCTATCTGCCACTTCTTTTTGAAACATCAAAGTCATGGCTTTAATACCCTCAATGTTTTTTAACCAGTTTGTGAGCAAAGGAACGGAAATATTGTAAGGCAAATTACTCACAATTTGCAAATTTTTAAGTTGAAAATCTGAAAAATCAAACTTCAAAGCATCCGCATTAACAATATTAAACACAACATTTGTTTGAACTTTAAGCTCTTGCATAATCTCAATGCATCGCTCATCCATTTCAATAACCGTTAAACTTTTTGGAAAAGCGCTTAAAACGGCACGTGTCAAACCGCCCGGTCCGGGACCTATTTCCAAAACATCAAAACGATTAAAGTTCTGTAATCCCTGTTTTTCAAGAGAAAGACGAATAATTTTATCCGTGACGTTTTGATCAAGCAAAAAATTCTGCCCCAAGGCTTTTTTAGCCATTAAGCCATAGTCATCAACCGTTTGTTTTAAAGTTTTATTGAAAATCATCTAAACTTTCCGCTCAATAATGGCTTTATTGCGCAAATCACGTAGATATTTATTTGCAATTTCTTCCAATTTTTTGTTTTCAAGCATTTTTCTGATTTCATCTTCTTTGGGAACGGGCAATTGATCAACCCCGGGTGTATACCTCTTCTCAAGCTTGAGAATATAATAGTCACCTCCAACCGAAATCGGATCTGAAATAGCACCTTCTTTCATGTTTTGAAGCACATTTTTAAGCTTTTCATTGAGCTGTTCACTGTTAACCCACCCTAAATGACCGCCGTTTTTAGCAGTCGGGCTCTGAGAAAACTGCATGGCATAAAGCTCAAAACGAGGATCTTCGCGTAAATTTTGAACAAGTTCTTGAATATGTTGCCCATCTTTTTTGGAAATCACGATTTCAGAAACCATAAATTTTTGTTTTTTCGTATCATGTGTAATTGAATCGATGGTCTTTTTAATTTCATTTCTTGAAATCTTCAAGTCTTGAGCGGCTTTCATATGAACCAATCTTCCCCAAGCAATTTCAGCTTTCATTTGTTGTTTGAACACTTTTTCGCTAACTTGAGCCTCGGAGAGCATATGTCTAAACTCAACTAAACTGATTCCGTTTGTTTGGGCAAAGTTTTGCATGCCTTCATCCACATCTTTTTGTGAAACAGTAATTCCTTTCTTTTGAGCTTCTTGAAGCTTAATTTTTTCATCAATAGCACCCTGCAAAACACGCTCTAAAACCATCTCTCTGTTTTTGCTTGTAATTGGAATTTGTGTCGTTGCCACAAAGGCGTTGGCCCTGTCTTGCATATCACGGCTGGTTAATACATCCCCGTTGATTAGGGCATAGATTTCTAAGGTATTACCAAACAAATTAACAGGACGAAGAGCTCTTTTTCTTTCTTCTTCCATTTTTTGCATTTCTCTTTCACGGGCTCTCATTTCTTCTTCGCGAGCTCTCATTTCAGCTTCATACCGTTCATAATTTTCATCTTGGTTTGAAAACATCACTGATGTCCCTCTGGCCGTTCTTGCCGCAGCATCCAAATCATTGGCCAATCCCGCCTGTGCAAGCGCTCTGAAAGATAAAAGCATTGAAAGAACAAAAACAATTTTTTTCACGATATTTCTCCTTTTTAAGAACCCAAACCACCTAAGGTTTTCAAATAAAATGAAAATGTAAACTCATAAGAATCATCTAAGTCAGGGTCACTTGAATTATATTTTTTAACATTTGTGATAAACATAAAACATTCATCTTCATAAATCAAATTACCGCCATGCTCCAAAGATCCGCCACCTCGAGATAAATCTTGTCTGTTATAAAGACTGACAGACCAATCCCGTGTTAAAGCAGCCCGCAATGATGTATAAAGCTCTTTACGTTCTGACAGAGCTTCAGAGGCATAAGTGTTTTTCTGCAAATATATGTAAGACACATATAAATTCAACATGTTGTTGCCCAGCTTGGCGGCAAGTTCATTATAGCGAAGCTTATAGTCGTTTTTATCGAGCCTGAAACGATAGGTTAAATCCAAATATTGGGAAGGTGCGGCATAAATACGACCGACATAGTCAGACAAATGTCCGCTGCTTCCCGTGTTTTTAGAAAAACTCGTTTCACGATTTAATTGATAGGTCTGAGCAAAAAATGCCGAAGTGCGCCCCATGATGTTACCATATGAGTTCCAGTTAAACCCATAACTTACCCTGCTACCGTTATCATTTCGATCATAACCGGCATATCTGTCCAAATCGAGCACATTCGTATCTTCCAAATGCACATCTTGGCTGTCCTCATTTGGAATACGATTCGGTTTGTTTCCGCCGTTTGGTGAAAAAACGCCGACAACCACAGGTTCCAAAATTTGTCGTGATGTATCTGTGGCTTTAACAAAAGGTAATTTCCATTCAACGCCAAGTTGAGGAAAAACTCTCATTGGGTTGCCTCGATAATCTTTTTTATTTGGATGATATGGATATTCCTCCACATGGTAGGCATCACTTTTTACCGAAGCAACAATTTTATAACGTTCACCAAAACGGCTTGTCCAAGGTAAATTCCATGAATTAATCATGGTTGCCCGTTGAGATTGCTGCCCGTTAGAGTGATAAAGCGAAGAAAAACTGAAATCATTCTTAAAATAAGCCCCGATAGCATTCGGATCTGAAATAAATTCCGATTCGATTAATGGCAAAGCAAAAGGCTTGTTATATTTTAAACGATCATATTCCGCAGAATTTTTTTCACGTAAATCATAGCTGACGAGCTTATAATAATAAGCTTGCACAGAAGTATAATCCCTAAAATTAAAACGTTCGAAAGTCACATCAGACGTGAGCCATGTTTCATCATCTTTGGGTAAAGACATTTCTTTGAGGTATAAAGAATCTGAAGCATAATTGATATGCGTTGAAGCAACCCATGAATCATTAATTTCATAACGACCGGTTGCAAACAAACTTTCTCTGTTTGCCGGTCTGTCAGGGTCATCATCATTGAGGTAAGTTCCTTCTGCTTCAACATAACCTTTCTGAAAATAAGAACGATATCGTCCGCCCCATAAAACTCCCTTATTTGTTGATACAGTTGGTGAAAACAAAACATCAGAGTGTTCGGAAATATCCCAAAAATAATTCACTTGTAAGGCACTGCCTAAATAGCTGTTGCTCATAATCTTAGGTGGCATAAAACCGGAACGGCGTTTAACGGTCGGGTCCGGATGTGAAAGGAAAGGTGAATACAAGACGGGTACATTTTTAATATCCAAAAACGCATCGTTATAATTCATATTTTGGCTTGAAGCATCATGAGTCACTTTTCTTGCTCTGATACGCCACAAAGGTGCTTTGCCATCATGTTGCTCGCAACAATCGCAAGGCGTATATGTCACATATCTCATAACCTTGTTGTTATTTTCTTTCTTTCGAAAATACTCTGCCCAAAGCTTACTTTCGTCACGCATAATCACTTTGATTTTCGTCATTTCAGCCTGTGTCAGCTTTTCGGTTAAATTTACTTCGTCAGAATAAATTCTTGCCCCGTCTTTTTCTTGAAGTTCCACGTTCCCGTAAGCTGTAATCGTATCATTGGCTTGGTTATAAACCAATCTGTCAGCATAAAGTGTCAAATCTTCACGTCTTACTTCAACGTTTCCTTGGGCTTCAATCGTTTTTTCTTTTTGGTTTGTGGTTAATTCATCAGCCTCAAAATAAATATCCGGCTCTTTATCTTCTTTGTCAGATGTATGTAAAATATCCGTAATATTCTGTGTCGGATTAAATGAAACGAAAGGTGTTGAATTTTCGTGTTTAGATGTTTCACCGGCAACCGGTTCCGCATGAGAGGGCAGGGCGCACATCAAAGAAAATAAAATAAATAAACTATAACGCATAATTTATTTTCCTTTGACGATTTTTAAATTTAACCCAGAAAAACGGATTATAAAACAAAAGCAAATAGATGCAGGCAAGAAGCGGCAATAAACAATTTAAATACAACAAAGGCAGGAAATAAAGCGATCTGTTGGCAAGGTTTGTAAAAATCAAATCCAATCCCAACAGAACAACCATCGAAAAAACAGAAATGGAAATAATTTTCGTTTGTCCGCGCCTGTTGAAATTGCCGATTAAAAGACCTGTACAAGCAATTAAAGCAAACACCAAATTATACCAAGGTGTTGTAATCCGTCTGTTGCCTTCAACAAGATATTTTCTTTTATCGGCATCGGAAAGTTTGTCATTATGCAAAGAAGATAAAAGCTCTGAAAGCGGTTTTTCTCTAACCGAAGCCGGTTTTAATCCTCCTTTACCGAAACCACCCAAATCAACGGAATAGCGTGAAAAATTAAGCGATGAAAAACGCCCGCTGTCCACATCAATTTCTTGCCTCGATCCGTTCATCAAAATAATGTGAGGATGCTCGCCCTCATAAATAATTCTGCCTCGCTCGGCCGAAAGGGTCACTTTCTGTTTTTTGTTTGTCTCATCCACAAGCAAAACGCCTGAAACAGATCCGTCATTTTCATGTTTGGTTACAAAAACGGTTAAGTCTGTTTTCAAATTCGTAAATTCACCGGCACGAAACATCAAATGGGAAGCGTTGTTTTTAATTTCCCACTCAAGCTTTCTAAACGCATTTTCAGCCTGCGGAATGCCCCAGTTTTGAACATATATCCCAAACAAAGAAAGTAAAATCCCCAACAAAAATACAGACAAAGCATTTCTCATGGGGCTGATTCCCGATGCCTGCATAATCACAAGTTCCCGATCGCCAAGCAGGCGGTTATACACAAACAAAACAGCCGTAAAGAGAGCAATCGGAGACAAAACAACAAAGAGCTGAGGCATTAAAAGTGATGTCAGCTCAACAAACAACCTCAAAGGCAAGCCTTTGTTTGTTACCATTTCCACAAATCTTAAAGACTGTGTCAGCCATAACATAGAAAGAAGCGAAAAAACCACAAGCAAAAAACCGCTGGTGATTTGTCCTGCAATATATCGGGTTAGTTTCTTCATAAGGCGCAGTATACATACTTTTGGCATAAAAAAAACCATAAAATGTCAATACTTCACAGCTTTGTTAGCCTTTTTAGATTCTGCTTAAAGCATCAAGCGCACCTTGCAAAATATAGGTTGCGGCAGAAGCATCGAGCACTTTTTTGCGTTTTGCGCGAGACATATCAACTTCTTTGATTAAAAAATTTTCAACGGCTTTGGAAGACAAACGCTCATCCCAAAACATATAGGGCAAATCAATTTCTTCGGCAACTTTTATGGCAAATTTACGCACGAGTTCTGCGGTTTCGCCCTCTGTTCCGTCCATTTGCTTCGGCAAACCGTAAACAAACCCGCAAATCTCTTTCTCTTGAATAATGCGCTTAATTTCTTCAATATCTTTTGAAAATGCCGTGCGTTCAATAATTTTGTATGATGTTGCCACCATCCTGGTCATATCCGAAACGGCAATGCCCAAGCGTTTAACCCCAAAGTCAAACCCGATTAAAGCGCCGTAAGGCTTCAAATTTTGCTTAAATTCTTTAATATCCATTATGTTCTCTTGCCTTTAAGCTAAGACAATTAAAAAAAAATGTCAAATGCTAATTGAATTTTAAGAATGTGGTTATAAAATATGAGAAATTGTAATTTTTTTAGGGTGTTTGATATGAAATTAAAACATTTAATCTTCGGTTTTTTATGCTTTTTAACGCTTCCGGCTCATGCCGAACTTGAAATAGACATCAATGGCGCCATGCGTGAACCGATGCCGATTGCCATCCCGAAAATAATTACTCATAGCAACGCATTCGGTCAGCTTTTCGGCATAGGCAGTTATGCCTCCAAAATCAGAGGCGTTGTTGTCGCAGATTTAGAGCGCAGCGGTCTTTTCCGCGTGATTGACGAAGCAAGCTATATTGAAGATTTAACATCAATTGATGAGCGTCCTAATTTTAATGATTGGCGAGCAATTAAAGCTCAAGCACTTGTTCAAAGTGCACTTTCTGAAACTGAAAACGGTCAGCTTAAAGTAGAGTTTCGCCTCTGGGATGCCTTTAATGGCGAGCAGCTTCAAGGCCAGTCATACACCACAACAAAAGACAATTGGCGCCGCATTGCGCACATCATATCAGATGATATTTATGAGCGCCTAACGGGTGATAAAGGCTATTTTGATACCCGTATTGTTTATGTTTCTGAAAGCGGCCCGGCCACAAAGCGCGTGAAACGTTTGGCCATGATGGACCAAGACGGCGAAAACCACAAATTTTTAACATCGGGCGCTGCAATGGCCTTAACACCGCGCTTTTCACCGAATATGCAAAAAGTCACATACATTTCATTTTCAGGCTCAACACCGAAAGTTTACGTTTTAGACCTCGAGTCAGGCAAGCAAGAGCTTTTAGGAAACTTCCCCGGCATGACATTTGCACCGGTCTTTTCTCCGGACAGTTCTAAGGTTTTACTTTCGTTTGCATCCAAAGGAAACACGGAAATCTATGAAATGGATTTAAAGAAAAAAACAACAAAACAGATCACGAAACACCCGGCCATTGACACATCTCCGTCTTATTCACCGGACGGTTCGAAAATCGTATTTAATTCCGATCGCGGTGGTAATCAGCAACTTTATGTCATGGATGCGGATGGTTCAAATGTTGAACGTATCAGCTTCGGAAACGGACGTTATGCCACGCCGGTTTGGTCACCGCGCGGCGATTATATTGCCTTTACCAAAATGTCCGGAGGCAATTTCTACATTGGTGTGATGCGTCCTGATGGAACAGGCGAACGTGTTATTGCAAGCGGTTATTTGGTGGAAGGGCCGACATGGTCTCCAAATGGTCGTGTTTTAATGTTCTTTAAGCAAGATCGCAGTTCAGGCAGCCGTGCCGCACCGGTCAGACTATACAGCATAGATGTAACGGGTTATAACGAACGCTTAGTCGTCACACCGGCAGAGGCCTCCGATCCGGCCTGGTCACCTCTGTTGCCTTAATTATCATCCTTGTTTTTGCCCATCTCCTATCATGCCACGAGCGCTACTTTCCCTACCATGCCTCCGAGCGTAGCGAGTTAAGGCATCTCTCACACCTTGTCATCCTTGGGTTTGGCATCAGCCAAATCCCGAGGATCTCTTCAAAATGAGAATGGATCTTCGGAACAAGTCCAAAGATGACAAGAAGAAAACCTTGTTATGCCTCACCACACAGGTATCTTAAAATATCAAATTATCGAAAAGCCCTGTGAATAAGTTCTTCAAGAGCTTTTCCGCGCCTTGTGCGCATCAAAACCATACAGGCCGAACTGATCATAATGGTCATTGCGGCAAACCAGTCAATCGCCGAAAAAGAAAGTGCCGGCAATAAAGCAAAAGCGGCAGCAATAGATTCCGCAAAATAGGTAAACAACGATTGCGAGGAATGAATCATCATAAAATATTCGCTGTTAGATAAACTGACGGCGTATAAATAACAATACATTGAAGCAGCATAAATCAAAACACCGTTGATTAAACCGCAAAGGATGTTGTTTGGCGCAATATATTCCATCGGTTTCGGAAGAAGCTTAAAAACCTCAAAGGTCTCCAAGAAGCTTTCGGGCAAACAGCTCACAACAGTGCTCAAAACAGCGGCAACAATCATAAAAGTAATGGCTGATACAAACAAAATCCATCCGGTTAGGCTCAATCTGTCGCGTATGCTCAAATTAGCTCTGTTGTCGTGATGCAATTCGGCAAAAACGGTGCGCATATTATTCAGCAACGCTGAAATCATCACAAAAACAATGGCTTTAATGGCTGTATCCATCGGTAAATCAGCCACCAGAATAAAGCACCCGAACAAAATAAACACCATCGCAACAAAATCAATAAAACCGGGCTTTCGACCAAAAATTGCCCAGGCAAGCAACACGGAAAAAATAACTTCAACATTGGCAATTAAATTGGCTTGCGTTGAAGAAATATATACAAAGGCCATTAACATAAAAAGGTTTCTGAAAATTTGCAACGCGCCGAAAACCCAAGTTTGATGATTCGTGATAATTTCTTTAACATTCGTGTTCCGTCCGCCGATGGCAATAAGAGCCAATCCGCTGAAAAGG
>Ga0310690_10007861_pt1 | contig 13655 bp, 7 predicted proteins | sample AusTroGonzalo_MG_2_FD_207661 | JGI IMG/M metagenome (GOLD analysis project Ga0310690, IMG submission 207661) | Bovine rumen microbial communities from tropical cattle in Woodstock, Queensland, Australia - Gonzalo_04 (v2) (version 2) | ecosystem: Host-associated > Mammals > Digestive system >... | reverse complement strand
TGCCTTTCGCGATGGTGCGGTCGCTCGTCGTGTAACCCAGTCTGCTGCCGCTGGTGAGCACCACGATATTGTTGCGGTTGGTGGCTTCGGTAATCTCTAATGGAGCGTAGTTACCCACGAACTGGCAATCGGCGCTGTTACCAACAAAGCTGAACTTGACAGGAGCAGGACCCGAATTGATGATATTCACGCCAGTGAACACGGGGTTAAGTATAGTGCCACCAGGGTTGCTGTCGCGTGTTCCCCAACGAACAATATACGGTTTGCCCGCCTCGATGCTCGCAGCGTTGGTGAAGTTCAGCGTCAGCTGGCCTTTACCATCGAGGTTTGATGTCGAGCTGTTCAGTTCCATCACCGTAGCTCCTTCTAACGGTGTGCCGCTAAACGTCAGCCCGTCGTTAGTATCGCCGTCGGTCACGTCGAACGGCAGGCACAGCGTGTTCCAGTCGCCGTCCTTGTAGAGCGTGCGGCCTTGTAGGGTGACGCTGAGGTTGGCAGCGCCGTTGAGGGTCTGGATTGCCGTGGCGTTGCTGGCATTGTCTGCCAAGCTGACGGCGGTGAGGGGGCTGAGCGTCTGGCCGGCGAGGGCGGTTGTCTGTGCGCTCGTCAGCGTTCCGCTGTAGTAATTTGTGCCGTCGGTTAGCGCCTGGCCGTCGGCCACAAGGATTGGTTGATAGGAGGTGGAGTAGCTGCTTGCCGTGATACGGTCTTCCACCGTGGAGTAGCCCAGCTTGATGTAGCCGGTAGTTGCTGTAATACCGCTAGCGCTGACGACACCACCCAGAATATTGACGTTTTTCCTTGCACCTATGTTTTGTTGAGTGCTACTGACATCAACGCGGCCACGTCGGATGGTTAGGTCGCCACTGCCGGCCCAGATTCCCGATGAAGAAGCACTACTTATCGTAATCTTTCCGCCATTGATATTGACGTCATTAGATGCATAAATGCCATGCTTGCATTCCGGGATGTTGATGACGCCGGTGCCGCCGCTCTGGGCAAAGATGTTGATTAAGCCACTGCTGTGGATAGCATCTGTAGATGAAGATTCACTGATAGTGAGGGTCGCATTGTCACAAAGGATGATGTTGGTGGTGCCATCCTGGAAAGAGAGCGGTTTCGTGCTCACATTGCCACTGACATAGTACCAGTTGGTCGCTGTGGCAGTGCCCAGGGTCTGAGCGTCGTCGCTGCTCACGATGGCTGTGGGGTTGAGGCTCCTCTGCTCGTTGCCGTTGGCATCGATGTAAGTGATGAAGGGTACTTCGGTGGCCGTGACGGTGATATCTGCCGCGGGCATCGAGGCGATGGAATAGGTGTGGTCGCCATTGTCGGTAACGGTCACAGGGTCGCCACTGAAAGTCTGGGTGGCGGTGATGACGATATCGTAGCCCGGGGTGAGTGCCGTGGCATCGTAGGAAAGGGTGACCGCCGACGAAGCGGAGGCATAAGGCACGCCGGCGATGTCCGCGCCGTTGGGGTAGGTGGCGTTGTTTGTGCCGGGCAGCGTGGCTGATGCTGTGCGCACCAGCGAGGCGTGCGCCGGCAGAGTGATGGCGTAGAGGGCGAGGGCACCTTGTTTGTTGGAGACGTCATAGGTATCGGTGTTGTATTTGGATTTGCCCACGCCTACCCCGGTGGGGGTCACGTTGTTGCTGGCCACCTTGCAGTCGCGGTAGTAGTTGCTGGTGAGGTCGTTGTCGTCGTAATTATGGCCGGCAATAGCACCGCGGCCGTTGACGTTGGGGATGATGACGCCGATGGCGATGCAGTCGGTGATGGTGTTATTGTTATTGCCCACGATGCCGCCAAAATAATGACAGCCGGTCAGGCCGCTCTTGATGGCGAGGGTGGCGCGGCTGATGCAGCGGCGTACGGTGGTGCCGTCCATACTGTAGCCGACGATACCGCCTTGGGAGTTGGCTTCATCCTGCTGGGCATGGATCCAGACGTTGTTGCCGACGCTACAGTCCTCGATGGTAGACTTTTCGGCCCTGCCCGCTATGCCGCCGACGTCACAATATCCGGTGATGTGGGTGTCGGCGAGATTCACTCGCTTGACGGTGCCGCCTTCTCCGACCATGCCAAAGAGACCATAGTCCATATAGTGGTTGGAGGTAGTGTATTTCTTATAGATGCGTATGCCACTGACAGTGTAGCCCTGTCCGTCGAACGTGCCTTTGAAGGGGTGTTCGTATGTGCCAATGGCAGTGTAGTTGTTCTCGCTGTCAGCATAGTTCCAATCGCTGCTGTGGCTGTAGGCGATGTCGTTGCTGAGAACGAAGTACACGCCGCTGTAGTCTTGACCATTGTTGACGAAAGTGGCCAGATGGTCGAGATCGCTGGTGTACTTGATGGTGTATGGGTTGTTTTTGGTGCCGTTGCCCGAGGCGAAGTCGGCAAGAGTGATGGTGATGCTGCCGAAGGTGGGGGAGCCGCTGACGCTGTTGACTTGATAACACTTGGAGAGGTCATTATTGCTGGCCTTGTCGATGTTCACGTCAACGTCGAGCAGGGCGTTGCTGGTGGGCGCCGGCGTGCCGATACCATAAAAGGCGTTGCCGCCCTTGTCGGCAAACTTGACGTGACGGATGTAGTAGTCGGTGCAGGCGACAGTGAAGCGCGAGTTGTTGTTTTCTGAATAGTTAAGAATGATTTCGCCGCCGCTGCTGAACGTCATATACCCAAGGTTCCTCGAAAAAGTCAAGATTACACCGTCGTCCAGTTCGACCGTGAAGCCCGTGGTGTTTGAGGTGTTCGGGATGGTCACCGTCTTCGCGCCGGGGTTGGTGCCGAACTGGTTGCCGCTGGGCGTGAAAGTGAGCGTCTTGGCGTCGCCACTGCCGTTCACAGCAGTGAATGTGTAGGTCACAGTCTTCTCTGTGGCCCATGCGCTCTGCCCCGTCATCAGTGCCGCTATCGTCAGCACCGCTGCGAGGACTTTGTGAAGGAATTTGTTGGTCTGTTTCATGTTGTTGATGTTATGATAGTTATTACCTTATTATATTATAGCTGGTTTTCACGTTCGCGGCGGCTGCGCTGGATGTTTCGCCAGCAGAGCCAGAGGAAGACGGCTATGCCCAGGGAGAGCAACAGCCAGAAAGCGACCTCCATGGGTCGAATGGTCGTTGTGGTTAAAAGTTCGTTTATCATATTACTTATTTAATTGATTGTTCTCTCGGTTTCGACCGCGAAGTTACGGAGAATCTGCGAAACAAGACATATCAAATCGTCCATGTACGTTGCATTTTGCTGCAAAGTTGATTGCATCAAGGTGCAAGAAACATTGCAAATTGTACACGGCGTGCAATAAATGCCCGCAAAACTTTGTCGTAGGTAACTATTTCTTTAGTTTTTGTTGTGCGCGGTAGCAGGCGTTGTAGGATGAGAAGCCCGAGGCAAGGGCGGCACTCTCCTTGGTCTCGGCAGGGTGGGAGGCCTGATACTGGTCGTAGTGGGAGAGTCGGAGGCGGTTGACGTAAGCTGAGAAGGAGCCGAAGCGGCGCTGGAAGGTCAGCGAGACGTAGGTGCGGCCCAGCCGGCAGTGGTCGACGACGTCGTCAATCTTCAGATGCGGGTCGAGGTAAGCCTGCCCGTCGCGCACGTAAGCCTCTATCTCGATGGCGGTCTGGGCAATGAGATCGTCGCGGTGGTCGTCGCCGTCGGCATCGTCGATGGTGTCAGCATGGTCGCCGTCCAATGCGGTGACGATGGCCACGCGCCGCCATATCGGCAACACATGCAACAGCATGAGTACGGTGCAGACGGAGAGAATCATGTCGGAGACGGCCCTCAGCGCAGGGGAATCGAACAAATAGGCCGGCCAGAGCATCGGCGTGAAGATGACAGGGGCGAGCCACACGCGGCTGGCGTACTGCATCGGGAAGTCGTCGGGGTTGGAGAAGTTATCGTCGCGCGCCAGCTTCATCCACTGCCATACCTGCCACATAGCCACGACGGCATAGACCATCATCACTAAGCTGACTACCATGACGACATTGCTCCACAGGCTGATGGCACCCTCGGTCATGAAGCCGCCGGGCACCCACGCGTTCAGCACCAATGGCGCCATGGTGAGGCTGGTGATGATGGCACCGATCCACGACACCGTCTTCCACTGGCCCCACTGACGCAGCGAGCCGAAGAAGCAGAGCAGCAGCGCAGCACTGTAGAAATAGTAGCAGGCGGGGAAGTACGACTTGTACATCAACCAGGCCGAGGGGTCGGAGGGTTCGATAGCGTAGGGCAGCAGGAAGGTGGGCATCATGTAGATGATGCACTGCAGCTTGCGGTCGGGCCAGATGGCGGCACGGTGCTCCTTAGGCTGCTGGCACGTGTGGAACCAGCGCACGGCGGCAAACGTCCAGCATAATGCGATATAGATCGCCGCCGCCACTCCGTAATAATAGTATTCGTTCACGGTTGCAAAGTTACGAATAATTATTGACATTCTTGCTTGAAATCGAAAAAAATTCGTACCTTTGCACACAATAATCATGTATGGCGATGAAGAATATTGTAGCTCTTGACGGATTTACAGCTCTATGAACCGACTGTTGTATCACGTTGTGGCGTTTTTGGTGGTAGCGATATGGGGCACGACATTTGTGTGTACGAAGCTGCTGCTGATGGCCGGACTGACGGCGGCACAGATTTTTGTGCTGCGGTTCGTGGTGGCCTACATGCTATTGCTGGGCTATTCGCTTGTACGCTTGGCAAAGCCACATTCCGATGAAAAGCGTGAGCGACGGTTCCGACTGTTCGCCTCATCGTGGCAGGATGAACTGCTGATGGTGGGACTGGGCGTGACGGGCGGGTCGCTGTATTTCCTGACGGAGAACACGGCCATGATGTACACCACCACGACGAACACGTCGCTCATCGTCTGCCTCTGTCCGTTGTTTGCAGCCCTGTTCATTGCCATGTGCTATCGTTCCCAGCGTCTGCACGGTCGTCAGATTGTCGGAACGGTGATGGCTGCCATTGGCGTAGTCGTCGTAGTGCTCAACGGTCATTTCGTGCTCCACCTATCACCCTTGGGCGACTCGTTAGCTTTCGCAGCCTGCCTGTGCTGGGCGGTCTATTCGCTGCTGATGATACCCGCCAACCTGCGTTACGACAGCCTCTTCATCACCCGTAAGGTATTCTTCTACGGTCTGCTGTCAATGGTTCCCTATTTCCTCGTGCGTCGCGAACTGCCATCGCCGGACTTGGTACTGCGCCCCGACGTGCTGTGGAACCTGTTGTTCCTGGGCAGTGTCGCCTCCATGCTTTGCTATCTGGTGTGGAATTGGACCATCAAGAAGTTAGGCGCCGTTGTGGTGACCAACTACGTCTATTTCAACCCTGTCGTCACCGTGCTCTTTGCATGGCTCATCCTGTCAGAGCGCATCACCATCTATTTCATGCTTGGCACCCTGCTCATCCTCACGGGAATGTATTTCTGCAATAAAAAACCCTAATACTCCAGTATCAGCGACTGGCGCGGACGGAGTTGGAGGTCGGTGGAGAGGTCGTAGTAACGGCCTGTCAGGATATCTTTTACGCGGGTGGCCGCGCCGATGACCTCAGCATAACGCTTCAGTTCCATCGTGGCGGGACGGGTAGTGCCGTTGAGGATGGTGAGTGCCGTGCGACCGTTGTACTGACGGGCTATGACGTAGATGCCGTTGAAGGGGATGAACTGCGTCATCTTGCCCTTGGTAATCAACTCGTTACCTTTGCGCCAATGAAGCAGTCGGCTGGTCCACTGCCACATCTGCTGCTGGGCCTGAGTACGTCCCTCGCGGGTAAAGGCGTTGTTCGTGTCGCCGGGGAATCCGCCCGGGAAGTCCTTGCGCACGTTGCCGTCGGTAATCTCCTTCGTGCCGTTCATCATAATCTCTGTACCGTAATACATCTGTGGAATGCGACGAACGGTCATGAGCAGTGCCAGTGCTTGTTTCAGCATCAGCGAGTCGTGACCATTACCTAAGAAGCGGTCGGTGTCGTGGTTGTCGACGAAGGCCATTACGTGGTCGGGGTCTTCGTAGAGATAGTCGTAGACGAACGAGTTATACAGGCGGTTCAGTCCCTGCCACCATGCATCGGTTTCCTCGTTCTTTGCTTGCGACAGCTTGTCGAAGAACGAGAAGTCCATGACGGTTTTCAGATACGAATTGTCTTTCGAAAGCCTCGAACCCTTCTGCCATGCGGCGGTATAGGCGGGCTCGGTGACCCACGTCTCGCCAACGGTGTTGAAGTTGGGATATTCCTCGTCCAGCTCCTTCATCCAACGAGCCATAGCCTTGGCGTCGGCATAGGGATAGGTATCCATACGAATGCCGTCAATGCCGATGGTCTCTATCCACCACTTCGAGTTCTGAATGAGATACGTCATCACGTGAGGATTACGCTGGTTCAAGTCGGGCATGGTAGGAACGAACCAACCGTCCACCGTCTCGCTCAAATCAATCTTCGAGGCGTAGGGATCCTTCACCGGTGTCAGCTTGTAACTCGTCTGCAGGAAACTCGTGCCTGTCGGATTACTCGTTCCCTGCGACTCCTTGAGCCAGTCGGGCAGGTTGAGCCAGTCCTTCGTCGGCATATCGAGCGTCCAAGGATGTTCGAAGCCCGAGTGGTTGAAAATCATGTCCATCACCACCTTCAGTCCCTTGGCGTGAGCCTCGTCGCACAAGCGGCGATAGTCCTCGTTCGTGCCGAATCGCGGGTCGACACGATAGTAGTCCGTCGTGGCATAGCCGTGATAGGTGGAGTAGCCGCGCTCATCGTCGGGCGAATCGTTCTCGAGTACGGGTGTCAGCCACAGCGCCGTCACACCCAGCTCGTTGAAATAGTCCAGATGTTCGCGAATGCCGTTCAGGTCGCCGCCGTGACGCAATGAGGGCGCCGTACGGTCTTCCTTATACGTTCGCATGCCCGCCACCTGCGGATTATGCCCTGCACTTTGTGCAAAACGGTCGGGCATAAGCATGTAGAGCACGTCGGCATTGGTGAATCCCATGCGCCTGTCGCCGCTCATCTCGCGCTGTTTCAACTGATAATTGACCTTCAGCTTGTCCAGCTTCAGTGTCATCGTGCCGGGCTGAGCATCGCGCAGGTTCAGATACACCAACAGGTAGTTGGGCGACTCCAGTCTTACAATGCTGTCGACCGTCACTCCGGGATAGTCCGTCGTCACGTCCGTTACGCTGGCAATGTTCTTGCCATAGATCATCAACTGCAACGAGGGGTTCTTCATGCCCACAAACCAGTCGGTCGGATCAACGCGGTCGACGGTCACTTTTTGCTTTGCTGCATTCATTGTCATTACGCTTGCCATCAGCATGGCGGTTACCAATAATAGTTTTCTCATATCGATTTAAGTTTAGTCATTATTTCATAGAATTCCGCGGCGAAGTTACGAAATATTTTTTATTTAGCGTAGAAAAATGCGTAAGAATGTTTGGATTATTAAAAAAAATGCGTATATTTGCAGCACTATAATAACTAAAACAAGCAAGAGAATGAAAAAACTATTCGTAATGGCTGCCCTCTGCTTGGTGAGTATGGCAGCGATGGCCCAGCAGAATCTGAACTGGGGACAGGGACCGCAGGTGGCCTCACCTGATGTGCATGCAGACAATTCCGTGACGTTTAACTTGATTGCGCCAGAGGCTCAGAAGGTGCAGATTACCGGCGACATGCTGCCTCCACAGCAGGTGGAGTACCAAGGCAACACGTACGACATGCCGGGCGTGGTAGACCTCGTGAAGGACGACAAAGGCGTGTGGAGCTATACCACCCCACCGCTGAAGCCCGAGCTGTACACGTATAACATGATTGTGGACGGCGTGAAGATCATCGACCCGCTGAACGTGTACAACATCCGCGACATCAGCAATCTGTTCAGCGTCCTGCTCATTGGGGGCGACGCACGCACGGATTTGTATAAAGTAAATAAGGTGGCTCACGGCACCGTCAGCAAGGTGTGGTACGAGAGTCCGACGGCAGACCTGACCCGTCGACTGACGGTATATACGCCTGCGGGCTACGAGACCAGTGGTAAGGAATATCCCGTACTCTATCTGTTGCATGGCATCGGTGGCGACGAGAATGCCTGGAGCGAACTGGGTCGTGCCGCACAGATTCTTGACAATCTCATTGCGCAGGGCAAAGCCGAGCCGATGCTCGTCGTCATGACCAACGGCAACATCTCGCAGGAGGCTTGTCCGGGCGAGACCAGCGAGGGCTTCAAGGTTCCCACCATGATGCTCCCCAAGACGATGGAGGGTTCGTTTGAGACCGCCTTCCCCGACGTGGTGAAGTTCATCGAGAAGACCTATCGTGTCAAGAAGGACAAGGCCCACCGCGCCATTGCCGGTCTGTCGATGGGTGGTTTCCACAGCCTCTTTATTTCTATCAACAATCCTGACCTCTTCGGCTACGTCGGCCTGTTCTCTGCCGCCGTCGACCAGCAGCAGCCCGACCCGAACGGTCACCCCGAAATCTATGCCGACCGCGACAAGAAGATCGACGGTCTCTTTGCCCGCAAGCCCAACCTCTTCTGGATTGGCATCGGCAAGACCGACTTCCTCTTCAAGAACAACACCGACCTGCGCGCCTACCTCGACTCCAAGCACCACAAATACACCTATCTCGAAACCGACGGCGGTCACATCTGGCGCAACTGGCGCATCTACCTTTCAGAATTTACACCATTATTATTCAAATAAAAGCTTATGAAAAGAACAGTATTATTCCTGACAACTGCTGCTGTCGTCGTATTCGGTTGTGCTCCAGCCGACAAGCAGGCCCCAAAGAACACCATCGACCAGCAGGAAGTGATTGGCAAGTTGTCGCTTGAAGACAAGGCGCACTTTGTGATTGGCACTGGTATGGAGGGCTTCAGCGGCGACAATGCCGTGATTGGCGCTACCAAGAGTCTCGTGCCTGGTGCCGCCGGTACTACCTATCCTCTCGATTCATTAGGCATCCCCGCCGTGGTGTTGGCTGACGGTCCTGCCGGACTGCGTATCGACGCTACTCGTGAGGGTGACACTGCTACGTACTATTGCACACATTTCCCCATCGGCACACTGCTCGCCTCGACGTGGAACACGAAGTTGGTGGAAGAAGTGGGTCAGGCCATCGGCGAAGAGGTGAAGGAGTATGGTGCCGACGTGCTGCTGGCTCCTGCGCTGAACATCATGCGCAACCCGCTGTGCGGACGTAATTTCGAATACTACTCGGAAGACCCCGTGGTGGCTGGTAAGACCGCTGCGGCCTATATCGCTGGCGTTCAGAAGAACGACGTGGGTACGAGCATCAAGCACTTCGCCGCCAACAACCAGGAGACGAACCGCATGAATACCGATGCCCGCATCTCACAGCGTGCTTTACGCGAAATCTATCTCAAGGGCTTCGAGATTGCCATCAAGGAGAGCAAGCCGTGGACGGTGATGACGTCGTACAACTACATCAACGGCACGTATGCCTCGGAAAGCAAGGATCTCGTCGAAACCATCCTCCGCGATGAGTGGGGCTATGAAGGCACCGTGATGACCGACTGGTTTGGCGGTAAGGACGGTGCCAAGCAGATGTGGGCTGGCAACGACATGCTGCAGCCCGGTAAGGCCGAGCAGTTCGATAGCATCGTGGCTGGTGTGAAGAGCGGTAAACTGGCAGAGTCCGACCTTGACCGTAACGTGGCCCGCATCCTGAACCTCGTGGAGAAGAGTCCGCGTTTCCAGGGCTATCAGTATAGCAACAAGCCCGACTTGAAAGCCCATGCTGCCGTAACACGCCAGAGTGCTGCAGAAGGAATGGTGCTCATGAAAAATGAGAAGGCCCTGCCATTCGCAGAGAACGTGAAGAACGTGGCGCTCTATGGTAACACCTCTTACGACTTCATTGCTGGCGGTACTGGTTCAGGTAACGTCAACCACGCATACGTCGTATCGTTGCTTGACGGTCTGAAGAATGGCGGCTATACCGTTTCTGAGGAACTGAAGACCGCTTACGAGTCTTACCTCGCCGACGCCAAGAAGAAGGCCGAGGAAGCCCTTGAGGAGCAGGCCAAGAAAGACCCGAAGAACGCTATGCTCGTGAAGTTCCTGCCCCAGCCGCTGCCCGCAGAAAAGCTCTTCACCCCCGACGAGCTGACGAAGCAGGCCGAAGCTTCAGACATCGCCGTCATCACACTGGGTCGCCTGTCTGGTGAATTCCTTGACCGCAAGGTGGCCGACTTCAACCTGAGCGACTCTGAGCGTCTGCTGCTCTATCAGGTCTGCGACGTCTATCATAAAGCCGGAAAGCAGGTCGTTGTGCTGCTGAACATCGGCGGTGTCATCGAGACGGCCTCGTGGAAGGATCTGCCCGATGCCATCCTCTGTGCTTGGCAGGCAGGACAGGAGGGCGGCAACAGCGTTGTCGACGTGCTCAGTGGCAAGCAGTCGCCCAGCGGTAAGTTCACGATGACTTGGCCCGTGAAGTTCACCGATGCTTACTCGTCTAAGAACTTCCCCATTGACGAGGATCCGCGCATCGACATGATGAATCAGGGTCAGAAGGGTAACGTGCGCAACGTGGACTTTACCGAATACGAGGAGGACGTCTACGTGGGCTATCGTTATTTCGACTCGTTCGACGTTCCCGTGTCTTATCCCTTCGGCTATGGTCTGAGCTACACCTCCTTCGAGTATAGCGACGCCAAGATTGAACAGAAGAACGACATCTACGACGTGACTGTCACCATTAAGAACACGGGGGACCGCGAGGGTAAGGAGGTCGTAGAGCTCTACGTTGCTGCTCCTGACTCGAAGGCTGCCAACAAGCCTGCCAAGGAACTGAAGGCCTTCGCCAAGACAAAGAGTCTGAAGCCTGGTGAGAACGAAACACTCACATTGAGTATCACCGCCGACCAGTTGGCTTCCTTCGACGAGGATGCCTCTGCATGGGTGGTTACCGAAGGTGAATACCAGTTCCTCGTCGCCGCCTCCGCTGCTGACGTCAAGGCCACCCTCACGGCTCCTGTCAAGAACCAGCAGGTGAAGGCTCACGACGCGCTGAAACCCCAAACGAAGATGAATCTGTTGAAAAGGTAAAAAGGTAAAAAAGTAAAAAGGTTAAAAGGTAAAAAATGAAAATAAAAGCATTTATGAAGAAAGAATTATTATCAAAGGTTTGGGGTTGGGGAAAAGGTGTTTTACCTTTTTACCTTTTAACCTTTTTACCTTTATCTGCATCGGCCCAGAAACTCACGGCTGGCAACATCGACGAAATTGTGAAGGCGATGACGCTGGAGGAGAAGTGCCACTTCGTGTTAGGAACCGGCATGCACTATAATGACGACGACAAGTTTCCCGGCACAGCGGGCAGCACGTTCGGCGTGGCGCGATTGGGCATCCCCGAGACCTATTGTGCCGACTCGCAGCAGGGACTGCGCATGAATGCCAAGCGAACATGGGACCATCGTGACTATTATCCCACCGATTTCGTGGCTTCACCGACGCTGGCTTCAACATGGGACCGCGAGGCTGCGTTCAAAATCGGACAGGGCATCGGCAATGAGGTGCGCGAATTCGGCCTCGACTGGATTCTCTCTCCGGCGATGAACCTGATTCGTAATCCGTTGTGCGGACGTAACCACGAATACTACTCGGAGGATCCTTACCTCTCCGGCACCATCGCTGCAGGCTATGTGCGTGGTGTGCAGAGCGAAGGCACTGCCGCTTGTCCCAAGCATTTCGTGGCAAACAATCAGGAGACGAACCGCAACAACAACATCTCGCAGGTGTCACAGCGTGCACTGCGCGAGATATACCTCAAAGCTTTCGAGATTATGGTGAAGGAGAGCGACCCGTGGACCATCATGACGTCGTATAACAAGCTGAACGGGCCGTATGCCGTGCAGAACTACGAACTGCTGACTACGATTGTTCGCGACGAGTGGGGCTGGAAGGGAATGTACGTCAGCGACTGGAATGCCGGTGACGATGCCGTAGCCGCTATGCTGGCGGGCAACGACATGCTGCAGCCCGGACAACCGAAGCAGTACGACGCCATTCTGGCCGCTGCCAAGAGCGGCGCGCTGCCGATGGAGGTGCTCGATGCTAACGTGAAGCGCATCCTGGAATATGTCGTCAAGACGCACAGCTTCAAGGGTTACAAATATAATAGCGAGCCTAACCTGAAGGCTCACGCCCAAGTGGTTCGCGAGGTTGGTGCCGACGGTATCGTGCTGTTGAAGAATAATGGCTGCCTCCCCCTAACTCCCTCCAAAGGGAAGGGGAACTCTGTGGCGTTGTTCGGATGCACCAGCTACGACTGGATTTCTGGTGGTTCCGGCTTCGGTGGCACCAGCGTGGGTCACTATACTGTATCGCTGGTTGAAGGTATGCGCAGCGCAGGTTATGAGGTGTACAAGCCGCTGATTGCTACTTACACGCAGCACCTCGCTGCTGAGGAGAAGCGCCTGTTCCCAGACGGTCGCCCGCCATTCTCGCTACTGCCCCCAGCCCGCGCTGACGAGAAGCAGTTTACGGCTGACGAACTCAATGCTGCCGTCAATGGTAGCGACGTTGCCATCATCTCGTTAGGTCGCAAGAGTGGTGAGGCTGCCGACCGCAGCGAGGCCGACTTCTATCTGAAAGACGGTGAGAAACAGCTCATCAAGGCCGTCAGCGAAGCTTATCACGCCAAGGGCAAGAAGGTCGTGGTATTGCTCGACATCTGCTCGCCCATCGACGTAGCTTCGTGGCAGGATCAGATTGACGCCCTCGTCTGCACATGGCAGGGTGGTCAGGAGAGTGGTTTCTCTGTAGCCGACGTGCTCAGCGGACGTGTGAATCCCAGTGGCAAACTGCCGATGACCTTCCAAATCAAATACGGTGATGCCTATGCCGACAAGAACTTCCCCGCCAACGTCGACGACAAGACGCTGGGCGCCATGTTCATGTGGGGCTACGACAAGGACAAGGCTCCCAAGGAGCGTAAGCCTGAGGCCAACATCGACTTCACCAACTACGAGGAGGATATCTACGTAGGCTATCGCTACTTCGACTCGTTCAACAAGCCCGTGGCCTATCCCTTCGGTTTCGGCCTTTCGTACACGACCTTTGCCTATTCTGACGCCACCGCTACTGTAGACGGTGATTTGATCACCGTCACCGTCAAGGTCACCAACAACGGCACCCGCGCTGGTCGTAACGTCGTGGAACTCTTCGTGGCTGCTCCTAACAGCAAGAAGCTGAACAAGCCCGAAAAGGAACTGCGCAACTATGCCAAGACGCGACTGCTGAAGCCCGGCGAGAGCGAGACCATTACGATGCAGGTGAAGACCGAAGACCTCGCCTCGTTCAACGAGAAAGCATCTGCTTGGAAGACCGACGCTGGTGTCTACACCTTCCTGATTTGTTCTTCTGCCAACGATGTCGAGGCACATGCTACTGCCAAAGTGAAGGCCTGGACCAAGAAGGTAAATAACGTCATGAAACCTAACGTGAAACTGAACCTATTGAAAAGGTAAAAAGGTAAAGAAGTAAAAAAGTAAAAATATAAGCATTTATGAAGAAAGAATTATTATCAAAGGTTTGGGGTTGGGGAAAAGGTGTTTTACCTTTTTACCTTTTAACCTTTTTACCTTTAACAGCCTCGGCACAGGAGAAGCTCTTCAA
>Ga0310690_10007860_pt1 | contig 13656 bp, 7 predicted proteins | sample AusTroGonzalo_MG_2_FD_207661 | JGI IMG/M metagenome (GOLD analysis project Ga0310690, IMG submission 207661) | Bovine rumen microbial communities from tropical cattle in Woodstock, Queensland, Australia - Gonzalo_04 (v2) (version 2) | ecosystem: Host-associated > Mammals > Digestive system >... | reverse complement strand
GCGAGTCGGGTGCCACGCTGGCCTTCACCTGGGCATTCTTCAACTCGGCCTTCATCAGTTGACCATAGGCCTTCTCCTTAGCAGCCTTGTCAACAATCTCCTGAAGCACTTTCGACATGGTCTGGGGCAGGTCTTTTTTCTCTGCCTCATCCACTTTCTTCCACATTGCAGAATAAGTCTGCCCCCAAGTCATAAACGGCATAACCAATGATATAATTAGTATAAAAAGTTTCTGTTTCATACGCTTTCGCTTTAAAACTACATGCAAAGATAAAGATTTTCTCTCATATTGCTTTGCCTTTTAGAGTTTTTTATATATCTTTGTGCCATGATTAACCAACAACTATTAAACCCACAGAGCATCGTCGTTATCGGCGGCTCTAATAACGTACATAAGCCGGGCGGCTCTATTGTGCGTAATCTGATTAGTGGCGGTTACAATGGAACCTTGCGCATTGTAAACCCCAAGGAAGACGAAGTGCAAGGTATCAAGGCATTCCACGATGCCCGTGAGATACCCCCGACGGAACTGGCCATCCTGGTAGTGGCCGCGAAGTTCTGTCCAGGCTATGTGGAGCTGTTAGCTAAGGAGAAACAGACACGGGCCTTCATCATCATCTCGGCCGGATTCGGCGAGGAGACGAAGGCGGGTGCCGAACTCGAACAGCGCATTCTCGACACCTGCGAACAGTATGACGCTGCCCTCATCGGTCCTAATTGCATCGGACTGCTGAACCGCAACCACCACAGCGTCTTTACCCTGCCCATTCCGAACCTGCATCCCAGCGGAGCCGATTTCGTCAGCGGCTCTGGGGCCACAGCGGTGTTCATCCTCGAGAGTGCTGTCATCAAGGGGCTGCGATTCAATTCGGTGTGGAGCATCGGCAACGGCAAACAGATTGGTATCGAGGATGTGCTGCAATATATGGACGAACATTTCGACCCCGAGACCGACTCGAAGGTCAAACTGCTCTATATCGAGAACATCAGCAATCCTGACAAGCTGCTCTTCCATGCCGGAAGTCTCATCCGTAAGGGTTGTCGTATCGCCGCCATCAAAGCAGGATCGTCGGAAAGCGGCTCGCGGGCAGCTTCCAGTCATACGGGAGCCATTGCCTCATCCGACTCCGCTGTCGAGGCCCTCTTCCGCAAGGCAGGCATCGTACGCTGTTTCAGTCGCGAAGAACTCACCACCGTAGGCTGTATCTTCACGCTTCCGGACTTGAAAGGTCGTAATTTTGCCATCGTCACCCATGCGGGAGGCCCTGGTGTGATGCTCACCGATGCCCTCTCAAAGGGCGGCCTGAGCGTGCCAAAGATCGACAGTGAGGCTGCAGAGGAACTGAAGACGAAACTCTTCCCAGGCTCATCGGTGGCTAACCCCATCGATTTCCTCGCCACCGGCACCGCCGAACAACTCGGTACAGTCATCGACTACTGCGAGAACAAGTTCGACAACATCGATGCTATCGCCGTCATTTACGGTACCCCTGGCCTCACTCAGCTCTACGAGGCCTATGATGTGCTCGACAAGAAGATTCGCGAGTGCCATAAGCCAATCTTCCCCGTCCTGCCCAGCCTACATACCGCCGGTCCTGAGGTGGCGGAATTCCTGGCAAAGGGCCATGTCAACTTCAGCGACGAGGTGACGTTGGCCACCGCCCTGAGTCAGATTATGCGCACCCCGCAGCCGGCACCTCCGGAACTCGAGCTCTATGGCGTCGACGTGCCCAAGATCCGCGAGATCATCTACCGCGAAATCAACCGTCTGAAGTTTGAAGGCATCACCAGTGGCTACCTGGCTCCTGATACCGTACGCGAGATCCTCTCCTGCGCCGGCATCCCGTTGGTGCCCGAGATGGTCAGTATCTCGAAGGATGAGCTCGTCGCCTTCGCTGAGAAAGTGGGCTATCCCGTGGTGGCCAAGGTGGTAGGACCCGTACACAAGAGCGACGTAGGCGGTGTGGCTCTGAACATCCGCACCCCCGAACACCTGGCCCTTGAGTTCGACCGTATGATGCAGTTACCCGATGCCACCGGTGTGATGGTACAGAAGATGTTGAAGGGCACGGAACTCTTCATCGGTGCGAAATACGAGACACGTTTCGGTCATGTGGTGCTCTGTGGTCTGGGCGGCATCTTCGTCGAGGTGCTGAAGGATGTCTCCTCCGGTCTGGCACCTTTGAGCTATGCCGAGGCCTATTCGATGATCCACTCCCTGCGCGGCTATAAGATATTAAAAGGAACACGCGGTCAACAGGGCATCAATGAACAGAAATATGCCGAGATCATCGTACGTCTCTCCACCCTCCTGCGCTTCGCTACAGAGATCAAAGAGATGGACATCAACCCGCTTCTCGCCGATGGCACCAATATCGTTGCCGTCGATGCCCGAATTCTCATCGAGAAATAGTACCAACAATACTATCTTGCTTATTGATAACATTATTCTCCAAAAGATTTGGAATTATCAGAATATGTTTGTACTTTTGCAGGCAATTACGACAAAAAAACAATCGACATCATGGAACAGCAGAAACGTTACGGTCATTTCGACGACCAGCACCGCGAGTATGTAATTACCGACCCGCAGACCCCTTGGCCCTGGATCAACTATCTGGGCAACGAAGACTTTTTCTCTCTGATTAGTAACACCGCTGGTGGATACAGTTTCTATAAGGACGCCAAATTCCGTCGTATCACACGTTACCGCTACAACAACGTGCCGATGGACAACGGTGGTCGCTATTTCTACATCAAGGATGGCGACACCGTCTGGAACCCGGGTTGGAAACCCTGTAAGACCCCGCTCGACTTCTACGAGTGCCGTCACGGCATGAGTTACACCCGCATCACAGGTCGTAAGAACGGCGTAGAGGCCAGTGTGCTCTTCTTCGTGCCGCTCAAGAAATGGGCTGAGGTGCAGAAACTGACGCTGACCAACCAGAGCAGCGAGACCAAGACGCTCAAGCTCTTCTCTTTCGAGGAGTGGTGCCTGTGGAATGCCGCCACCGACATGGAGAACTTCCAGCGAAACTTTTCTACTGGCGAAGTGGAGATTGAAGGCTCAACGATCTATCACAAGACGGAATACCGCGAGCGCCGCAACCACTATGCCTTCTATCATGTCAACGCAGAGATTCAGGGTTTCGATACCGACCGCGAGACCTTCGTGGGCCTCTATAATGAGTTTGCCAATCCCGATGCCGTCATGGAGGGTAAGCCCCGCAACTCTCACGCCCACGGCTGGAGCCCCATCGCCTCACACTATATCGAGGTCACGCTGAAGCCAGGCGAGAGCAAGGACTTCGTATTCCTGCTGGGATACATCGAGAATGAGCAGAACGAGAAATTCTCAGCCCCTCAGGTGATCAACAAGCAGAAGGCGCACGCCCTGATTGCCGAACTCGACACCACTGAGAAAATAGACAAGGCTTTTGCAGAACTCTGCGAGTACTGGGATGCCCTGCTAAATATATATAAGGTGAAGACCGGTAACGATAAACTCGACCGCATGGTAAACATCTGGAACCAGTACCAGTGTATGGTCACCTTCAACTTCTCTCGCAGCGCAAGCTTCTTCGAGAGTGGTGTAGGCCGAGGCATGGGCTTCCGCGACTCGAACCAAGACCTCGTGGGCTTTGTGCACCAGATTCCGCCACGTGCCCGTCAGCGCATCATCGACATTGCCTCCACCCAGTTCCCCGACGGCGGTTGCTATCACCAGTATCAGCCCCTTACCAAACGCGGCAACAACGACATCGGCGGTGGCTTCAACGACGACCCCTGCTGGCTTATCTTCGGCACCGTGGCTTACATCAAGGAGACGGGCGACTTCTCGATTCTCGACGAGATGGTGCCCTTCGACAACCAGCCCGGTTCTGAGGTCACGCTCTTCGAGCACCTCAAAATCTCGATGGACCACGTCATTAAGAACCTCGGTCCTCACATGCTGCCCCTTATCGGTCGTGCCGACTGGAACGACTGTCTGAACCTCAACTGTTTCTCTTGGGATCCGAACGAGAGTTTCCAGACCACGGAGAACGTCAGCGAGGGCACCAAGGCCGAGTCGCTGATGATTGCTGGTCTCTTCGTCGTCACTGGTAAGGACTACATTGCCCTTTGCAAGAAGATTGGCAAGGCCGACGAGGCAGAAAGAATGCAGCAGGCTGTCGACGCCATGATCGAGGCTGTGAAGAAGCACGGTTGGGATGGCGAATGGTATCTCCGTGCCTACGACTTCTATGGTCGCAAGATCGGCTCCAACGAGTGCGAAGAGGCCAAGATCTTCATCGAGTCGCAGGGCTGGTGTACGATGGCTGAGATTGGCGCAGAGGAAGGCATGGTGGCCAAGTCGCTCGACTCCTGTAAGAAGTACCTCGAGTGCGAACACGGCATGGTGCTCAACAACCCAGCCTTCACCAAGTACATCTACGAATACGGTGAGATTTCAAGCTATCCCGAGGGCTACAAGGAGAACGCCGGTATCTTCTGCCACAACAATCCTTGGGTCATCATTGGCGAGTGTCTCGCAGGTCGCGGCAACGATGCCTGGAGCCACTATGCCAAGATCCTGCCCTCATACGTCGAGGAGAAATACCAGACGCTGCATAAGGTGGAGCCCTACGTCAACTGCCAGATGGTAGCCGGTAAGGATGCCTACAAGCCCGGCGAGGGTAAGAATTCCTGGCTCACGGGTACGGCCGCCTGGATGTGGTACACCGTCTCTGAGTTCATCCTTGGCATCAAGCCCGACTACGATGGCATCCACATCGATCCCTGCCTGCCTGAGACAGCGACGGACTACACCGTCCAGCGTAAGTTCCGCGAGGCTGATTACGAGATCACGATCCATCCGAATGGCGCTCAGAAGGGTGTCAAAGCCGTCACCCTCGACGGTAAGCCCATAGATGGCACCGTCATCCCCTACTCTGCTGGCAAGCATGTGGTAGAGGTCACGATGTAAGATGGCTATTCAGGTGACATATAGACGGACGAGCAGACTTTCGATGCGCATCGTGAAAAACGGCGATGTACATGTTTCAGCACCAATAGGAATACCGAAAAAGAAAGTCAAGGCGTTTATCTATGAGCATCGCGACTGGATAGTCGAAGCTAGGAAGAAAACTCAGGAGAGAGTACAAGCTCGTGCAGATTTCTACGAAAAATTACCTCTCACGACTCGTAAACAGCGCGACGAGGCGAAAGAACAATTAAAGGAAATCATCGAGCCGATGATACAGAAATATGCAGAGAAGATGGGCGTTACTCCTGGTGCCATCACCTTCAAGAAGATGGTTTCAAGATGGGGGCAGTGTGATGTCAAGACACATCACATCTGCTTTTCCATCTACGTCCTCCTGTTGCCAGACTGGTGCAAAGAGCATATCGTAGTACATGAGCTCTGCCATCTCCTTGAACCCAGTCACAACACACGCTTCCACACTCTGATGGCCCAATATTTCCCCCGTTGGCGAGAAGCCCGTAAACAGACCCGTCAGCTCCTAACCACCTGACACTTCTTGTCAAATTGTATGCTTGATTTATCCGACAAAACGGCATAAATAGCTGACGATTTGTCGGTTGTAGACGTTACGGCATACTCTTTGAGCCTCCTATTGCAGAAACAATTCATAAAAACAAGGAGGATCAAATTATGACATTAGACAAATTTACAATCAAAGCACAAGAGGCCGTGCAGCAGGCGGTGAATAGCGCCCAGTTGAACGGTCAGCAGGTCATTGAACCTGTACATATTCTGAAGGGAATATTGGAGAAGGCCAAAGACGTGACCAACTTCATTTTCCAGAAACTCGGTGTGAACGCCCAGCAGATTGAGATGCTCGTATCGCAAGAGATTCAGCATCTGCCGAAGGTGCAGGGCGGACAACCGTATCTCTCGAATGACAGTAATAATGTACTCGTGCGAGCACAGGATACGGCCCAGAAGATGGGCGACGAGTTCGTTAGCGTGGAACCTATCCTGTTGGCGTTGCTGAGCGTAAACTCGACGGCTGCACGCATCATGAAAGATGCGGGCTGTACAGAGAAAGAGATGCAGAAGGCGATCCAGGAACTGCGCCAAGGACAGAAGGTGCAGTCGCAATCGGCAGACGACAACTATCAGTCGTTGGAGAAGTACGCCAAGAACCTCGTGGATTTCGCCCGCAAGGGCAAACTCGATCCCGTCATCGGACGTGACGACGAGATTCGAAGGGTGTTGCAGATCCTGAGTCGCCGTACGAAGAACAACCCAATCCTGATTGGTGAGCCTGGTACGGGTAAAACCGCCATCGTGGAGGGCCTTGCAGGCCGTATCGTGCGTGGTGACGTGCCCGAGAACTTGAAGGACAAGCAGCTCTACTCGCTGGATATGGGTGCACTGGTGGCCGGTGCGAAATACAAGGGTGAGTTCGAGGAGCGTCTGAAGAGCGTCATCAACGAGGTGACGAAGGCTGAGGGACGCATCATCCTGTTTATCGACGAGATCCATACGCTAGTAGGTGCCGGTGGTGGTGAGGGCGCGATGGATGCCGCCAACATTCTGAAGCCAGCCCTGGCCCGTGGTGAACTGCGCGCCATCGGTGCTACCACCCTGAACGAGTATCAGAAATACTTCGAGAAGGACAAGGCTTTGGAGCGTCGATTCCAGACGGTGATGGTAGATGAGCCGGATGAACTCTCGGCTATCTCGATTCTGCGTGGTCTAAAGGAGCGCTACGAGAACCACCATAAGGTGCGTATCCAGGACGATGCTTGTATCGCTGCCGTACAACTCTCGGAGCGTTATATCTCTGAGCGATTCCTGCCTGACAAGGCCATCGACCTGATGGACGAGGCAGCCGCCAAACTACGTATGGAGCGCGACAGCGTGCCTGAGGAACTGGATGAGATCACCCGTAAGCTGGCACAGCTCGAGATCGAGCGTGAGGCCATTAAACGCGAGGGCGACGATGTAAAGATTGCCCAACTCGACAAGGATATCGCCGAACTGAAGGAACAGGAGACCCAGTTCCGTGCTAAATGGGAAGGCGAACGACAACTGGTGAACAAGATCCAGCAGAACAAACAGGAGATTGAGAATCTGAAGTACGAGGCGGAGCGTGCTGAGCGCGAGGGCGACTATGGTAAGGTGGCTGAGATACGTTACTCGAAGCTGAAAGTCCTTGAGGATGACATCAAGAACATTCAGGCTCAACTGGCCAATGCCCAGAATGGTAACTCGCTGGTGCGCGAGGAGGTGACGGCTGACGATATTGCAGAAGTCGTATCGCGCTGGACAGGCATTCCCGTGACGCGTATGATGCAGAGTGAACGCGAAAAACTGCTCCATCTGGAGGAGGAACTGCACAAGCGTGTAATTGGTCAGGACGAAGCTATCACGGCCGTCTCGGATGCCGTACGCCGCAGTCGTGCAGGCTTGCAAGACCCCAAGCGACCGATAGCCTCGTTTATCTTCCTTGGTACGACAGGTGTGGGTAAGACGGAGCTTGCCAAGACATTGGCCTACTATCTGTTCAACGACGAGACGATGATGACGCGTATCGACATGAGTGAGTATCAGGAGAAATACAGCGTGAGCCGTCTGATCGGTGCACCTCCGGGCTACGTAGGCTACGATGAGGGCGGTCAGTTGACGGAGGCTGTACGTCGCAAGCCTTACTCTGTCGTACTCTTCGATGAAATCGAAAAAGCACATCCTGATGTGTTCAACATTCTGTTGCAGGTGTTGGACGACGGTCGACTGACGGACAACAAGGGACGTACGGCCAACTTCAAGAACACCATCATCATCATGACCTCGAATGCCACGCGTGAGCAGTTGAGAGCCACAATGCGTCCGGAGTTCCTGAATCGTATCGACGAGATCATCACCTTCACGCCACTGACGAAAGAGCAGATTGCCGACGTGGTGCGTCTGCAGATGAAGAAGGTGACGGACATGCTGGAGCCGCAGGGCATCAAGCTCGAGTGCACGCCACAGGCCATCAACTACCTCGCAGAGCAGGGTTACGATCCGGACTTCGGTGCAAGACCCGTGAAGCGCGCCATCCAACAGTATGTGCTCAACGACCTCTCGAAGAAACTGCTTGCCGACGAGGTGGATCGCACGAAGCCGATCATCATCGACGAGTTCGGTGAAGGTCTGATTTTCAGGAATTAATCAGCGGATGCATTTCCTTGTAGTGCCATCGGCATATCTGACAATGAAGATGCCAGAAGACGGGTTATTAACAACGTGACCCTGCAGATCATAAATGGTCACAGGTGTAGTATCGGAACAAACTGGAACAATGGCATCGGGGGTGTCAGAGAAGTGGAAACAGATCAGACCATCGGTCTCCTGAATCTGCGTGATGGGCTTACCCATGAAGAGGCTACCATCACTACGGGCATGGAAGAGCGTAGCTGCTGGTGTGGTGGTATCGGTAAGGGCATCATGCACCACCCCTAAAGAATCGGTATAGGGATAGGCCGTATGCTGCAGGCGGATACTACGACCATCTGCGGCATACTGATTCTTTTTACCATAAAGCCTTTCATAATAGTTAAAATCAAGGCCATCGGCATGGAAATATTCAAATCGATGGTGAGAGGGGGAATTATTAACACTGTTATTACTCCAGCTACTTTCGTTGTAATCGACATGCGACACCAACAGGCCATGTCCAGGAAGCATCAGATCCCACCCCGTCTGCTGACGATTCTCAAGCAGATAATACTCTAAGGGATAAGCCTCGTTGACAATGCGGTAGGCAACACCTTCTTGATCGAAGGGTGGCATCTGAGTGACATAGGTGGATACAGTGAGGTCGGTAGGTGATTGCCATTTCATTAGTTCCCGTTCGTGAGAGGACAGATTAACGGGACACCAGCCATCGCCAGCATAACAACCACCATCCATCAAGTCCCATTCGTCGAGCACAGAGAACTCAGAGCCTGATGTGGGATAGAAATCCGGCAGATCAAAAGTATGACAATATTCATGGCAGATCGTGCCGATGCCACAAGAGACATTATTGGACCAAAGTTCTGCGCTCGCGGAGTAATATTTGATTCTAACGCCATCGAATGACCTGTAAAACAAGCTCGTATTAGGCCAGATGCATCCTTTGGCAACTTCTGCCGTCTCATTACCGCCATAGCCCGCAAAGATAAGGATGACGGTTGGAACACTCCCCTCACCATACCAGTCGTAATCGGCGAAATCAACCTCCGGATCAAGGGCTTTTACAGCCTCAGAGAATTGGATTGAACCCTGATTATAGCCACTGCCAGTCTTTTGATTCGATGACAGTTTGACAGGACCGAGGATATCGAACCTAACATTAAAAAGACCACGCGACTGATCACGGAAATAGTCGGCTATACAGCCAGGACCCTTGCCAAGATTATAGCCCCGTTCATTAAACATCCGATCATAGAACTGCTTGGGATCCTCGCAACTAAAGTCACAATCGGCAAAGGAAAACAGGACGACGGGTACGCGATAGACCTTATTGGCATCCCACGGTTTGAGGGATACGGTACCTGTGCGTCTCATTGCCTGATGACGTTCAAAAGTGAGTACCGTACCATCACTCATCCGATGGGTGATGAACCCTACTGCAAAGGCAGAGGGGCTAAATACAAAAAGTGTGAGAAGGAGCAGCCATTTTCTCATCTGACAACTACTTTACGACCACCTACAATATAGAGGCCCTTGCGCTGAGGACGACCAGGCAACTGGCGTCCCTGCAGGTCGAACCATGGCTGCGTGGCATCAGAGACGCTTCTGATGGTCTGTATCGCATCAGGCGATTTCATGAAGTCGAAAGCGGCCAGACCGACACTGTCGACGGTGATGTTTGTCAAGGGTTTCGACATCAGGAAGATGGAGTCAGAACGTGCATGCCATAACTCAGCTGCAGGCTTTGAGGTGTCCGTCAGACTATTGTTGTCCTGATAGGGATAAGCCCAACCGAAATAAGAACCAAAGGACTTGTCGTTGGCTGGAAAAATGGTATAATGCTGAACATCGAAAGAGTTGGGGTAATCGTAAACACTCAGCCATAACGACTCGTCGTAATCGATGTGGAAGATGACAACGCCTGCACCAGGCAACTCCGCATCAAACTTAGAAGACTGACGATTCTCGACGATATAATACTCTTCGGGATAATCGTCGTTACGAATCAGATAGGCCCGACCCTCTTCGCTAAGGGAAGGCATATCAGTGATAGTCACAGGTTCCACGAGCTCGATGGGTGTGAGCCACCCCATCAGCCAGCGTTCATGAGCGGAATAACCGGCTGGACAAAAGCCTTTTCTATTATAGTTACCATAGTCCATCAAGTCCCAAGCACCCACGAATTTCGTACCACCATTATAAAAGTCCGGAAATCCAAAACAATGGGAGTACTCATGACAGATGGTACCAAAGGTAGATTTTACAGTGCTTGAGTTTACCACTTCCTGCACACAGCAGTAGCAGTCGATAATAAACGATTTGTCGGCAGTGTTAACGGTACGATAGCTACGGTACCTGTCACCTGTGGTCATGTCGACATGAGAGCTGAGCCACCACTGATGGGGCCAGATGGTGTTCGAACCACCATCGACATTCATACCCTTACCGGCATAGATGATCAGCAGTTGGTTGACATAACCGTCACCATTCCAGTCGTAAAGACTCCAGTCAATATCCAGAGTCTGAAGGGTGTCGACGATGTCGTCGACCATATACTGCGAGTTTTCGTCGTGTTCAGCTGTACTGCGATACTTCTTACAGGAGTCGGGCAAGTTAACATGGATGAGGTCGAAAACGAGGTTGAACTGTCCATAGCTCTGGGCATAGAAATAGTCATGAACAGAGCCCGCAAACGAGTCTTCACAATAGTTTTCTGCATTGAAAATCTCGTCCCATTTGGCAAGAGCCGTAGCCTCGTCGCCCTCGAATGCCTGATCGCGGAAAGCTGCCAGTATCACCAACTGGTGACGTTCGCCATGATAGAAATCGCCACCAACCTGACGAGATGTAGGCTGGGAACGGTGAGCGCGCGTGGTTGTCAACTGTACACCACGACGACATCCGCCCAGACGAATACCATCTTCTGCCGCTGCCATCATCGTGACAAACAGCAGCAGAAGAATCAGTGATATTTTACATCTTACATCAGACATCTTACTTCTGACATCCCTTCGGGCACCAAGGTTTCAGGGTCTTGAAGAAGTCATTACCCTTGTCGTCAACGAGAATGAAGGCGGGGAAGTCCTCCACCTCAATCTTCCAGACAGCTTCCATGCCGAGCTCGGGATACTCTACGCACTCGATGCTCTTGATAGAGCTCTGCGAGAGGACGGCAGCCACACCACCGATACTACCCAGGTAGAAGCCACCATGCTTCTTACAAGCTTCGGTGACGGCATCGCTACGGTTACCCTTGGCAATCATTACCAATGAGGCACCAATCGACTGGAACTCGTCGACGTAGGGATCCATACGGTTGGCTGTGGTGGGACCCATCGAACCGCAAGGATAGCCTTCTGGTGTCTTGGCTGGTCCTGCATAGAGCACGGGATATTTCTTAAAGTAGTCGGGCATGCCCTCGCCGGCATCCAGACGAGCCTTCAGCTTGGCATGGGCGATATCGCGTGCCACGATGATGGTACCCTTCAGGTTCACACGGGTGGAAACAGGATACTTCGACAGCTCCTTACGAACAGCATCGATACCCTCGTTCAGGTCGATAGTAATGGTGTTCTGTCCCTCACCAGCCTTGGCATACTCTGCAGGAATCAGCTCCGAGGGGTTGGAGTCCATCTTCTCGAGCCAGATACCATCAGCATTGATCTTGGCCTTGATATTTCTGTCGGCTGAGCAGCTGACGCCCATACCAATCGGACAGCTGGCACCATGACGTGGCAGACGGACCACACGGATGTCGTGAGCCAGATACTTACCACCGAACTGGGCACCCAGGCCGATCTTCTGAGCCTCCTTGAGCAGCTTCTGCTCGAGGTCGACATCGCGGAAGGCACGACCTGTCTCATCGCCTGTGGTAGGCAGACCGTCATAGTACTTGATGGAAGCGAGCTTCACGGTGAGCAGGTTCTTCTCGGCAGAGGTACCGCCAATCACGAAGGCGATGTGATACGGCGGACAAGCAGCCGTACCCAGACTCTTCATCTTCTCTACCAGGAAGGGAATCAGCGTGCCCTCGTTCTGGATGGTCGCCTTGGTCATGGGATAGAAGTAGGTCTTATTGGCAGAGCCACCACCCTTTGCCACCATCACGAACTTATACTCAGCACCCTCACAGGCCTCGATATCGATCTGGGCAGGGAGGTTGCAACGAGTGTTCACCTCATCGTACATGTTCAGCGGTGCATTCTGCGAGTAGCGCAGATTATCCTGGGTGAAGGTATTGAACACACCCAGACTCAGAGCCTCTTCATCCTCGAAGCCCGTCCAGATCTGCTGACCCTTCTCACCATGGATAATCGCCGTACCTGTGTCCTGACAGAAAGGCAGGATGCCACGTGCAGCCACCTCAGCATTGCGCAGGAACTGCAGGGCCACATACTTATCGTTCTCTGAGGCCTCGGGATCGTTCAGGATCTGAGCCACCTGCAGGTTATGCTCGCGACGCAGCATAAATTCCACATCGTGGAAGGCCTGCTGGGCCAAAAGTGTGAGTGCCTCCTTAGAAACCTTTACGATTGTTTTTCCTTCAAACTCTGACGTCGTCACGCCTTCCTTACTCAACAAACGGTATTCCGTCTTGTCCTCGCCCACCTGAAACATCGGGGCATACTTAAATTCAACTGTCTTAGCCATACTATTGTAATAATTAATATCCAAATACTTCCTTTGTAGTGAGGCGACGGATGGGTCCGATCTTCTCGAGAGCCTTCATGTCGAGTTCCTTCTCATCGCCTAAAATGATATAGCGATAGGGTTTGTTGGCGATCTGATTCTTAGCGAAATCAACGATGTTCTGCAACGTGATCTGTGGCAGTTGCTCGTAGATCTTGGCATTCAGATCATAGTCGAGACCCAGTTTCTTGGCAGCGAGATAGTTCCAGATGATATTCATCTTGTTGATACGCTCACTGGCAATCTGCTTGGTCAGCGCATCCTTCGCAATCTGGAAGGCATTCTCGCTGGCAGGCATCTGGTTCATGATCTCGTTGAAGTGGTTCACGGCATCCATCATCTTATCGTTCTGGGTGATGATATGCGTCATAAACGACTCCTTACGGCCCTTTACCTGCGGACGGTTGTAGTAGGCATAGGCATTATAGGCCAGACCGCGTGTCTCACGCATCTCCTGGAACACGATGCCGTTCATACCGCCACCAAAATACTCATTGAACAAAACGCGCACACCCGACTCCAGCGGATCCCAGTCACGACCTTCGTTATGATACATGCGCATATAGATGTTCTTGGCCTCGTAAGGTGCAATCCATATCTCATTCTCGTTAGCCAACTGATCCAGATAGGGCTTGTTTTCAGGTCCGGCTTTCAGATCCTTTGCAAACAGTTTGCTGACCGATTCCGATACCTTCGCCTCATCCAGCGGACCGTAATAAAGCACGGTGTGCTGATACTGTCCCAGACCCTTCAGCAGGTCGACGAATACCTGAGGATCGGTATCCTTCAGTTCCTGC
>Ga0310690_10007859_pt1 | contig 13657 bp, 14 predicted proteins | sample AusTroGonzalo_MG_2_FD_207661 | JGI IMG/M metagenome (GOLD analysis project Ga0310690, IMG submission 207661) | Bovine rumen microbial communities from tropical cattle in Woodstock, Queensland, Australia - Gonzalo_04 (v2) (version 2) | ecosystem: Host-associated > Mammals > Digestive system >... | reverse complement strand
CATTTTTTAAAACAGCAGCCAAGAGCATCAACTGTTGTTTTTCATCCAAAGACGTGTCAAAAGTTAACGATAAGTCTTTTTTCAAAGCATTATCAACCAGCCCCTGATATACCACAAACTTTGAATCCGCATCAACCTGACAATGATTTCGGCTTGTATAAACAAGCCCGCCCTGCGACACACCGTTTTGGCTTAAAGCAAATTTAAGAGATGTTTTAGATGTGTTGTCTTTGTCTTCTTCATCATAAAACAGATTAACCTCAGCGGCAAATTTTTCCCAAAGCTTGCGTTCTTCTGCAATCCACGTGTGATCAATTGCCGGTTCTTCAGAAGGCGCGAGCCCCACATTTAAGGTTTCATTTCTTGAAACCGGTTTTTCCTTCTTTTCATCTTTTGGAGAAAGAATATCATCAACACTTTTTTGTATCAATTCATCTTTTGGTTTTGAACTTGCGTTGATTTTTTCAGCAAGGGCTTTCAAAACAGCAGAAAATTCTTCTTGAGTTGAAATGCTTTTATCTACCAAATCTTCTAAAAGATTTTCTTTTTTCGCAAACTGATACAACATATGGTTTTTAAGTTGTGCAAGCCAATCTGTTGAAGCGGATTTGTTTTTCTTAACATATTTAACAATACCGTCAAATTTATGCAAGAGAAACGCCTTGTCTTTTCCGAAAACAGATTTTGCCGTTTGAATTTTTAGGCGGTTATCATTATGCGTTTTGTCATTTTGATTTGCAAAGTATGTATTAACAAGGCGCGCAAGCGAATCCTTCGTTTTACACGCACTGATACCCTCTATATCTAAAAGTTCGCCTATTTTATAGTATGGATCTTCCGTTATATTATATTTTTCGTCTGCCATATCCATTCTCCTTTGAATTTACTATACCCAAAGATAGCACAAATTTTTCTTTTTGTCTAGTAATATTTTTTCAAAAGGAGCCTTTTTTAAAAAAACCGTAAGTAACACAAGTTTCGCGTTTTGAGCTACACTTCCGGCAAAGATGATTGTGTGCGCTTTTCAGACCTCACCGGTGCATCTTTGCTTTTATCAATTTTTTCGCCTTTAATCACCGCGTTGATTTCATCACCCGTTAACGTCTCATATTCAATCATCGCTTGAGCAAGCGTTTCCCAATCTTTTTTCTTTGATTTCAAGATTTTCAGCGCCTCCTCATGCGCCTCGGTAACCAGACGTTTAATTTCCGAATCGACAAGCCTCGCTGTTTCTTCGCTCATATTTTTGTTTTGCGTGACAGAACGGCCTAAAAACACTTCGCTTGAGTTATCGGCGTATTGAATGGGCCCCAGCAAATCGCTCATGCCCCACTCGGTTATCATTGAACGCGCCAAATTTGTTGCCGCGGCAATGTCCGACGAGGCACCAGATGTAACGGCATCATAGCCGAATTTCAGCTCTTCGGCAGCCCTTCCACCCATCAAGATAATAAGTCTTGAAAGCATCTTCGCTCTTGTATATGAATATTGATCTTTTTCCGGCAACTGCTGGACCATACCAAGAGCCCTGCCCCTCGGAATAATAGTTGCTTTGTGAATGGGATCCGTTTCCTTAACATTCAAAGAACAAATAGCGTGTCCGGCTTCATGATAGGCCGTCAGCATTTTTTCTTTTTCATCCATTGCCATCGACTTGCGCTCGTTGCCCATCAAAACTTTGTCTTTAGCCTCATCAAAATCTTGCGCCGTAACCTTGCGTTTGTCTTTGCGCGCCGCAAGCAAGGCCGCCTCGTTGACAAGATTTGCCAAGTCTGCGCCCGAAAAACCCGGCGTTCCGCGCGCCACAACCGCCAAATCGACATCTTTGGCAAGCGGCACTTTTTTGACGTGCACTTTCAAAATTTCTTCCCTGCCTTTGATATCCGGATTGTTCACAACAACTTGTCTGTCAAAACGGCCGGGGCGTAACAACGCCGGATCTAAAACATCAGGCCTGTTTGTTGCGGCAATTAAGATGATATTTTCGTTTTCTTCAAAACCGTCCATTTCAACAAGCAGTTGGTTTAAGGTTTGCTCGCGCTCGTCATTGCCACCGCCCAAACCAGCACCCCTGTGGCGTCCGACCGCGTCAATTTCATCAATGAAAAGCAAACACGGCGCGTTTTTTTTGGCTTCGGCAAACATATCGCGCACCCTTGAAGCACCGACACCGACAAACATTTCAACAAAGTCAGAACCGGAAATTGAGAAAAACGGCACATCTGCTTCACCGGCCACCGCCTTGGCAAGAAGCGTTTTTCCGGTGCCCGGAGGTCCGACAAGCAAAACGCCCTTCGGAATCCGCCCCCCGAGGCGTGAAAATTTTTTGGGATCTTTTAAGAAGTCAACCACCTCTTCAAGCTCTTGCTTTGATTCGTCTGCCCCAGCGACATCGGCAAAAGTTACTTTCTTTGTGTTTTCAACAAGCCTTGCGCGCGATTTTCCAAAGCTCATCGCCTTGTTGTTGCCCGAATTTGCCTGCCGCATAAAGAAAATCCACACACCTACCAACAAGAGCATCGGAAACCATGACACAAACACGCCCCAAAACGTTGACGAACTTGTGTCAACCGGTTTTGCGTTAACTTTAACGCCGCTTTTGCGCAATGTTTCAACCATTGTCGGATCGTAGGGTGTGTAGGTGTAAAACGCAGTGCCGTCTGTTCTTTTTCCCGACACATCGTTGCCGACAACCGTAACTTCGGCAATGCGTTTGTTTTCAGCCTCATTCATAAAATCCGAAAACGCAAGTTTTTCTTGCAAATTTTTGCGCGCACCATTGCCGCTCATACTCACAAAAAAAGACAACGCGACGAATATGAATGCCCAAATCAAAAAATTTTTATTTATTTTCATACACTTATTTTCCTATCTGCAACATTTTCCTTTAATATATGCGTTTTTTTCGAAAAACTCAAGAACCGAAACGGTGCCTATTCCTCTTCTCCGAATTTTGAATCAACAAGGAGCGTAAGTTTTTCAAGCGCCCTTAACGCCTCTTTCCCTTCGGCCTGAAGATGAATCGTCGAACCTTCGGAGGCCGCAAGCATCATCAGCCCCATAATCGAATCGCCGCCAACCGTCTGACCGCCCTTTGAAACAAATACTTTGGCATCAACGTCTTCAATCGACTTCACAAAGGCTGCCGCCGCACGCGCATGCAAACCCTTTTTGTTTTGAATAATCAAGTCCTTGCAAAACCTTTCGGAAGGCATTTTATTCTCCCAAAAGTTTTGAAGCCAGATTGATGTATTTTTTACCGGCGTCTTCCGCCGCATGCGCCGCTTCTTTCAGGCTGGCGTTTTGCCGCATATTCGAAAGTTTGATAAGCATCGGCAAATTAAGCCCCGCCAAAACCTCAATGTTTTCTTTTTCCATAAGCGAAATTGCCAAATTCGACGGCGTTCCGCCGAACATATCCGTTAAAATAATCACACCATTGCCGGCATCAACCTTTTGCACTTTTTCTTGTATTTCCGAGCGCCTTTTTTGAATGTCATCGTTTGGAAAAATTCCAACCGTCTCAACTTGCTTTTGAGGCCCAACAACATATTGCATCGCCGACAAAAATTCGGCAGCCATCGCGCCGTGTGTTACCAAAACCAAACCTATCATTTATTTTTGACCACCAACCCATGATCTGACAGCGCCGAATGAGGCAATCACTTCTTCTTTGCTTTTGGCTCTGATAAGCTCATCAGCCCTCGTCTGCCGGCCCTTAAACACAATTTCTTCAACATTTTCAACCGGAACACCGTATACACGCTCAACATCTTCGCCTTTGAGCTCAACAATCATCACAAATTCTCTTTCCGCCAAAATGTTTTTGGTTTCAACGTCAATGTTGTCAAGTCTGACGGCCAAACGGTCATCACGCCTTAAAAGCGCTGTCTTTTTACCGTCAAAATCGAGCACCGGATTAACGGGAGTCCCTGGTCTGGAATCAATAAAAATGGCAAGCTCACCATATTTGTTTTCGATGATTTCGTAAAAATCCTGCTTTTCAACAAGTGTATAATATTGCGTTTCCATAAAATTTTCCTCTGTTTGATAAAAGTTAGCTTTGAAGACAGAATAAATCAGCTTTTATCAAATGTCAAATCTTTGAGATGATTTATCTGCCGAAATTATTGCGCTCTTTGAAAGGAGGTTGTTCGTTTTTCTTTTCCTCTTTTTGCTTGTCGCTTGCGGCTTTCGGCTTGAGATGTTTGAGCGGCACATCGTCGTTTGTTTTGAGATGAGCTTTGTGTTTTTGCACATTCTGACCCGATTTTTCGAGAATCAGTTTGGCCAGTTTTTGCTCATCGATTTTATCTTCGCCCACTTTGATAATGTCTTTTGAATCAAGATTCTTTGTTGATTTCTTTGTGCCGAATTGCTCAATTTTTTTAATGCCGCGCGCTGCCTGAATAATTTTCCCCTGCTCTATTTTACCGCGAATCCCGAGCTTTTTGGAAACTGTTTTTTCAACAACCTTTTCTTGTGTGTTTTGCGGATCAAAAACTGCATTTTGCATTTCTGCGGCAACCATCTTTTTGCTTAACCCCTTTTCGCCCACCTCTTTGGCAAAATTGTGTGCAACGGTCAGCGCTTCCATTTTGCCGACATCTTGTTGTTTTCTGACCATATCTGTCGCCTCTTTTTGCTTTAAGGCCTTTTTTTCGGCTTCTGTTAAAGCTTCAAACAGCGTTAAATCTTCGTCTTTTGGCTGTTTGACGTGTAACAAATAGTCTTCCGTTTCATCTTCTTCGTCATAAACTTCCCTAATTTTTGAACGCATTTTGGCAAGCCCTACCGGCAGTTTTTTTGCTTTCATCCTGAGCTTTTTTTTGTTCTTCTTTTCTTTTTCCTGCCGATAAAGATCTGATTCCAAAGCATTGTGCTTAAGGCTCAAGCGCTCGCGTATTCCAAAGCCTTTTTCTTTGGCTTTTTTCAAGCTTTCATCTTGTCTTTTTTGTGCTGCTTGCTCGTCGTCTTTCAAAATATCCCCCTTCGGTTTTATCTTTTGATATAGCAAACCATAACCGATTCGTCTGCTAAAATAAAGGGTTTAACTTCAACAAGGCAATCGCTACCGTATTCAAGTTTGAAACTCAAGCAAAGTTCGAAAATATGCTTTAACATTTGGCCTTTTAAGGCTTCCCAATTTTCCGAATTTTCAAGATGAGATTTTTGCATATCAAAAACCTCGGCGGCAATGGGCAAATTTTGCAATTTCAACTTATCTGCCGAAAACAACCGAACATAACTCGGATTATAATACTTAAGCCTTTGATCGGCGCCGAAAATTAAAACTGCCTCGTCAAGACCGTCCAAAATGTTTTGCTGAACCGTCATCAGCTCGTGAATTGTTCTTTGAGCTTCTAAACGGTCGGAAACATCTTCATAAGCAAAAATAAGCCCGTTCGGGTGTTGCGCCACAAAGCGCCTGATTGTTCGCCCGTCGGGCAGATGAACGAGATTTTCTTTCGGGGCAATCAAGGTTGAAAACAATTTTTCTTCCTGAAGCTTATAGCCCTTAAAATCTCTGACCTCGGGAATGAGCCTTTTGCTGTATATTAGGTTCAAAAACGAAGCGTAAGAAAGCTTCTTGTCCAACTCTTCCGCACTCAAATGCCACATCTGCGCAAATGATTTGTTATAAAAAATCAGTTCTGATTTAAGGTTGAATATCGCAAATGCCGTTCCGAGACACGACAAAACTTCAAGATGGGCATTTTGGTGAACCTTAAAAGTTCGTTTAACGCTGTCAAGCTCTGTCATGTCAATCATTGTGCCAACCGTGCCGATGTCATCAAGCCTGTCTGCACTGTGGAAAGGTGCCTCCGTAAGTTCAAACCGCCGCACATCACCCTTTAAGACAATTTGCACATTCTTTTTTTGCGCTTTGTTGGTTTGTATGGCTGCCTTTGAAAGCTCATCTGCCGCTTTTTCCCATTCTGCTTTTTCGCGCGCGCTCTGCGCCTCTGGCTTGCCTCTTTTTGAAAGCTCGGCATACTTTTTGTTAAAAGCGACAATTTGAAGTTTTTCATCTCGAAGATAAACCGGAAATCCCAGATTGTCGAACAAATCTTCAAATGTTTTAATGCGCTCATTTTTTTCCATCAGCTCTTTGCCGAGTTCTTCCAGTTTCAAAAGTTCGGCGCTCAAATCTCTAAACCACAGCATATCGCAATATAAATTACCGTCTGCGCCGTGAATCCGACTGCCGAAAACGCGACATTGTCTTTTGACGCTTTTGATGAAAAACGTGTCTTCAAAGGCGATTCCTTCTTCCTGCATTAAAGAAAGATATTTTTTAAGTTTGCGCGCGTCATCTTTGTACAAAGTTTCCAAAACATCTTCAAAATCAGACTGGCGACCGTTTTTCAAATCAAGCATAACAGCCAGCCTTCGTGAGCAACGCTGCCGAACCGTTTGACGCGGATCTTTGATTCTCTCATCAGGATACACAAAAGCAAAATAGCCGTCTTTTGAAGCATAAATTGTTTCAGCATATCGCTCACGGTCGCGGTTTAGAAAATAGTTTTTCTGCTTGAGGCGCAAAAATTTGATTCTAAAATCAATGAGCGCAACGCAAAGCACGGCACAAACGACGATGCTGACATAAAGTAAGGTGCTTAAAACATCAAAATCCATTTTTGCTTTGCTTTTAAAAAAAATAATCGTTGTTACTTGCTAAATTTTATATTATAAACAGCCTAACGTAAACGAATTTTTAAAATCGGTGAACAAAAAATGTGGACACTTGCTTTTGACATTACGACGCCCTATTGCAACATCGCTCTTTTGAAAAACAAAAAAACGGTGGATTCGTTTTCGCAAAAAATGGATTTCGGGCAAAGCGAGGTTTTGCTTGTTGAAATTGAAAAAATGTTGAAGTGCAACAACTTAAAACCCGCCCAGCTTGATTTAATGGCTGTCTGCACCGGCCCCGGTTCGTTTACCGGCGTGCGCTCGGGGCTTGCCGCAGCAAAATCTTTTAATCTTGCGCTTGATAATTTGACGGTTTTGGGTGTGAACGCTTTTGACGTGTATGCCCGCCAAATTCAAAACCCGCAAAACCAAGAGCTTAACGTTGTGCTCATTGAAACCAAACGCGATGATTTTTATGTCGGCTACTATGACAAAAACTTAAAAGCTGTTCTCCCCTATCAAACGGCTTTTGCGGAAGATGTTAAAGCACAAATTGCAAACAAAACGGTCGCCTTGGCCGGAAATGCCGTGAAGCGATTTGAAAATGAAGCCATCTCTGCCAACGTTAGGCAGACACAAAATTTAGAACATTTAAGTGTTGAAACGCTTGCCCTTATTGCTGTTGAGCGTTTTGAAAAGGGCTTGAGCTCTTTGCTTGACCCGCTTTATTTAAAAGCGGCAGATGTCTGTGTAAAATAAAAAAAAAGCTGGAAATCTGACAGGTAAGGCTGTATTTATAAAGTCATATTCAACATATTCGTTAAAGAGGTATAAAATTGAAAAAATCGGAATTGATTGTTAAAATTGCCCAAAAGAATCCGCATCTGACAATTAAAGATGTTGAAAAAATTGTTTCCGTCATTTTGGGCGAGATTGTGGGTGCACTTGCCAAAGGAAATCGTGTCGAATTTAGGGGATTCGGTTCGTTTTGTGTTAGGAAAAGAGCGCCTCGAACCGCAAAAAACCCAAAAACAGGCAAACAGGTTGATTTGTCTCATCGCCGTGTCGTCCATTTTAAAACAGGAAAAGAACTTCACGCGATGCTCAACCCCGAAGTTTGAGCCTTGAAACGGAGGAAAAAATGAATTTTATCCGCACTCTTATCGAACTGCCCGTTTTTTTGATTGTGATTGTTTTGGCAGTTATCAACAGCGATTTTGCAGAATTTATTTTGAAACCCTTTAACCTTCATCTAAAAATTTCAACCAGTGTGCTGATTATTGTTTTGTTTGTTGTCGGCTATTTAATCGGCAGGCTCGACGGATATGTTTCAAACGCGCCGCTGCGCTCAAAATTGCGCCAGCACAAAAAAGACAACAAATTCTTAAACAAGGAACATGAAAAACTGCACAAAGAACATGAAAAGTTGAGTGCGAACTTTTCAAACCTTCGGGAAAACTTTGAAAGCATCAAAATTAAAGAGCGTGAAGATGCTAAAAAACTGATGAAAGACAGATTTAAAAGTCTGTTTTCTTTCAAGAAAAAATAGCCATACGCGGGATAGCAAAAAATGAATTGGTTTATCAACATTGTCCGCCCGAAAATTCAAAAAACAACGCCCAAAGAGATTGCAAACAATATGTGGGTGAAATGCCCGAAGTGCAATCAGATGCTGTTTTCAAAAGAGCTTAAAAAGTCGCTTTATGTCTGCACGTCGTGCGGTTACCATCTGAGGCTTTATGTCGACAAGCGCCTCAAAATGCTTTTCGACGATGAAAAATATACGCTTATTGATTTGCCTTTAATGCAAGATGATCCCCTTAAATTTCGCGATTCGCAAAAATATACCGAGCGCCTTAAAACCAATCGGAAATTGGCCGAAAGCCAAGATGCCCTAAAAATTGCGACAGGAAAAATCGGCGGTGTTGATGTTGTTTGCGCCATTATGGACTTTACGTTTATGGGCGGTTCAATGGGAACCGTTGTCGGCGAAGGCATTGTCAAAGCCGCAGAGATTGCCTTGAAAAACAAGGTGCCGTTTATAACAATTGCGTCTTCAGGCGGCGCAAGAATGCAGGAGGGCATTCTTTCCCTGATGCAGATGGCTCGAACCGTTGCCGCCATTCATTTGCTCAAAGAAAAAGGTATTCCCTTTATTTCGGTTTTGGCAGATCCGACAACCGGCGGTGTTTCCGCTTCGTTTGCCATGCTCGGTGATGTGAATATTGCCGAAAAAGACAGCTTAATCGGCTTTGCCGGACAGCGCGTGATTGAGCAAACAATCAGAGAAAAACTGCCCGAAAATTTCCAGCAGGCGGAATATTTGCAAACGCACGGTATGGTTGATGTGGTGGTTGAGCGCCAAAACCTGAAAGAAGAGCTTGCAAAAATTTTGAATATTCTCACAAACAAAAACAAAAAAATAGCTTCTTAAATCGAAATAAAAGCGGTGATTTTAAGACTTATTTTAATATTTTGACTTATCTTTTGTCATTATTGGTTTGAACTTCAAGGAAGATTTGTAATGCTGTTATCACTGTTTTGCGCTGACGGATGCGTGTTTATGAGGGCTTTGGCGGCGTTTTTGTGTGCGCTTTTTGTTGTTTTGCTGTTTGGAAAGCCCGTTATTTTTTTGCTTCATAAGATGCAACACAGCGGCCAGCCTATCCGCTCGGACGGGCCGCAATCGCATTTGCTGACCAAACAAGGCACGCCGACCATGGGCGGTTTGCTCATTTTGGCAGCCACCGTGTTGTCCATTGTTTTGTTTGCAAACATTAAATATCACTTTGTCTGGGTGTGTCTGATTGTGATTTTTGTTTACGGCTTAACAGGGTTTGTAGACGATTACATTAAAGTCAAAAAACAAACGCCGAATGCTTTAACGGCAAAGGCAAAACTTTTTTTCCAGCTTTTAACGGCTGTTGTTGTGGCCACAATTATTACCGCAGCCACACCGAACGCTTCGAGCAACATTTTGTATGTGCCTTATTTCAGGTTTATTTTGAATTTGTCTTGGTTATACATTCCTTTTGCCGTAATTGTGATTTCGGGCACATCAAACGCCGTTAATTTGAGCGACGGTTTAGACGGTTTGGCAAGCGGTTTGCTTGTTTTGGCCTTCACGTTTTTTGCCCTTATGGCTTATATTGTCGGCACACCGATTGCCGCTGCCTTTCATTTTCCGTTTGTGGCAAGAAGCGCTGAAATATGCGTTGTAGCTGCCTCTGTTGTGGGGGCTTGCTTGGGATTTTTATATTACAACGCCCCAAAAGCCAAAGTTTTTATGGGCGACACAGGCTCGCTTGCCTTGGGTGCTTTATTGGGCACAACCGCCGTTATCTTAAAGCAGGAAATTTTACTTGCCATTGTCGGGTTTGTGTTTGTTATGGAAACTTTGTCGGTTATGATTCAGGTTTTTTGGTATAAAAAAACCGGCAAAAGATTTTTTAAAATGGCGCCCATTCATCACCATTTCGAACAGTGCGGGTGGCGTGAAAATAAGGTTGTGCTCTTCTTTTGGAGTGTCGGCTTTTTTTGTGCTTTCCTCGGACTGCTTTCTTTAATTAAGTTTTAGGAAATGACAATGGTTACGTTTTCAAGATTAAACAAAAGCGCAATTGCAAACTGGTGGTGGACGGTTGATAAAATCACGCTTGCACTCTTAATGTTGACAATTTTCATTGGCGCCTTTCTTGTTTTTTCTGCAAGTCCTGCCGTTGCAAGAACAAATCATTTTTCTGACTATCATTTCATCAAAAAACAAGTTGTTTTTATTTTGATTGCGCTTGTCATTTTGTTTTCGGTTTCTATGCTGCGGCTTAAAAATATTCGGCGCTTATCGATTGTGTTGTATCTTCTCTTTTTTGTTTTAACATTTATAACGCTGTTTGCCGGCTATTCCACAAAGGGTTCATCACGCTGGATCAGGCTTTTGGGCTTTACGCTGCAACCGTCAGAGTTTCTTAAACCCACCTTTGCCGTTGTTTCAGCGTGGCTTTTGGACGGAAGCAAAAAATCGGCCGATTTTCCGGGAAGTTTGTTTTCAATCGGATTATATGCTTTAACGATAGCCATGCTTTTGGCGCAACCTGACTTTGGCATGACAATTGTCGTAAGTGTTATTTGGGGTTTTCAGCTGTTTTTAGCCGGTTTGCCGATGACGATTGTTTCCGTTTTAGGTGTTTTAGGTTTGCTTGGCGGCGTCGGTGTTTATTTTACGCTGCCTCATGTTCACGAGCGTGTGCACCAGTTTTTGTTTTCGGGCGGCGAGCTTGGCTATCAGGTCAAAAAATCGCTGGAAGCTTTTGAAAACGGCAATTTACTGGGGCGCGGTCCGGGAGAAGGCACGGTTAAATTGCATTTGCCCGATGCGCACACTGATTTTATTTTCGCGGTGGCAGGCGAAGAATTCGGCGTTTGGTTGTGCCTGCTGATTGTTGTGTTGTTTGCTGCGGTTGTTGTTCGCACAATGCGGCTTTCGCTTGGTGAAAAAAACTTGTTTATTTCTTATGCTTCTTCCGGTTTGGCTGCATTGTTTGGATTGCAAAGCATTATCAATATGGCCTCAACCTTGCACCTTATTCCAACCAAAGGTATGACTCTGCCATTTATTTCATACGGCGGTTCGTCGCTGTTTGCCTCCGCGCTCGGCATGGGTATGCTTCTTGCTTTAACAAGACGCAATTCGGCAGCTCAAGATAAGGATATTGTATAAAAAAGGATTGAGATATGTGCAAAAAAAACATCATGGAAATATTTGCCGACGTTAAAGGAAAATACCTTTTGGGAGAGCGCCTTTCAAAACACACGCGATTCGGTGTTGGCGGTCCGGCAGAGGTGATGTTTTTTCCGCATGATTTGGACGATTTGGTTTCTTTTTTGAAACAGTATCCGCAACATATGCCTCTTTGCGTTTTGGGCGGCGGATCCAACCTTTTGGTGCGTGATGGCGGCATTGATGGGGTTGTGCTTAAATTGAACACACCTTTTTTCAAAAAAATCGAAAAAAAGGAAAATAGGCTTACTTGTTTTGCCGGTGTTCCAAATATGACCCTTTCGAAAACGCTTATCGAACATCAAATCGGCGGTTTGGAATTTTTGTGTTCCATTCCCGGAACAATCGGCGGTGCTGTCAGGACAAACGCCGGCTGCTTTGCAAGCTCGGTTTCCGATGTTTTTCAAAGCGCGCTCGTTGTGGACCGTTCCGGCACGGTTTTTGAGGCCAAAAAAGAAGCTTTCGGCCTTTCTTACAGACATTCAGATTTTCCGAAAGATTGGATTATTGTTGCATTAACATTTAAAACTGAACACAAGCCGGCCGAGCAAATAAGGCAAACGCTTGAACAGCAAAAGCAATATCGGCTTTTGCACCAGCCATGCAACGAGCGAACCGCCGGTTCGACCTTTAAAAATCCCGAAGGCGCACGCGCTTGGGAACTCATTAAACAAGCCGGCTGCGAAAATTTGAGCTGCGGGGACGCAAAAGTTTCCGAAAAACACTGCAATTTTTTGGTGAACACCGGCAACGCAAGCGCTTCTGACATTGAAAATCTCGGTGATTTAATTGTGCAAAAGGTTAAAGAAAAAACAGGAACTCTCCTTGAGTGGGAAGTTCAAAAAACGGGGAAAAAGGCATAATGTCGATTTTTAAGAAAAAGCAACAGGCAAACAGACATCAGGAGCCTTTAAAAACGCAATCGCGTTTTGTTTATGAAAATAAAACTGCGCTTCGTTTCCTTGCCAATCTGGCCATTCTTGCCTTGAGCTGTTGTGTGGTTTTGCTTGCCGTTACTTTTCGCGACAACCTGATTGATAAAAACATTCAAACCGCGGCGAATTATTTTTATCGATACTCGACTTTTCACGGATTTTCCATTGATGATATTGTGATTGAGGGTCGCCAAAAAACCTCGCTTGATTTGATTGCACAAAAGATTAACCTAAACCGAAGCGACAGCATCTTAAAAACGAATCTTGCCGCATTGAAAACCGATTTGGAAACGTTGCCGTGGGTTGAAAAAGCACAAATTACGCGTTCATATTTTCCAAATGTGTTGCATGTTTTGATACAAGAAAAAACCATTATTGCTCTTTATCAAAAAGGCGGGCAATTTTTTCCCGTTGATGAAAACGGAAATGTGCTTTACGTTGATTTTAAGCCTAGTAAACCTTATTTGATTTTGGTGGGGGATGATGCGCCGAAAAAATTTTTTGAACTCAAAAAAATTACCTCAACCGTTCCCGAACTTGAAAACCGAATCAAAGCCGCTGTTTTGCACTCTTCAGGCCGGTGGGACTTAATTTTCGACGACCTTGACAAAGGCATTTTAATTAAATTGCCGGAAGAAAATTTGGACCGTGCATTTCAAAAACTCGTAGTCTTAAATAATAAATATGGGATTTTTAAACGTAAATTAACTTTCATCGACTTAAGATACAAAGATAAGGTTACGGTTAACATTGCCGACTGACAAAACAATCAACAGGAAAGATTAAAAAAGTGAATCATTCTTTTTCAAGGCCTTCAACTTTGGCAACTTTGGATATCGGATCGTCCAAAGTGTGTTGTTTGATTGCACACATCACCCCGCGTGATAAAAAGATTGAAATTGTCGGTTACGGATACAATGCCTCAAAAGGTATTAAAAACGGTGTGATTACAGATATCAACCAAGCCACCCTTTCCGTTTGCAACGCCGTTGAAGATGCAGAACAGCGCGCTAAAGAACGTATTAACAGCCTGATTGTGAACATATCCGGCAACAAAACGACAAGTGTCGTGAAAAGCAACATCATTCAACTTCACAAAAACAGGCCCGTTTCGGATTTGGACATTGAAAAGCTCAAATCGCAGGGATATTCGAAGATAAAGCTGCCTGAAATGGAAATTGTGCACTGTGTCCCCTTAAACTATACCATTGATGACAAAGAAATCATCAAAGATCCGCATGGTTTTTATGCCGAAACGCTCGGTATTGATATGCTTTACGGCTTTTATCCGCAACTACTTTACAAAAAT
>Ga0310690_10007858_pt1 | contig 13657 bp, 4 predicted proteins | sample AusTroGonzalo_MG_2_FD_207661 | JGI IMG/M metagenome (GOLD analysis project Ga0310690, IMG submission 207661) | Bovine rumen microbial communities from tropical cattle in Woodstock, Queensland, Australia - Gonzalo_04 (v2) (version 2) | ecosystem: Host-associated > Mammals > Digestive system >... | reverse complement strand
CAATCGAATGAAAAACACCATAGTCGCCTGTTGGTTTTTTGCCACTACACACATCGTCTTCGCAAGCGATCCATTTATGGACAACGCCATCGAATTCGTCCATTTGCTCGGGTTGGGACTGCAAGGAACAAACGCCGTCGTTTCCCACTGGACAGTGCCGATGTCCCCGATTGCAGTTTCTTCCTGTTCTGGCAGTTTTTCCGCACCGACCGGGAGGAACGACTTTTATCTTGAATTGACGAACGCTGTGGGAACTGTTGTGTCCAGCGTCGATCTTGTCAAGTATTCGTCTTGCGACGAGGCGTTGATCGGTCTGGCATTGTCAATGGGAGGAAGCAGTTCCGCTCTGCTTTCTCGGATCGCCGCAGACACTACGGTTTCGACAAACCAGACCGGCATAATCGAGTTTGGCCGAATGACGACGAATCCACAACGAGGTTTTACACAGAAGTGGTTCTTGTTTCGGAATCTCGCTTTGTCGTTTCGGGTTTATTTGGAGTTTGACGCGGAAACGGCGGCTGTAGCCCTCCTCCGCGCCGGCGGCGTGGACATCCCGGACGATCCGCCTCGGTCGTCTCCCGCCCCCGAGTCTTTCCAGGCGATGCGGGTGTTCTCCTCCGACTCGGAGGAACCGTCCGATTCTCCTCCTCCCGCCCCCAAGCCCGTCGTCCAGGCGATGCGCGTCTTCTCCTCCGAACCGGAGGAAGAAAACCCGGATCCGACACCATAGATCCGAAGGATTCGACGACCGCGCCGGCATCGAACCGGACCCTCCGAAGAGAAAATTCCGCAAAACGGAAATTCAGGCAACGGTTTTGCCTTCCGATGCATCTTTGTGGAGTAGGGGAAGTAGTGCGCCCCGTTTTCTTCCCCCTGCCAACGAAACGATTTGCCCCCTCCATTGAACGAAAGGACCACCGATGAAAAACATCCGAATTGAACGACCGTTCCTCGCGTTCGGCGCGACGTTGCTCGCCTCGCTCGTCGCTCTCGCGGACGACGCCGCCATCCTTTCCTCGCCGACCGACGTCCGCGATCTTCTCCGCGACGCCCAGGCGGCGCGGCTTCCCTCGCCGAACGTGGTGACGCAGGATCTCGGAGCGGCCGTCGTCGAACCGGCCGACGCCTCCGCCTCCGCCTGGTTCTCCGCCGTCGGCGAAGGCGCCGCGTTCGCGTTCGAGGACCCCGCCACGAGCGACACCGTCCTCACCAATCCCGCCACAGGCGGCGCCTCCCGCCTGGCCGCCGAGCCGGACTACGATCCGAACGGCCTCTTCCTCGACGCCGGCTACGACCTCGACGAGAACGCCGACCTCCTCCCGTTCTACGACCCCTCGCTTGTCGTCCTCTCGCTCTCGCTCAGCCCGACGAACGCCCCCGCCGAAGACGTGGACGGACCCGCATCGGCGGACGATGCCGCCGAGACGGGGAGCGAGGAAGACTCCTCCGAAGGAAACGACGGTTCCACCGGGGCCGATCAAGCATGCCCGGGACGCGGCGAGCCCGACCGGTCGGGTTCGCCGTATCCCGGATATGCGCCCGGTCTCCTCGCCTCCTACTACGAGTTCCCCGCGGCCCTCTCCGCCGTTCCGGACTTCACGGATCTCACCCCGGACTTCGAGCAGGTCGAAGACACCTTGGACCACCCGGACGCCTCCTCGTGGCCCGGCATCGAGATGTCGGGCCGCCACCGCTTCGCGGCGCGCTACGTCTTCGACCTCTTCGCACCGGCCACGGCGGACTACACGCTCCGCGTCCAGTCAGACGACGGCTCCCTCGTTTCGCTCGACGGCGCGCTCCTCATCGACAACGATGGCGTCCACGGCCGCCAGGCCCGCTTCGCGACGGTCCGCATGACGCACGGCTTCCACCGCGTCGAGGTCGGCTACTTCGACGAAGGCTGGCGTTGCGGCCTCCAGCTCTTCTGGGAGGGGCCGTCCTTCGCCACGCAGATCGTCCCGACGAACAACGTCTGGCACCTCGTCGGCGATCCGGACGCGGACGACGACGGTGCGCCCGACTGGTGGGAATCGCTCTACGGCTTCGACCCCGAGGATCCCGCTGACGCCGCGCTCGATCCCGACTCCGACGGACTCTCCAACCTCGCCGAGTTTCTCGCCGGCACGAACCCGCTCCTCGCGGACTCCGACGGCGACGGGATGCCCGACGGCTGGGAGCTTGCGAACGGCCTCGACGCCTCCACGGACGACGCTGCGCTCGACGCGGACGGCGACGGCCTGACGAACCTCGAGGAATACCGCGCGGGGACGAATCCGAACGTCCGCGACTCCGACGGCGACGACCTCTCCGACTACGACGAGCTGCACGGTCTCGGCACCGATCCTACGAACTTCGACTTCGAGGCCGACTGGCGCGCCTACGCGACGCTTCCCGCCGCGCAGACCGTCGACCGCGCCGACGTCTGGTCCCCGAAAGGAGATTCCCTTCTCTCTTGGCGCCGCGGCCACGTGGACTGGCTCTTCACGACCACGAACGCCGCCAAGGGCTTCCTTCGCGTCTCCGCCTCGCACTTCTGGCACACCGTCGCGCCGACCGCCCCGTTTTCCGCCCGTTCGCGCTTCTACGCCTATTCGGAGGGCGACCTCCTCGGCGTCGCCTTCCTCGACCACGCGCCCGGCGCCGAGCCCGCCCTCGTCCGATTCCCCCTCCCGTTCCTTCCGGCCGGGCCGCACCGCATCCGCCTCGTCTGGGACGGCATCGACCCCGCCCTCGGCGTCTGCCTCCACGAAGCCGCCCTCGAGACGCCCGGCGGGCCGGACGAAAACGGCGACGGCCTCGAGGACTGGGTCCTCGCGCAGTCGCTCGTCCGCGATTCCGTTCCCGCCTCCGTTTCCACGGTGTTCTCGCCCGCCTGCCTCGAAGGTTCCGCGCTCGCCTCGACGCGCGTCTCCCTCTCCTTCGGCACCAACGCGCTCGCCGCGACCGCGACCGGTCCCTCCTCGTGGTATGCGGACATCCCGCTCGCGCCCGGCGCGAACCCCGTTTCCGTCTCCTTCGAGGGCGGTCTCCGCACCGCCGCCGCAAGCGTCTCGTGGGTTCCCTTCGACGTCTCCTCCGCCGCGACCTCCCTCGTCGCCCGCCTCGGCGACACGATCCTCCTGGCTTCGCCCGACGCCGCCTCCGTCTACGTGACCGCAAACGGCCTCGGCCGCGGCACCCTCTCCCTCGCCGCCGGCGTCCCTGTGCAGATTCTCTTCGACGACTCCGGCCTCTGGCGCCTCGTCGTTTCCCGTCCCGGCGCCTCGACCGTCGTCCACGAGGTCCGCATCCTCGGCGGCGGCTTCCCGGACGATGACCCGGCCGTCCTTCTCGGCCGCAGCCGTTCCTGGCCCTGCCAGCAGCTTCCCTCCGCCGCGGTCCTCTCGACCGACGACGCTCTTTCGCTGACCCGTTCCGGCGCGAACCTCAACCTCCGCACCGACACGCTCCGCGTCCCGCACCGGATTGTCGCCCGCGTCGCCGAGGGCGGCGCGATCCTCGATGTCGCCCGCCCCTGCGTCTTCTGGCTCCGCGCCATCCCCGACGGCTTCCTGCACCGCGTCGAGAAGCTCGACGGCTGCGAGGTCTGGATCGACGACCTGGAGACGTTCGGAGTCCCGGACGACGTCGAAATCCGCGCGTCCATCGTCCTCGCCGGACCTACGTTCGACGACTTCACGCTCTCGCAGACCCGCTCCGGCGCCGCGTTCCCGCCCGCCTCGCGCTGGCCGCTCCGCTTCCTCCATCCGGATGGCTCCTCCGCGCCGACCTGCCACTCGATCCAGGCCTTCCAGGACGGCCGCCTGATCGGCGACGCCCATTCCAATTCCGCGACCACCCCCCAGGAGATGAAGTAAGATGAAAACTCCAGCCCGCCCCTTCGCCCGCTTCGGCGCCCTCGCGTTTCTCCTCCTCGTCGCGCTTCCCGCCGAGGCGATCAACGTCAATCCGGGAGCCACCAATTCGCTTCCGTGGAAACCTCGTCCCATAAACCAAGACTTCCAATGCGAAGCATGCTCCGAACGGACGCTTGTCACGAACGCCTGCGTGACGTTCGCCGTCGCGTTCGGACGTACACCCATCGTGGCGGAGTCTCCGGTCGGCCGCATCGAAATCTACGAGCAGACCGCCGCGCGCCTCCCGTCCGGCGCGGATGTCCTTCGCTACGATCATCCCCTGATGCGCCGGATCGTGGACGAGGACGAAACCGCCGGTCTCGTCTCGGTCGAGGAGGGTTCCGGCTGGATCGTCGTCTATCGCGACGGCGTCCCCGTCGGCTGGTCCAGCGGCGCCGATCTCGCCATCCGCAAGGACCCCGCCACGGGGCTCTGGGTCGAGCAGCTGGAGAATCGGACGCTCGTCTACTACGACGCCGACAATACCGTAGACCACCTCGTCACGCCCGCCGGCGTCCGCCTCGACTGGGAAAACGCCGGGCTCGATGTTATCTGGGACGGAAACGCCATCGGCCAGGTCCGGTCCGTCGCGGACGGCCTGATGGACGTGACGAAGCTATCCCCCTCCTCGTTCCGCGTCTCCTGGTATCCGCCGGCCGCCGTCGGCGACAGGGAGAACGGCCGCTACGCCGCGACCGGAAATCCCGCCAAGACGTTCACGTTCTCGTATTCCAATGTCGGAGGCGAACACCGCTACGCCCTCCGCGAATACCGCGACGAGCGCTTTGACTTCGACTATCTCTGGAAATCGTCCGACGGATTCAACTGGACGCTCGTCCGTGACCCGGACGGACTCGCCGTCGCGGACGCCGAGATATCGACCTTCGCCGCCGGTTCCACCGTCGTCGAAGGGCTCCGCCACGAAACCCACGTCTATTCCGACGCCACCGGCGCCACGGTCCGCCGCACGACGGACTTTCGCTATGGTCTGAACGGCGCGACCGTGATCGGAGAGTCCGCCGGTTCCGCGCCCGCGCACTGGTCGGCCGCCCGTGCCGAAACCGGTCCCGCAGCCGGCCGCCTCGTCTCCGTTACGAACGAATGGGGCGGCGTCACGGCGAAGACCTACGATCCGCACGGCCGGCTTCTTTCCGAAACTACAACCGTCTTCGGCTCGCTTGAACAGGTTACATCCTACACCTACGAAACGAATTTCGTCGACGGGTTCCCTGACCGCCGCCCTCGCCATAGTGTTATTGTTCGTGATGGTGTAGTTGGTTCAGATGTTGCCTTTGACTACGGCTTTGCTCCCGATGGCGGACGCCTAGATACGGTCACACGTTCCGATGCCATATCCGGTATGTCGCTCGAATCCTCTCGCCTCTATTATCCTGCCTCATCCACGAATATTGCCGAAGCGGGCAGAATTCGCCTTTTCGTCTCCGAAGACGGCACCGCCACTCTGTATTCTTACGCGCCAACCGCGAACAGGGGATATACATGCGTTGCCACACATGGCTACATTTCTGAACCCGATGTATCCGCACCCGGTGCGGAAGTGTCGAGGTTCGCCATTGCTCCTTCTCAATCCACCCGCACCGTCGAAACCGTGAACTTCCGCGGCGACATCGTACGCGTGGACGAATTCGTCCACACGGGCGATGGTTGGTCGCCCGCCGGCTGGACCACCTACACCTACAACCTTCCCCACAAGCGTACCGGCTTTGCCGACCACAAGGGAGACTGGGAATCGTCCGAATGGATCTGCACCGGACCCGTATGGCAGGACCTCGCCGACGGCACCACTGTCACCAACACCTTCGACAAGGCCAAGCGTCTTTCGACCTCCACGCGCTACACGCCCTTCGGCGCCGTCACGACCGCCTACTCCTACGACCCGCTCGGCCAGGTCATCGCCACGACCGTCTCCACAAACGGCGTCGCCGTCCGCGGCACGCTCGCCGGCTACGACGCCCGCGGCCGCCGCATTCTTTCCGTGGACGAACAGAATCGCACGAACACCGTCGCATACTCCCCAAACAATCAGATCGTGACGCAAACGGATGCCGCCGGAACCTTTACGGTCAATGTCTACAATACGGATGGTTCCGTCTCCAACGTGTCTGGCAACAGCCATCCATATGAGATTTGGACCTATGGAGTCGATCCTGTCAATGGGTTAACTTGGACAGAAATCCGAAGTGCCTCCGAACCGTTTGCAGATTCTGTGTTGACGTTTCGAGCTTTCCGAAACCCACTTGACCAAACCGTTCGTATCGATCGTTCAGCGCCCAACAATCTTGTCCGAGTTAAGCATTCTTCCTATAATGGGCTTGGTCAACTCGTTTTGGAACATACAGATTATGTATCAGAGAATGGTTCTGTAATGCATTCTGCATTGAGTGTAATACATTCTTACGATTCCCTTGGAAGAACGGCACAATCGATTCAGTTGTCAACAAGCGGTGTTTGGCGAGCAAAGTCCCTTTCTTTGGGCTATTCTCTGAATCCAGATGGTTCCATTTGGTCTCACGAAGTTTCTGCCAGCTTCTGTTCCGATTCGACCATTAGTACGCAGACGAACCGTATTGACCACAAACTTGCCCCACTCTCACAGGACGAGCGCTCGCACGCCATATCTTACGATCTGCACGGCAACGCCACGCACGAAACCGAAATCTTCGACCGCGCTGCCGCGCGTAGCGAATCTCGCACCGTCGCCCCGTGGGCGAAGGCTCCATCTTGCAGCATCGCGATTGCTGATCTTTTGACGAAAACGATCGATCATGCTTCCGTCACAAACGTTTTTGCCTATGATTCCCTTGGTCAACGCATTTCTACAACCGATGGCCTCGGCAACACCACGATCTACGCCTACGACGCGGCGGGACATCTCCTCTCCACGACAGACCCCGCCGGTTTCACGACCTCCTACGCTTACGACGCCGCCGGCCGCCGCATCGCCGTCACCGACGCCCTCGGAAACACGGTCCACACGGAATACGACGCCGCGAGCCGCGTCGTGGCGGAGTCCGGCGCCACCTATCCCGTTCGGAAGGGATACGATGCATATGGCCGCTGGACGAGCCTCAAGACCACTCGCGACGGCTCGACGTGGGACGAAACGCGGTGGACCTACGACGAAGCGACCGGCGTCCAGACGGAGAAGACCTACGCCGACGGTTCCATTGTTCATTATGATTATGATGAAGAGAGTCGCCCGACTCGCACTACTTGGGCGCGCGGTGCATGGTTCGAGAACCATTATGATGAATGGGGACAGATTGTCGCTGTGACGCACGACGATCCAACCATCGATACCATACTGACCTACGATGCTTTCGGTCGTCTCGTTTCCTCTTCCAACAACGCTGCTGTCTACCAATACACTTATGATGACCGCGGTCTCGTCACGAATGAACTCGCTGCCATTGGCGGTGTCACGAATACCATTGTCCGCGACTTCGACGATTACGGTCGTTCGTCCTGCCTCCACATCGCCGATAGCGACTACGACCAGACCTACGCCTACGACTCTGCCGGTCGTCTCTCAAGCATCGGAATTCCCGGTTCGACTGTCACATATGCTTACTCGCCCGATTCGCTTGATGCCGGCTATTCCGTCCACACGTCGTCGAACGCGGTGTTGACACGCGCCGTGACCCGCGATCCGCTCCACCGTGGATTGATTTCTTCTGTGTCAAATCTCGTAAACGGTGTTGATTCCGGGTCGTCATTCAATTACACCTACGACGCTCTTGGTCGACCCACCATGCGCAACTTTGACGAATTTTGCTACAATGTTCGTGGAGAGCTATCTTGGGCTCGTTACGGCACGAACTCGGTGGCCGATATTTATGATTACGACTTTGTCGGCAACTTTACATCCAACCGTCTTCGCAATTCGTGGTCGCATTTTGAAGCAAACGAACTAAACGAGTATGCTTCTATAGCGGATGGCAGTCCACGCTTTCTTGCTTACGATCTGGACGGGAATCTCCTGACAAACGGGGTTTGGTCTTTTTCGTACGACTCCCAAAACCGTCTTTCGTCCGTTTCTTCAAATGGTTGTCTGGTTGTAATCGAAGAGTACGATTCAAAATCCAGACGTGTAGTTGAGCGTTCTTGTTTTTCAACGAACTATTTCGTTTATGACAATTGGAACACGATTCGAAATGCGTTTCGTTCTGATTTTGGGACCAATGTTGTCAATCTCTTCTGGGGCAAAGATATTTCCGGCAATTTCCAAGATGCTGGAGGAGCCGGAGGCCTGTTGGCCGAACAAAACCACACCAGATTGTATTTTCCATTCTATGACAACATCGGAAATATTGTTTCCTATCAATTTGAGTCTGGCACTTGTTGTGGTGTTTGCGTTTATGATGGATTTGGAAGGATTCTGAACGATTCATTCCAAAATGTTGTTCCTGCCAGTTATCAGTTTTCTACAAAACCTTTTGGTGTGGAGTTATATTACTATGGATATCGTTTCTATTATCCAAAGTTGGGACGATGGTTGAATAGGGATCCATTGATGACTTCTTCGGGTTTTGGAGTGGGCGCAAATGGGCTTTTCCAAACAGAAAATGAAGAATACAATGATTATATTTTTTCTAAAAACGCACCAACATATGTTTATGACAAATACGGTCTGTTCTGCGATCAGATGAACATGGATCGTTGTCGTCTTGTTTGTGAACAGAAGTCCCGTGGGTTCCTTTCATTTCACTACACATGTACGCCTTGTTTGTGGCTTAGGTTTTGTAAGTGTTTTGGTATATGTCAATTAATTTTCCAGACTCGACCGGATCGACTTTCGGGAGCAAGAAATACTTGCACATACAATTGCGGATTTGAACGGAAGGTGGTTCTTATGAGCCGTCCTTGCCCAGATATTGGTCTCTGGAAACTTTGAGGAATGAATACCATGAATCGTTTTTCTTTTCTTTTCGGGATTGCGCTGATTTCACCGGCCCTTGTCTTCTGGGGCGTTTTCCTTGTCTCAACAATCAGGGTAATGTACACTTCCACACTCCCAGGAAATTGCATTGGAGGAGTTTCTCTTCCAACGTGTGTGTTTTGGGGAAGGATTGAGCTTGTTCCTTCTCTGAAAGCTCTGGGATTTCTAGGAGCATCTCTGTTCTTCTATCTTCTGGCGATTAAGTCGGTGCTGATAAAATGATGCTGATTATGATTCGTCTTGATCACATACGCACCAGAATGTCACTATCGCCGAAACAGAGTTGCTTTGACTTGGTGGGCATTAGCGCATTGTTCGGTCTGTCTATATTGTTTCTTGTAGGCTGCAACCGAGAATCCTCGTCAAGAGGCAATCGAAACAATTCTATTCTCGAACACAAAGCGACTGTCATTCGCTACAAGATTGACGAATCTGATCCGACAGATCGACGATTGACGCAAAGCAACATTAAAAGATGGTTGGTTGGTTTGAGAAATGAATGTTGTTTTGTTAGTGATTCCGTGCAGGCAACGCTCGATAGAAATTCCGCCGCCAACGAAATCTTCTCCCTGCCCGAACTCCCCGACGGCGTCGTGGCCGATCTGGCGCGGATGTTTAAATCGACGGACGAGGACGAGGTCTGGCGGGACTACTGCCTGCAGTTCCTCGGCAGCGCGCTGGAGCGCGAGGACGGCGTGACGGACGAGAATTGCGCCCTTGCCCGTGAAACGCTCGTCGAGGCTCTGGCATCCACCAACGCCACCTTCGCCGGCACGGCCCTCCGCGCACTCCACCGGGGAGATCCCGCCGATCCCCTCGTCGCCTCCAACGCCCTCCGCATCGCCCGCGATCCGTCCTACCCCTCCTCCTCCCGCACCGCCGCGCTCCTCATTCTGGAAGACTGCATCCGTTCCACCCCTTCAACCGCTTCCACCCCTTCAACCGCTTCATCCGCTTCAACCCTCACGGAAACCGCCTCGGCGATTTCCGCCGACCCTTCCGCCTCGCCCCTTCTTCGCCGGACGGCCGAGGCCGTCCAGAAACGTTCTTCCGTCCAATCGCACGATCAATGGAATGACCAGGGAGGTTCCCGATGAGAGACATCGCACACATCGTTCGACCTCTCCTGCGCGGCGCGACACGCCGCGCGGAGAAGGTTTTCAAACTCGTTCCCCTCGCGATCCTGCTCCTCGCCGCGCTTCCCGCCGAGGCGATCAACGTCAATCCGGCCGTTACGAACGGGGTTCCCCGAAAGAGACGTCCGATCGGCCGGGATTTCCAATGCGACACGTGCACCGAGCGCACGCTCGTGACGAACGGCTGCGTCAAGTTCGCCGTCTCGTTCGGGCGCACGCCTCTCGCGTCGGGCGCGCCCGTCGGGCGCGTCGAGATCTACGAGCAGACCGCCGCGCGCCTCCCGTCCGGGGCGGACGTCCTGCGCTACGACCATCCGCTGATGCGCCGGATCGTGGACGAGGACGAAAACGCCGGCCTCGTCTCTGTCGAGGAGGGTTCCGGCTGGATCGTCGTCTACCGCGACGGCGTCCCCGTCGGCTGGTCCAGCGGCGCCAATCTCGCCATCCGCAAGGATCCCGCCACGGGGCTTTGGATCGAGCAGCTCGAGAACCGGACGCTCGTCTACTACGACGCCGACAATACCGTGGACCACATCGTCACGCCCGCCGGCGTCCGCCTCGACTGGGAAAACGCCGGGCTCGACGTCGTCTGGGACGGAAACGCCATCGGCCAGGTCCGGTCCGTCGCGGACGGCCTGATGGACGTGACGAAGCTCTCCCCCACCTCGTTCCGCGTCTCCTGGTATCCGCCGGCCGCCGTCGGCGACAGGGAGAACGGCCGCTACGCCGCGACCGGAAATCCCGCCAAGACGTTCACGTTCTCGTATTCCAACGTCGGAGGCGAACACCGCTACGCCCTCCGCGAATACCGCGACGAGCGCTTCTGCTTCGACTATCTCTGGAAGTCCGGCGACGGCCTCGACTGGACGTTCGTCAAGGATCCTGACGGCCTTGCCATCGCCGATGCCGAATCATCGACCTTCGCGGCAGGCTCGACGGCGACCGAAGGGACGCGCTACGAAACGCACATCTATTCCGACGCGGCGGGCCATACGAACCGCACCATCCTCGCCTACCGTTACAGCGTGAACGGCGCCACGCTCGTTTCGCAGTCCGCAGGCGACGCGCCCGCGCACTGGTCGGCCGCCCGTGACGAAACCGGCCCCGCGGCCGGCCGCCTCGTCTCCGTCACCAACGAATACGGCGGCGTCACGGAGAAGGCCTACGACACCCACGGACGCCTCCTTTCCGAAACAACGACTGTCTTCGGCTCGTTCGAAGAGATGGCCTCCTACACATACGAAACGAATCTCGTCGACGGCTTCCCGGATCGTCGTCCTCGCCACGTGGTCGTGACGCGCGACGGCGTGGTCGTCTCCGATACGACCTATTCCTACGACCTTGCCATTGACGGTGGTCGCCTTGATACCGTCACGCGCACCGATCCCGTCTCCGGCGTTTCACTGGTCTCTTCCCGCCTCTACTATCCCGCCGCTTCCACGAACGCCGCCGAGGCGGGCCGCATCCATTTGACCGTTTCCGAAGATCGCACCGCCACGCTCTATGCCTATTCGCCGACCGCGAACGGCGGCTATGTCCGCACCGCCACGCACGGCTTCATTCCCGAACCCGACGCATCCGCGCCCGGCGCGGATGCGTCGCGGTTCGCCATCGCGCCCTCGCAATCTACGCGCACCGCCGAAACCGTGAACTTCCGCGGCGACATCGTGCGCGTGGACGAGTTCGTCCACACGGGCGATGGTTGGTCGCCCGCTGGCTGGACCACCTACACCTACAACCTTCCCCACAAGCGCACCGGCTTCGCCGACCACAAGGGCGACTGGGAGGCGTCTGAATGGATTTGCAGCGGCCCCGTCTGGCAGGACCTCGCCGACGGCACCGCCGTCACCAACACCTTCGACAAGGCCAAGCGACTTTCAACCTCCACGCGCTACACGCCCTTCGGCGCCGTCACGACCGCCTACTCCTACGACCCTCTCGGCCAGGTCGTCGCCACGACCGTCTCCACAAACGGCGTCGCCGTTCGCGGCACGCTCGCCGGCTACGACGCCCGCGGCCGCCGCATCCTTTCCGTGGACGAGCAGGGTCGCACCAACACCGTCGCCTATTCCATCGACAATCGCACGGTCACGCGCACCACCCAGGCCGGCGCCGTCACGATCGCGACACTCAACACGGATGGTTCCGTCACGACCATCGCCGGCAACGTCCGCCCCTATGAGTCGCGCTCCTATGGTGTCGACCCCGCTACAGGCTGTTCTTGGACCGAAGTTCGCACCGCCCAGAACGATTCTTCCCCCTCCGTCCTCTCCTCCCGCACCTTCCGAAACGCTCTCGGCCAGACCATCCGCGTCGAGCGTCCCGCGCCAAACAATCACGTCCGCGCGACCCTCTCCGCCTACAACGCCCTTGGCCAGCTCGTCTCCGAACAGACGGACTTCCTCTCGAACGGAACCTTCATTGCGCATTCCGCATTGAGCATTGCGCATTCTTACGATGCGCTCGGCTCCCTCGTCCGCACCACCCAGACATCCACTTCCGGCGTCTGGCGTGCCCAATCCTCCGTCTCGCGTTACGCGCTCGAACCCGACGGCTCCGTCTGGTCTCGTGATTTCTCCGTCGCCTCCTGCTCCGATCCGGTCCTCTCCGCACTGACGAACCGCACGGACCGTAAGTTCTATCCTCTCTCGCAGTCCGAGCGCTCACACGTTGTGTCCTACGATCTGCGCGGCAACGCCACGCACGAGACGGAGTCCTTCGACCGCGTTGCCGCGCGCGGCGAATCCCGCACCGCCGTCCCGTGGGCGACGGAGCCCTCGCATTCCATCTCGCTTGCCGGGCGCACGGTCGAAGTGGTAGACTTCGCCTCCGTGACGAACCGCTTCTACTACGACGCCCTCGGGCAACGATCTTCTACGACGGATGGCCGCGGGAACACAACGGATTTCGTGTATTCCCGCGAGGGCCTTCTCCTGTCCCGCACCGACGCCGCGACAAACACCACGCAGTTTGTCTATGATGGCGCCGGACGGAACATCGCCACCATTGACGCTCTCGGAAACGCGATCCACGTCGTCTTCGACGCGGCGAACCGGAAGATCGCCGAATGGGGCGCGGTCTATCCAGCCGTCTACGCCTACGATTCCTACGGGCGCACCATTGCCCTTGCCACGACGCGCGACACGAACTTCGTCCTGTCCGCGGAATCCGTTCCCGATTTGTCCAATCCGCCCGCAGCGCTGGACGTCACACGGTGGAACTACGAAGAGGCGACCGGTCTTCTGATCAACAAAGTCTACGCCGACGGCAAAGGGCCGTCCTACGCCTATTCGCCAGAAGGGCTCCTTGCGCGACGCACCTGGGCGCGCGGTGTGATCACGGATTATGGGTATGATGCCTTCGGTTCGCTCGTTTCGAAATCCTATTCCGACGAAACGCCAGCCGTTTCCCTTTGCTACAATGCACAAGGGAAGCTTCTCACGGCGATTTGCGACGGCGTGTCGACGAACTGCTATGCATACAATCAGTTCGGGCAAATCACGAACGAACTCCAGAACGGGATGTCGCTCGCCAGATCGTATGACTCGTTCGGCCGGCCGACGGGCTATTGCATTGGCGACGGACTGGCCGAGGGTTCCTCGGTTTCGTATGCATACGACACAAGTGGACGTTTTTCATCCGTTTCCTCCGGAACCAACACCTTC
>Ga0310690_10007856_pt1 | contig 13659 bp, 30 predicted proteins | sample AusTroGonzalo_MG_2_FD_207661 | JGI IMG/M metagenome (GOLD analysis project Ga0310690, IMG submission 207661) | Bovine rumen microbial communities from tropical cattle in Woodstock, Queensland, Australia - Gonzalo_04 (v2) (version 2) | ecosystem: Host-associated > Mammals > Digestive system >... | reverse complement strand
TGGAAATATAACAACTGCTGGAAAAATAATAATACCTCAAAATAGTGTATTTGGTATACGGAATAGTAGTGATATACCTCTATTAAGAGATTGGAATGGTGCAGTTACATTGGATGGTGGTGGTGGCGATTTATATGTAGGACACCAATATACCAATAATATAAACTTTTTAGATGGTAAGGCATATTTATTATCTAATGGTGCTTTTACGTTAAATGGAAGTTCAGTTTTTAATGGAGATATGAATTGTAATAGTACAGGTACAGGCTCAAATATAATGTATAAACACCCTAATATGCCTAGTTTAAATTTGAATGATATTAAATATTATGGAATATTTAATTATGATAATGGAAATAATGCTTATGCTAATTGCCCTACGACAGACGGCATTCATTTTTTAATTGTAATAGGTGCTTCAGATTGGTGTATTCAAGAAGATTATAGATTATTATGGAATGGTTCTGCAGTAGATAAATATATAAGAATGTATAGCCCAGCAAACGGTGGAACGTGGAGTAATTGGCAAAAAATTATATAGGAGGTTAATGTGAGTAAAGTATTATTAGCATTACTATCATTTATATTAGGTGGTGGTATAGGAATTATATTAATGAGTTGTTTTATAGTTGCAAAGGAGAATGATAAGAAATGAAAAATGTATTAGAAAGATTTAAAAGTCCAGTAGTTATAGCACAAATTATTAGTATTTTAGGAGCTTTAGTAGTAGCAATTCTACCAGAGTTTAATGATACAGTAGAAAAAATAGTTTATGCTTTAACAATAATTATTAACGTATTTGCTGGAGTAAATAATCCTACAGATAAAGATAATTTTTAAAATAAGGAGATTGCATAATGAGTGATGACTTAATAAAAGAAAAGTTTGATAATCACGAGGAAAGAATTAACTCGTTAGAGAAAAGCACTAAAGTATTAGAGACAATGAATTATAGATTAGGACAAATGGAAACAACTATTAAATCTATTAATAATAAATTAGATAATACTGAAAATGAAAAAGGGAAGAAGTGGGATAAACTAATCGATTATTTATTTTACTTTTTCGTAGCTTTAATATTAGGTTATGTCGCTTATAAATTAGGAATAAAAAAATAAAGATGGGAGGTATAATATGGCTAAAGTATTTACTGCTAAACAATTTATAGACAAATTAAAATGGTTAGTATATGATGTACCTAATGTATATCATAGTGGAACAGGTTGGAGTACGTTAAAAAATGGTAAATGGCAATTCGATTGTGTTGTATCAGTAAAATGTATTCTATGGGGTTTTAAAGCCGATAAGAACTTGTTTAGAGGTGGTACAGTATATAAGAGTAATGGTGTACCAGACTTTCCATGTAATGCTGTATATGAAGTATGTACTGATGTAGGTAAAACATTTGATAATTTAGTACCTGGTGAATATCTATGCATGAAAGACACCAAATATAATCATACTGGAATCTATTTAGGCAATGGAAAAGTATTTGAAGATACAACTGGATGGGGTGCTAATCGTGCTATTATTAGTGATATAGATAAGTATGGTAATAGAAGTTATCAAGGTAAAAGATTATTAAAATGGACTTATCATGGTAAGTTAAAATATATTGATTATTCAGATCAACCTACACCAACTCCACCAACTGAAGAACATTGGTATCAAAGTTATGACTGGAATAAAAAATACTGGCTACCTAAAGTAATAATTGGTAGTCATGATTATGCAGGAAACAAAGGCAATTATTTGAGTGGAGCAAGAAGTGATGATCTAATCTTAATAGCTCACGATTATAAAAAGAAATATTGGCTACCTGAAGTTCAACCAAATCAAGGATATGCTGGTAATCTACCTAACTGGATGGATGGAATTGCTGCTAAAAGTAAAAGTGGTAGAAAGATACGTTATAGAGTATGGCTACAAAATGGAAGATGTCTACCATGGGTTACTGGTTACAATATTAAAGATAGCAAGAACGGATATGCTGGTAATTTAGGACAACCTTTAAGCTGTCTAGAAGTTGAATATATAGATTAGTTATGTTATAATTAATATGTAAGGGTAATCAACCAACCTTTACAAGATTCAAATACTAATCAAGTGCTGCTTTCATAGGCAGCATAGAGTAGATATATAGGTGCAACTCCTATTCAAGTGTCCGCACGATAACGGCTTGGAAGTCAGTTCTGTCTATTCTATGGTGTCTATGAGATTAAAAACCTTTAATATGGCACTCTAGTTACTCGTTGGATATATTCGTTCGTCAATGCGACACTAAAGTTCTAATAGGGAATATATGATTAGAAACCAACGCAACGTAAAGAGATAGTTGATATACAACTATTTTTTTATTTGACAAAAAATAAGTATCCCCCTATAATATGCGAAATTGAGAGGGATATATGGAAAGAATTAAATTAAACAAAGAACAATATGATCTTTTAATGTCAAAATATTTATTTAATGAAAAGAAAAACGAAAAACTAATTTTAGAAATGTCCTTAAAGGGGTATACCATTAAAGATATATCTAACATCGTCAATGTTAGTGAAAGGACTGTATATCGTAGATTAAATGTTTTGATTAATAAAATTAATTATTTTTTAAATGAAAATGATATGTTAAAAAACAATTATTATGTTTATATACATACTTTTCCTAACAACAAAGTATATATAGGAATAACTAACGATTTAAAACAAAGGTGGAAAAGCGGACTTGGTTATCAAGACAACGCAGAGATGTTTAAAGATATTTTATATTATGGTTGGAATAATATTAATCATAATGTATTAGCTGAGGGTTTAACTTATAACGAGGCTATAAAATTAGAAAACATTAAAATTATTGAATATAAAAGTTATAACAAAAAATATGGTTATAACATAAGGGTAGATAAATGAAAACTATAGAATATTATTTTGATTATACTAAAGAAGCATATAATTACATAATGGCAAGTAACATATTAAGAAATAGAGATAAAAACATATTAAAAGATTTAGTTAATGGAGTTAAAACAAAAGAAATAGCAATTAATAATAACTGTTCTTATAGAACTATATGTACTAGAAGAAAAGAGATATTTGAAAAAACAAAGAGTTTTATGTAATTCTTTTCTTTTTTTATACTATTTTGCATAACATTTCATAACTTTTCATAAAATTGCATATTTTTTCTATTGACTAACATAAGAAAATACTTATTATAAAGACCACTCGAGCAAAAATATGAACTAAAAATGAGACTATTATACTAATAGAAATTGATAATATTTAATTAGTGGGTAAGATATGAAACAAGATTTAGCAATTAAACAATTATATGATGATTTTATTATTAAGGTTACGTTAACAGATAATGAGAAAGACATTTTAGATAGGTATATTAAGGGAGATACGTATATCAATATGTCTATGGAGACACAACAAAGTTATAGTAATGTATCTAGAACTATAAGTGAACTTAAAAATAAATACGAAGTTTATAAAGAATTAGAACTAATGAAATTGAACTTATTACAACGAAAAAAATGAGGTAAACGTGGGAGTTTATCTCTTTTTTATTTTGTTACTCTTTAATTGAAAGGAGAAATACTGATGTTATTTTAAAACAATAATTAGGTATTTCTTCTTTTCATTTAGGAGGAAAAATATATGTATGGTAATTCTTTTTATAACCCACAACCTAGTGTAGATAGGATAAACGCACAAATAAACGAATTGCAAAAAATGAAAGAACAAATGCAGCAACCTATACAAACACCAACTAATTTAACACAAAACTTTCAATTAGCTCCGCAACCTAATATTACTTCTATTAAATATGCTAATTCTATGGAAGAAGTACAGAAAGAATTAGTTATAGGTGATACCCCATATTTTAGTAAGGATATGAGTGTTGTATGGATAAAGAATACTAAAGGTGAAATAAGAACATTTGAATTAAATGAACTTATACCTAAAGATGAAAAAGACTTACAAATCGAAATGTTACAAACACAAATTGAAGAATTAAGGAAGGAAATAAGAAGAAATGAATCAAGTACTACAAATGTTAGCAAATCAGTTGAAGATGAAAAACCCTCAAATGTTTCAACAATTTCAAAATCTACAAAGAAATCAAAATAACCCTCAAGAATTTCTAAATCAAATAACAAATAATTATACACCAGAGCAAATGCAACAATTCGCTAGATTTGTAAATGGCTTTGGTATATCTAACGAACAATTAAATCAATTTGGTATTAAGGTTAAATAACCTCAATATAAATATTATGAAAGGAGGATCTTATGAATAATAGTATTCAACCAACTGTAGAGTTAGCAACTAATAATGGAAATGGCTATGCTTATCCAGTTATGCCTATGATGTATGGTAATAACGGGTTTGGTAACGGCGGTTTCTTTGGTTCTGATGGTATTTGGGCTATCGTTTTGTTAGCACTTTTATTTAATGGTGGTTGGGGAGGTTTTGGAAACAATGGTAATAATGTAGCAACAACTGACTTTGTAAGCTCACAATTTACTCAAAATAGTTTACATGACATCTCTACTCAGTTATGTACTGGTTTTTCAAATGTCAACGGAAACTTATTCAATGGCTTTGCAGACGCAGCGACTAATCTATGCAACGTAAGAAGTGATATTCTTACAGGAAATATGGCATTACAAAATAGCATTCAAGACGCTAAGTTTAATTCTATGTTAGGAGATAATAATACACAAAGGGATGTATTAATTCAAACTACACAATTAGAGAATCAAGCTAGCATGAATGCACTAAATAATCAAGCTCATATAGATAATTGTTGCTGTGAAATAAAGAGCTTAATTCGTGAAGATGGCGAACAAACAAGAGCATTAATTACACAAAATACAATTCAAGATTTAAGAGATAGATTAACAGCTGCAAAAGATGTAATAAGCGATCAAAGAACTGAAAACAATATTATTAGTGCATTAAGACCTTATCCAGTCCCAGCATACCTAACTGGCTCTCCATACGTAGGATATGGTTATGGTTTTAACAACAGTTTCTATGGAAATGGTTTTTATGGAAACACAATAATTTAATAGCAAAGAGTCAATATGACAAACTCTATATGAGAACTTGCTAAAAGTCGACATAAAATGTCGGATAAGAGAATAGGCAAGTCCTATTCTTTTTTTAATATGAAAGGAGAATGATAATATGATACAAAGTGTTCAAGAACAAGAATTAGTATTAACATCTAATACTAGTGCAATTACTTTTAGTGATACAGATTTAAGAACTGCAAGTGCTAATTGTTTTAATGGTTGGTTAAATCATAATGAAGGTAGTGCAACATTCAACATACTAGGTGGAGGAATATACGATATCTCATTCAACAGTAATATCACCAGTGCTGTAGCGGGAAACGTGGCATTAGCTATTTTTGCTGATGGAGTGCAACTTGCGGGTACAGAGATGGATACACCAGTAACAGTAGGTGTTTACACAAATGTAGGTACTACTAAAAGAATTAGAGTATGTGGAAGAGGTACTGTAACTATAACAGTAGCAAGTGTACCAACTATTACTTATGATGGTACTTCTACAGCTACACAAATACCTACTATTAAAAATGCAAATATAAGTATTCAAAGAGTAGCATAATGAATAATACTTACGACAAGTTAGGTTTATTATTACAAGTTTACAACTTAATGATATTAATGCAAGACTTTAATAATAGTGACTTAATGAAAGAATTGCAAAGACAAGACAAAGAATACCTCGAAAAGATAATAAACCAGAATAAAGAAATATTGGATATTCTTAAGAAAGGAAGTGAAGATAATGGAAGAGAAAGTAATTGAAAAATCGGAAGAACTAATAGATCAAATATTAGATGAAGGTATAAATGCAAATAATATAGAGCATTTATATAAATTAAGTAAAATAAGTCATTTAGCAAAGGAGGATAAGAAAATGTATGGGAATTATGGAAACTATGGCGAAAATTATGGGAATTACGGTAGAGCAGGATACGACAGCTACGGAAGATACGGTAACTACGGCAACTACGGCAACTACGGCAACTACGGCAACTACGGAGAAGGATCATACGGAAGACGTGGTAAAGACGCGAAGTATCGTGGCGAAGAAGAAATAGACAGAATGTATGGTGAATACGGTAGATACATGGAAAACCGTAATAGATATGGTGCAAGTGAAGAAACAGATAAATCATTTCATTATATGGTAAAAGCCTTAGAAGATTTTATTAAAGTACTTTATGAAGAAGCTGAAACACCACAACAAAAACAAGAATTAATGCAAACACTTCAAAATTCAATGAGATAATATGTATAAGTTTTATAATGCAAATGCAGTCGATAGGTTAGAGGATGACTGTGTAATTAGGGCTATTAGTTGTGCTACTGGTAAAAGTTGGGACTATGTTTATGATTATCTTAGCGATATAGCCCAATATGAAGGCACTCTGCTTGATAAAAAAGATTTCGTGATAAAATACTTGGATAGAACGTTTCATCGTTTATACGGCGTTTTTGGCACTATAGGAGAGGTGTCAGGAATGTACCCTAAAAATACGTTGTTAATTACGACTGATAATCATATCGTTTGTAGTATTAACGGAGTGGTTTATGACACGTTTGATCCGAGAGAAAGACGAGTAACTAATGTTTGGCTTGTAAAATAATAATAAGTATGATATAATACACCATTTTGAAAAAAGGGGGGTGGAGTAGGAATGGAGTATATGATAACTTATAAAAAAAGTAATGGTGAAATATTATTAAGACCACGTAAAACATTGTATGATTTAAGTATTGGTAAAGAAACATCAATGGGGTGGAAAGTATTAAATATCCATTATTTATATGAAGGTAATTATTATACTTATTTAGACTATTGTAAAGCTGTACGTGGTAAACAAATTAAGCATAGACAAAGAAAAAGATTTATAAAGTATGTAATTAAACAACTTAATAAATTAGTTTAATAGACAACTAAAATGTAAACAAAATAAAAAAATGTGAAAAACTATTAAAAACATATTGATTTATATTTTTTAAGGTGCTATATTGAAAATGTAAGGTAGGTTGCAAGATACCGACCATTAGTCTTTATAGTATCAACTTAACATAATATATATTATTATGTAATTGATGAAAGACGAGTGGTCGATAAGACTATTCGTCTTTTTTTGTAGCACTTATAGAAGGGAGGAATATGAGAGATTTACGTTTTAACTATTCTAAGTTAAAAGGTAAAATTATCGAAAAATACGGTACTCATAGAATGTTTGCTAAAGCATTAGGAATATCTCATGCTAGTTTGTCTTATAAATTAACTGGTAAGAGACAATTCGATTCTCAAGAAATATATAGGAGTGCTGAATTATTAGAAATACCACTTAACGAAATAGCAAGTTATTTTTTAACATTAAAAAATTAAAGAAAGAAAAGGAGCGTAACATGGGGAAATATGATTTTGAGGTTTTGGTTGAAGAAATAAACGAGAATAAAAAAAGAGCTATACAACGTGATAAGCAAATATTAATTACAAAAAAGGAAAACAAAAAGAAATTACTTAATCGACTTTCAATAGCATTAACAATAATTATTTTGATTTTATGTGCGGTTGTTATACTTCAATTTAAACACAAAGTTATAACAGTAACCCCTTATGGTAGTTATGAATGCAGAGGAAAAATCATTAAATTATGTAGTGGATCTAAACGAACAAGAGACTACATCATTGAAAACAAACATGAATGAAGGTTATTCACTTTGTTTAAATAAATGGGCTATTGATAAAGAGATTAAAAATGAATTGGGTTTATTACTTATTCTATCTAGTTTATGTGCTAAAGATGGTTTTTGTTTTGCTAGTAACGAATACTTAGCAAGTATCTTCGGTGTAACTAATGTATCTATATCTAACAAGATAAAGAAATTAGAAGACAAAGGTTATATTGAAGTTAACTATCAAAAACGAGGTTGTGAAGTAATATCCCGTGAAATACGATTAAAAAATTTTTTAACCGACGATTATAAAAATTTTTATTCGACGATTAAAAAAAATTTTAAAGAGAATAATACAAGTATTAATAATACAAAAGAAAAAGAAATATATAAAGAAAAAGAAAATCACAAAGAACGAGTTAGTTCTACGACTAATAGTAAGTCTATTAGGGAGAAAGAGTTTGAAGCTTTATGGCGAGTATATCCTAAGAAAGTAGGTAAGAAGAAATCTTTAGATATATATTTACGAACTACTAAGAACGAGTTAGCTACCTACGAACAAGTATATACAGGGTTACTAAAGTATATACAGTACATAAAAGTAAATAACATAGAACACAAGTATATAAAGGATGGTAGTACATGGTTTAACGGTAGATGTTGGGAAGACGAGTATGAAGTAGAAGAAATGAAAAGTAGCATTAAAAAAGTGAGGGAAGGTGAATTTGATATTGTATGAGAGAAGATGTAATTGAGCTAATAAGATGGCTTATAAAAGATGTTGATCTAGGAATTAAACTTTTAAAAATTAATACTGCTATGTTTTTAGAACAAGACTTAATTAATCTTTATAAAACAATAGTAGAGTTTAAAGCAAAAAACGAGATAGTAAATTATCAACAACTAGCTAGGCTTTATCAAGAAGGTAAATTTAACTGGGACTTATTTGTAGAATGTAAATATTATGAAGATTTAGAATTACGTAAATATAAAGAAAGTGAAGTAAAACCTTGGATAGACTTTTATCAAAAGAAAATACTAGACAACTACAAAGAAAAAACTCTTAAGAAATTATATATAGCATACGGAAAAAACAAGATAGACACTTCAGAATATGCTAAAAAAATAGAAGCAATTAACGAATATCATCTACCTAGTGAAGAAGATTTTAAGACAATACATGAAATAGATTTAACTGATGAAGAAAAGACTTATATAAAATCTAACGTAAGATTATTAGATTCATCTATAAGAGGTTTTGCATTAGGTGAGTTAAGTGTATGGAGTGGTGGAAATGCTAGTGCAAAAAGTACATTTTTAAATCAAATGGCACTAGAATCAATAAATCAAAACTTTAATGTTGCTATTTATTCTGGAGAACTAACATCTAAAAGATTAATGCAGTGGTTATTCTTACAAGCTGCAGGTAAAGACAACATAGTAGATATTGGAGGTTTTTATAAAACTAATGATACTGCTAAAGGCAAAATATCTTATTGGTTAGATGGGAAAATATATGTCTTTGATAACGAAAAAGGAAATAAGAAAGACTTAATATTACACAGTATTAGAGATGTAGTAAACAAGAAAAATGTAAAAGTAGTAATTATAGATAACTTAATGAGTATCGATTTAGATACTAACAATAAGTATGACGAACAAAGTAATTTTATAAAGCAATTAAGTAATATAGCAAAAGAATTAAATATACATATTCACTTTGTATGTCATCCTAGAAAGACAACATTATTTTTACGTAAGAATGATATTTCAGGAACTGCTGATCTAACTAATATAGCCGATAATGTATTTATTATTCATAGAGTAGGGTTTGACTTTAAAAGAGGTTTTAAAGAAGCTTATGGATACAAGACTGATGATGTTGAATTATTCAACTATTCTAACGTAATAGAGATATGTAAGAACAGAGAATTTGGAGTACAAGACAAGTTTGTAGGTTTATATTTTGAAAGAGAAACTAAACGATTACTTAATAGTAAAGAAGAATATAAACATTATGCTTGGGAAAATAAGAGGTAAAAAATGAGTAATGAAAAAATATTAGAATTATGTGATGAAAAAATAAATCTTACTAAAGAACTTCAAGATACACTTGACGAAGAAACTTTATTAAAAATTAGAAGATTATTACTAATAGAAAAAGAAATACAAAGATACGTTTGTAAACAAGAAGACGAAATCGAGGTTATATGAAACTACCAGATTTAGAAAACGTAGTTAGTGAAGTGTTAGAAAGAGACTATGAAACTAGAGACGATAATTTTATATTAATAAACGAAGTATATAAGGCTTTAGGTGTAGATACTAACAATAATATGGCTTTCTTACTTCGTAATCACTTGTTTTATAAACTACCTAGTTTTGAAAGTATAACTAGAGCAAGAAGAAAAGTATTAGAGAAAAAGCCTTACTTGAAAAGTAACGAACAAAAAAGAAAGGAGCTAGAGTTAGAGTATAGAAGATACTCTAGAACATAAGATGGAAAAGAAAGAACAAAAAGAAGATAAAAAATCAAAAACATTATTTGAAACATTAAGAGATATAAACGTAACAGGTCATGTAGAAAAAAAGAACGGACTTAATTATTTATCATGGGCTTGGGCTATTGATGAAGTAATGAAGAGATATCCTAACGTTATTTATGAAATAGAAAGATTCGATAATAAACCCTACTTATATGATGAAAAGACAGGATACATGGTATTTACACGAATGAGAATTGACGATATAGAACGTGAGATGTGGCTACCAGTTATGGATAGTAATAATAAAGCTATGCTAGATCATCCTTATACATATAAAGTAGCAAAGTATGAATATCAAGATAAAAAGAAAATTAAAGTAGGAGAAGAAACTAAAACAGTAGAAGCAGCAACAATGTTTGATATTAATAAAACAATAATGAGATGTTTAGTTAAGAACTTGGCTATGTTTGGTTTAGGCTTAGCACTATTTTCAGGGGAAGATTTACCAGAAGAAGAATTAACAGTAGATCAATTAAGAGAAAGAGCAGAAGCTTATACATTTAGAGAGGGAACTAAACATGGTGGAAAAACAATTTTAGAAGTATACAAAGAAGCTCCTAAATATCTACAATGGTGTTTAGATAACGGCAAAGATGAAAAAGTAAAAGAAATGATTACTTTACTAACTAACATGAAACCTACTGAAATTCCTACTGATGAAGAACAAATGGAAATGTTTGGATACTTGAATAGGTTTAATACTATGAGTGACGAACAAAGAGAAATAATTTATAAAAAATATAAAGTAACATCTAATCAAGAACTAACACTTAAACAATTAAGGGAGATATTTGTATGAGTAGTGAAGTTTGTAGTAATAAAAAAGATAAAGTTATTTTTCAAGATGTTATAAAAATAACTGAAGAAAACTTTGAAATATATGATAGAGCGGAAAGCATATTAGGAACTGGTTATATGAATTGTACCGATGATGATAGTTTCAAAGGGTATATCGATAAAGAGGCTATAGAAGAATTAATAGAAGATTTATGTTCTGAAATAGATCGATTAAAAGAAAGAATCGAAGAATTGGAGGATCCCCCGATGAATGATTTATCGTATCCAGGAGAAGAATACGATAGAGAACAGTATTATGAATGGAAATACGGAAGTCAAGATTAACTGGGGGATAAAAAGAGATATACCTAAAGAAGAATTAGAACATTGGCATGATACTTATGATCCTTATACTAAGGAGAAAGTAAGATTGTTTAGAAAAAGATGTGAATATTGCGGACATAGTACTGCATTTATTAGCAAAAAAATAAGAATATGTAGTTATTGTCATAACTGCGTAGATCCAACAGGGCACTATGAATTTAGAAAAAAATTGAAGGAGGTAATGAAAAAGCATGAATAAGTGCATATTAACAGGAAACGTTACAAAAGATATTGAATTAAGAAATATGGGAGATGGAAAGGCAGTAACTAAGTTTAGTTTAGCAGTTAAGAGAATTAATGATGTAACTGACTTTATAGGATGTACTGCTTTCGGTCAAACAGCAGAATTATTAAAGAAATGTGTAAAGAAAGGAAGTAGGCTTTTAATAGAAGGTCGTATACAAACTGGTAATTATACTAATGCTGAGGGAAAGACTGTTTATACAACTGATGTAGTAGTAGATAGATTAGAGTTTCTAGATACTAAGAGTAGTGAATCTAAAACAGCAGGTAAAAGCAATAGTGAAATTATAAGAGAAGTAGCTAATTCTTCTGATGAATACGAAATGCCTTTTTAGGTGGTAGTAATGAATCTATATGAAGAATTAAGAATGCTTATAGAACAATTAAGAAATAGTGTTAAATCGTTAAAGGGTAACGGAATAACACTAGCTAACAAAGAAAGAGAATATAAAGAACTATTACGAATAGAAACACTTAAATTAAAAGATGAAGGTGTTAATAGTACATTAATCGATAAAGTAGTTTATGGAATACCAGAAGTAGCTAAAAAGAGAGAAGAACGTGATATAGCAGAAGCAACGTATAAAGCTAATTTAGAGGGTATAGCAAGTGTAAAACTACAAATGAAAGTAATAGAAGATCTAATTAATAAAGATTTAAGAAGTAAAGATAAAGACGAGGAGAACTAATGATACTTAAGTATAAAAGTACCCCTACCGTTGTAGATGGTATTAAGTTTTCTAGTAAGCTAGAGAGTAAGAGATATGAGTATTTACGTGAGCTAGAGAAAGAACATAGGATAAGTAATTTAGAATTACAACCTAAGTTTCTCTTACAAGAAAGTTTTAGAAAAGATGGGGAACTATTTAGAAAAGTAGAATATGTAGCAGACTTTAGATATTACGATAATGAAAAACAAAAAGAAGTAGTAGAAGATGTTAAGTCATTTATTACTGAAAAAGACGGGTTATTTAGAATTAAGAGGAAGTTATATGAATATAAATATCCTACTAAATTAACAATCGTAAATTATAAAAAGAAAGAATGGATAAGTAAATAGGAGAAAGGGAAATTATGAAAACAAAATGGGAAATATTTAAGGAAAATTTTGTAACAAAAAAACAACTAAGAAAAGAATTAGAAGAATTAGAAAAAGAAAACCAAAACTTGAAAGCAGATAAAGCTGAATTACAACAGAGATTAAATTTAAAACAAAATGACAATAGAGAAATAGGCAATAAAGTAGTAGTTGCGTTAGAAGAAATAAAGGAATTAAAGAAAGAAAATAGAAAACTTAAGAAACAACTTAAGGAAGTAAAGTAGTGAATATAGTAGAGGAATTAACTAACGCAATAAAGATATTAGATAAAGTAGAAGAATATACTGACGGACTGTGTGAAGCTTTATCTAATGAAGATCAAAGAATAAGTGATTTATTACACTATATTGAAAACAATAATATAAACGCAGCACAGTCTTGTCACTTAATAAAAGAAATTAAGAAAGTAAGAATAGAAAGACGTAAGATAAAAAACGATATGGAACTTGCTAGAGCATATAAAGATAATATTAACAAACTAATGAATACAGATAATAGAAAAATGATACTTGCTAAGTTAAATAAAACAAGTAAACAATTAGAAACTGAATATCAAAATAGAGTATATTCCGACACTGAGTTAACTGAAATACTAGACGGAACTAATGAAGAAGAAAACTAAAGATAGTAATAAGATATTTGCTTTATATGATGAAGAAGATAGACCTTTAGGCTGCTACGATAGAGAGCAGCTTAGAGATTTATTAAAAATATCTAGTAGAAACTTTGATTGTACTGTGTCATGGCTTCGTACTGGAAGAAGAAATGGAATAAATTATAAAGGCAAGCGTTATATAGTTTATATTTACGAAGAAGAAGAGGAGCAAACAATAGAAAAGAGGGAAAGAATATGAATAAGAAAGCTAAA
>Ga0310690_10007855_pt1 | contig 13664 bp, 12 predicted proteins | sample AusTroGonzalo_MG_2_FD_207661 | JGI IMG/M metagenome (GOLD analysis project Ga0310690, IMG submission 207661) | Bovine rumen microbial communities from tropical cattle in Woodstock, Queensland, Australia - Gonzalo_04 (v2) (version 2) | ecosystem: Host-associated > Mammals > Digestive system >... | reverse complement strand
TATACAATAGCGTGCTTGTACTTGTTTTCATTAATGAGTGTAGAATATTTTTATATAGGACTGACTTTAATTAATTCCATCATGTTTTTAATTATGATGATGGCTTCTCTTATATTAGTAAAGCGATATCAAAAGATAAAAGATTTTAATTTGTTTTTCTTTGTGATTGGAATCTGTGTTGGATTCTTTGGGTTATTAGATATTCCGTTACTCACATTTGCGAGTCCATTAATTCTGTTCTTCGTTTTTCAAGATGGAGAGGGAACAGGAAATGGAAAACAAATATTTCAATTTTTGTTTTTTTGGATATTGGGTTATGCTTTAACATGGATGGCAAAATGGGTGTTGATGGATATGATTTATCATAGACATTTGCTACAAACTGCTCTAGAGCAAGTGTTGTATAGATCGATTGGTAAGAACCTATCACCACTTTTAGCAATATGCATTAATTTGTTAAGTATGGCATTGCCAATCATGATAGCTATTATGATTATTTTATATTTGTATTTAAGATATCACGAGAATATCAATTCTGTAACTAGAAAGAAAGCTAGAGTCTTTTTCATCATCAGTATTTTACCAATGATTTGGTATATGATTTTAGCCAATCATTCTGTAAATCATTTCTTTTTTGCTTACAGATTATTATTTATTAGTATGCTTTCTGGTTTATTATGGATATATTATCTGTGTGGAGAGCCAGAAAATTCTAACCAGAAAGGAACGAATTAGTGTTGAAAATAGGGTTAGAATATGATAGAATCAAAACAGCTTTAAAAGGCTGATAACAAGAAAAAATAAAGAATGAAGAGGTAAATATGAAAGTAGTAATTTTAGCAGGTGGTCTAGGAACTAGAATATCCGAAGAATCTTATCTAAAACCAAAGCCAATGATTGAAATTGGAGAACAACCAATTCTTTGGCATATTATGAAAGAGTATTCTCATTATGGATTTGATGAGTTTATTATTTGTTTAGGATATAAAGGTTATAAAATCAAAGAATATTTTAATGATTATTATTTATATACATCAGATGTTACTATTGATTTAAAGAACAATAAAATGATTACACATGATAATCATTCGGAAAAATGGAAAGTAACGCTAGTAGAGACTGGGTTACATACTTTGACTGCTGGAAGATTGAAAAGGATTCAAAAGTACATAGGAAATGAACCGTTTATGCTTACTTATGGGGATGGCGTTAGTGATATTAATATTAAGGAATTAGTAGATTTTCATAAGAAAACCAATAAATTGGCGACGATTACTTCTTATAATTTTGGCCAGAGGTTTGGTGTTGTTGTAACAAATGAAACTAATGAAGTGGTTTCTTTTCGTGAGAAACGTACATCAGATGGTAGTTTTATTAATGCAGGATATATGGTGTTTAATCCTGAAATTTTTAATGTCTTACCAGAAAATAGTGATGAGATTATGTTAGAAACAATATTAGAAAAGTTAGCAGAAGATAGAAAATTAGCTGCTTATAAACATGATGGATTCTGGTTTGGAATGGATACGCAAAGGGATAAACGACAATTAGAAGAAATGTGGAATTCCGGAAATGCAAAATGGAAAACATGGAAAGATTAGAAAATGGTAGATTTAGAGTTTTTTAAAAATAAAAGAGTTTTTATAACAGGGCATAATGGTTTTAAAGGAACATGGATGTCTAAAGTATTAATAGATAGTGGGGCAGTCCTATGTGGATATAGTTTGGAAACAGAGGAAAATAGTTTGTTTCAGAAAATAGGATTAGCTAGTAAAATGAAATCTATAGTAGGAGATATTAGAGATTTTGAGAAATTGCAAGGTGCATTACAAGCATTTTCTCCAGAAATAGTGATTCATTTAGCGGCACAACCGATTGTTAGAGTGTCCTATGAAAATCCTAGGTATACGTATGAAACCAATGTGATGGGAACGGTCAACCTTTTAGAATGTATGAGAAAAGCTAGTTCTGTAAAGTCATTTTTGAATGTTACAACAGATAAGGTTTATGAAAATCTAGAGAAAAAGAATGCTTTTGGTGAAGAAGACAAGTTAAATGGAATTGATCCTTATTCTAATAGTAAGTCGTGTTCAGAATTAGTTACGAGTAGCTACAAGAAATCTTTTTTGAATGAAAAAGAAATTGCTGTTTCTACTGCGAGAGCTGGAAATGTAATCGGCGGTGGTGATTATGCTGCTTTTAGAATTATACCAGATTGTGTTAGAGCTGCCAAAAAAGGAGAAAAAATTGTTATCAGGAATCCGAATTCTGTTAGACCGTATCAGCATGTATTAGATGCCATTTTTGCTTATCTTATGATAGTGCAAAAACAATACGAGAATTCTGTTTATAGTGGTAATTATAATGTGGGACCCAATTTAGAAAATATCGTAACAACAAAAGAAATTGTAGAGATGTTTTGCAAAACTTGGGGGAATGAGCAAAGTTATGTTATACAAGAAGATAATGGGCCGTATGAGAGTTCTTACTTGCTGCTAGATTGCCAGAAAATAAAAGAAACTTTTGGCTGGAACCAGGTTTGGAATATAGAAAAATCAGTTCAAGCAGTAGTTTCTTTTGAAAAAGAAACGAATGATACAACTTTAGAAGAAATGATGGAATCTCAAATTTTAAAATTTGAGCAAGATATGAGAAAATAAGCATTCTCAAGAAAGGATAAAACGTTACTCTAACATGTTTGAAAATAAAAACGAAAAAGAAGCAAGAGAAGAAATTTTAGAAGCTGTAAAAGAATATGCGCAAAAATATCATGCTTTGCATCCTTCTTTTCAAGAAGGTGATAGAATTCCTTATGCAGGAAGAATTTATGATGAAAAAGAAATGGTAAATTTAGTAGATAGTAGCCTAGAATTTTGGTTAACGAATGGAAGATATACGAAACAATTTGAAGAAATGTTTGCACAAAAAATGGGTATTTCCTATTGTAGTTTAGTTAATTCTGGATCATCTGCTAATTTGCTTGCTTTTATGGCATTAACTTCTCCACTATTGAAAGAAAGAAAAGTGGATAGAGGAGATGAAATTATTACGGTTGCTGCTGGTTTTCCAACAACGATTTCACCTATCATACAATATGGCGCAGTGCCCGTGTTTTTAGATGTGACGATTCCAGAGTATAATATAGACTGCAATCAATTAGAAGAAGCATATTCTAGTAAAACAAAAGCGGTTATGATAGCTCATACTTTGGGGAATCCATTTAATTTAGAACGTGTCAGAGAATTTTGTGATAGACACAAGTTATGGTTAATTGAAGATAATTGTGATGCCTTAGGAAGTACTTATCAAATGCATGGAGAAGAACAGTTGACAGGAACCATAGGAGATATAGGAACTTCTAGTTTTTATCCTCCACATCATATGACGATGGGAGAAGGAGGAGCCGTTTATACGAATAATAGCTTATTACATAAAATTATTCGTTCTTTTCGAGATTGGGGAAGAGAATGCAGTTGCCCATCTGGGGTAGATAATTTGTGTGGACATCGTTTTGATGGTCAATTTGGAGAATTACCAAAGGGATATGATCATAAATATGTTTATTCACATTTCGGATATAATTTAAAAGCGACAGATATGCAAGCTGCTATTGGAGTTGCTCAATTAGAAAAATTAGATAGTTTTACAAAAGCGAGAAGAGAGAATTTTGAGTATTTAAAAGAGAATTTAAGAGAATTAGAAAGAAAAATAATTTTACCAGAACCAGAAAAAAATTCTTGCCCTAGTTGGTTTGGTTTTATGATGACCTGTCAAGAAGGAATTAATCGAAACCAGGTGGTGCAATATTTAGAACAGCATCATATTCAAACGAGAAATCTATTTGCAGGTAATATCATTAAACATCCGTGTTTTGATGCGATACGTGGTGATAATACCAAATATCGTATTGTAGGAGATTTAAAAAATACAGAAAGAATCATGAAACAAAGTTTTTGGATAGGTGTTTACCCTGGAATGACAAAACCGAAATTAGATTATATGATTAAAATTTTGAAAGAAGCTTTGAATAGATAAAATATGAAGAAAAAAGAGATAATGGTTCAATTTATAAAATTTGGAATCGTCGGTGGATTAAATACCTTAATTGCATATGGCTTAACAAATTTACGGTTATTATGTATTTCATTTGCATGAGCAAATATGTAATGCGTTAACATTTGTTATTACGGTATTTATATCATTCATGTTGAATGGAAAATTTGTATTCCAAGAAAAAGAAGGAGAAAATCGTCATTTTTGGAAATCCTTAATTAAAGTATATGCTGCTTATTCGGTGACAGGATTATTTTTGAGTGGCGTTCTTTTGTATGTAGAAGAGAGGGTATGGAGTATACCACATTATATAGCAACTTTAATGAATTTGGTAGTAACAGTACCATTAAATTTTATATTAAATAAGTTTTGGGCTTATCGAGATAAAGCGAAAGGAAAAAATTGATATGATAAAGTTATCAGATTTTGTGTTTGAATTTTTTGAAAAACAAGGGGTTTCTACAGCATTTATGCTTTCTGGTGGAGGCATTATGCATTTAGTGGAATCATTAGGAAATAGCAATATAGAATATGTTTGCTGCCATCATGAACAAGCATGTTCTATTGCAGCGCAAAGTTATAGTATGCATAAAAATGATTTGGGTCTATGTTTGGTAACGACAGGACCAGGGGGAACAAATGCTTTAACGGGATTAGCAGCAGCTTATGTAGATTCTACACCAGTAGTTTTTCTTTCAGGCCAAGTAAAAACCTCTGATTTTGCTTCTTTAAGAGCTGTAAGACAATTTGGTGCACAAGAGAATGATATTGTTTCCATGGCAAAACCAGTAGCTAAGTATGCAGTAACAGTCAAAAAAGCAGAAGATATTCTATATATTTTACAGAAAGCGGTATATGAAGCTAAATCCGGTAGAAGAGGACCTGTTTGGATTGATATTCCCTTAGATATCCAAGCGGAGCAAATTGATGAAAAAAATTTACGACAATTTGTACCAGACGAGAAGCAAATAGAATTAGATAATACCAAGATACAGGAAGTTTTTGAAGAATTGGAAAAAGCTAAAAGACCTTTGTTTTTGGCTGGTCATGGACTAAAAGCATCTGAAAGCGAAGCGTTATTTTTGGAGATACAAAAACAATTAAAGATTCCCGTAGTTACGACATGGAGAGAATTAGATTTAATGGACTATGAAAATGAATACTTTTTTGGAAGTCCAGGGCTACAAGCTAATCGTTTTTCTAATCTTATTACACAGGGTTGTGATTTGTTAATTGTATTAGGAAGTAGATTAGATAATATGATAACAGCCTTTAATGAAGAACATTTTGCCTTTAGAGCGAAAAGAATTATTGTGGATATCGATCAAAAAGAGCTTGAAAAACTAAATATGCCAAACAAGTCTATTTATCATTGCGATGTTAAAGACTTTTTAAAAGCCATGAAAGAATATATAGAGAAAAATCATTTTCAAATGCCAAATATCGAAAAATGGATGCATTTTTGTAAGAAACTAAAACAAGAATATCCATTAGTGAAAGAAAAACAAGAAGAGAATAGTCATTTTACAGATTTATACCAACTAACGTTAAAGGTTTCAGAGTATTGTAATAAAGAAGACTCTATTGTGGTTTCTTCTACTAGTCGTTGTAATACAGCTGGTCATATGGCTTTTTATCATAAAGCAGGGCAAAAAACAATTTCTTCTATGGGAATGGGATCTATGGGATTTGCAATTCCTTCTGTAGTGGGAGCTTATTTCGCTTCTGGTAAACATAGAGTGGTAACTTTTGAAGGAGATGGTAGTCTTCAATTAAATATTCAAGAATTACAAACAATTAAGTATTATCATATTCCTGCGAAAATGTTTATCTTTAGCAATACAGGATATGCGGCAATTGCAACAATGCAAGATAGAAATTTCAATAGTCACTATGTAGGAAGTACCATAGATAGCGGTATTTCTTTCCCTAATTTAGAAAAAATTGCTGCAGCATATGAGATTCCTTTCTATCGTATTGAAAATAATGAACAGATAGAGGCTGTTGTAAAAGAAATGATGGAAATGAAGGGAGCTGCTATTTGTGAAGTGATTGGTTCTATTAAATTTGATGAAATTCCAAAATGTATTTCTTTTGTGAATCAGAAAGGCCAAAGAGAGTCAGCTAAACTAGAAAATCCGTTTCCATTTATGGAAGAGAAAAAACTAAAGGAAATTTATGAAGAATGTATAAATTAGGAGGTTCCATATGAGTATTTTTGAAAAACCATTATTTATTCTAGAAATGGCAAATAATCATCAAGGAAGTGTAGAACATGGTAAACGAATTATTCAAGAAATGAAAAAAGTGTGCCAAGAATATGAGGATATTTTCCATTTTGCTATGAAATTTCAATATAGAAATCTAGATACTTTTATTAGACCAGATTATAAAAATAGAATGGATATTAAAAATGTTAAAAGGTTTCATGATACAAGACTTACCAAAGAACAATTTAAAGAATTAAAAGAAGAGGTAAAAAAACAAGGTTTTTATACGATTTGTACACCATTTGATGAAGATTCTGTAGATTTAATTATGGAACATGACTATGATGTGATTAAGGTAGCAAGTTGTTCTTTTACAGATTGGCCATTATTAGAAAAAATTGCTGCAACAGGAAAAAAAGTAATTGTTTCTTGTGCGGGAAGTAGCGAAGAAGATATTGAAAATGTAGTTGCTTTTTTCCAACATCGAAAAATAGATATGTCATTAATGCATTGTGTTGCAGAATATCCTACGGTGCCAGAACACTTACAAATGAATCAAATTACATATTTAAAGCAAAAATTTCCTGGCTTGAGAATTGGATTTTCAACCCATGAAGCACCTGATAATTTTGAACCAATTAAATTTGCAGTAGCGAAAGGTGCTGAAATCTTTGAAAAGCATGTTGGTGTTCCAACGGATACGATTACGTTAAACGGATATTCAGCCAATCCAGAACAAGTGGCAAATTGGTTAAAAGAAGCAAAACTTGCTTTTGAAATCTGTGGCATTGAAAATGCAAGATATGAATCACAGGAAAAAGAGAAAAAAGATTTATTAGCACTTCAAAGGGGTGTTTTTGCTAAGACAGATTTAAAAGCCGGTGAAATATTAGATAGACAAAATACTTATTTTGCTTTTCCTCGTGAAGAAGGACAAGTAACCACTTCTAATTTTACGAAATATAACAAAATTGTTTTAAAACAGAATATTGTAAAAGATAGTCCAATTGATATGGGAAATGTAGAGATTACAAATTCCAGAGAAGCAGTTTGGAATGTAGTAAAGAAAATTTTGACAGTACTAAAAGAGAGTCATGTCGTTATTCCAGAAGGAAGTGAGTTAGAGATTTCACATCATTATGGGTTGGAAAACTTTGAAAAATATGGATTAGCAATGATTAGCTATGTCAATAGAGAGTATTGTAAGAAAATCTTAATTGTTTTGCCAGGTCAAGAAAATCCTACACATTATCATCAAGAAAAGGAAGAAACCTTTATTGTTGATTTTGGTGAATTAGATATTTTATTAGATGGAAAAGAAGAACATTTGCAAAAGGGAGATACGAAAACTGTAGAAAGAGGAGTAAAACACAGCTTTTCTTCTCAAAAAGGATGCGTGTTTGAAGAAATTTCAACGACACATAAGAAACAGGATTCTTATTATGATGATATAGAAAAATTTGTGAGTCCTAGAAAAACGATTGTGTATATCACAAAAGATATGTTAGAAAAAATCTAGAAGAGGAAGTTTAATGAAAAAGTTATATATATTTGATTTTGATGGAACATTAGTCGATACTTTTTCTGATGCTGGTATTTATTATAATAAAGCTTTAGAAAAGTATGGTTTTCCTACCCATCCTTTAGAAGAATATAAATACTTGTTAGGTGGAAGTTTAGAGGAAGTCGTTACTAGAATTTTGCCAGAAGAGGCAAGAACAGAAGAAAATATTTATCGTGTCAAAACAGAATATTGGGATACTTATCCAAAATCAGAGAAGAAAAATACGAAACCGTATCCTGGTATTGTAAAGCTATTGCGAGATTTACAAGAAAAGGGATGTATACTTGCTATTAACACTAACAAAAAACAACCGATGGTGGAAACGATGTGTCAAAATCTATTTCCCAATATTCATTTTTCAGTGATTGCTGGAAATAGTGATTTGTATCCTCCTAAGCCAGATCCTGGTGGAGTCAATATGATTTTAGAAAAATGCCAGGTGAAAAAAGAAGATAGTATTTATATTGGGGATAGTCAATATGACTTTGAAACAGCCAAAAATGCAGGAATAGATGCAGTGTTAGTTACTTGGGGAGCTTATCGTCAAGCCTATGAGCAACATGAAGCTGTCAAACGAATCGTTAATCAACCAGAAGAAATGATAATTTTATAAAAGATGAAAGGATATGAACAATGAAAAATGAAGAATTAAAAGCAGATGAAACAATGAATAGGAATTATTTAAAAGAAACAAAACCATTAGTTTATGAAAAAGTAATGAAATTTAAGGAAAAATATGAACGCGGTGAAAGCATTGCTATTATACAATTACAATATGATTATCATTGTAATATGAAATGCGAACATTGTTCCATTAAAGACTTTCAAAAACCTAAAAACGCTAGAAAACTAACACCAAAAGACGTAGCAGATATTGCAAGACAAGCAGACGAACTAGGATTGGCAAGATTTGTTATTTCAGGAGGAGAGCCAACAGTATTTCCTGATTTAAAAGAAATAGTGGAAGCCATTAATCCTCAAAAGTTCTTCATTAATAGCGATTCTAATGGTTTTTTATTAGCGAAAAGAGCAAAAGAATTGAAAGAAATGGGAATTGATAGGATCCAATTAAGCATTGATAGTTTAGATGCTAAAGCACATGACGAATTTAGAAGAATGCCAGGTGCCTATGAAAAAGCCTTAGAAGGAATAGAAGCATGTAAAAAAGTTGGATTAGGGGTTTATGTGCAAACAGTTGTAACAAAACAAAGATTGCATTCTGAGGAATTTATAGAATTTATAAAGTATTTTAATGGAAAAGGAATTAATGTATTTGTTTCTTTTGCAAAACCGGTTGGTGCATGGGCTGGAAATTTCGATTCGATGATTGATAGAGATGATTTAAAATTCATGAACGAATTAGAAAAGAAATATAAAGTATTTACACACTTAACACCAGGTTACGGCTTAGACATGGGATGTATTTCAGTAAAAGGAATGATTTCCATTACAGAATATGGCGATGTTTTACCTTGCCCTTATATTCACACTTCTATTGGTAATGTATTTGAAACACCGCTAAAAGATATTATTCAAAAAGGATTAAGTATTAAATACTTTGGAGAACATGTAGATACTTGTTTAATTGCAGAAGATAAAGAATGGGTAAAAAAGTATGTAGCCAAACATATTTATAACCATGATTTACCAGTTCCTTGTGATGAAGTATTTGGAGAAGAAGATGTTACTAAAATACCTTTTTATAAGAGATAGGAGAAAAAAATGGGGTTTTGTAAATGTTGTGGTGCCAAATTAGAAAATGCAATTCTAACTTATAAAAATATGCCAAATAGTGCGCAAGGTTTTTTGAATCAAGAAGACTTGGAAATAGATCAAAGTCAAGATTTAGAAGTGTTTCAGTGCCAATATTGTCAGTTGGTACAATTAGATTGTGAACCAGTTTCATATTATAGAGATGTCATTCGTGCAACAGGCTTTTCTAAAGAAATGAAAAGGTTTAGAACTGATTTTTTTCAAGATTTCGTTAGCCAATATCATTTACAAGATAAAAAAATTCTAGAAATTGGTTGTGGTAAACGGAGAATACATGCAAATGTTTGAACTGGCGACAGGCATGAAAATTTTTGGAATTGAAAATGCAAAAGATTCTGTAGAAATTGCTATTAGACAAGGCCTACATGTTTATCAAGGATTTATAGAAGACTCTGAATATAGAATTTCTGGTTTTCCTTATGATGGTTTTTATATTATGAATTTTCTAGAACATATTCCTGAACCTAAAGAGTTTTTAAGAGGAATTTATCAAAATTTAAGCGAAGAAGCAATTGGTTTAGTGGAAGTTCCTAACTTTGATATGATGCTAGAAAATGGATTATATTCCGAATTTATTCGAGATCATGTATCTTATTTTACGAAAGATACATTGAAACTTTTGCTAGAAAATTGTGGTTTTCAAGTGGAAAGTGTAGATGTCATTTGGAACCAATACATAATTAGTGCTATTGTTAAAAAGAAAAAAATAAACATAGGAGAAAGCTTTCAAAATAATTATCAAAAGATTTCTTGCGAGGTAGCTAAATATTTGCAAGAAAGGAAAAATATAGGAGAGATTGTTGTTTGGGGAGCTGGACATCAATCACTTGCTAATATGGCTTTGTTAAACATGAAGGAGAGTATTAAATGTGTGATAGACTCTGCTGATTTTAAACAGAATAAATACACACCGAGTACTCATTTAGAAATTGTTGCTCCTGATATATTGCAGGTGGATGATAGTATTAAAACTATTATTATTATGGCAGGAAGTTATTCTTTTGAAATAGAAAAAATAATAAAAGAGAAGTATAATAAGATAGAAAGAGAGATTGCAATACTAAATGAAAATGGAATCAAAGTATTGTAGAAAAAGAAAATGAAAAAAGCAGTAATAACAGGTGCTACGGGAATGATAGGAATGGCGCTTATCCAATGTTTATTAGATAAAAACATAGAAGTGTTAGCTATTACAAGAGAGAATTCTAATAGAAGTAGTAACTTAGAAAAATTTCAGAATCGAATAAAAATCTTAGCTTGTGATTTAGAAAACTATCACAACTTAGATTTAGAAGAGAAAGACTATGATACCTTTTTTCACTTGGCTTGGAATGGAACATTAAATTTTGAGCGAGAGGATGAAAATAAACAAGAAGTAAATGTCGCTTATACAATAGATGCCATAAAGCTAGCTCATAGACTTGGTTGCAGTACATTTGTTGGTGTTGGCTCCCAAGCGGAATTTGGTAACGTAGAGGGAACGATTTCAGAAGTGACAAAAGAAAATCCAAATACGCCTTATGGAATTGCGAAAATGAAAAGTGGATATGAGAGTAGAAAAGTTGCACTAGAACTAGGAATGCGTCATATTTGGACGAGAGTATTTAGCGTTTATGGACCATACGATAGTTATCATACAATGTTAATAAAGAGTATTGATGCCTTTCTAAAAGGAGAATCGCTAGAATATACTTTGGGCGAACAAGATTGGGATTATATATATTCTGCAGACGTTGCTAAAGCATTATATTTGTTAGAAGAATACGGAAAAAATGGAGAGGTTTATTGTATTGCATCTGGGAAAACAAGGAAGCTTTATGAATTCATCGAAATATTAAGAAATAAGATTAATGCGAATATCCAATTGCAATTGGGAAAAATTCCATATAAAGAAAATCAAGTAATGAATCTAAGAGTAGATATTAGAAAATTAATAGAAGCTACAGGATTTCAGCTTAGTACCACATTTGAAGAAGGCATTCAAGAGACGATTGATTGGTATTGTAATAGACAAAAATAATAAAAGGGGAATCGTTATGAAAAAAATAAGTATATTAATTCCATGTTTTAATGAAGAAGAAAATATTGAAAAAATAGTAGTTGCTTTAAAAGAGATGTTTGCTAAAGATTTGTCCAATTATGATTATGAATTATTGTTTATAGATAATGCTTCAACAGATAAAAGCCAACAGATTATCCAAAAGATTTGTAATGAGGATACAAAGATTAAGGCAATATTTAATGTGAGAAATTTTGGGCAATTTAATTCTCCTTATTATGGATTATTTCAAACAACAGGAGATGGTGTAGTGATACTTTCTTGTGATTTTCAAGACCCAATTTCAGTAATTCCAGAACTTGTTGCAGAATGGGAAAAGGGATGTAAGATTGTTATTACAAAGAAAAAGAAAAGTGATGAAAAAGTATGGATGCGTTTCATGAGAAAACTTTATTATAGGATAGCGAAAAAGTTTTCAGAAGTGCATCAAATAGAAGATTTTACAGGATTCGGATTATATGATAGAGAATTTTTAGATGTTTTAAAGAAAATAGACGATCCAACACCGTTTTTACGAGGCTTAGTTGCAGAATTTGGTTATAAGATAGGTGAAGTGAGTTATGATAGACCTGCAAGAGCGGCGGGCAAAACAAAGAATAATTTTTATTCTTTATATGATGCTGCCATGTTAAGCTTTACTTCTTATACAAAAGTGGGTTTAAGAGTAGCAACATTTTCAGGAGTTATGATTGCTATTATGAGTTTCATCATAGGATTAATTTATTTAGTAATGAAATTAATAAATTGGGACAGTTTCTCTGCTGGTATGGCTCCTATGTTAATTGGTGTATTTTTCTTAGGCGCTGTACAGTTATTCTTTATTGGTTTCCTAGGAGAATATATCATGGCAATTAATGAAAGAGTAAAACATAGACCATTGGTTATTGAAGAAAAACGAATTAATTTTGATAAGTAATCAACAAGGGAGAAAAGAATGAAATGAGTAACAGATTTTTAAAAAGTTTTACTTATATCTATTTGCTTTTACCCATTTTGATTTTTATCATTGGTTGGGTAAAACCGCTTATTGCAATCGTACCAGTTGTTTTTGGCATTCTAATTATTAGGAAAATGATTAAGAATAGTAACCAAGAACTAGAGGCAACAGAAAAAATCATCTTAAAAAAAGATTTATATATCTTATTTGGACTGATAACGCTAATATGTGTCTGGGGAGGATTAGGAGGTTTTTTCTATCAAAGTAGTGATTGGAATTATAGAAATGCTATTTTTAGAGATTTAATTAATTACAAATGGCCTGTTTTTTATAGGAATTCTGCACTAACTTATTATATTGGAATCTGGATGGTTCCTGCTATGATTGGCAAGGCATTTTTGCCTTTGGGAGAAGGTGTTGCTTGGCAAGTTGGTAATATTGCTTTGCTACTTTGGTGCTCTATAGGAATCACGATGGTTATTCTTTGGTTAATTAAGATATGGAAAATCAAAAATTTAAAAAGGATTATCATTGTATTAGTATTATTTTTAGGTTTTAGCGGCTTAGATATGTTAGGCTGTATTATTCAAGCTAAATATCATTATAATGCAGTAGCAATTAATCCTAATTTGCTACCTGCCAATTATTTTATCAATAATAATTCGAAAAATCTTCTGCTAGAAGATGCTATGCATTTGGAGAGATGGACGACTTTTTTTCAATTTAGTTCTATGATAACACAGATTTTTTGGGTATTTAATCAAGCAATTGTTCCATGGTTAATTACGATTGTGTTTATGGAAGAAACATGTGTAAAGAAGTATGCATTATTATTAATAGTATGCATGGCGTATGGCCCTTTGCCAGCCGTTGGATTATGCTTTTTCATGATGATAAGAGGAATAAAGTTTTTAATTATAGCGATTCGTCAAAAGAAGATAAAAGATTTCATCAAAGATATTTTTTCTCCGGAAAACATAGTGGCCCTGTTCCTGATTTTTCCAATTTATTTCTTCTACTATACGAATAATTCAGCCATTAATGATGAATTAGGAAATGGACTTAGAA
>Ga0310690_10007852_pt1 | contig 13665 bp, 15 predicted proteins | sample AusTroGonzalo_MG_2_FD_207661 | JGI IMG/M metagenome (GOLD analysis project Ga0310690, IMG submission 207661) | Bovine rumen microbial communities from tropical cattle in Woodstock, Queensland, Australia - Gonzalo_04 (v2) (version 2) | ecosystem: Host-associated > Mammals > Digestive system >... | reverse complement strand
TCCAGAAATAAAAACTTATACTTATTAAAAATGCTAAATTATAATGATAACTAAATAAGGAGTTTTATTATGGCTAAAAAGTTTAAATTAGTTTATGAAGATAATGGTACTATTAAGGGAAGTTATAGTGGCATCCCGAGCAAAAATGATCCAGAACTTATTGACCGTGCTGCTCTTGAAGGCTTAGAACCTGCGCCAGTACCAGAACCAACTGGAAGTATTGAAATTACTGAAAATGGTGAATATGATGTTAAGAAATTTGCTAGTGCTAAAGTCAATGTAGGTGAAGAACCGGATCCAGAGCCAATAGACTGAGAAACAGAGTGAAGAATAATAAATGACTTTAGAAGTTGTTTAGAAGTAGTTGCCTTCGGTGGAACTAATGTTAATGAAACTTTTGAGTTTACTAATTGTCCATATATCTGGCTAGAGGAGATATGGACGAGTTTCGATACTGAAGCTATTAACAGATTTATTATCTGTCTTCCAGCTGGCCCAGAAGAGGAGACTGCTGGAAAATTACAAATTAAAGATAATTTGACCTTTAAACTAAACTTAAAAAGCCATATTGGTGAAGCAGAGGCTACCAGTGAGAATTCATTTGATTTTCTTAATAATGGCATTTTTGTAGAAACTGATGCTGAAACTGGAGATAGCAGAATAAGATTAGATGATAGTCTTATTACTTTTAGTGGAACAATTCAAGTAATCTATGATGCTTCCTGAGAGCCAGTAGAAGAATAAAAAAATTTATAAATAAAAATTAAAAGAGCCTTGAAAAACAGGTTCTTTTTTATTGTATAATATAATATATATAACAAGGAGACATTTAAAATGATTAAAGGAATTTTATTTGCAGTATTCTTTATTCTATTAGCAGTAGGTGGTGTACTTGCTACTATTTTTGGTATTAAAGTATATCAGCATTCTTCAGAAACAGATGAAGATTTGCGCGATATTAAAAGAAAATACCAAAATAAAATTAGTTATGGCATGTCTAAAGAAGAAATTGCAAAAATTGAGAAAGATTATGCAAATGCTGTAGCAGAGTATAAGGCAAGTCATAGAACAGGTGCAAAACCTGGTTTATTAGTTGGTATCTGTTTAGCTATTGCTTCTCTTGGTTTAGTTATTACTATTCCAGGGTCATTTCATCAGGTTGAAGCTGGTACATATGCAGTTGTTAAACAAATTGGTAAAATTGTTGATGTCAGATCACCAGGAACATATTTTGATTTCTATATGACAAAAAAGTATGAGGTTTATGATGCTACAGTTCAACAAGCAAAAATTAATACTTCTGCTTATTCTAAAGATGGCCAAACCATGGACCTTGAAGTTTATCTTCAATATCAGATTCAATTAGATAAATTAGTCTTAAAAGATGAAAATGGAAATATTCTTCAAACAGAAGGTATTGCTGGTAAATATGTTACATTAGACTCATTACAAGCACGTATTGAAACCCAATGTATTGAAAAAACAAAAGCAGTTATGTCTAGTGCTGAAGCTATGACAATTATTCAAGACCGTGCTTATTATTCAGATCAAGTTTCTACTGTTGTTAGAGAAGCTATTGGTCCTGATTATTATGTAAATGTTCAAGATGTTGTTTTAACTAATATTGATTTTACAGATGAATTTGAAAAATCAGTTGAAGATAAAGTTGTTGCTGAACAACAGAAGACAGCAGCTGAAACAAAAGCAAATGCTGAGGCAGAAGTTGCTAAAATTAAAGCTGAAGCAGAAAAAGCAGTAGCAGAAATTGAAGCTCAAAAGAAAGTTATTGAAGCTGAAGCAGATGCAGAAGTTGTAAGAATTGCCGCACAAGCTCAAGCTAAAGCAGTTGTAGCTAAGATTGTTGAATTAGCCTATACTGTTGGTTATACTGTAACAGAAACAGAAACCGGTTATATTATTGATACTACTTCTGGCCCAGGCGCTGCTGAATTTAAAAAATTAGTTGAAGATTATTTACAATATCTCGCTTATTTAGAACAATGGAATGGTGAACTTCCACAAGTTGTTGCTGGCGATGACGCTATTAGTATTATTGTTCCAAATAATTAATATAAAAAATAAGTAAAAATTTAAAAGTCAGGCATTAATTGCCTGGCTTTTTATTGTATAATATATTGAGGTATTAGTATGATTGGAAAAAAAGAAACTGTCCGAGAATTTATAAATAAGAGATCTTGCGCTGCCTGGATTAGCTTTGATTTTGAAGCAGATGGCAGATCATTTTATTGTCATAGCCTAGAGGAATTTATTCTTGACTATGGTAGAAGAAGTTCATATATCTTAGATGATTATATTGTTATTGATACACGAGCATCAGCAGCAAGTAATGACCAAGGACAAACTATTTGGATGACTCTTATGAAAAAATCAGACTATGTTGAAACTCTTAAGCCAGTAACATTATCGCCTCTTGATGTGGAAGATATTATTAAAAAATTAGAGAATGTTAAAACAAAATTAAATGATTATGCTTCTGGTTATGAAGAGGCTGAAAGAGATATTGATTCAATTATTAAAATTTTAGAGGAATAGATATGAAAGTTTATTTTATTGCAACAATTAGAAATATTGACATTGAAGGAACCATAGGCACTCGTGTAGTTGGCTATTATGAAGATTTAGAAACAGCCAGAAAAGCAGTAGAAGAAAACTGGGGAGATATCTATGAAGACGGCTATTATAAATATGCTGTTATTGAAGATGTTGAGCCCGGCCTCTATAGAAGTGATGAAGCACACCCAATTTTCTTTAAGTGGGAAGATGGTGGTTTTAAAGAAATAGATAAACCTGCTGAACTTACTGGATTTTTTGGATTTACTATTGGATAGGAGACTAAGTATGACAAAAAAAGATATTATTGATTTAATTACAGCACATTATACGAATGACTCAAGGCTGTTCTTTCAAAAAACAATTGATGTGTTGAAAGAATTCAAGGAAGATGGTGATGATATTCTAATTGAAAATCTAGATTTTATTCTTAAAAGCGAAGTTAAAATTGCTCCAAAAAGAGAAGTTACCAAGCTTGAAGATTTACATGAAGAAATTTCTTGGGATGATGCTGAAAAGCTTGGTTGGATAATGGAACCTCAAGCTAAACCTCAGGAAGAAAAATATTCTAAATGTCCAAAATGTGGCAGCACTAATATAGAAAGTAATAGAGATTTATCTAATCCATTTATTAGATGTAAAGACTGCGGCCATTACTTAAGAGAAGGTAAGAGTCATGAGTAAAAATTATTCGCCAGAAATAATTAAAAGATTTTTAGATGATGATACTCCTTCTATCTTTGTTTTAAAAGATAATAGTGTTTATATTGGCATTTTAAGACCAGGTTTTGGAAGAGGCTATGTTAACTGTATTCCACCAAATATTAATACAGGTAGTGCTGGCTTTACAAGAAGTGATATTAAGCAGATTATCTTATTTAATGGTTTAGTTTATCCAAAAACAGAAGATAGCCCTCATAAGATTTTGGATATTTTAGAGCTAAATGAATTAGTAAATAGGGCTGGATATGAATTTATTTAATTATGAAAAAGTTAACAAGTCAAGAAATTAAGTTTATTAAAGAAACAGGCTGGACCCCTACATTAGTCCAAATGAGTTACAGCACCCAAGAATTAAATAGAACCCCATATAAAGGTTTTGATCCAGAAGATGCTGCTAATAAGTATTTTGAATTAGCTGAAAAATTTGGGGTTGATTTAAATAATTTATATAATAAAGCCTGTAATTCTGCAAATTCTGATAATATTTCTTTAGAGTTTGATGCAACATATTTATTTTATACATTTTTTACCCCAGACGAATTACTCGATTTAGATACACAGTGGGCTCTTCAATGGCTTCAAGATTTTAAGTACTTTTTTGGGTATAGAAAATGGGATGAGCAATACGTAGAAATAGAAATCCAAGAAGCTTTAGAAATTTATGGTGGAAGCCGCGAATTTTATGAGCAAGATGGAGAAATGTGGAATAGAAAAATAGAAGATTAAATTATGAAATATTTTGTAGTTTCAGATATTCATAGCTTTGCAACAGAGCTGAAAGAAGGCCTTAAGAAGGCTGGTTTTTCAAAGTCCAACAAAGAGCATATTTTAGTTTGTTTGGGGGATTTATTTGATAGAGGTTATGAAACTCTTGAAGTATATGAATTTATTAAGTCTATTCCAAAGAAAAGAAGAATTTTAGTTAGAGGAAATCATGAGCTATTATTTTTTGAACTTCTTAGAAAAGATTATCCACAAAGCCACGATTTTTCTAACTGCACTGTAGATACTTTTTGTCATATTGCAGCTGAAGTTTTTGCTCAAGATGAAGCAACTGTAGGCTACCTTAATTGGTGTCACTCAGGTTACTTTGAGGCCAACTATATGAGTGAAAGTAGATATTATATGTTTGATGATGATACTACTTATAATATGACTAGAAGAAGATGGAGTTATGTGGTTGAAGCAGTTAAAAATCATCCTATTACAAAGTGGCTTAAAAGTAAAGAATGGAAAAATTATTATGAATTAAATAAATATATTTTTGTTCATAGTTTTATTCCAGCTAAGCTTAAAAAAGAAGTTTTAGATAGATATGGAATGATTGCCTATGGCTTTGAAAATCCAGCTTGTTTTGAGTTTGACCCTAACTGGAGAGAAAGCTCAGACATGGACTGGAATGATGCTACTTGGGGCTGTCCTTATGAAAAGTATAGGGCAGGACTTTTCTCAGGCGAAGAAGAACAAGGCAAGGTTTTAGTCTGTGGGCACTGGCATACTTTAGCTTTTTTTAAGCACTTAAATCATATCCACTTGATAGATGAGCACCCAATTTATTATAGTGCACATTTAATTGGTATAGATGGTGGAGTTAGATATTCAAAGACTGAGCCAGGAGAATTAGAACATGAGCAAAATGTTTTAGTTATAGATGATTCAGACTTTAATGTTTGCTATGACCAAAATAGAAAAAAATTAATAGATGTTCTAGAAAGAAATTCTGTCCCTATTATTGAGACAGTTACTATAGGAGAAAACAAAGATGAGTAAATTAAATTTATATCCTTGTTTCCAAAAATGGTTAGAATTTGATAATATTTTTGTTATTTCAGACCCACATTTCGGCGATAAAGAAATGGCTAAGATAAGAAAAAACTATATAGGTGATGATGAGCAAGTAGCAAAAATAAATGCAAAAGTTCATAAAAATGACTGCCTTATTATCTTAGGCGATATTGGTGATATTGAGTATGTTAAGAAAATTAGAGCTGGTTATAAAGTCTTGCTTATGGGAAACCATGACAAGGGCAAAACTAACTATCAAAGAAAAATTGAAGAAGTTAAAGTTTTTTGTTCTCATGGCATTACAAAAGAAGAACACCAACTAATTGACTTATATACTACAAACCACTTGCTTGGAAAAGAAGATAAAGAAGTTGATAACAAAGCTAAAGAAATTTTTGATAAATATTCAACTATAGAACAAAGAGATAACCATTTGTTTGATGAGATTTATGAAGGGACTTTAACTATTTCAAGTGATATTGTTTTGTCTCATGAACCACTTGTAGATGATAAATTTCACTTCAATATACACGGCCATGACCACTCTAATGCAGATATGGAAGTAGTAGAAGTTGTCAAAACTTATCTTGAAGCAATAAAAGAAAAAAAGATACTTCACTTCAATGTTTGTGCTGAGTGGGTCAATTATACTCCTATTAGTTTAAGAGAAATTGTTAAGTCAGGAGTATTAAAAAATGTTGTTGATATTCATAGGGCTTGTATAGACAAAGCAACTGCCCGAAAAGCAGCCAAAAAGCAAGGATAAAATAATAAAAAACTAAAAGATAGCCAAAAAGCTATCTTTTTTTCTTGCCTTAAAAAATTAGCTCAAATAATGTGCTAAATTAATTGATTGGTGAGGCAAATAATCCAAAATTTATAATTTTATTATAAAAAAATATGCCCACTTATTGGTTAAGTGACTTATATAGAAGGAGTCAGAGTATATGAATATTGATCCAACAGTGCTTACTATCTTGATCGCTGTAGCCAGCACAGTTTTAGGCGTTGCTGGAACTGATTTATATGTGCACTTTAAAAACAAAACCAAAAAAGCCGTTGAAAAACGTAAAAATGAGAAAAAAGAAGAATTTAAAGAAGTAGTAATGCCATGTATCACTGAAGCTATTAAGCCTATTAGTGATAAACTTACAGATGTCGAAAAGAAAGTTGACAGCATGGCAGACAATGATTTACCATTATTAAAGCAGGCTAATAGAGATAGCTTGAGAAACCAATTATTTGCGTCTTATAGACATTGTGCAAAACTTGGTTATAGATCAGTGGAAGATACGACAAACTGAGATGCGATGTATGATTCATATATTGCTCTTGGTGGAAATGGATTTATACCAGAACTTTATACTAAATTCCATGCAATTCCACTTGAAGACTTAGCACTCATGAGGGCTGCTGTTAATACAACAAATAACAATAAAAAATCTAAAAAGTAAAGGAGAAAAGTTATGACTTTAGAACAAATTTATTTATTGGTTGAACTAGTTACTGCTTTAGTAGGCTTAATTGGTACAGGTATTGGAGCTTTCTTTACAGTTAAAGGTTTTATTAAAGCCTTTAAGGAAAAAGACAACAAACAAAAATGGGCTCTTATTATGGAAATGACTGATGCTGCAATTAAAGAAGCTGAAAAATCAGGAAAATCTGGGGCCGATAAGAAAAATATGGTCATTGAAGCAGTTAAAGCAAGCTGTAGAGCTGCCGACGTTAACTTAGATGACTTCATTGAACAATTAGTTGAATATATTGACCAAACAATTAGCTTTGTCAATGATATGACTAAAAAAACAAAAAAGAAATAATAAGATTAGAATTTAAGTAGGCCCAAGTATCTAATAATGCCTGGGCCTTTGCGCTAAAAAGAGAGGGGTTTTTAAATATGAGTGCTAGAATTGCAGAAAATGGAATTATTACAATGTATGCAGGTGATTATTTTGAGGCACCTCTTTTTTTAAATATTGGTTATGGATATGACCCAGTTCAGTATAAGTTAGAGGAAACTGATAAAGTTTATTTTGGTATTACAGAACCAAATCAACATTTTACTCATGCTTTAGTTAGAAAAGAATTAACTATTGCAGATGTAGATGACCAAGGAAGACCTATATTAGTTTTAAAACCAACTGATACTGAACATTTAATTCCGGGACTTTACTACTATGAAGTTAAATTACTTAGAGTAAAAGATGATCAAGAATTTATAGATACAGTAGTCCCAAGAACAAAAATTTATATATTAGAATAGAGGCAAAGCATTGTGGCTAGGATTAGTGGAATTGGCGGCAAGATAGAACTTATTAATCGTAGCTCAAGTGCACAACAGATTAATGGCAGTCTCAATGATGAAAATCTTGAGCCAGTAGATGGCAAAGTTGTTAATATTGTTGATATTTCTGAAATTCAACATCAAATTGATGCACTTGTTACTAAGACTAATGAACTTTTTAGTTTTGCCTCAAGTGTTAATTCAAATTTACAAAAAGAAATTAGTAAAAGACTTTCTGATGTAGAGTCTCTTTTAACTAAATTAAATTCAGAAGCTAATATTAGACAAGAAACAGATGAAGAAATTTATTCTCAGCTTTCAAATAGAATAAATACTGTTGCTGCTAGTATTAGTTCTTTTTTAACCAGACTTTCAACTGAAATTTCTGAGAGAAAAGATGCTGATAATGCATTAAAACAAGACATTAATGTTGTTTCTATCGATTTAAATAATAAGCTTAGAGAAGAAGCTGAGACTAGAGCTAATAAAGATGCCCAGCTTTCTCAGGGGCTTGAAGAAGAAATTTCTAGCAGACAGGAAGCTGATACTGCAATTTATGCTTATATTGATAATGAGACTAAAGAATTAGTTGGTATTATTAAGTCTTTAGAAATTTATTTAAAAAAACTGCTTGATAAAAAAGTTGATAAAGTTACAGGAAAAGGCTTATCTACAAATGATTTTACTAATAAGCTAAAAAATAAGTTAGATAATATTGAAGCTGAAGCACAAGTAAATACTATTGAAAGTATTTCTGTAAACGGTATTCATCAAAGAGTCGATGAAGATAAGAATGTTAATATTGAAGTCCCAGTAAGAGTTTCAGAGCTTTCAAATGACCGTGGATATGCTTTACAGTCTGATATAGTAGAAAATTATGCTACAAGAGTTTGGGTCAAAGACCAAAAATATATATCTGAAGTTTTTTGGGATGATATTCCAGATAAACCTGAGCTTAAAGAAGTAGCAACTACTGGTAATTATGATGACCTTATTAATAAACCAGTAATTCCAGAGGCTCAAGTAAATTCTGATTGGAATGCCACTTCAGGAATTGCTGAAATTTTAAATAAACCTGTTTTAGCAAAAGTTGCAACAACTGGTAGTTATAAAGACCTAAAGAATAAACCAACTTTAGGAACAGCAGCATCTAAAAATGTTGGTAATTTAGCTGGAAATGTAGTAGTTTTAGATAGTAATGGAAAAATAAGTTCGGATATCCTTCCACCAACTGCAATTACTGAAGTTTATGAGGCGTCTTCCCAAGCTGCAATGCTTGCTTTACCAGCAACTAGGGGCAGCATCTGTGTTAGAAGTGATTTAAATAAATCATTTATTTTATCTAGTACTCCAGCATCAGTTTTATCTAACTGGAAGGAGCTTCAAACTCCACAGGATACTGTTTTATCCGTCAATGGTAAAATAGGTGTTGTTAATTTAAGTGCACAAGATATTGGTGCTTTACCAAGTAATACTCAATATGTTTCGGCAGTAAAATCTTTAGATACTACTTTAACTTATGCTCAAACTCCTGATGCAAATGAAAGTTTATCTGGAACTAGCGTTATTGCCCTTCATAAAATAAGTAAAACTGGTGATTATAATGATTTACTTAATAGACCAACTATCCCAGATGCTCAAATTCAAGCTGACTGGGCTCAAACAAATTCTAGTGCTAAAGACTTTATTAAAAATAAACCAGCTATTCCTACAGTTTCAGTTGTAGATGTTTTAGTTAATGGCAGAAGTGCAATTGGTGAAGATAAAAAAGCTAGAATTAGAGTGCCTGTTACTACTTCTGACCTAACTAATGATAGCGATTTTGTATCAAAAACTTGGGTTCAAACACAAAACTATTTAACTCAAGCTGATATTGATGCAAAACAAGATAAACTTAATTTTAATCCAGAAGTTCCTGAAGGAGTTGAAACAGTTCCACTTACTATTATTCAAGATGCAGATACCTACTATAAAGTTGATGCTACTGAGTCAGAAATACGAACTGGTGAAATAGTTGATTTTATTTTTGAAGCTAACAAAGAAATAACTTATACTTCTACTATAGATAGTAATTGTGTTTTAACTATTCCAAGTACTATTGACACAGGCTTTATTTCTCTTTTAACTATTTTAAGCATGCCTGCAAATAAGACTATTACTATTCAAAAAGAAGACCAAGAAATTCCATTTAATATTAGAATTGTTTCAGGAAATACCGCTTTACCGGGAAATACCTATGTAACAAGCATTTCTGGCAAAAAGATTATTTTTGCTCGTTGTGATGGGGCTGATGTAGAGATACTATTTATTGAAGAGCTGGAGGCATAGGCTCATGAATAGGCTCTATAAAACCTATCTATTTTTAAGAAGAAATGCTGGAGCTGCCTTTAAAGGTATTTTCCGTTTTTTTATACCTCTTAGATTAAAATTAAAATCAGAACTACCTTTTATAGTTGCACAAGGTAAAATAGTATATACTACTATTGATCTTGAGCGTACAAAATTAGATTTACCAGCATATAGTTATACTGCTGATATTACTACATCAGATATTTCAATTCCTACTAGCACTCTTGGAGTTAAAGCGACAGTTATAAACCCATATGATAGTGATTATATTTCAGGGCTTATTGATTTTGGAAGTGTTATAGAGCCGCAATTTATAACAAATTCTCGCCCCGCAATAATTACTCATATAAATTCTTCGTTAGATAATACTACAATTGACCTACCTACAACTTTACATTCATGTTGACCTAGTGATTTTGGTGCTTATGTTAATGTTGGTTATGCAATAAATTTAGAGCCAATAGCGGATAGCAAAATAGCTAATATCTTTTTATCATATATTGAAGTTGGTAAAGCCATTTCTCCAGAAGCACAAACTAAATCTTATGAGGCAGTAAAAGCTTCTCCATACGTATCAATAGCTAAATCAGTAGATATAAAAGCAATAGCTAAATCATTTTTACAAAATGCATTTTTACCATGCATTGAAGCTGGCAAAGCTGTTTATTTAAAAGCTGATGCTGAGGCATTTATTTCAAATAGTTTTTCCAATAAAACTGAAATAAATAATGCTGTAGATATTTATCCAGATATTGAAGCTTTTTTAGCTAATCAATTTTTTGCCTATAATGTAATTGATAGTGCTATTTATCCTGAAGCTACTTTAGGACTAGCTGAAACTACTAATTTTATTCCTGAAATAGTGATAAATGGAGCAGTAGACCCTACTTCAATATTAAATACTTTTTCTTCTAATTATTTTTCTATACTTACAGAAATAACAGGTAGTTTAGATACTAATTCTATTTTTACTTTACCTACAGTCATAGATTTTAATCCTTATATAACTATTAATGGTGCAGTTAATATAAGTTCAGATATCGCTCAATTTAATCCAGTCATAAATAAGCCTTATATAGAAATAGGAACTTCAGTAGATATAGCTTCAGATATTACTCAGTTCTCTTCAATACTAGTTAAACCAGAAATAGAAATTGATAGTGCAATTAATGCTACTTTATTAGCAGATATTTTTGAGCCTACTACTACTTCTATTTTAACAGAAATAAATAGTGCTATAGGTATTACCTCTGCTTTAGCTAATTTTGAACCAGCTTTAGTTTATACATTAACTGAAATTGATAGTGCTATAGATATTGAGTCTATTATAAAACAATATTCTCCAACAGTTTTTATTCCAGAGATAGAAATAGATAGTGCTATTGATTTAGAAACTAATTTAAATCCATATATACCAAATAAGTTTATTCCAGAAGTCATTATAGATAGTGCGATAGATTCATGAGCATTTTTACAACAATTTGAACTAGTTAATGCTCATTCATGTGTAGAAATAACTGGCGCTTTAGATATTAATTCAAAGTTAAATCAGTATCTTCTTACAACATTTATTCCAGAAATTACTATTAATGGTTCTATTGATACTGTTTCTAATATAGCTCAATATTTATCAATAAGCTTTAACCCAGAAATTATAATAGATGGGGCTGTTAATTTTGAGTCAGCTTTAGAGCAATATGAGCCAAATATTACTTCTATATTTACTGAAATAAATAGCGCTATTGACTTTACTTTAGGTATAGATCAATATTTGCCAATATCTTTTATTCCAAAAGTTGAGATAGACAGTGCTATAGATCCTAATTTAATTTTAGACCAATATTTACCAACTGAAGTTCCAATTGATTTATCTCTCGGGGATCCTTCTATTGATATTACAGCTTATCCTCAACAATTTGAGCCAACTATTTTTATGCCAGAAGCTGGCTTGGCCAGTGCCGTTGATATTACATCTAATATAACTAATTATCAGCCTATTTTTGCATCAAGTTTAAGCGAAATAGACAGCGGATTAGATATTTCAATAACTAATATGTATCTTAAGCCAGTTGGCGGGGATATATTTAATGCTTATATTCCTATTACTGGCAAATTTATAACCGAGGCTGCGGTAAGTGCTGAGACACATTTAAGTGATATTTTTTCAGTAAATAATTTAGGGGCAGTTGGCTCAGTTCCATTTATTGCTGGTAGTGGCACTATCGCAGCTACAATGGATAAGGTTGCAGTATATGATTTAGGCTGTACAGGAACAGCCCCATTTACTGCTGCTAAGGCCATAAGTGCTATAAAGAATGAGTTTATAGCAGATACCTTAGATATAGTTGGCAGGGCCCCATTTAATGCCACTGCTTACTCTGCTATTTTAAATTATACTGGGGCAGAAATTGAAATTATTGGTTCAGTAGATACTTTAGCAACAGTTAATTTAAGTACATCAGATAATATTATTTCAGAAATAGACATAAATAGTGCTATTAATATTATTCCAGTTGCATATAGCTTTAATGCTATATCTATTGCTAATAATATAGAAATTACTTCAGCTATAGATACGCCTACTATTTTGGAGCAATACAGCCCAGAGTATCTTAAACCTCTTACTGGTATTGATGGTAGTATTGATTCTATAATTAAAAATCTCACTTTATTTTCACCAGATACTTTTAAAACAAATATTTCTGGCATTAATACTATTTTTGAAGCTTGTAATATTAGTTCTAATTCGGCTTTAATTAGAAAAACAAATATTTCTGCTATTGGTTCATTTGATATGCAGGCAACTCTAGCTGCAGTTTTAGCTCCGCCAGTTGATCTAGGTTTTTCCACTACTACTATTGATGCAGATTTAGACTTAGCTCAAACTTTATATTCTAAAGCAGCTAATTTTGCTCTAAGTAAAACTATTATTAATAACCCAATTTATATTGAGTCATCTATAGTAGATGGTGAGATTTTAACATTTAAACCAGTTATATATAGTGAAAATATTGAACTATATAATAGATTTGTAGTAAAGGATATGCTTGCAGATATGGCTAGCTTTAGTCTTGCTGATAATTCAGGTAAGTTTACAGCAGCTTTTTGCTATATAATATTTGCTAAATTAAATGATTATCAAAGTAATATATATACTTTGAGGTCTATGGGAGATAGTACTTTAAGTGAATTGTCTGTCCATAGACATAGCTATTAAAGATTAAAGGAGAAATTTATTTATGCTAACTGATACCGTAAAACTACGTATTCTATCTGCTATTTCAGGAATATCTGTTACTAATATACAGGTAGGTTACTATCTTGGTCTATCATCAACAACTCCAACAGTCGCAGGTGGTAATTTTACAGAACCAAGTGCCGAAGCTGGCTATAAGAGAGTTTATATTAAAACAAGTGATGGCACTGGCCATGTTACTTATCCATTTGTAATCGACTCACAAGATCCACATTCTGCGATAAATAGAGATGAAATTCATTTTAATGTTGCAACAGCTAACTGGGGCGACCCACTTACTTATGTTGGTATCTTTGATAATAATGCTACTGGTGGTACATTATTAGCTTATGGTCTTCTTGTTGATAGCAATGGCGATCCAGCTCCAATTACAGTTTTAAAAGATCACATTCCAACAATTCTTCAAGGACAAGCTAAAATTACAATTGATGTTGAATAGTTATTAGGAGGTGGTATTTATGCCTTCTAATCCACATACAACATATTTAAACTTACCTTTATATAATGCTGAAGATACTACAACTAAGTTTGTAGATTATTGGCAGTCTATAAATATGAATGCAGATGGAGTTATTAATCCTTCATCTGCTTTTCAGCTTATAGATGCAGCTTACCATGATTTAGATTTACGTATTCAAGCTCTTCCAGAACAAATTAAGTCTGAAATAGCTGATTTATTAGATGAAGCAATGAGTGA
>Ga0310690_10007851_pt1 | contig 13666 bp, 13 predicted proteins | sample AusTroGonzalo_MG_2_FD_207661 | JGI IMG/M metagenome (GOLD analysis project Ga0310690, IMG submission 207661) | Bovine rumen microbial communities from tropical cattle in Woodstock, Queensland, Australia - Gonzalo_04 (v2) (version 2) | ecosystem: Host-associated > Mammals > Digestive system >... | reverse complement strand
CAAGCAAAGAAAGAACGTCAGGATTTCATTGAGAAATGGTATGCAAATATTGTTGAAGATGATTCTGAACCACCAAAATTACCACCTGGATTCTCTAGAGTTCATATCTGGAAAGATGATAATAATATATATTATAGAGATACAAAAGCTAAGATGAATTACATTAAGAGTAATAATTATGCTTGGCTGATGAGAACTATGTATAATACTTATTGTAAAACAGAAGATAAGAGTGTATTTGGAGATGTTCTTTCAAAGATATATAATGGAGACATCGATCTTGATGTTGTAAAATGTAAGAGTTTGGTTAAGAGAATTGCAAAGATTCTTGAAGAAACCGAAATTGCATGTTAAAAATTTGAGGGCTTGCTAAAAATAAGTGAGCCCTCTTTTTATATGAAAGGAGTTGATAGCTTATGTTTCATACAAGTTAATGAGAATCCTCATAAAAACTTAGTAGATGATTGTGTAATTCGAGCAATTGCTACAGCTACTGGTAGAACTTGGGATGATGTCTATCTTGATTTAATGATAGAAGGATTCACCGAGAAAAACTATCCTAACTATAATTCTATATGGTGGTCTTATTTAGTTAACAAAGGTTGGAAAAGATATTTAATAAAAGACACTTGTCCACTTTGTTATACACTTAAGCATTTTACTAAAGACTATGATTATGGAATTTATTTAGTTGGAGATGGTAATCATGTTGTTGCTGTTATTGATGGTGATTACTTTGATACTTATGACAGTGGTAACATGAGCGTTTTATATTATTTCAGAAGGGAGAAATAAATGATGGTACAAAATCCATACTACAATCAACCAAATTACTACATGCCCCAATACCAAAATTTACAAGCACAACAGAGGCAAGAACAATTCGATCAAATTTACTCAAGGCCCTATAGTTATAACTTTGTTAGAGATATTAATGAAGCTAAGAATTGGCCAACAGCTCCAGGTAATCATTTAGTATTTGAAGATCAAAATGGTATGTATTTCTATACTAAATCACTTGGATTTGGTCCAAATGAGAAACCAATATTTATAGTTTATAAAAGAGAAGACTTCGTTGAGCAATCTGAGTCAAACACTCAAACTGTTGAACAAAATCCTCTCAAAGACCAACTTGAAAAATACCAGAGTTCTACTAAGTTAGAATTGGATTCTCTTAAATCTGGTATTGAAGAATTAAAGGAACTCATTAATCAAAGACCTCATTTCAATAATAAGAAAGGAGGTAAGAATTAATGAATAATCCAATTAATATGTTATTTCAAATAATGAAAGCTAGAGGAATCAACTTACCTTCAAATATTAATATGAATGATCCAAACCAGATTATACAATATTTAATGCAGAATGGTAAGATAACACAAGATCAATACAATAAAGCCTATCAACAATTTAGGTCAATGAATAATCATTAATATGGTTTCAATACCTGTTAAGAATTATTTAAGCCGGCCTAAGAATTCTTATAAAATAATTCAAAATGGGTATTAAACATAAAAAATATTTTATAAGGAGGATTCTAAAATGATAGGATCAGAAAACAATGGTATGTATATGCCTGTAGCTCCCGCTTATGGTAGCGGATGTAACAATGGTTTTGGTGGAGATTGGGGAGAATGGATAATTCTCTTTTTAATCTTCGGAATGTTTGGTAATGGAGGCTGGGGTAATGGCTTTGGTAATAACCAGCTCGGCTATGATTTTCCTTGGTTACTCAATTCCAATAACAGAACCGTTGACACTGTAACTAATGGTTTTGACAATGCTGCTATCACAAGTCAACTTGGAGATATCCAGGGCGCTATGACAGCAGGATTCGCTAACAATGCTACTGCACTTTGTGGAGGATTCGCCGGTGTAAATGCAACCGTAAATAATGCACAAAACGCAGTAACTCAGCAGCTTTACACAAATCAGATAGCAGATCTTCAGAGAAGTTTTGATGCGCAGACTGCTAATACTCAGGGCTTTATGAATCTTCAGTCTCAGCTCGCTCAGTGCTGTTGTGATAACAGATTAGCAACATGTCAGAGTCAGAATCTGATTAGTAATGAAGCTAATGCTACAAGAATGGCTGATGCTACTAATACTAGAGATATTATTGATTCTAATACTAGAAGTACTCAGGCAATTCTTGATAAACTTTGCCAGCTCGAGCTTGATGGTTATAAGAGAGAGAATGATAACCTTAGAACTCAGCTTAATGAAGCTAACCGTGCAGCATCTCAGGCAGCTCAGAATACTCTGATTACTCAGGGATTTGCAAATGAGGTTGACCAGTTATATTCGAGATTAAATAACTGTCCAATAAGTACTGTACCTGTTTATGGCAAAACACCCATATTTAATTGTGGTAACGGTGGTTATGCCGGCTGCGGTTGCTCTGGTGTAGCTTAAGGAGGTGCTTTTATGTCAGCTGAATACAGCTATAGTACTGACCAAGAAGTTGCTTCTGGTGCCAGTGTACTATTTAATGAATCTCCAGTTCCGTGTCGAGAAGGTCTAATATATCATCGAGACGGTTCTGGAATATTTAGGCTTGTCAATCGTTTCTTTAGACAGAACTTGAATGTTTGTCAGTGCTGGAAAAGAAATAGTAATTATTTGGTAAGCTTTGGTGCAAATATTGAAATTCCAGAAGGCGGCACTGTTGGAACAATTTCACTTGCTCTTGTAATAGATGGTGAAGTTGATTCAAGTGCTGTTATGGAAGTTACACCAGCTGCAGTTCAGGAACCTTTCAATGTTAGTGTTAGTGTGATTGCTCAAGTACCTTATATTTGTACTTGTTCAAATGTTTCAATACGTAACACATCAACACAGGCAATTACAGTGTCTAATGCTAACATTGTGATTGACAAAACTTGAAAGGAGAATTCAAAATGGATAATTTAATGCATGAACTTGAGAGAACATGTGAGCGTACAACTAAAGAACTCCATGATCTCAATGACAGATTAGAGCAAAATAAGAATTCTATGTCTCCTGCAGATCTTGATATATTATTCAAGTTGATGGATGTTGTTAAAGATATTAAGTCAACAATAAAGAAAATATATGAGATAGAAGATATGGAAGGCTCTGATGAATATTCTGGTTCTTACTATGTAGATCCCATGATGGATAGAAGATATACTGGAAACAGATACAGCGGTAACAGCTACCGTGGAACCTACACAGTTGAATCAGGAAATGGCTATAGTGGCCGAGGCATGAGAAGAGGTTATTCAAGATCCAGCGAACGTGACGATTTAACTATGAGACTTGAAAATATGTTAAATAGTGCTCGTACAGATAAAGAAGCTGAATCTATTAGAAAAGCTCTTGATGCTCTGAACAACTAAAGATATTTCCCTGGGTGGCTCAATTGGGCTACTCAGGGTTTTTAAGGAGACGATAATGGGCAAATCGTTAACAATTTATGCAGATCATCTTACATTCAAAGATGGTATATTCACTTGGATAAGAAACTTTTGTACAATGTTAAATGATACATATGACATTAGTATTATATCAAAGATATTTAGAAATGATATAAAAGAAAGCTTATCCGAATTGGCAAAGACGGTTATATGGAAATTGGATGATGAATACGAAACCGATATATTACTTTATATGGTTGACTTTGTCGAATTTCCATTGAATATAGAAGCTAAAAAAGAATTCAAGATAGTTCATTGTGACTATTCAGATATAAAAAGGGATTTACCTGATATTACAGGGCATTTCATAGCTGTTTCCGAGACTGCAGCTAGAGGATTCATAAAGCGATTTGAGAAGTCCTGTGGTTATGTTGAATCTGTTGTAACTGACAATAAGAAAAGACAGAAAGTTCTTCACCTTATTAGTTGTTCAAGGATCTACAAAAATAAAGGTCTCGATAGAATGTATCAATTAGCAGATGCTTTAAGTGATTCTGGTATTAGATACATTTGGCATAACTTTACAGAAATTGATAAGAATGGTCTTGAGTATTTAAAGAGATACAAACAAGATAGAATATTCCATTTACCGGCAATAGATCATGATAGATTACTTGATTATATAGCTGATGCTGATTACTTAGTTCAATTAAGTGATTCTGAGGGTTATTGCTATGCTGTTCATGAAGCTCTTGTTGTTGGAACTCCAGTTATTGTAACTGACATACCAACTTTCAGACAAGAAATTCAAAATGGGGTAAATGGATACAAGATTCCACTTAATATGAGTTACATTAACATTGATAAGATTGTAAATGAAATGCCAAAAATTAGTTATGGTTATTATAATCTTATTATTGATGAATGTAAAAAGAAATGGAAAGAATATTTAGGAGTATAAGGAGGTAATGAGATGTTAACAATAACACCTAATGGCGAAATTCACTTGACTAGAGGTGATACTGCTTTTATCGAGCCAATAGTAGAGATTGAAGATAAAGAGAAAAAAGGTAAGTTTGATCCTTATACATTTCAGGATGGCGATAGAGTTATATTTAGGATGGCGCTTAATGTTAACTCTCCTTTACTCATTGAGAAAGATTGTTATATTGATTTAGAGAATAACTCTGCAGTATTAACACTTGATCCTATAGATACTCAGAATCTTGAGCCTAAGGTATATTTCTATTGTATGGAATTGGTTACTGCAGCAGATAACCATTTTACATTTATAGAGAATACCAGATTCACAATAGGAAAGGAGATGGAGAAACGTGGCTGAAAACGAAGTTCATTTTAGAGCAGTTATTCAACCCGCTATCCAATTCGGAGCTCGAATTTCTCCTACAGGAAGAGTAAGAGGTGAGGCTCAGAAAGGTACGGGTACTGGTGGCGGAATGGTCATCAAGACAAAAGAAGAATGGGCAGAACTCCCGACCTTCAAAAGTGCTAAAGGTATTTGGTACATTTACAGTAACTGGGATCAAGAAGAAGATCCTGAAACTCATGAAATAAAAGATGTTCCTAGGGCAAAGATTGGTGATGGAGTTAACTATGTTGTTGACTTACCATTTGAAGGTTATCCTCCAGTATTACTTGATAACTTATTTACATCAGTACAAGTTGGTGGAGTTGATAGTGGAATAAGTTATGATAAAGGAACTTTACTTGAGAAAATATTCAGAGATATGTTAAGTCCTTTACTTTATCCCACTTTAACAAATCCTAGTTTGGTGTTGCAACCTGGTGGAAGCACATTACTTGAAAAAGGAACAAGCAAAAGCGAAATAATTACTGCTGTATTTGATAGAGGAAGTATTAATCCGGCTTATGGTACAAGTGGATACAGATCAGGCGAAGTTCAAGGATTCAAAATAAATAGTGGAAATGTTCAAGTTTCAAACATTTTTACTGTAGCATTAGATCAACTTCATAATACTTTTGTTGGAACTGCTAATTATGCCGAAGGTGAACAACCTAAGGATTCTGCAGGTAATGACTATGATCAACCTCTTCCTGCAGGCAGTGTTAATAGTTCAGCTTTAGTTTATGAGTTTGTTAATGCTATATGGTCTAATGAATCTACTACAATGGCAAAATGCCCATTAGTTAGCATTACAGAAAGACAAAAGATATTTGAATTTCCTGCTTGTCAGTCTTCTAATCCAGAGACTTTTGATATTCCTTCAAGTTGGAATGTTACAGCAGTAGAAGTTAAGAACGATTTAAATGAATTATTCGAAGATTGCTCAATAGAATTCACTACGAGTGATACTTCACATAGTGATGCTGGTGGAACTAGTGTCGCTTATACAAGATATACATGTAACTTAGGTTATGATATGGGACCTAGAACAATAAGAGTTAAATGGTTATAAGGAGGAAATAGAAAATGTCAAGACAATTGGGAACTTTAAAGATATCCTCGAATATAGAGCCTAGGATGGGTGCACCTCTTGATGCTAGGTCTATAGTTCCTTTAAAAACAGATCTTACTGCTGCGGCTACATTTGATTATACTTATGTTGGTATGATTGTAGTTGTACAGGAAGAAGGTAAAGCATATATTCTTGCTTCAAAACCTACAACTACTATAGATAATTGGAGAGCTGTTGGTGATGATCAGGATTTAAGTAACTACTATACAAAACAGGAAGTTGATGAAATTGTATCCAGAGTATACAAACCTGTTGGCAGTTGCACATTTATTGAATTACCAGATCCTATAACATCAGATGAACTTGGTTATGTGTATGATGTTACTGATGCATTTATAACAGATACAAGATTTGCTGAGGGTTCTGGACATAGTTATCCGGCTGGAACTAATGTAGTCGTTGTTGATTTAGGAACAGCATTAGAACATGTTTATAAGTTTGACACATTACCTGGTTTTATTGATCTGTCAGGTTATCAGTTAAAGATGCAGCTTAGTGTACTTCCTACAGCATCATCAGCTGAAGAAGGAAACATTTATCAGTATATTGGTTCAACTACTGTATCATATACTAATGGTTACTTCTACAAATGTATTGAAGATAGCGAGAATCCTGGAACATATATCTGGGTTCAGGCACTTACACAAGCAGAAGATTCTAATGCTCTTAGCATACCTGTAACAGCTACAAAAGATGTCGGTGGTATTGTTGCTGGAACTACTTATCCGGTTGGAACAACTTATGATGAGTTATGGGAAGAACTTCTTAGTCCTACACTTTATCCTACTTTAGTTGCTCCTTCTGCTACACTTAGTGCTACTGGCGATAAGTTGTTAGAAAAAGGTTCTAGTCTTAGTACTACAATGACTGTTACATTTGATAGAGGTAGTATTACACCTGCTTATGGTACTAATGGATATAGATCTGGTGCAGCTCAGTCGAGTAATACATTTGCTGTAACTGTAACAGAATCAACAACATCATATCAGGCAAGTGTTAATTATGCAGCTGGCGAACAACCTAAGGATTCTGATGGAGAAGACTATAGTTCACCTTTACCTGCAGGAAATGTAGCAACAAACATTATTAATTATGAATTTGTTGATGCATTATGGGCAAATACAGCTACGATTGCATCTATTGCTAAACTTGATTTAGTTAGTGCTGATGCTCAGTTGAAAGTATTCCAGTTCCCTGCAGCTACTACTGTATATCCAGAAGTATTTGATGTACCTGCTAGCTGGACTATAACAAATGTGGAAGTTCTTAATACACTTTCAAATCAGTGGGAGTCATGCTCTACTGAGTTCACAATAACAGATACAACACATCCTGATGCTTCTGATACATCAGTAAGTTATAAGAGATATACTTGCAATCTTGGATATGATATGGGAGCAAGACAAATAAGAATTAGATGGAGTTAATTAAATTTATGGAGGTAAATCAAAATGAGTAGGACAAAAGGGACGTATACTTTAACATCAAATATAGAACCTAAGGTTGGCGCCCCTCTGGACGCAAGAACCATTGTTAAATTAAAAACCGATTTAACTGCAAGTGGTACTTTTGATTATCCTTATAAAGGTTTAACTGTCTTCGTTGAAGAAGAAAACAAAAAATATACATTAATTGGAGCAGATCCTACTGTTTCAGCTAACTGGATGGAAGAGTCGGTTTCTGGTGCAGCTGCTGATATTACATATGATAATACAACAAGCCAATTACAATCAACTAATGTACAGGATGCTATTGACGAACTAAATGCTAAACCAGCTGGAGTTCAATCGAACTGGACTGAGGATGATACTTCTGATTTAAGTTATATTCAGAATAAACCAGAAAATTTAGTTCAGGATGCTGATTATGTACATACTGATAATAACTATAGCGATACTGATAAAGGCAAAGTAGATGCTTTAGGAACTGCTAGTACTAAAGATATTCCTGAATCTGGTGATGCCGGTAATGATGAAGTTGTTCTTGGTAATGATAGCAGACTTAGTGATGCTAGACCGGCAAGTGATGTTAGTTCATGGGCTAAAGCATCTACAAAACCTACTTATACAGCTTCTGAAGTTGGAGCTATTGCATCTACATTAAAGGGCGTTGCTAATGGTGTTGCCGAGCTCGATGCTAATGGATTAGTACCTTCTAGTCAGTTACCTTCTTATGTAGATGACATTATTGAAGTTGCTGATTATGATCATTTACCAATTAGTGGTGAAAGCGGTAAGATCTATGTAACACTTGATACTAACAAAACCTATCGATGGAGTGGTAGCGGTTATACTGAGGTTTCTCCTTCATTAGCTTTGGGTGAAACTTCTGCTACTGCTTATCGTGGTGATAGAGGTAAAACAGCATATGATCATTCTCAGGATTCTGGACGTATTACTACTGCTGTAAGTTCTGGATTATACAAAGTAGCTGCTACAGCTCAAGGTCATATTGCCGGATTAACAGCTGTTGAAAAAAGTGACATTACGGCTTTAGGTATTCCTGCTCAGGATACTACTTACGGTGTTGTTAGTAAGACAGCTAATGGTTTAGCTCCTCAATTACCTAATGAAACTACTACAACAAAGTATCTTAGACAAGATGGTACTTGGCAAGTTCCTCCCGATAATGATACTAAGAATACTGCAGGTTCGACAGATACAAGTTCTAAGATATTCTTAATTGGTGCTACATCTCAGGCAGCTAATCCTCAGACTTATTCAGATAACCAAGTATTTGCTCAGAATGGATTATTACAATCAAATACTTCAAAAGCCATAACATATGCTGTTAATTCAACAACTGGTACAACTGGTGGTATTTCTTTATATAATAATGATACTTATATTGATAAATATGGATTGATGTTTAGAACTACTGCTAGCAAAGGAGTGCATGGAGATACTACAGGTAATTATTCTATGTATTTTACTATGGATGATGATAATTCTACTAAAAGAGGTTGGATTTTTCAAAAGTATAATAGTGGTAATGTAGCTTCTATTAATACACTCGGTAATGCAGTTTTCAATGGCTCGGTAACAATTGGCGGTAATACTACTAATACTAGTGGCGCACGAATGGAGTACAATTCATCAACTCAGGCAATAGACTTTGTATTTAATTAAGGAGGTATTCATATGGCTTTACAGGTATGGTTACCTTTGAGAGGAGATTTAACAAATTATGGTTTGAGTAAGTTTACTTTTAGAAACATGTCTCCATCAATTGTTGCAAATGATGAAGGAAAAATTGGAAAATGCTTTGAATCAGCAGTTCCAGAATCTGGTAATAGCGGAATATATTCTGCTGATTTAGGATTTATGGATAAATATATTAATCATAAATCATTTTCGTTATGTGCTTGGTTTAATACTACTGCAACAAATACTCCAATTATCTTTTTAAGTTATGGAGTTGCTATAATGGTTGGTGATAGTACTCATACTTTATTAAGATTAGGTGACAGTACTCGTACAATAACATGTGTCGCAAATATTACAGTTAATGATGGACAATGGCATCATGTCGCTGGTACTTATGATACGGAAACAAATAAATTAAAGATATATATAGATGGCAATTTAAGAAATACTACAGATTATGTATCCGGTATAACGTATGCTTCGTCTTGGACTAATGGACTTTATGTATATAGAAATCCAAATAATAGTATTTTAAATGCTGGATATTATTATGTTGGTAAAGCGAATGATATTCGTGTTTATGACCATTGTCTCTCAGGACAGGAAGTAAAAGATATTTCTATGGGCTTAGTAGCTCATTACCAGTTAAAAGATTCTGCTATTGAGTCTACTACTAACTTAGTTACAAGATTAACTAATGGTGGACAAACAACTCTTGGTAAAAACAATATGAGTGTTATTACATCAGGAGCAAATTCAGATACATATTTTACTATAAATCTTAGTGAGAATATTGTTTCTGGAACTCAATATACTATAAGTTGTGATGTCAAAGGAATGGTAGAAGGTAAAGGTTGGACGTTTCCTATAGGCTCACAATCTAATACTTCTTTAGCATGGGTTCTTTATAATGGTCATAATGAAAAAACATTTACTGCTAATGATATAACATGGGGTTCTCAAAGAATATTCATGGATGATAATGGCGGTAGAGATGCTGGAATTGGTCAAAATGTTACATTTTATAACTTTCAAGTTGAGAAAAAAGACCATGCTACAGTAAGAACAATAGGTTCTAGAACAGGAATAACCAAAGTATATGATTCAAGTGGATTCGGCAATCATGCTACTACTTGGGCATATGATACTGGTGGAGAGATAGTTACTTCTGAAAGTGGTGGAAGATACAAAGTTGCAACATATATTAACAGTAATAACAACACAACAAATACTGCAAGTGGTACAAGATATATTTATGGAAATTGTGAATTGACAACTCCAAATTGTTTAACTGTTGCTTTTTGGTGTAAGCCTATCGCTGGATATGGCGGAAATACTACTCAAGGTCAATTTAGTTTAACAAATAATGCAATTGGAGATACGGCTGGACAGGATTATAATACTGCTCCTATGAATCATAGGGATGGTACTATAGATATTAATTCTGTAGCTACTGTTACTACTATAAGACCTGATATAGCATTTACTACAAATGAATGGCACCATTATGCCGTAACATATGATGGACGTTATGGCAAAGTTTATAAAGATGGTGTTTTAACTACTACTAAAGATATGGGTTCTAACAAGAATCTAGGTAATATGAAAGGAATTGTGTTAGGATTTTCAAGAGCTGGCGGAGTTTGGAGAAGCAATAAATCATATTATTCAGACTTCCGACTTTATGTAACGGCTCTTTCAGTAGAAGATATAAAGAATTTATATCAAACTGCAGCTCATACATTTCAAAATGGGTATAGTGCTTATGAATTTGTGGAGGGATAAAGATGAATACAAGTGTAAATAAAAAAGGACAATTTAATCTCTCCACATTTTCTGAGACATTTGTTTGTCCATTTGATACTGAGTTTTACGTAGAACCTGATAAAAGTGTATGGGTTCGAATAGCACATAATGACAATGCTGGTTCAAACAGATTTAATTCAACAGATACATTTACATCTTCTGTTTATACGGATAAGACTAAATGGTTCTATGTATCATTATGTAATAACATAACAAATAATACATATGAACTTATGATAAAACAAAAAGTAGATACCAGTGCTGCAGAGACTAAGTACCGTTGGATACAAACAGTAAATCCGATGACTGCTACTTATGATGATGTAGCATTGGCAAATGTCACAAGAATAACAACTGAAGGTTATAGTACATATGGCAACTATGCAGGAATACATAAAGAGAACAGTCACTCCTATTTAGTTGCTAATAATGGAACTTCTGGTAACTGGTGGGGAGCAATAGGTTGTTGGACTGCTTATGGTAGTAATACAATTCCCGGATATGCTCAAGTAGCTATCTCAACTGGTTATATTGATTTGTATTTACGAATTGATAATCAGACCAGTTCTAAACCTTCAATGTATAAAAATTCATTAGTTGGAAAATATTTTTATGAAATTTAGAAAGGAGGAGACATGGCTCAATTAAATGATTTATTAGTAACTGGTTCATCTAGATTTCTAAATGATGTTAATGCTAATGAAGTAAAAACTAATATATTACAAGGTACTATCTATGGTACTGGAACAGCTCAGCAAGATAAAGGCTCTGGAGTTTCTCCTAGATATTTTCCAGTTAAATGGACTTTTAATACAGGACACACTCCTGCTGATGGAGATATAATAAACATAACATTACCTTGTGCTGGTCATGGTTGGGGCGATTGGGTATCAATTGATAATGGAGTAAGCTATCACCCTGCTAATACTGGCGGTACAGGTCGATTAACTACACATTATGGTGTTGGAACAACTATACAATTAGTATTTGATGCTGATGGTCAGACTAACTCGATGACTCCTGTTAATGGAGCCGATTCAGTTAATGGTAGTAACATTACTGGCGGTTGTTGGAGAGTTATAAACTTCTATGATACTAACTCAAATAACTATGATAGGAATAATTATACTGGTACTATTAAGTGTGGTTCCACAGCTATTGTAGCGGGTAATATCATAGTTGGTAAAGATGGTGTATTCCATCATTTGAAGGATGGTACAGCATTTGATATTAACTATCCTATCCTTTATGCTAATGGTGCTATTGCAGCTAATGCGACAAGTACAAACAATTATGATGTTTTAGCGATAAACTTACAGACGACTCAGTCTATAACATTGACTGCTTACTTACCTGTATTTATCAAAGGTACTTTATCTGGCAACATATTTACTCCTGTTAGTACAACACCTTTAACACAGACAGTTCCGACAACTGCTGATAGTTATTACTACATGTTACTTGGTGTTGCATATTCAACAACTAATATCTACTTGGATGTTGACCATCGTATCTTTGCATACAAGAATGGTAAGTTTGGTGAGATTGTTAATGACGCTTTAAGTGTTAATGGTTTTACTGTCAATAAAGCAGTTCCTAGTAATGCTGTGTTTACGGATGCTAATGTAACACAGACGGCTACTACAACCAATGCAAACTATGAAGTTCTTTTCTCAGTTACTGCTGATAATACAACTAGAACAGAGGGCGCTAGAAAAAATTCTAATATTCTTGCTAATCCTTCTACTGGTTTATTACAGAGTACTCAAGCTAAGTCTACTGTTAATAAGAGTATGCTTACTGGTACAGGTACTGCAGCTCAAGATAAAGGTTCTGGCGTTTCACCAAGATATTTTCCTGCTAAATGGACTTTCAATACTGGTATAACTGTAGCAGATGGTGATATGTTTACTATTAAGCTTCCTGTAGCTGGACATAGTTATGGTGAGTTTATCTCAGTAAACAATGGAACTAACTACTATCCTGTTGGTTATAATACGAATGCGATATTAACAACTCATTTTCCTGTTGGTGCAATTATTACGGTTGTATTCAAGGCAGATGGTGTTGTTAATAGCATTTATCCAGTAGCTGGTGGTGATTCTAAAGTTAATGTTAGTGGTGGTGCTTTCTATGTAATGAATCTTTATGATTCAGGTAACTCGAATACATATGATAGAAACAGATTTAATGCTGCTATTAAAGTTTGGGGAACAGCATTAGTTGCAGCCAATATAATAGTTGCTAATACTTCTGGACTTTATATGCATCTTAAGCAGAATGCAGCATTTGATATTACTTATCCTATATTATACTTAAATGAAGCTGTAGCAGCTAATGGTACTACAACAAATACCTATGATATTATTAACTTTGCTACAGCAACTACACAGTCTGGAACTTGGACTGCTTACAAACCAGTATATATTAAGGGACAATTGTCAGGTACTACATTTACTCCAGTTAGTGCTACTCCATTAACTCAGACAGTTCCTACTACAGCAGATGGATATGAGTATATATTCCTTGGCTATGCAACTGCAACTACTACCGTATATTTACAGGAGACACATCCTATATATGCTTATAGAAATGGAAAATTTGGACAAATTGTAAATGATGCTGATAGTGTTAATGGATATACAGTTGCTAAGAGTGTACCTAGTAATGCTGTGTTTACTGACAATAATACAACATATACATTTACTGGAGGTACTAATAAGTTTACTGTAACTCCTAGTGGTGGTACTGCTCAGGATGTAACAGTTACGCCAAGTATTACAAACAATGTAACTGGTAGTGGTACTTCTGGATATATTGCTAAATTTAATGGTGC
>Ga0310690_10007850_pt1 | contig 13666 bp, 7 predicted proteins | sample AusTroGonzalo_MG_2_FD_207661 | JGI IMG/M metagenome (GOLD analysis project Ga0310690, IMG submission 207661) | Bovine rumen microbial communities from tropical cattle in Woodstock, Queensland, Australia - Gonzalo_04 (v2) (version 2) | ecosystem: Host-associated > Mammals > Digestive system >... | reverse complement strand
TTCACAATGAAGGACTGGCTCTTGTATAGTACCGTTGACATGGTGAATTGGACATATCGTGGCACTCCTCTGACGTCGGCCACTTTCTCAGCTTGGGCCAAGCAGGACAATGACTGCTGGGCCAGCCAGTGCATAGAACGGGATGGCAAGTGGTACTGGTATGTCACTGCTACCATCAAGGGTGAGGCTTATCCTGGCATTGGCGTAGCTGTGGCCGACTCCCCAGCAGGTCCCTACAAAGACCCCATCCGTAAACCATTGGTGAAGGGCTGGTTCAAGATAGACCCTACGGTGATGATCGACGATAGCGGGCAGGCCTACCTCTACTATGGCAATAACAACTTGTGGTACACCAAGCTTAGTAAGAACATGACAGCCATCAATGGTGGAGAGAAATCGGTGGATGTAAAGGACGAGAAAGCTTTTGGTCCCCACAAGAACGACAAAGGTGACCCCAATTTCGAGGAGGCGTCATGGATCTATAAGCGCGACGGCAAGTACTATCTGGAGTATGCAGCAGGTGGCGTGCCTGAGCATTGGGCTTACTCAACGGCCGACAAGGTCACAGGCCCCTGGACGTATCAAGGTAAGATAATGGGACAGGCCGATGGTAGCTTCACCATTCATGGCGGCACTGTAGAGTATAAGGGCCATCACTACCTGTTTTACCACAACGGCAAACTGCCAGGTGGCGGCGGTTACAAACGTGCTACCTGCGTTGAGGAGTTCAAACGTAACGCCGACGGCTCTATACCCACTATCAAGGCTACAACAAAAGGTGTCTCTCCCTTGCAGACACTGAACCCCTTTGCCCTTCAGGAGGCAGAGACCATCAATCAGTGTCAGGGCGTCAAATGCGAGGGCGACTATAATGGTTGCTACGTGACGAATATCAGCAGCGGCGACTATATCAGGGTACGTAATCTGGATTTTGGCGAAAGTGGTGCCACATCATTCAAGGCTACCGTACGTGCCACCCGCAACAGCACGCTACAGATACGTACGGGCAGCAAAACTGGCAGTATCATCGGCAAAGTGGCGATAGAACCTACCGACGGCGAATGGAAAGAGCTGAGCATAGAGTTAAACAAGCCGTTAACAGGCATTGTGAACTATCTGGTCTTCACGTTCCAGGGCAGTGGTTCACAGCTCTTCGACTTTGACAACTGGCAGTTCAGTGGTCCTTTGTCAGGCATTATGGATGTGAAAGATCATAGGCAGTGTGACGTCACGGAGACGGTCTATGACTTGACAGGACGAAAACGCCCTGCCGTGCGAGGACTGAATATTATCCGTTCCTCCGACGGCAAGGCGCGCAAGGTCTTTAAATAGTTAATAACGTAACTTATTCTACTACGATGGGCTTGTACTTCGGTACGAGAGCCTTCATGATGCACCATCCAATGAGATAGGCAACGGCGCAGATGCAGAACACCACCATGTAGGCAGCAGGCTTGCCTTCGAAGCCAAAGAAGGTGAAGGCACCGCCCTGAGCGGCAGCCCAGTCGAAGAAGCGTCCTGAACAAAGGTTGATACTCATGGAACCGATACCTCCTGCCATAGTGCCTAAGCCTACGATGGTACCGATAGTCGACTTGGGGAACATGTCGCCAATGGTCGAGAAGAGGTTGGCACTCCAGGCCTGATGACCTGCTCCCAGCAGACCAATCAGAATGGCGGGCCACCAAGCGCTAATGGCACCCAGGGGCTGTGCGAACAGTCCGAGAATGGGCAGGCATGCAAAGATCAGCATGGCACGCATACGGCCTAAGTAAGGGTTCATGCCTTTTTTCTCTACAAAGTAGGTGGGCAGGTAACCACCGCCTATAGAGACGATGGTGACGATGGCATAGAGCGTGAAGATGAGCAGAATACCCATCGTCGAGTCGCTGGTGTAGCCATATTGGTCGCTAAAGTAGGCGGGAGCCCAGAAGAGGAAGAACCACCACACGCCGTCAGTCATGAACTTACCCACGAGGAACGACCATGTCTGCTTGAAGGTGAAGCACTTGAAGAACGGAATGGACTTCTCTTCTTTTATTTTTTCGCGATCCTGAACAATAGCCAGGTCATTGTCCTGCTCAATATAGTTCAGCTCAGCTTGATTCACACGCGGATTCTTTGCAGGCTTCTCGTAGAGCCATATCCACAGAGCCATCCAGATGAAGCCAAGGGCACCGATGATGATGAAGGCCATTTCCCAGCCCCAGGCACGTGCCAGCAGGGGAATAGTGGCAGGAGCAGCGAGGGCGCCGACAGAAGCACCGCTATTGAAAATTGAGGTTGAGAAGGCACGGTCTTTCTTTGGGAAATACTCTGCCGTGGCCTTGATGGCTGCAGGGAAGTTGCCGGCTTCACCAACGGCCAGGATCATGCGACAGAACAGGAAAAGCCATACGGAAATGGTAGTCAGGGCGGTAATGCTACCACCAGCTAAGCCTAAAGCTGTCCAACCGCAGGCGGCATGCAGACAGGCACCCACCGACCATACGAAGATAGCGATAAGGTAGCCCTTCTTTGTGCCCATCAAGTCGATGAACTTACCAGCAAAGAGGTTGGCAATGGCATAGAACAGCGAGAACATACCAGTAATGGTACCGTAGTCACTGTCAGTCCAATGGAAATCAGGGGCGATAAAGTCCTTCCACGTCAGCGAAAGAACCTGACGGTCCATATAATTAATGGTGGTTGCCAGAAAGAGCAATGCACAGATGACCCAGCGGAAATTGGACATCTTGGTAGTTTGAATTGGTGCCATATTACTTGATGTCAATTACGGGAATATTGTCCTTGTCGTTATAATAGAGGTTCTCACCTGCCATACCCCAGATAAAGGTATAGTAGTATGTGCCGGCAGCAGCGTGCATGCTCCACTCAGGACTCATGATGGCCTGCTCATTATGAAGCCAGACGACGCGGCTCTCCTGCGGCTCACCCATGATGTGGGCAATGGTCTGCTCCTGAGGTAGGTTGAAATAATAGTAGGCCTCGATGCGGCGACCGTGGGTATGAGGCGGCATGGTGTTCCAGGCAGCACCAGGATTGAGCTGTGTCAGACCAAGCTGCAGCTGGCAGGGGCCTTCCTCTAAGACATCGTTGACGATGAGCTTGTAAACGGTGCGGTTATTGCACTCCTCCAACGAGCCTACAGGCCCCCATACGGCAGCCTTCAGCGAACCCTTGCGTCCGTCGAGGGTAATCCATTGTGTCTTGTAGTGCTGGTGGGCAGTGGCGCTATTTAGGTAGAACTTAGCGGGCTTCGCTGCGTCCTTCGAGCGGAAGAGCACTTCCTTGTTCACGTCCTTGTCCTTACCAATATGGCCACGACCGATGTAGAGGGCTTCCTTGGGAGACAGGGCATACTCTTTGCCGTCAACGATGACTACACCGTCACCCTCGCCGCAATTCACGATGCCGAGTTCACGATTGTAGAGAAAGTACTTCTCCTTGATACCTGGGTCAACGTCGAGTCCCAGCTCCAAAAAGTTCTCCAGCTTCAGGGTTTTGTTCACAGGCATGGCACCGCCAAAGATGAAACGGTCGTAGTGCGAATAGGTCAGGTTAATCTCGTCGGCTACCATCACTTTCTCCATGACGAAGCGTTCGCGCAGGGTCTTGGTGTCATAGTGTTTGACATCCTCTGGGTGACAAGCCGTCTGGAAGCTCACGTTCTGCTGGCCGAAGCCACTGGTTAAGCTACTCATAAGCAATAAAGTCAAAAATGTTTTTTTCATTGTCGTTTGTTTATTTGTTGTTCATTTCTTCCTTAACGATACGCATGCGGTTCCATACCACCATGCCGATGGTGATAAGTGTTAACACACCCATGCCAATCCACTGCAGATACTTCACGCAGGCATAGATGAAATAGCCGAAGAGTGAGGAGGCGAAGTCCAAAGCACCAGCCTGGAAGCCGGCGGGAATCTGGGCGGCTTTGTCCTGAGTGGCCTCAAAGACGGTATTGGCAGCCAGCGTGAACGCAGGTGCCATGTCAGTAACGAAATAGAGGCCGATGGTGACAGCCACCAAGCCAACGATAAATGTCTTCACCACATTTCCTTTAGTATAGGGCAGCACCATCACGAATACGTAGAACATGCCAGCCAGCGATGCCAAGGGCAGGAACTGGTTGTTGGCTTTCGACAGGGCAATGGCGAGGATCAGGGTGACAGGGATGAGCAGTAGCGACACTACCAGCGTAGTAGGATGGCCGATGACGAGGGCAGGCGACATGCCGATGTACACTTTTTTGCCCTTGAACTTACGCTTCACCACCTCTTGCGTCTTCTCAGAGATAGGCATCAAGCCATCGATGAATAGACGGGTGATGCGAGGAATGAGCTCCATGACGGCACCCATGGTGACGCCTAGGAAGAGTACCGACTTGACAATGCTCATCACAGCATCAGTGGTAGAGCCGAAGCCGGCAGCATAGGCTGTGAAGTTGGTGAGGTGGTCGAAATGGGCAGCCAAGCCAATCAGCGCACCTACGATGACACCTAGTACCAGCGGCTCACCCAGCACGCCGAACTTCTGCTTCATGCCCTCGGCATCGATGTCGAGCTTCGAGAAGCCGGGAATCTTGTCTAGCAGCCAGTTAATGACGATGGCAAACGCTGTAAAGCTCTGACAGAACGGCTGGGGGATGGAGATGCCCTCCATATTGTCGTAGTAGCCCTGGAAGCGTTCTGCGGTGAGGTCGGCCATTACCAGTGTGACGATGTAACATGTGATGGCAGCGAAATAACCCCACAGCAGCGACTGGTCCATGACAAAATAGGCCACAGCACCGATGAAGGCAAAGTGCCAGTAGTTCCACAGGTCGATGTTAACCGTTCGCGTGCACTTGGTAATCAACAACAGAAAGTTGATACCTAAACAGATGGGGATGATTAAGGCGCCCACGGCAGTGTTGTAGGCCACAGCGGCAGCAGCGGGCCATCCCATGTCGAAGACCTTCAGGTCGAGTTCGAAGATCTTTGAGATGGCATCAAGGGGTGTGTTGAAGTTGGTCGTCAACAGAGCTGTGACAATACCAAGCCCCACAAAACCTACACCGACATAGAGTCCGCTCTTCAATGATTTGCCGAACTTCATGCCTATGCAAAGGCCGATAATAGTAAAGAGAATAGGCATCATCACCGATGCGCCAAGACTGATAATGTAACTGAAAACCTGTTCCATTTCTTAATGATAGCTTTGTTTTAGCGTAGTTATGGGTGCAAAATTACGCATTTTTTTCCAATTATCATCAGAAAAAGGAAGAAAGTTTGTAACTTTGTACCCGCAAATCTGTTTTAATACCCCCAAAAAATGATTAGAACCATTCTGATTGCCTTTATCATACTGCTCTTACCGCTCACCTCTGTTGCCGGAATTCCACACCGAGGCGAAGGATGCTGGCGCACTATTCCTAAGAAACGTCAGGCATTGACACGAGCCCTGTTGTCGGAAAAGAAAGATAACATTAAACGTGTCAAGTTCCAAGGTCATTTCAGGGGACTGGTCATTCTGGCAGAGTTCTCCGATAAGACGTTCAAGGAAACCAACGATCGTCAGAGGTACGACGATATCCTGAACGCCCCTGGCTACACTTCCAGCGAAGGATTCCGTGGCAGCGTGGCCGACTACTTCCGCGATCAGTCAGCCGGGCTGTTTGAACTGAAGTTCGATGTCGTTGGCCCCTACACAGCGGAAAAAAGTAGCAGGTTCTATGGTCAGAACGACGATAGTGGAAATGATCGGCATCCGGCAGAATTGATTGCCGAGATGTGTAAGGCAGCTGACAAAGAGGTCAATTTTGCCGACTACGATTGGGATGGCGACGGCGAGGCTGAGGAGGTGTTCGTGGTTTATGCCGGCAAGAGTGAGTCCGATGCGGGTGACTCCAATTTACTCTATCCGCACATGTGGACATTGGAAGAGGCAGGTGTGGGTTCGCTGGAGCTCGATGGCGTTAAGGTTGATGTCTACGCCTGTGCTAACGAACTGAAAAATAGTAATCGCATCAATGGCATCGGTACCTTCTGCCATGAGTTCTCCCACTGCCTGGGATTGCCCGACTTCTACGATCTTCTCTATACTGGAGGGTTTGGCATGGGTTACTTCGACCTCATGAGTGCTGGCAACTACAACGGCAACGGTTATTGTCCCGCCGGCTATACGGCTTTTGAGAAGATGGTGTGCGGATGGGTGGAGCCTATAGAGCTCAGCGACCAGGATGTGACCGTAGAATCGCTGAAGCCTATGAGTGAGAACGGCGACACCTATATAATTTATAACGACGGCTACCCCAATGAGTTCTATATGATAGAAAACCGTCAGAAGACGGGCTGGGACAGCAACTACCCTTCTCAGGGATTGCTGATAACCCACGTTGATTACGATCAGGAGATATGGGAAAACAACTGTCCCAACACCATCATTGACATGAAAAAGGCTATTGAATGGGGATTGTCTTTTACCAATGACCATGAGCGCATGACGATGTTCCATGCTGACAATTCCAGTAGCATGTCTTCTACCAAGAACGACCTTTATCCCTACAAGCAGGCCGACAGCCTAACGGCCACTTCGAATCCGGCTGCCACGCTTTATCACCATAACTCGTTAAGGAAAAAGATAATGCAAGGGGCTATTCTCGACATCAAGCAGAACGCCGACAACACCATGAGTTTCCGCTATCGTGCAACAGCATCGAAAGCCACTGCCATCAGGGAACAAGAGCTTCCTACCGTGCCGTGTATGATCTATACGTTAGACGGACGCCCCGTAGGTACCGACATCAGCAGCCTGCCTCATGGCATCTATGTGGTCGACGGAAAGAAGGTTGTCCGTTAATCCTGATAAAAGATACGTTTCACGCGGTTCGACACCCCAGTGAGCACCTCATAGGGGATTGTATCGATGGTGTCGCTGAGAACGGTGACGGGTAGGTTGTTGCCGAATATCTCCACCTGGTCGCCCTCCTGACAGTCAATGTCCGTGACGTCAATCATGGCCACGTCCATACAGATGTTTCCCACGTACTCTGCCTTCTGCCCATTAACCAGACAGTAGCCGTGACGGTTGCCTAAGAGGCGGTTCAGTCCGTCGGCATAGCCAATGGGGATGGCGCCTATCACGCTGTCGCGGTCGAGTATCGTGCGGCGGCTGTAGCCTACCGATTCACCCGCTTTTACGTGGCGAAGCTGCAGAATGGTGGTCTTCAGCGTAGAGACGGTGGAAATCATTTCATTATTACGGGGATTCACGCCGTAGAGGCCAAGTCCCAGGCGGCACATGTCCATCTGGCGATTGGGGAAGTGTTCAATGCCGGCCGAGTTGTCCATGTGGCGCAGTATCTTATGGCTGAAGGCAGACTGCAGCTTTTGGCTGGCTTCGTCGAAGAGTTGGAACTGACGGGCCGAGAATTCGTCAAATGCATCGCTGTCACTGCCGACGAAATGGGAGAACACGCTTCTTGGAATCACGGCCTGCTGATGTTTCAGACGGTCAATCAACTCATCCATGTCTTGCTCTGGGTCAAAGCCTAAACGGCGCATACCAGTGTCGAGCTTGATGTGTACGGGCCAACCCGTTATACCCTCTTTGCGGGCTGCCTTGACCAAGGCGTCGAGCAAACGGAAGGAATAAACCTCGGGCTCTAGGTCGTAGTCGAACATGGTCTTGAAAGCCGTCATCTCTGGGTTCATTACCATGATATTGGCTGTGATGCCAGCCCGCCGTAAGGTCACGCCCTCGTCGGCTACAGCCACCGCCAAGTAGTCTACACGGTGCTCTTGCAGCGTCTTCGCTACCTCTATGGCACCTGCCCCGTAGGCATCGGCCTTCACCATGCACACCATCTTCGTCTCAGGTTTTAGGAACGAGCGGTAGTAGTTCAGGTTGTTCACCACGGCGCTGAGGTTCACTTCGAGTGTTGTCTCGTGTACCTTCTGCTCCAGTAGTTCCGTGATATGCTCAAAACCGAAGCGGCGTGAGCCTTTCAGCAATATCACCTCGTCGTGCAGCTGGTTGAAGGTGTCGCTCGACAGAAACTCGCCGACAGTGCCGAAGAAGTATTTCTCGCTGACTTGGATGGCGTTGGCCTGAGCCGATATTATCTCGCCAATGCCAATGATTTTGCTTACGCCGCGTTTCATGCACAGTTCGTTTACCTGACGGAACAACTCGTCGGGCTGCTCACCACTTTGGTCAATGTCGCTCAGAATCAGCGTCCCCTTGCCACCCCGTCGGTTCATGAAGTCGAGGGCAATGTCTAAGGAGTTGATGTCGTTGTTGTACGAGTCGTTGATGATGATACAGCCGCGCTGTCCCTGCTTCACCTCAAGGCGCATAGCCACAGGCTCCAAGCGGGGCATGTTTTCGGCTATCTGCTCCTGCGTCAGCCCTAAGTGCAGCGCCGTGGCAGCACAGATGATGCTGTCCTCGATGCTTGCCTCGTCAATGAAGGGAATGGTGTAGCTTCCCTCTTCACCTTTATATATATAGGTAATATGGGTAGCCTGCGCCGACTGGGTCTGCTCTTTGACAAAAAAAGGAGCCTGGACATCGGTATGCGACCATCCGATTTTCTCACCCTTGTACTGCATCCTGCGGATACAACGGCTCACGGTATTGTCGTCCATCGGATAGATCAGTGCTGTCGTGTCGTGCATCAATTCCAGCTTCTCGATACACTTCTCCTCCATCGAGCGGAAATTCTCCTGATGGGCGGCAGCCAGACAGGTCAGCACACCCACCGTTGGCTGTATGATGTCGTGCAGTGCCATCATCTCCCCAGGCTGGCTGATGCCTGCCTCAAAGATGGCCACCTCTGTCTGCTCGTTCAGCAGCCATACCGACAGGGGTACGCCAATCTGCGAGTTGTAGCTACGGGGAGAACGTACTATTTTCTGTGATGGCAGCAGTAGCTGGTAAAGCCACTCCTTCACCATCGTCTTACCATTAGAACCCGTGATGCCCACCACTGGGATGGAGAACTCGTCACGATGGCGCTCTGCCAACCGCTGTAGGGCAGCCAGCGTCGATGGCACCTTCAAATAGTTGGCATCCGCCTGCAGATGCTCAGGCACTTGCTCCACCACAAACGAGCGCACACCTCGGCGGTAGAGGTCGTCAATATAGCGGTGGCCGTCGTTTCGCTTCGTATGCAGGGCAAAAAACAGCGTCTCCTCAGGGAAACACAGCGAACGGCTGTCAGTCAGCAGCCACCTCACGTTAGCGTCCTCATGACCGTAGCGGCGGGCACCTATCAGCGTAGTAATCTTCTCAATCGTGTATGTCATAGTCTTTTGTTTGTTTTCTTCTACAGCGCAAAGGTAATCATTATTTCTGAAACTCACAAATATTGGACAGAAAAAAGAAGAAGTTGAGAACTTTCTCCGACTAAACGCTTAGTTTACTCCGAGCAAACTCCGTAGCGGGTTAGCAGGGCGTTGACCTTGGCGTTTGTGTCGGCAAGAAATTGGCGGTATTCGGAGCTGTCGGGGTTGAAAGGACGATGGTTGAGGGCGGCTTTGAGGGGTGCCCACTCCTGGAGGAACTGCTTGGCGCGGGGGGAGAAGTAGTGGTTGACCAACTGCTGCCAGATGTACTCTACGGCCTGTGGCGAGGGGTGGAGCATGTCCTCTCGGTAGAATCGGTAGTCGCGCAATTCGTCCATCATGATTTCGTAGGCGGGAAAGTAGGTTTGGTGGATGGTGGATTGTGGATGGTGGATGGTGGATTGTGGATGGTGGATGGTGGATTGTGGATTGTGGAGGACGATTACTTTGTTGACAGCAAGGAGGAGAGTGGCCTTGGAGAGCTGGGACTCGTGGTAGCCGTACTTGCGATAGCGGATGGGACTGACGGTGAAGACGACTTGGGCGTCTGGACGGCGGCTGCGGAGCAGGTCGACGGTGCGGCGCAGGTAGTCGGCACACTCATCGACGGAAAGTTGCTCCTCCTGGAAGAGGGCGGCGGGGCGCTTCTGGCAGTTGTCGACGATTTCGCCTGTTTCCTTCAGGCGATAGACGTGGTTGGTGCCGAGGGTAATGAAGGTGATACGAGGGAGCCTTCCCCCCTCATCCTCCGACTGGAGGGAAAGCCAGCGTTCCACAGAGTGCAGTACTGAGGCGGGGTTGTACATCACGCCGTAGGGGTTGACGGTAGCACGGAATTGTTCTTCAACGAAGCGCTGGCCGATGCTGTCGGCAAAGCAGCTGCCCACGAAGAGCATCTCCTCGAGGGGTTCTATCTGGAAGCTGGGCTTGGGTATGTCTACGATGGTACGGAATTCCATTAGCTGCGGGAGATTTGGAGGCCGTTCTTCGAGAGGGTCATGTCGACGAAGCGGGCGTTGGGGTTGCGGCGGTTGTCGTTGAGGATAGTCTTGATGCGGGCTGCGGCCTCGGGATCTTTGGTTACCATGTAGAGATAGCCGCCACCGCCTGCGCCTGGTAGCTTATAGCCAAGGCAGAGGTCGTCGACGAGGGTGGTCAGGGCTGCTACTTCGGACGGGTTGGTGCCGCTGTCGAGCAGCTGGTTCTGCTGCCATGTCTTGCGGACGAGACGGCCCATGAGCTGGAAGTCCTGACGTTGGATGGCCTCGTACATGTCAAGGGTATGTTGCTTCATGTCGCGCAATAGTTGCAGTTGGTCGTGCTCGTTGAGGAACATGCGCCGCACAATCTCGGCGAGGATGGTCTTGGCCGTGCGGGTGATGCCGGTGTAGTACAATAAATGGCACTGGGCATACTCGGGCTGCGTATAAAGGGCATCGGGCAGCCAGCGCACCACAGGTGCCTGACTGAAACCACGCTGCGTCTGCAGCAGCTTGACGCCTCCGAGCACACCTCCAAACTGATCCTGCCAGCCGCCGCCAGTGGTGAGCAGCTGTTCGAGGAGTAGCGTGCGATGGCCGATCTCGTTCTTGTCCCAGCCCAGTCCACAGAAGTCATTTAAGGCTCCAAGAACGGTAGCAGCGAGGATGCTCGACGTGCCAAGCCCACTGCCGGCAGGTATGGCCGAGAGTAGTGTCAACTCAATGCCACAGCCGAAGGACTGGAGGTGATCGGTAAGCGACGAGAGGCCAGAAGAGGACGTGAAGCCGGAGAGGGTGAGTGCCGCCTTGGGAATAGAGAAGGGCGAGCCTACCTTGTTGTAGTCGGACAGTTGTTCATAGGTTTCCACCACCTCGGAGGCGCCAAGGTCGATGCTGCGCAGCACGATGTGGTGCTCACGGCAGGGCTTGACGTAACATTGCAACGGTGGCTGTCCGTTCAGTTCAATGGCGAGGTTGATGACGTTGCCGCCCTCTAAGAGACAGAAGGGTGGGGTGTCGGTCCATCCACCGGCAATGTCGATGCGCACAGGGGAGCGTGCCCAGACAATCTGGTCGGAGAGGGGCCCCGTCTCAGGATGACCCATCCCCGTCCCTTCCCTGAATGGAGGGACGTGGTTACTCTGCGGGCATTGTTGGACAATACCTTCCCGTAACAGACCGAATGCCTTATCGCTGTCGCCTCGGAACATAGCATCGTGGATGCGGGTCATCAATGGCGCATCGTCGGGCAGGGGTGGCGGCAGCGGTATCTGTTGTTGCTTGAACTGTGCGGCGGCATCGGCTAGGTCGAGCTGGTAGAAGACGGAGTGCTGCCAGTTAGCAGCCATCTGTTGCCAATTCTGGCGCTGGTATTCCTGACGCTGTTGGAAGAGTCGCTTCAGGTTGGCACGCTCGGCGAGGGCGTTGCTGTCAACAGCATCGGTGATGTGGTAGCGGCGCACCTCGTAGTCGCTGTCGCCCACAGGGGTGACGTCGATACATTCGCCAGGCTCCAAGCTGATGTCCCAGTCGTTGCGGGGCACGCCAGTAATGACGTTGTCGTGGGTGAGGTGCCACTTGGGGCCAACGTGGGAATTCTCAATCCATATGTTGGTATTCTCCTCGGTGAACCGAATGTCCATGACGGAGTTCTGCACGAAGATAGTGGGATGGGGTTTGCGGTCGAGGTGCATAATCTCGCGCTGGTCGCTGACGAGGTTCTGAACGGCCAGTGTCGAGGAAATCATCTCGCGCGAGGTGCCGAAGTGGTAGAACTCGCCACCTGGCAACGGCAGGATGGCCACAGTCAGTTCGCGCAGCTCAGGATCGTCGATGGTGGGGTTGGTGCCAAGGGTGCAACCGAACTCTCCGTAGAGGTCGTAGTCTTTGAAGGATGTGGGGCCAATGGGGCTCATAGGCTTTATACAGCGCTTCTTCAGCAGGCGGACAGCTTTGTCAGAGAGCATCCACACGCCGATGTCGGTCAGGAAAAAGTGCTCCTTCTGAAGCTCGGTCAGCGTTTGTACTGATGGCTTCTGGAGCATCTGCTTCAGCACGGTGGGTGACTTGCGGCTGCTGACGAACACGCCGTGGTTCTTGGCCGTTGAGGCAGGCAGCCACAGGCCGTAGCACACTACATCGGCATCGGGCACGGGCTGCAGGGGTTGTGTGGCGCGGATGTAGACATCACCGCTGACCACCATCGTGTGGATGTTCTTCGGAGCCATCTCCATCAATCGCCGATAGAGCGGCAGCTGAAGGTCGAGCAGCGTCTGCGATAGACGCTGGCCACGCTCCCAGCGGAACACGGGCACCGGCATCAGAATTTTGCCGCTGACGGCATACGAAGGCAACCGTCGACTCTGTCCGCCGGCATGTACGAGGATGCGCTTGTCCTTGGGTAGCCATTCTTCGAACGACGCATGGTCGCCGCAACACTGTTCAAGCAGCCACGCGGTGCCTCCGCCACTGCCGAGCCGATGGCCCACAGGGTCGCAGGTGCAGAAGTATTCGTCGCGGCTAAAGCCGGTGATATCATGGAAGCAATCTACCAGATTTGGGGGTAGGGAAAGTAGTATTTTCATGCTTTAAGGGTTTTATTTCTGCAAAAATAGTACTTTTTTTCTTAAAGTTGAAGCTTTTTACATTCTTTTTTGTATTTTTGCCAACAAAACTATAATGATATGAAACTACCAGTCCTAAAATCCAAGTATCAACTGTTCGGAGAACTGAATAGAAAGCAAATATATCCGTTCGCCATTATTGCCTGCTGTTTCGCGATGTGGGGCTTCACCAACGACATGACTTCGACAATGGCCAGCGCCTTCTCAAAGATATTTAGAATCAGCGTGAGTGAAGGTGGTATGGCCGTCGTTGCCAACCACTTGGGCTATTTGGTCATGGCCCTTCCGGCAGCGTGGCTGATTATGAAATACCGTTTCAAGGCGGGTGTGATGACAGGTTTGGCCGTCTATGCCCTCGGAGCACTTTTATTCTTGCCGGCTAAGGCACTGGGCGTGTTCCCGCCGTTTCTGCTGGCCTACTTCACTATGACCTGTGGACTGGCTTTCCTCGAGACCAGCTGCCATCCCTTGGTCTACAGCATGGGTAGTGAGGAAAGTGGCATCGGACGATTGAATCTGGCACAGTCGTTCAACGCCTTGGGAGCTTTAGTGGGTATGTTCGTCGTACGCGATGTCATACAGGCAGGCATGAGTCCGTTGTCGTCCTTGGAGCGTTCCGGACTGCCCGAGCGCCAGTTTGAAATCATCAAGGACCACGACCTTGGGGTGCTGATCCAGCCCTATGTCTATATTATAGCCATTATCGTGATACTGTTGGTGGTCATATTCTTCT
>Ga0310690_10007849_pt1 | contig 13667 bp, 17 predicted proteins | sample AusTroGonzalo_MG_2_FD_207661 | JGI IMG/M metagenome (GOLD analysis project Ga0310690, IMG submission 207661) | Bovine rumen microbial communities from tropical cattle in Woodstock, Queensland, Australia - Gonzalo_04 (v2) (version 2) | ecosystem: Host-associated > Mammals > Digestive system >... | reverse complement strand
CTTGGTTTGATGGATGAGACTATTGCCATTGCCTATGTCCTTAACAAAATCACTGACAAAGTGACGCCGGAAATTGCAGCACAAGTAGATGAATTGCTTAATCTGTGGTTCGGTGCAGAATTAGCAACAGTTATTCCTAATGCATAAATTGTACAGCTATGAAAAAAATCTTTAACACAATCATTGAGACCTTGCAGGATGGCGAGGTAAAACATTATGCGGCAGATGAAGAAGCAGGATGTATCGACTTCTGCATAGATGGCAATAAGGCGACTTATCACGTGCATTTCTACGCAGACGAGGAACAAGAACTATTATTGTGTTGGACATTGTTTCCCATCAAAGTGCCTATTGACAGGATTCCCGAGATGTGCACATTATTGAACCGTATCAATAACATCAATTTGATTACGTATCTTGTGGTGGATTCTGAGGACGGAATGCTCCAATGCCGCTTCCCTTGCACAGTAGATGACGGCGCTATTAACAAGAAAATTGTTGCAGCGGTCATGTGTAATACCATTAACTGCTTTGAACAGAACTATGATGAAATCATAAAAGGAATAGCCGGATGATGCAATTCACGTTTACATATGAAGATATCCGTCTTTGGATAAATAACTTTCTGGATATGGATATACAGATAGATGCGTTCAAGGGAGATTGCGGAGAAATGATAGTAACTTCGCCCGACACAGGAGTCCGTAAACTTCTGCCGAGAGGTTACCGTCAATATAAGCAATATTTCTCCATTGACGCATTCGATAGCAAAACCGTAACGATAAACATCCTTTGTTTATGCGCCTCAGATGAACGATTTAACACGCTCCTTGCACAATATGTCAATCATTGCCTGATGGCTGATGTGATAGAACAAATGCCTCGAGGCGGCATAAAAATACATCTCAATCAAATAGCTCTCATCCGCGATATCGAATTGCGTTCACTCGTATTGACTGAGAAGGGATTGGAAGTCGGCTTCGCAGAAAACCTGAACCTATACGAGCATTTGCGTATGCTGCAACAATTACTTAGAGCTGGTTATACACGAGTGTGTACAATCCCAGAAAGTATGCCATACCACGGCTATTGGTTCTCAGATGAAACATTGGATTATACGCTTATGATGGCAGAACATCCGGCAGACATACGTCTATGCGCATCTGTTCATGTGATGGAGTGGTTGGAAGTGGAAAGAAAACTTTTTAAAGGAACCTTTCAACCGCTCCATCCGACAACGGATATTGATTATCGGTATGGAGATGTAAAAGTGACCATCCCTCTTACCATTGCCGAGAAGGAAATCAATGCAACAACAATCACCCGGAACTGCAAGCGTATGCAAGAAGAAATAGAGGGAGTAATATCAACAATAATAAATCATGTTAAAATCAAATTTGGTTATGAAACGCGATGACAATTACTGGCTCAAAGCCGCTGAAGACATCAAACGATTCCGCAAAGGGCGTGTCACTATGCGTGAATTGATGGAGCGTTATCCTGAATTAAACATTCAAGAAGATTACCTCTCTTTTGAAAATATCAAGGAGTCTATTTATATCCATATTCCCGCGGAATGCCCTCCTCATTGTGCCGCAAAAATAGCCTTCGCTACTGATTCGCGAGCAAACGATGTATGTAGAGCAGATAGATGGTTGACAATCACTATCGCATATCGTCCGGAATGGGAAAAACTCCCTCATATAGGCCTATTAAAAACTATTTGCCAAGAGGAAAAGGAACTTACATTCAATCGTAACTACATATACAACAGACAACTGGTGTTACGGCGATGTATTGAGGAAGGAGATCACGGCGATGAAGACGGCTACGGAATGGAACCTGATACATGGCTGATAGGTAAAATGGACTCAAAAGGAAGATGGTTAGGCTCCTTCTATATTGAACGATAACAACTAATTCTTGCACATATGAAATCGAATGTTTCTTACAATATTATTGGTGATATCCACGGAAGGACATGTTGGAAAAGTCTGGTACGCGAAGATTGCGTAAATATCTTTGTGGGTGATTATTTTGATCCCTATGAATTTATTCTTAAGGAACAATTATTATCAAATTTTTATGATATTATAGCTTTCAAAAAGCAGCATCCGGAAACGGTATTACTATATGGCAACCATGATTTCCATTATTTGCTTCGCGGAGAAGAACGTTACAGTCGCTATAATATCCTCTCTGCTCCAGCTTATTGGCGTGTCTTCAGAGAAACCGAGTCATTATTTTACGGCATTGCATTTCCGATTGAAAACAAGGCATTGGTTTCTCATGCCGGTGTTACCAAAGAGTGGTATGCAAAGTATATTGGTACCTATCATTCCGAACCGCCTGCCGACGTGGCGAAGCGTATCAATGATTTATGGAAGATTGACAAACAGGCATTTGCTTTTGATACAAACGTTAACGATCTGGAAGATTGCTACGGAACATCGCCTACTCACTCCCCCATTTGGATTCGTCCATGGATGCTGAGAGACCATAATCTATTTGCCGGAACGGATATTATGCAGATCTTTGGTCACACACAAACGGAAGGTGGTATTATGAAAGATCGTAACCTGATATACGTGGATTGCCTTGGTACCAAAGAAAAATCATATGTGATGGAAGCGTAAAAAAAAATAACTTATTCTTGCATAATTCAAAAAAAAGCAGTAATTTTGCAACGTAAAATAAAATTCATATGAACTTCGCACGGCTGCAACAAACCCGCATACCTGATCTTGCACCCGTCTATGGCGGTGCACGGGGCAGAACGATGTCATCCCGACATCAGGCTTATGCATGGCGTGCACTGGTAGAAGCCGGCATAACGACCATCATCGACTTACGCGAGAAAGATTATACCGACCGATTGCCGGCACTTTGCGAAGAAAACGGATTGCGCTATTTCCACTATCCTGTGGATACTTCGGATGAGGCTATCACCCAAATGGTGGAACTCTTTCCGCAGTTCTGCCAACTCATTGACTCCGGGGATTTCTATATCGCCTGTGCGATGGGCTTACACCGAACCGACATCGCACTTTGCAGCTATTGGCTCTTTCACGGCGCAGACACAGGCCTGCAACCGCCACCAATCCACGGTTATCGTCAAGAAGACGGTCATCGCATCGACAAAATCATGCGCGTGCTCAATACAATGTATGATGCCTTGATAGAACGGAATACAGAAGAAGCTATGGAAAAATCCGTATTCAAACAACGCAAAAATACTATTATTCAACAAACTAAAACATCACAACTATGAAAAGAAATTTTTCCTTTATTGCATTCGCCATCGTGGCAATGCTATGCGGTTGCCACTCAGGCAACAAGAGTACAACGGACTCGCAGTTATTGGCTGTAAAAGATTCAGATGAGTACATGATTCACTACGGAGTGGACCCGGATAACGAGATTCCATGTCCGGAATTTGAGACCATAGAAGAAGCGGAAGTCATGTTTGCGCAGTCCGGACTCAACTATTGCTTCTGTGATTTTATTGCCAATCATCCGTCCACTATGGATTATAACTTCTCGATTCTGGAGAACTCTGAGAACATGGCATTTACGATTGCCGATGCTTCTGACGGGTCTGTCCGCATCTATGGTTGGGATAATCATATGGGCGGGACTTGTATCAATTGGAGCGCCATGTATCAAGTGCGGGATCAAGGTAAAGTATATACATACGAAGGTTTGCCGGATTGGGAATATGACTTATTTCTGATTACTGACATCCATGTCCTGCCCCACCCCAAGCGGCATCTATACATTTTTGAGGCCTATTTCCGGGAATGGTCCTCGCAGTCCTATCAGGGATTTATCGCATACGAGCGTATCGGACATGAGCTCAAGCGGGTGAAGCTATTCCTGGATGAAGAAGACAAACTGACCAACGAGATAGGATATGAATATTGTGTTCCTGAGTTCTATTTCAATTTCGCGCGTGCGCTCAAATGGGACTATATGTATCAATGGGATGACAAGAACTGCATCCTCTATTTTCCCCTGCATTGCGACGACCCATATACCTCTTTGACGGACCGTTTTATCCGCTATCAATGGGGCGCAGATACAATGGTACCTATAGACACGGTATGCAATCCGCGACTGCATGAGTCTTTGAGAAACTATGTCACCGGTTACCAGCATTTCAAAGCCGGATATGTTCAGGTGCGCATAGACAGCCTGGCTGACGGAAGATTGCGCTATACGGCATGGGATAGAAATGAAGATATCAGCACCGAACCGAATATCGTTCTGTATGGCAAATCTGTTGGTAATGAATATCATTTCTATAATCAGACACACACGTATGTTGTGACCAAAGATGACGACCCTGAAATTCGTATCTACTACAGCAACACACCCGGACAATTAGGCAAATTATTCAGCACCTACAAAGAAGAGTAATTTCGTAATGGTGCACCTGATGTTCCATGACAAATTAAGCCGGACGAAGGGAAAAACACGTAAAATTGTAAAAAAGTTTCTAATTTATTTTGATATGTCAATAAAAAGTTGTACCTTTGCAGCCGATTTTGAAAAACGAAACGTAAATTAAACGATAATTATGTACATTTTTATTACCATTCTAATTGTTATTGCCGCTATTCTGCTGACGCTTTTGGTGCTGGTACAGAATAGCAAAGGCGGTGGTTTGGCAGCCGGATTTGCAAGCGGCAACCAAGTGATGGGTGCTCCGAAGACAGCTGATTTTCTGGAGAAAGCCACCTGGACACTGATTGCATTGATTGTAGCCTTCAGTATTGCCGCAATCGGTTTCAATGCCGGTCAAGAGCGCGTAACTGATGACCAGTCTGCTGTTCAAGTAGAGGAAATTGCTCCTGCTCCGGAGATGCCGGCAGAGCCTGCTGAGAATTAATGCAGGCGGGCTTTGAGGAGCGGATAGACGCGGTGAACAGGGAATCCCATTACATTGAAATAGGAACCGTTGATCGCTGTGCAGGCCACATAACCAATCCACTCCTGAACACCATAAGCCCCTGCTTTATCCAAAGGACGGTATTTAGCGACGTAGTACGCTATCTCTTCATCGGTTAAATCACCGAAAGTGACGTCCGTACAATCAACGATGGTTTCGTAGGAAACCGTCGTTTGATTATTTGTGATTGGAGATTTGATATTTGAGATTGGACATTGGAGATTGGAGATTTTTTGAGCGATAGTGACGGCAGTATAGACCTGATGGGTCTTATTGCGGAGACGTTGCAGCATTTCGACAGCCTCGGCTTCGGTATGAGGTTTGCCGAGCATCTGTCCGTCCAGCCATACGATAGTATCTGCCGTGATGAGAATCTGGTCAGGCCGGAGTTGATGCTCGTATGCGCGCGCCTTCGCACGCGATATATAATAAGGAATATCTCCCGCCTGAAGATCCGCGGGATATGACTCATCGGCATCAATAGAGACGACGGTAAAAGGGATATCCAGACCTGCAAGCAACGCTCTCCTGCGAGGAGAAGCGCTGCCTAACAGGATATGATATGGGTGATTGGACATTGGAAAGTTGAGATTTTTGATTAGAAGAGGTCGAGTTGGGTATCTTTGGGTTTCTCGAACGTCATCTTGACACCATCGATGTCGATAGTGTCATTTACCATTTTCTCATTTACCATTTGATTATTTATTGGTTCATTGAGCTCTTGGCTATTAGCCGAGATTTCCGGCTCATGTGATTCCGTGATTTCGACAGACTCTTCTTCAACCACTTCTTCCTCGGGTTCCTCCGGTTCTTCAGGGGACACCTCAGGCTCGGGCGTGATATCTTCGATAGACGCCACTTCAAGCGTCGTGACACGTTTACCTTTTGCTTTGGCAGATTTCTCGTCAATGAAGTCCTCCATGAGGATGTCCATCGGTTCATGTTTGTCATCCGCAAAAGTGATGCGGAAAGTCGCCTCATCACGATCGGAGAGAACAACTATGCGTGAATCCTTGTCGTCCCCTAACATCGACTGCAGTTTGGCGTTCGCGTCGTCGAGTTTGAATCGCTTTCCGTAGTAGTATTTGAGTTCACCATTCCATTGAATGAGTGACCATATTTTGTCTGCATTCCATTTCTCAATGCGCATGATATTATCCTCAAAATGGGCAGTGAGTTCAAAGGTTGTGGTGTAATACCCACCCTCTTTGGTAATAACGAGAATACGGTCTTCATCCCAGAACTCGCCAAGGTACAAGCCATGCTCGTCATAGTTAACGCGCAGCACATCGGCATCGAACCACACCTTGCGTCCACCGAGCGTGGAGTGACCTTTCTGCTTGAGGGATATAGACTTGACGTCGAACTTAGTAAGTACGTTTCCCCTCGCGGTACGCGACTTGACAGCCAGTTCACTGAGATCCTTGTAAACCTCCAGTTTCTTGAGGTGCAGCGCAGGCTTCAGCAATATGCGGATTATCTCCGCCTCTCCGTTCGGGTTGGCGGTGAAATAGACGATTTTCGAACCGGGTTTACCTTGAGTGAGGTCGTACTCCTTATCTTTGGCAACTCCGGTGACGTTGAAGCGCTTCATGAAGTACGTACCCTTCTTACCGTCGCGATAGACGACGTTATAGACCGTGCGTTCGTCACCGCGCTGGAAGACCGCAATATGGAGAATATCTGTTCCCACAAACAGTTTCTCCGCCACTTTGGTTACTTTGTATTTGCCGTCCTTGTGGAAGATAATGAGATCATCGATATCGGAGCAGTCGAAGAGGTACTCATCTTTCTTGAGACCCGTACCGATGAATCCTTCCTCGCGATTGATATACAGTTTCTCGTTGTTTTCGACAACGGCCTTGACGTTGATAGCTCCGAAGTTACGCACTTCTGTTCGACGCGGATAGGCCCCACCGTATTTATTTTTAAGCATCTCGAACCACGCAATCGTATAGTCCGTCAGGTGGTTGAGGTTCTTGATGCAGGCTTTGATTTTCTTCTCGAGGTCCTTCATCAGTTCGTCCGCTTTCCTGGAATCGAACTTGGTGATACGAATCATGCGTATCTCAAATAATTTTTCGATATCTTCGGTGCGCACCTCGCGGATGAGTTGTGCCTTGAATGGTTCCAGCGCACCATCAACAAACTCAATAAGTTTCTCTTTATTCGGTGCATTCTCGTAACCTTCCTGCTTATAGATACGATTCTCGATGAAGATTTTCTCAAGGGAGGTATAGAAATATTTCTCCTCCAGTTCGCCTTTCTCTATCTCCAGTTCCCATTTGAGAAGGGCTTTGGTGTTGTCGGTCGATAGTCGGAGGAGATTGCTGACGGAGGTGAAGATCGGTTTCTTGTTCTCCACGACACAGCAGTTGGGGGAGATATTGATTTCGCAATCCGTGAAGGCATATAGGGCATCTATAGCCTTGTCGGACGATGAACCCGGAGCCAGTTGCACGACGATACGAGCAGTGTCGGCCGTGAAATCATCAATCTTCTTGATTTTGATTTTGCCTCGCTGATTGGCTTTGAGGATGGTGTCAATGATTTTTGCCGTGGTTGTGCCGTACGGTATCTCGGTGATGACGAGTGTCTTGTTGTCATCGGCTTTCTGGATGCGCGCACGAATCTTGACTACCCCGCCCCGCTCGCCATCGTTGTATTTGGTAACATCAATGACACCTCCTGTCGGAAAGTCCGGGTAGAGTTGAAAATCCTGGTTGCGCAAGTACGCGAGCGAAGCGTCACAGAGCTCGTTGAAGTTATGCGGCAGAATCTTGGAGTTCAGTCCGACCGCAATACCCTCCACGCCTTGCGCCAAGAGCAGTGGGAACTTAACCGGCAGGTGAATCGGTTCATTTTTCCGGCCGTCATAGGACTTCATCCACTCGGTCGTCTTGGGATTGAAGACGGTCTCGAGCGCAAACTTAGAGAGGCGCGCTTCGATATAACGAGGTGCTGCAGCACCGTCGCCTGTGAGGATGTTGCCCCAGTTACCCTGACAGTCAATGAGCAGGTCTTTCTGGCCGAGTTGGACGAGTGCATCACCGATAGACGCATCGCCGTGCGGGTGGTACTGCATGGTCTGACCGACGATGTTGGCCACCTTGTTGTACTTGCCGTCATCGACGGTTTTCATAGCATGCAGAATACGACGCTGCACGGGTTTGAGTCCATCCTCAATCGCCGGCACAGCGCGTTCGAGTATCACATACGAAGCATAGTCCAGGAACCAATCCTGGTACATGCCCGTCAAGTGATACTTCACCGCATCACTAAATCCACCTTGGCCTGCCATGCCTCAGATTTATGATTTTTTATTGATAAAAATATATGCCAGAATGCCTGCAAGCTCAAGTGCCATGCCGGCAACAAGCAATCCGTTCGCCTGCAGCGCATACTTGTAAACGATGAGGCAAACTACACCTAACAAGAGGAGAATAACTCCCAAATACTTCTTCAAAGTTTCCATAAAAAACGCGTTTTTCAAAATCGAGTGCAAAGATACAAAAAAAATCGCAAATAAGCAAATTTTTTTGCGATTTTTTGTTAAATTGTTAAAACGTTAAACTGTTAAATTGTTAAACTGTTATCGTACGAAGCGATAAATGCCACCTGGGAGGGAGCGGACGAGGCCCTGGAGTTCGAGGAGAACGAGGTCTGAGGAGACTTCGGCATAAGGTTCTTGAGTCTCCATGACGATAAGATTGATGTGAAGACCTTCTTCTGCCTCTTGCAGTTTGGAGAGGATGGCTCGTTGACGCTCAGTCAGGTCGTCCATCAGACCTATCAGTTGGGTTTGGACAGGTTGGTTGGCGGTCTGCTTGGTTTTCCAATCCATTGCCGCAATGAGGTCATCCGCGCAGTTGATGAGTTGTGCCCGCGAAGTACGAATGAGGTCATTGCAGCCTTTCGAAGATATATCAGCGGGTCTGCCCGGAAAAGCAAACAGTTCGCGTGAATAATCACATGCCATCCGCGCCGTAACGAGACTTCCTCCTTTCTCTTGCGACTCGACAACCACTACGGCATCCGCCAGACCGGCTATGATACGATTGCGTTGCAAGAAATACGGTCCGAGAGGTTCGGTGTGGGATGGAAACTCAGTAAGCAATCCTCCATGCTCCAGGGAAGCCACCGCTTCAGGACGATGGGCATAAGGGTAGATACGGTCGAGACCGTGCGCAGGGATGATGATGGTCGGAATACCATATTGAATAGCCGCACGATGAGCTGTGATATCAATCCCATAGGCGCCTCCGCTGACAATTGTGATTTTGTCAAGACGTTCGTGCAAATCGCGGACGAGGCTGGTGGTCAGTTCTTTACCCCGCTCAGTTGGCCTGCGCGTCCCCACAATAGATACGATATGTCCGTCAGAGGGATGGAGATTTCCTTTGCCATAGAGCAGCAACGGCTTGTCCGGGCACTGGCGGAGGCGATAAGGATAGTCCTCATCCGCGAGTGTCCATACGCGTATCCCATGTGCGTCAATCCACTCCATCTCACGCTCGGCCTGCGAGAGTGCCTCCTGCATACCTGGTTCGCTGATGGCTTGCCAAGCCTGTTCGGCCGAACCGTACCGGTCGATGAGCGCCAGACTCTTGCGCAAACTTGTGCGGAAGAGAAGGGAGAGGGCAATATCAAAAATAAAATTTTTGATAATTTATGATTTATGATTTGAGATTTGACATTGGTGATTTTTGCGTAATGATGTAATGACGAAAACAATAGTCACTCCTATGAGGGCGCCAAGGGCATCAGCATAGAGATCCGCCATTTCTCCGGAACGAGTGAGCGTGCAGAAGCGCTGAAGAATCTCCATGAGACCTCCATATATTGTTACACCTACGCACACTCCTACCGCACTCACAATTTGAAATTTGAGATTTGAAACTTGAGATTTGAGTCTCGCAATCGGTATCATCCAAGAGACGGCTAGAAGGGTGTACATCAAGCCGTGCATGATTTTGTCATGCATCGCTATCTCTCGCGGCAGATGGGGTTGTTCCCATAGACTGAGAAAAGCAATGCCTGCCGTCAATAAGACAGCAGGCAAAAACGCCATATAGGATTTTTTAGTCGCGATCGGAGAGATGTATTTTTATTCCGTAGCACAAATCGCCGGCATCGCCCAAACCGGGAACGATATATTTCTTCTCATTCAGAACCGGGTCAATCGCTGCGCACCAGAGGGTGACGTCCGGACTGTCATTGAGCGATTTACGCAGACACTCAATCGCCTGCGGAGTTCCGATAGCGGAGCATAAATGCGTGTGTTTCGGCGTACCATGACGTAGCATTGCGAGGTATCCCACCTCCATTGACATACCGGTAGCCAACATCGGATCCGCAATAATCAGCGTCTTTCCCTCAATCGCCGGTGCAGCCATATACTCCGCCACAATCTCCAGTTCACCTGCTTTATTGACACGGCGGTAAGCGCTCATGAAAGCGTTCTCCGCACGATCAAAGATATTGAGGAATCCTTGATGCAGCGGCAGGCCGGCCCGCAGGACGGTAGCCAGCACCAGTTGGTCACTGATGGTGTTGACGGTAGTAGTAGCCAGCGGGGTTTGTACCTCGGTAGGCTGATAGTCCAGCGTTTTGCTCACCTCCATGGCCATAAACTCGCCGATACGCTCAATGTTTCTACGGAAGCGAAGCGGGTCATTCTGAATGTTCACATCGCGAATCTCACGAAGGAACTGGTTGAGCACACTGTTCTGCTCGGAGAGATTGATGACCTTCATTATTGCATCGATTTAGCCGATTTCTGCTCTGCTTTGACTAAAGCTGTCCGCTCTTTGAGTTGTGTTTCCAATACTGCTAAATCAGCCGCTTTTTGGTTCACCTCATTGTTGTAATATTGGAGCGTTGTTTGACGGCTGGTGATAGCTGCATCGAGGTCAGAGATAGCGCGTTGACGATCCGCTACTTCGCGAAGCGAATAGTTAAGCTCTTTCTGCTGTTGCTCCAGGAAAGCGATGTAGTTCTCACGTGTCTCTTGGTTGAGCTCCACTTGTTTGCTGAGGGTCTGTTGCTGCGCCTGAACGGTCTTCTGCATCCCTTTGAGTTCGCTTTCCTCCTTGGTGTATAGGCTCTTGAGCGAAGCGGTCATTTTGGTAGCCTCTTTGAGTGAGCTCTCCATTTCTTTAGCATGTGCCTGCTCCACTTTGAGTTGGTTCTTTGCGGTCTTGATTTCCGCTGCATTCTTGTCGAGATCCTTAGCAAGCACCTCAAGCGCTGCACGATACATCGTAGGTTCAGATTGATACTGTGCACGGAGTGCGTTCAAATCAACTTCAGTCAATTGAATGGCCAGAGGAGTAACATGTTGAGCCATTGCTGTGAGGCTCAGTGCCATGAAGGCTAAAACGAATAGTTTTTTCATAATTCAGAAAATTAAAATGTATATATTTATTCAAAAATTTGCCCGTTATACGGAATTTGGGTGCAAAGGTACTAAAAAATTTGCAAATGTCAAAATTTTTTTTTATCTTTGCACGATTTTTTTATGAGAATTAACTATAAGCACTCAAAAATCTATGAAAAATTATATTTATCAAGACGCGACGATTGCTTTTGTGACGGCGGCAGCGCAGACATGTCTGCTGATAGAGAAATGCGGAGAGCACGAGCGTGACGAATGGCGCGAGCAACTACTACGACTGCTGCCCGTACTCTATCTGCGAACGCGATTGCTGGAACCGGCAGAGACGATGATGGAAGAAGAACCGCAACGGTTTGTGACGGAGGAAGATTATAATTATGTGCTTGTCGGAATGCGGGAGTTGCTGGGTCAGGATGATGCATATCTGGATGTGTTTGTAGATCAGGGTGTTTATACGGATGAGGTGCAAACAGCGTATATATCGGAGGGTTTGGCAGATATCTATCAGGAGTTGAAAGACCTGGCGGCGGCTTTTCAGACCGGAGAGGAAGCCATCATGAATGATGCCGTAGTTATTTGCCGGCAGGCTTTTGAGGAACACTGGGGACGAAAAGTGCTGGCCGTAATGCGAGCATTGCACGAGATAGGGGAAAGTGAGAATTGAGAATTGAAAATTGAAAGGTGAAAGGGGAAAATTGAAAGAAAATCATTATATACATAGAATCAGTAAAGAGTTGCTGCAGATGATGCCTGTGGCGGCTTTTGAGGGCGAAGTGATTGTAGTGGACCAGCCGGAGATGGTAGAACCGGCGGTTGCTTACTTGCGTACGCAGCGCGTGATAGGAGTGGATACAGAGGCTCGTCCGAGTTTTCAACGAGGCATACACTACCCTACCGCGCTGGTACAGATTGCAAGCCATGAGCGGTGTTACCTGTTCCGGCTGACCCATGTCGGGATGCCGGAAGAGCTGGCTGCATTGTTTGCAGACGAACAGATTTGCAAGGTAGGTCTGGCATTCAAGGACGACATCAACGGGTTGCGCAGAAGGAGAGATTTTGTGCCGGCTAATTGCATTGATATTCAAAAGATTGTAGCGCAGTACGGGATATTAGATTTAGGATTACAGAAACTGTTCGCCATCTGTTTCGGCAAGAAGATATCCAAGACCCAGCAGCTGACCAATTGGGAGAACAGTCATTTGACACCCGAGCAGGCGCGTTATGCGAGTACGGACGCATGGGCGACATTGCTGATTTACGAAGACCTGATGGCTCACGAGCCGCTATCGCATGAAGAGGTGACGGCATTGATGCGGGCAGATAAAGAACGGATGATTGAACATCAGCAGGATATACAAGACCAACGTCTGCGCGAACAGGGTATCGAACCACCGCCTCATATGACGCTGGAAGAGCGAGAGGCTCATCAGGCGGAGAAAAAGCGCGAGGCAAGGAAGAGAAAACGGCATAACAAGAAATTGAAAGCCGTCAGCCATCAGCCTTCAGAGTCAAAAGTCGAAAGTCGAAAGTCGAAAGATAAAAGAGAAAAGTCGAAAGATAAAAGACCAAGAAACTATCATAAACCATTAAAGAAATAAGACAATGAAACGAATTATTGTTATTGTATGCTGCGTACTATGTACGATGGCAGTTTCAGCAGAGCTGAAGTATATCTTCTATTTCATCGGAGACGGCATGGGCTCCAACCAAGTGTTAGGAGCGGAGATGTACCGTTCGGCTATACAAGGCGAACCTCTCGGTCGCGTGCAGACCCTGATGACCACTTTTCCTTATTCGGGTCACGCGTCCAGTTATTCAAAGAGCAACGGTATTACGGACTCAGCGGCTGCCGGTACGTGTCTGGCGACCGGAAGCAAGACCACAAACGGTACGTTGGGATTGGATGAGAACGGCGAGCTCTTGACGACAATTGCAGAAGAGTTGCGAGACAAAGGATGGGGTATCGGCATCATGACGACAGTGGCGATTGACCATGCCACACCGGGTGCTTTCTACGGTCACGTGCAGAAAAGGAGTGAGTATTATAAGATTGGCAAGCAACTGAGCGATAGTCGTTTCGATTTCTTCGGAGGCGCTGGTTTTCATCACCCGCAAGGCAAGCATGACGACAAGGATGTGAACTTATATCGCCTGGCAGAGAGAAACGGCTATATGATTGCCCACGGCTATCAAGAGGGTCTTGCGGCTATTAGTCATGAGCACAATGACGTAAACCAACTGATTTTGGTGCAATCTACAGACGATCAGGGAACCAAGCACGGGGACAATCTGCGTTATGCTATTGACCGGCAGGAAGGA
>Ga0310690_10007848_pt1 | contig 13667 bp, 13 predicted proteins | sample AusTroGonzalo_MG_2_FD_207661 | JGI IMG/M metagenome (GOLD analysis project Ga0310690, IMG submission 207661) | Bovine rumen microbial communities from tropical cattle in Woodstock, Queensland, Australia - Gonzalo_04 (v2) (version 2) | ecosystem: Host-associated > Mammals > Digestive system >... | reverse complement strand
CCCTCGACCCGAGGGGGAAGGTGTCGCCGAACAGGCGACGGATGAGGGTGTCCCTCGCCAGCGCCCTGTTGCGGTACCCGAAATTGCCCGTCACTCGCTGCGCTCGTTCCGCAATTTCGACCGCTGCCACTCGAACAGCCACCCTTCATCTGCCACAGGCAGCGGGTGGCTGTTCTCCCCCCAAACGACCTGTTTTCGCACTTTGGAAAATCGTGGGCAGATCTGCCGTTTTTCCCCGGCCTTTTTCGACCCCGCGGCCGTCGCCTTTTCCCACAGCAAAGTGGAAAAAACAAAAGTTCCCGAAACCCGCGCCACATCGGAGTTTTACACAGTTTCAACAGACTTTTCCACAGGCAAACGACGCCGGTTTTTCCACCGCCGCGGCAAAAATTTGCCTTTCCGAAAACGGAAATTCCTTCGTTTCGGCGCCCCCGCTTCCCACGGGGGGACCGCCGAGGCTCCTCCGACCCCTCGCTCTTTCCACCGCGGCAAAAAACGGCGCGGGGGTTGCAAAATGTCCCGCGAGGGCGTATAATGGTGTCAGTCCCCGTCGAAAGGAGTGTTTTTATGCGACTTTGCGTCAGTTCCTATTCGTTTTCCGCCGCCGTCCGCACGGGCAAAATGACACAGTTCGATACCGTTGCCGCCGCCCACGACCTCGGCTTTTCCGCCATTGAATTTACCGATCTTACCCCCGTGCCGGGGCAGGCGACCACCCAGCGCGAGCAAATGGAGTTTGCCGCCCGCCTGCGCGAGGAAGCCGAACGGCTCGACATGCGCATCGCCGCTTACAGCATCGGGGCCAACCTGGCCGTCACGGGCGATGCGGCCGAGGCTGAGATCGAGCGGCTTTCGGGGCAGGTCGAAGTCTGCTGGGCGCTCGGCGCGCCGGTGCTCCGCCATGACGTTTGTTACAGCCTCGGCGAAGCCCGCACGTTTGATACGCTCGTGCCGACGCTTGCCGAAAACATCCGCCGCGTCACCGCCTACGCCGCCTCGCTCGGCGTCCGTACCTGCACCGAGAATCACGGTTTCGTGGCACAGGACAGCGACCGCATCGAGCGCCTCTGCACCGCCGTCGGCCACCCCAACTACGGGGCGCTCATTGACGTCGGCAACTTTGCCTGCGTCGATGAGAACAGCGCCGCGGCCGTCTCGCGCCTCGCGCCGCTCGCCTTCCACGTCCACGCCAAAGACTTCGTCTTTTATCCCTTTTCCGCCCGCCACGAGGGGGGCATCGAGACCCGCGCCTGCAACCGCATCGAGGCCTGTGCCGTCGGCGACGGCAATATCCCCGTCGAACAGTGCCTCGCCATTCTGCGCCGCGCCGGCTACGCGGGCTACGTCTCGATCGAATACGAAGGGCGCGGCGACTGCTTCGAGGGCATCCGCCGCGGCAAAGAGGCTCTGCTCCGCTACGGTGTCGAGCCATAACCCGCCAAACGGGTCTTGAAAACCGCACTTTTCAAAAAAGAAAAGGCCCCGTTCCGTCACCGGAACGGGGCTGCTTTTCTCAGTTCTTCAAGCTGTGTATCGGGGCCGGAATGCGACCGCCTCTCCCGATAAAGCGGGCCGGCGAATACGACGAGAGCCCCATCACGGGCGCGCTGCCGAGCAAACCGCCGAAGTCCACGGTGTCGCCCTGCTTTTTGCCCCACGCGGGGATCAGGCGCACCGCCGTGGTCTTGCAGTTGACCACGCCGATGGCGATCTCGTCGGCGATGATGCCGCAAATGACCGCTTCCGGCGTGTCGCCCGGCACGGCGATCATGTCAAGCCCCACCGAGCAAACGGCCGTCATGGCCTCAAGCTTTTCCATGGAGAGCGCGCCGCGTTCCACGGCGGCGATCATACCGGCGTCCTCCGAAACGGGAATGAACGCGCCGGAGAGGCCGCCCACGTGCGAAGAAGCCATCACGCCGCCCTTCTTGACGGCGTCGTTGAGCATGGCTAAGGCGGCGGTGGTGCCGTGCGCCCCGCAGGATGTAAGACCCATCTCTTCGAGTATCTCCGCCACCGAATCCCCGACGGCCGGGGTCGGCGCGAGCGACAGGTCGACGATGCCGAAAGGCACGCCGAGCCGCGCGGCCGCTTCGCCCGCCACGAGCTGTCCCACGCGGGTGATCTTGAACGCCGTCTTTTTGATGACGTCCGCGAGCGCCGAAAGGTCGCAGTCGCCCGCCCTGCGAATGGCGGCAGCCACCACGCCGGGGCCGGAGACGCCCACGTTGATGGCGCCGTCCGCCTCGCCCACGCCGTGAAACGCGCCCGCCATAAAGGGGTTGTCCTCGGGCACGTTGGCGAAAACGACCAGTTTCGCGCACCCGATGGAGTTCTGTTCCCGCGTCAGGTACGCCGTCTTTTTGATGGTCTCGCCCATAAGGCGCACGGCGTCCATATTGATACCCGCCTTGGTGGTGGCCACGTTGACCGACGAGCAGACCAACTCTGTCCCGGCAAGCGCCTCGGGAATGGCGGCGATCAGGTTGCGGTCGCCCACAGTCATGCCCTTGTGCACCAGCGCCGAAAAACCGCCGATGAAATTCACGCCCGTCGCGTCCGCCGCCTTTTGCAGCGTTTTGGCTATTTTCAAATACCCTTCTGGGGGTAAAGCCCCACCGACAAGCGACACGGGCGTCACCGACACCCGCTTGTTGACGATGGGCACACCGTAATCCCGGCTGATCTCCTCGCCCACGGCGACCAGGCGTTCGGCGCGGCGGGTGATCTTATCATAGATCTTGCCGCACAGCCTGTCCCCATCGTCGCTGACGCAGTCAAACAGCGAAATACCCATGGTAATGGTACGAATATCCAGGTTTTCCTCCCGGATCATACCGATCGTTTCCAAAATATCGTCTACGTTCAACATCGGTCGGTTCCCTCACACGTGGTGCATGGTGTTAAAGATATCTTCATGCATGGCGCGCGCGTCGAGGCCGCGTTTTCCGCCCATGGCGGCAAGCTCCTCCGCAAAGGCGGCAAACGGCGTGTCGAGGCCGTCGATATCCACCAGCATGATCATGGCAAAATACTCCGAGAGCACGCTCTGCGTGATCTCCTGAATGTTCGCCCCGTGTTTGGCGCACAGCGCGCTGACGTCGGCGATGATGCCGACCGTGTCCTTGCCCGTTACCGTAATGACCGCTTTCATGTGATGACCTCCGATCAAAAATCGTTACAGCGCTATTATAACGCAATTTCCCGCCGTTCGCAAGACCCGCGCGCCACATTTGGCGTTTTTTACGAAAAAACTTGCATTTTATACGCGCGTGTGCTATACTTTTCTCGGGAAAGGGGGTGCCGGTATGGAAGAGTTCCAAACCTACGAATACGCCGTGAAACAACGCATCGAGGGCAAGTGGATCGCCGCCCGCGTCGGCCTGATCGTCCTTTATATCCTGTTCGTGACCGCATGGCTCTTGTTCGGCCTGAAAACGCGGATTCTCGTACCGTTATTGGCCTTAATCCCCCTCACGCTGTGGATGCTCGTCTTTTTCACCTGGCGCTACGTCGCCGTCGAATACGAATACTCCATCACCTCGGGCGTGCTGACGTTCTCCAAGATCCTCGGCGGCCGTTTCCGCAAAAAGGTGTTTGAGGTCCCGCTCCGCGACGCCGTGCGCATCGCGCCGCTCGGCACCGCCGAAGAATATCTGCGCGGCGACGCGTACAAACCGGAGATCTCCTTTACCGGCGTCTCCTCCATGTCCGCCCCCGACGTGTACTACATGCTGTTCGAATACGCCGAAAAAAAGCAAAAACGCCGCGCCGTTTACTACTTTGAGGCCACGCAAAAGGCCCTGCATATCTGCCGTTATTACAACGCCACCGCCACGGTGGCCGCCAAAACCTCTCTCTGACGTCACATCATGCCGCGTGCTACGGGGTGCGTGCGAGTTTCTCCGCGCACCCTTTGCCGTAGCCCGGCGGAAAGGAGCACCATGAACCGTTCTGCATCGGTCGTCGTCATCGGCGCGGGTCACGCCGGCATCGAGGCGGCGCTCGCCTCTGCCCGCATGGGCGTGGATACCGTGCTGTTCACCACCTCGTTCGAGGCCATCGCCAACATGCCCTGCAACCCCTCCATCGGCGGCACCGCTAAGGGGCATCTCGTGTATGAGATCGACGCGCTCGGCGGAGAGATGGGCAAGGCGGCGGACGCCGTCACCCTGCAATCGCGCACCCTCAACCTCGGCAAAGGGGCCGCCGTGCACTCCAAACGGGTACAGGCAGACCGCAAACGGTATCATATCTACATGAAATCGGTGCTCGAACGCACCGAGCATCTTCGCCTCGTGCAGTCCGAGGTCGTCGCCGTCGGTCTTGACGACAAAGGCGCCGTCGCGTCGGTCACCACCCACCTCGGCGAGGTCTGGCAGACGCGGGCCGTCATCGTGGCGTCCGGTACCTATCTCGACAGCCGCATTTTCGTCGGCGACGTCAACTATGCCGGCGGCCCCGACGGATTTCTGCCCGCCACGGGCCTTTCCGCATCGCTATCGGCCATCGGCGTGCGTCTGCGCCGCTTCAAAACGGGTACCCCCGCCCGCATCAACCGCCGCTCGGTCGATCTCTCCCGCCTTGAAGTGCAAGAGGGCGAGGAGGATCCGCTGCCTTATGCCGCCTCCACGCCCGAGAACTATCTCGACGGCGTCGGGCAGCTGCCCTGCCACATGGTCTACACCAACGAAAAGACCCACGCCGTCATCCGCGAAAACCTGACCCGTTCGGCCATGTACGGCGGTCACATCCACGGCACGGGCCCCCGCTACTGCCCCTCGATCGAAGATAAACTCGTGCGCTTCGCCGACAAGGAACGCCACCAGCTCTTCTTGGAGCCGCTCGGCCGCGACACCGACGAACTCTACCTGCAGGGCTTTTCGACTTCCATGCCCACCGACGTCCAGCAAAAAATGCTTCACACCCTGCCTGGTTTCGAGCACGCCGAGATCATGCGCTACGCCTACGCCATCGAATACGACTGCTGCGACCCCACGCAGCTTGACGCGACGCTCGCTTTCAAAGATATCAAAGGCCTTTACGGCGCAGGACAGTTCAACGGCACCTCCGGCTACGAAGAAGCCGCCGCCCAGGGGCTTCTCGCCGGCGTCAACGCCGCGCTGGCGATCAAGGGCGAAGAGCCTCTGATCCTGCCCCGTTCCTCATCCTATCTCGGCACGCTCGTGGACGATCTCATCACCAAAGGCACCGACGAGCCCTACCGCATGATGACCTCGCGCTCCGAATACCGCCTGCTCCTGCGGCAGGATAACGCCGACGCCCGCCTGACGCCCGCCGGCCGCCGCGTGGGCCTCATCGACGACGCGCGTTTCGCCGCTTTCACCGAAAAGCAGGAACATATCAAAACCGAGACGGCGCGCCTTTCAAACACCTACCTCTCACCCGAAAAAGTCAATCCGTTTCTCCTTGAAAACGGCCTTTCGCCGGTGCAAACGGGCGTCTCGCTCGCCGATCTGCTGCGCCGCCCCGACGTGACGTACAAAACGCTGGCCGCCGTCGACGACAATCGCCCCGTTCTCACCCGTGCCGAAACACAGTCTGTCGAGATTCAAATCAAATACGATGGGTATATTGCGCGGCAGATGGGTGAAGTTTCACGCCATGAAAAATTGGAGTCAAGAATGTTGCCTGACACCCTTGACTACAAAAAGATAGCGGGTCTGCGCATCGAGGCTGCGCAAAAACTCGCCCGCATCCGTCCCCGCACCGTGGGCCAGGCCGCCCGCATCAGCGGCGTCAGTCCCGCCGATATCTCCGTTCTGCTCATTTACCTCGGTCTGCACTGATTTTCCCCGCCAATTCGCGATGAAAGGAGGCCTCACATGGATTTTCCCGCATTCTGCACCCTTTTTCGTACCGTTATGGGGGATAACCGCATCGCCGCCCCCACGGATGAAGCGGACGTTCGCCCCTTTTTTGACCTGACCGAGCGCCTCCTCACCGTCAACCAATCGCTCAACCTCACCGCCATCCGCGACGAGCAGGGCGTTGTCCTGCACCACCTGGCCGATTCCCTGACCCTGCTGCCCTACCTGCCCGTGTCCGGGTCCGTATTGGACGTGGGCTGTGGCGGAGGATTCCCGTCTCTGCCCCTCTGCCTCTGCCGCCCCGACCTCGCTTTCACGGGGCTTGACAGCACCGAAAAAAAGGTGCGCTACGTGGCCGAAACCGCCACCGTTCTGGGGCTTATGAACTATCGGGCCCTCGTCGGGCGCGCCGAAGAACTGGCGTCGGGGCCCCTGCGCGAGACGTTTTCGACCGTCACCGCGAGAGCCGTGGCCGATCTGCCCGTGCTGTGCGAACTCTGCCTGCCTTTTGTCGCCGTCGGCGGCACGTTTCTCGCCATGAAAGGGGCAAAGGGCGAGGCGGAACTCTCCGCCGCCGAGACGGCCGTCGCAAAATTGGGCGGCGCCGTCGCCGCCGTGCACGCCCTCGCGCTCACCGACCTAAGCGGCGCCAAAGAAAAACGCCTGATCGTCGAGATCAAAAAAGAGCGCCCCACGCCGCCCACGTTCCCGCGCCCGTTTGCCAAAATACAAAAGAAACCTCTCTGATCCATTCCGCCGGAAAAAGTTTCGCTGCCACCTGCTCTATATCTCATCGGTCATATTTTTCGTCAGGCAAGGCGCACCGGAACCGCCCTCCCGGCGGCGTAGTTTTCTGCGTCGAGGGAGTAGGTAAGGAGCAACGCCGTTTGACGGAAGATATTGCGACGAACAGAAAAAAGCCGCCCCGTGGGGCGGCTTTTTTCATTTCATAATATTATCTATAATGTTTAAAATCGCCGGCGTCAGCCGTATCACCACCATCCCGGCGATCAGCGTCAACGCCGCCGTCAGCAGCAGCGCGAGCAGTCCCGAGCCCTGCTTATCGTAGCGCACCTCGGCGCGAATGCGATCTTCCTCGTCGATATAGTAGCGGGGCTCGCCCTCTCTTTCGGCCACGCGCACCACGCGCCGCAAAAAGGAGCCGTCGCGCAGTTCCCTTTTGAGAAACGGCGTCTTGCCAAAGCCGAGTTCCGCCCGCGTTTTGGCCGTTTCGGGCGAACACGCGCCGCTTTTCAGCAACGCCCGCGCAAATCCGCCCGGCACCGCCCGCTGATAGTAGGCGAACAGCGCCGCCAGAATCACGCCGAAACACACGGCGAACACGGCGTTGCGAATGGTGGCGGCCTTGGCCGCCGTCAGCGTAAAGTGCGCGTATTCACGCGGCTCTATGGCAAAAAAGGAAGCGGCGACGGGCGTCATCACAACGCCTCGGCGCGAATGATGTCGCAGCCCATATAGGGGCGCAGAGCCTCCGGCACCGTCACCGTGCCGTCCTCGTTCTGATAGTTCTCGAGAATGGCGGCCACCGTGCGGCCGACGGCTACGCCCGAGCCGTTCAGGGTGTGCACCAGGCGGGGTTTCGCGCCGGGCGCCTCACGGTAGCGAATGCTCGCGCGCCGCGCCTGAAAGTCCTCGAAATCGGAGCAGGAAGAGATCTCCACATACCGACCGTAAGAGGGCATCCACACCTCGATATCATACGTCTCGGCGCTCGAAAAGCCGAGGTCGCCTGTCGACAGGCGCACCACGCGATAGGCAAGGCCCAGGCCCTGCAGCACGCGTTCGGCGTCGGCGGTCAGTTTTTCCAACTCCGCATACGATTCCTCGGGTTTCGTGAACTTGACCAGTTCCACCTTGTTGAACTGATGCTGACGGATAAGGCCGCGGGTGTCGCGCCCGGCCGAACCCGCTTCGGCGCGGAAACAGGCGGAATACGCGCAGTAGCAAAGCGGCAGTTTGTCGCCGTCAAGGATCTCGTCGCGGTGCATGTTCGTCACAGGCACTTCGGCCGTGGGAATGAGGAAATAGTCGTTGTTCGCCACGCGGAACGCGTCCTCCTCGAATTTCGGCAGCTGCCCCGTGCCGCGCATCGAATCGCGGTTGACCATGTAGGGCGGAAAGATCTCGGTATAGCCGTGATCGGTGTGCGTGTCGAGATAGTAGTTGATCACGGCGCGTTCGAGGCGCGAACCCATACCGCGGTAAAAGTGAAAGCGTGCGCCCGTCACTTTGGCGGCCGTGTCGGGGTCGAGAATGCCGAGGTCACGGCCGATATCCCAGTGCGCTTTCGGCGCAAAGCCGAAATCGCGCGGCGTACTCCACCGGCGCAGCTCTTGATTCTCCTTGTCGTCACGACCGATGGGGCAGAGTTTGTTCGGCAGGTTCGGAATGGACAAAAGCAGGTTTTCCATCTCGGCGTCGATGGCGGCGATCTTGTCGGTATCCGCCTTAACGGTATCGGAAAGCGCCTTCATCTCCGCAAAAATGGGCGCCACGTCCCGGCCCTCTTTTTTCAGCTGCGGAATGGTCTTGGAAATGCGGTTCTGCTCCGCCTTTTTGGTCTCCGTGTCGGCGATCAGGGCGCGCCGCTGCGCGTCCAGATCGAGCAGGCGATCCACGTCCGCGGCGTAGTCGTGATCCTTCATGCGGCTCGCCAACCGCTCTTTGACGTAATCCGGATTTTCCTTGATGAATTTGATGTCTAACATGTTATTTCTCCTTGTGTATATACAGTTTATGTTTATCAATATCCCTCGCGCGCCTTCCCCCCTCGGCCTCGAGGGGAAAGGTGTCGCCGAACAGGCGACGGATGAGGGTGTCCCTTGCCCCGCCGCGCCATCTGTAGGGGCGACCATCGGTCGTCCGCGCATCCTTGCCTTCCCCCTCGAGGCCGAGGGGGAAGGTGTCGCCGAACAGGCGACGAATGAGGGTGTCCCTTGCCCCGCCGTGCCATCTGTAGGGGCGAATCTGTTAATTGCCCGTCACTCGCTGCGCTCGTTCCGCAATTTCGACCCGAAGAACGCTTGCGTTCTTTGCAGGTTCGCTTGCGAACCGTGGGCGGCCTACTCAGGCAAAGCCCTTTTTCCGGCACTGCCGGCGGGCTTTGCCTTCTCCCCTTTTGCGGTGCCCGAAATTGCCCGTCACTCGCTGCGCTCGTTCCGCAATTTCGACCGCGGCAACTCAGGCAAAGCCCTTTTTCCGGCACTGCCGGCGGGCTTTGCCTTCCCCTCCCGCACAGCGCGTTCTTACGTATTTCTCTTAAATATCTCTTCTCCGGCGATCTGCTCAAGCAGGTGTTCCAGATCCTCGTCGTTGCTATAGAACAACTCCACCGAGCGCCGTTTTTTGTCGCTGAAGATGCGCACGCGTCTGCCCATCAGCTCGCGGGTGCGGTCTTCCAGTTCCTTCACCCACGTCCGCCGCATGATGCTGCCGTCAAAATCGGCGTGGATCTCCGGCTCGCGCGCGGCGGCGTTCTGATACTGCACCAGGCGTTCCGTCTCGCGCACCGAAAGTTCTTTGTTCATCGCGCGTCTTGCCAGCGGCACAAGCGCGGTTTGGTCGTAAAGGCCGAGCAGCGCGCGCCCGTGCCCCGCCGTCAGATCGCCGTTTTTCACCATGTCGAGCACCGCGTCTGGCAATTCGAGCAGGCGCAGCGCGTTGGTCACGGCCGAGCGGGAGCGACCCAGCTGCTGCGCCACCTCTTCCTGCGTCATGTCAAAACGGTCGATCAGCGATTGCATGGCCACCGCTTCCTCGATCGGGTTGAGGTCTTCGCGCTGCAGATTTTCGATCAGCGCGATCTGCGCGGCCTTTTTCTCGTCGCCGTCCAATACGATGGCCGGGATCTCGGTAAGGCCGGCCATTTTGGCGGCGCGCCAGCGGCGTTCGCCCGCAACGATCTCATAGTTGCCCTCAAAATTCACGTTCGGCCGCACCAGAATAGGCTGCAACACGCCGTAGGCGGCGATGGAGTCCGCCAGCGCCTCCAGCGCTTCCTTTTTGAACTGCTTGCGCGGCTGATCGCTGCGCGGCTCGATGGAGGAAATGCGCAGCGTGGTCGCCGCTCCATCCTTCATACCCATAATGTTGTCGTCGAGAATGGAATAAAAATCCTTCCCGAGCGCCCCCTGCTTCTTCGTTGCCATATCCGTTCCCCTTTCCGCTTATATCGTACTTATATTGATCGCTTTTTTATCGTTGTCGTGCTTGTATTGATACCGCTTCCGTGTCGCGTCCCCCGCCGCGCCAACCGGTAGGGACCGATCTGTTGCGGTGCCCGAACACAGCGGCGTTCGCTGCGCTCGCTTGCTGTTGTTCGACCGCTGCCACTCAAACGGCCTCCCTGTTTCCGCCACCGGCGGCGGTCGGCCGTTTTCCCATACCCGACGGTCCGCACACCCTTGCCTTCCCCCTCGGCCTCGAGGGGGAAGGTGTCGCCGAACAGGCGACGGATGAGGGTGCTCCGCCGCGACATCTGTAGGGGCGACCATCGGTCGTCCGCGCATCCTTGCCTTCCCCCTCACGGGGGAAGGTGTCGCCGAACAGGCGACGAATGAGGGTGTCCCTTGCTCCGCCGCGCAGTCAAGCGCCGTCAAGTCCAGTAGATCCTGTTTTCGATCAGGTCCACGGCCTCGCGATAGGCGTCGGTGCCCGCCAGTTCGGCGCACGCCCCGATCACCGCGGCGTAGTACCATTTGTGTTTGGCGGGATCCTTTTGGTTAAAGCGATCCCACAGGCGCGGCCCCGCGGCGGCAAGATCACGGCAGATCGCCCGCAGATTGGAGAGCTTGTCCGCCAGCACGATCATTTTCTCCCGCACGTCGGCGCGATTTTTGACGTAGTCGATCGTCTCTTGCTTGCGCATTTCCCACGTCTCGGCCGCAGGACGGTCTTGACGCTTGTTCTCGCTGTCGCCCTCGATCAGGGCAAGCACGTCCGGCCCGAACAGCCGCCGTATGTCGTCGGCCGTATAATCGGTATCCTCGATCACGTCGTGCAGCACCGCCGCGGCGACCACGGCAGGATCGTTCGTCATGGTGGCGGCAATGGCCGCGGCCTCCATCGGGTGTACGATATACGGCATACGCGTCCCTTTTCGCACCTGTCCGCGGTGTGCCTTTGCGGCAAACGCCACCGCGTCGGCCACAAGATCGCCGCGGCCCGTGTTCCCAGCGGCATTCACGCGTTCATCCGGCATGATCGGTCTCCTTTTTCAAACAAATTGTTGATATATTTGCTTACATGCTTCAATATCACACGCGCCCGCGCAATTCTTCGGCAAACGCAAGATACTCCCGCGCGCCCTTCGCCCGCCGATCGTGGTAGATCACGGGCCGCCCGAAGCTCGGCGCCTCCGAAAGCCGCACGTTGCGCCCGATTTTGGTTTCAAACAGGCGGTCGCCATAGTGTTTTTCCAATTCCTCCAACACCTGTTGCGTTAAAGCCAGCCGTCCCTGATACATCGTGACCAAAATCCCCGCCAGCGTCAAAGACGGATGATAACGTCGTTTCAGCCGCGCGATCGTGGCGATCAACTGCGTCAAACCTTCTAACGCGTAATATTCGCATTGTACGGGAATGACCACACAATCGCACGCCATCAGCGCGTTGATCGTCAACATGCCGAGCGACGGCGGGCAATCGATGATGATGTAGTCATATTTGCCCCGCACCCGCGAAAGCGCGCGAGAAAGATTCCCTTCCGCGCCCTCGCCGTCGAGCAGATCAAATTCCGCACCCGCCAGCGTGATATTGGCGGGAATGAGATCGAGCCGCTCAAAACCGGTCTTCAAAATGGCGTCTTCCGCCAAACAACTGCCGACCAGCAGATCGCGCACCGAGCGGCGCAGATCTTTTTTTGCCACGCCGACGCCGCCGGTGGCACTGCCCTGCGGATCGAGATCGACAAGGAGCGTGTCGTAACCCAATTGACCGAGCGCCGCCGCGGTGTTGACAGCCGAAGTTGTCTTTCCCACGCCGCCTTTTTGATTGGCGAATGCGATCGTTCTGCCCATGGCGTTGCTCCTTTGCCGAATTTTATGGTTACATTATAACACTTGCGCGCGTGTTTTGCAACACACGCGCGCGAAAAAAATGAAAAACAGCGGAAAAACGAATATCAAACGTGAAAAAGCGGCCAAACGAAAAATGTTTCACGTGAAACATCGAAAACGCGGTCGGTCAAAATGTTTCACGTGAAACATTGAAAAGCGGAAAGAGCGAAAAATGTTTCACGTGAAACATCGGAAAAACGCAGTCGGTCGAAATGTTTCACGTGAAACATTGAAAAACGCGATCGATTGAAAATGTTTCACGTGAAACATTAACTCCGGCGCAAAATGCGAATGACGATCTCGGCGCCGTCGGCGGTCTCGTGATGTATTTGCTCGGCCTGCGCGCCGGTTTTGCGAAAAATGGATAACGTGCGATTGATGGAGTTATAAAGCGGACGCAGATCGCGCACGGCGAATTTGTGAACGCCCGCCGCCCGTTCGTCGGCCGATTCAGAGGCGATCGGCGACTCTCGCGCCGCCTGCGGCGTGGGCAGTGAAAAAGGAGAATTTGACGGCGCGGGCAGAGCGTTCGCCGGCGCGTGAGGGGATTTTTGCGCTTGCTTGTCCGCCAGATAGCTGTCGATCAAATTTTCGGCCGCCGCCACGCTGCAGGCGCCGCGAATGATCGCGTCGAGCAAAAAACGCCGCCCCGCGGGGTCGCGAACGCGCAAAAGCGCTCTCGCGTGCCGCTCGGAAAGGCCGGCACGCAAAATTTGCTCCCGCTCGGCGGGGGAAAACTGCAAAAGGCGAATCTTGTTGGCCACCGCCGATTGCGAGAGCGAAAGCCGACGCGCGATCTCCTCCTGCGTCATGCGGTGATCACGCACAAGGGTCGAAAAAATCTCCGCTTCTTCAAAAATATCGGGGTTTTTCGTGCGTAAGCGGTCAAAAACGGCCTGTTTTGCGAGTTCGGCGGCGTCAGGACGCGCCGCGCGGCAGGGAATTCGCTCGAGGCCGCAAAGGCACGCGGCGCGCAGGCGGCGTTCGCCGTCCACCAGTTCGTAACAGGGAAATCCGTTTTCGTCGGCGGCGGGACGCACGCAAAGCGGCTCCAAAATGCCGTAGCGCCGCACGGAGGCGGCGAGGCGGATGACGCGGTTTTGCTCGGCGCGCGGGAGATCGCCGCGGCGGAGCAGGCGAATTTGCTCCGGGCGGAGAAAGAGCAGCTCTTCGGCGGGGGAAAAACGGTTTTGATCGGTCAATTTTGACATCTCCTTTCTTTTTCCTTTATTATAACGGGCGGGGCGGGCGAAAAATGTCTAACCCGGATGGTAAATAATGGAAATTTTGCGTCTGTGGCTGATGCTACGCGGGAGGTTGGGTTTTGCACAAAGAGCGGCGGATTGGTGACGCTTCTTTGTTGAGTCCTCAACAATTTTTTGGAAACGGGTTGACAAGGCGGGCGGCGGCGTGGTAAAATACTTGTATATGCGGCGGGTACCGCAACAGGGGGAAGGCAACCGACCGCCGAGATCCCCATACCGCTTGCCGCATCGTCAATCCTGTTGCGGTTACCCGAACACAGCGGCGTTTGCCGCGCTCTCTTGCTCGCGGATGCGGACCGTAGAGGACGCCGGTCCCCACCGGATGACGTGGTGCAGACGAGCCACCCTCATCCGTCGCCTGTTCGGCGACACCTTCCCCCTCGGGCCGAGAGGGAAGGCTATGTAGCCGGGAGTGCAGGCAAAAACTCCTTCCGCCTCGCATGCGCTCGGCACCTCCCTCGGCGAGGGAGGCAAGGACGCGGGGCACCCTCATT
>Ga0310690_10007846_pt1 | contig 13669 bp, 22 predicted proteins | sample AusTroGonzalo_MG_2_FD_207661 | JGI IMG/M metagenome (GOLD analysis project Ga0310690, IMG submission 207661) | Bovine rumen microbial communities from tropical cattle in Woodstock, Queensland, Australia - Gonzalo_04 (v2) (version 2) | ecosystem: Host-associated > Mammals > Digestive system >... | reverse complement strand
ACTACTGCAAGAACGTCACCCGTCTTTGCCGTAATGTCTTTACCGACATATACGAACTCGGGTACAGCCGTTCCTGATGATGCTACTGCCGTTCCAGCCGATCCGTAGGAAACAAGGCAGCCGTGATTATAAGTCGTTGCATTTGTGGCAACGATTTCTTTTTCGATCGGAGAAGCGTTGTTCTCTGCTCTTAAAAACTCAAATGCCATTTTTCTATCCCCCTTGTTAATTTAGGTGTAGTTTCTTTGCGACTGTGTTATACAGTTCGCGTATCTGTTTCTCTGTTTTCCCTTGCTCCTTGTAACGGCTCATTATCTCCGCCGGGACTTCCACATCATCGCTTTCCGTTGCAACTGACGTTGACGGACTTGCTAAATGTGATTTTCCCTTCATTTGGTTAATGGCCTGTTGTCTTGCCGCGCCTTCGGTCTGCTGCATTACGTTGCCAAAGTTGAATACCTTATATGCGTCAACTATGGAAACCTGACCTTTGTTGCGCTCGACAAACTCAAGCATCTGCGGGAAGGTTGGCAGATTAGCTAAATCCTGTATTCCCTTTATGTTGGGATCAAGTCTTGTTATCTCTGCCAAATCCTGTTGCAACTGATACTGTGCGCCTGCCATCTGACTCTGCTCAATGACGCGCTGGGCTTGCATCACAACAGGGTTTGCGGCTATCATCCTGTCGATTACCGAAGGATCAATGCCTTTGTCGGTCAATTCCTGTTCACTTGCCTGTCTCTGCTGAATTGCCAGAGCGTCAACATAGTCGTGGACATTTGTGATAGGCTGACCGGTGATCGGGTGTGTTATACCCTGACACATAGCGGCTATCTGCTGATTCAAAGGGTTCATTTCGCTTTCGTATTTTCGTCTAGCGTCTTCCTCTGCTCTGCGTCTGATAGCTGCATAACGTGCGTTTTCTTCATCGGACTGTGGCTGCGGCTCGGCGTCTCCGTTTGTTTCGCCTGTTTCTTCCTGTTCCGATTCAGAAGTTTCTTCTTCGCCTTGAGACTCGGCGTTAGTCTCAACTTCGTTTACGCCTTCTTCGACTTCATCAGCAAATAACTGCAAGTCGAGTGTGAGAAGATTTTTACTCATATTCAGTTTTCCTTTCATTTTTGCGCTATTGATGCGATCTATGCACTAAAAAAGGACTTCTGCGAGTCCTTTGTTTAGTCGTCTATTTCCGTTTTGGATTGTTTAACTACCTTGTTGTAGTTTGAACAGTTCCTATTTCTGCACTTGAAGTCCTGTATCAGATACTTTTTATTGTCTTCTTCAACAGTCTTCGATGATGCGATGATCATATCCAGCTTACATGACGGGCATATCATTAGGCATACCCCCTTCCATTGGCATCTGCGCTTGCATCTGCGCCATCTGCTGTTGCTGTTCCGCCATGAGCATTTCTACTTGTTGCAAAACGTCACCAGCGTTCGGATAGTGGTTCTTCTCCATAAGCGACCAATAAAGCCTCATGGTTTCAAGTGATCCTAACTGTCCAAAAGCACCCGACTGTAATTTCATATCTATCTGCTGCCACATCGCTTCACGGTTAGCCATCATTGTTGAGGTCGGATCAGTCTCAAACAGGAACTCGTCATTCCAGTAATATTCCCCGGCGGCGTCCTGTTTGATAAAATCTTTCTTATCTAATACGTCAAAGTCCTGTTCTCCGTTTACGCCGCTGCCCGTGATCGGTAAAGGATCGTCTGCGTAAGCCAGCCAAAACTTAAACATCATTTCATAAAGCCGCGCATAAGCATCGTTCTTCATAACGCGCTTTGACTCAAGACGGCCCGCAGCCTGATTGATCGAATACTGTTTAGCAGTACCCGAAACGGCCGACGGATCATATTTGCCCTGAAAGGCATCTGTAATACCGAGAGTAGAACGAGCATCCTCATACGCCTTATTGACCATCTGCATATCCTGTTGGATATTGACCTGCATATTGAGAACGTCTATCATCGCCTTCTGCTGCGGATCGTCAAGCCTTGCTATCTTTAATTCTCTGTCCGTGGTTTCAAGTTTGACGCCCCTCGGTAATGTAACGATAGATCCGCCTTTTAACGTTTTTTCTGTTGCTTTTGAGCCTACTTTTTTAATTACGTCCTGTTGGTCCTCGATAACTTTTGCATCGGAAAATCCCAGCAATGAGTTCCTTTTTGACACATTTTTACGCAGGACTATCGGGAAACAGTTGGGCTTGTAATAGTCAATGGTTATGACTTCTTCGGCTTCGATCTCGACGGGATTACCCATTTCATCGATGCCCGATTCTTGCATTATCGGTATTTTAATCTCTTGTACTTCGTCTGCGGTTTCTTCAAACTTCTTTGAGCCGCAGATAGGGCAGACTTTATCTTCGGTAACGTAACCGCACTCTTTACATTTCCTTGTGATTCGTGCCTGATAATCCTCAAGGTCCTCAAGAGTATAGTCGTCTACCCATACAAAGCGGCCTATTTTGCCATCATTTCTATAATAGGCGGTGTTTACCGTGACTAAATCCGTTTGAAGGCTGGATTCGCCCTCTGCGTCCCTTATGTCCTTATATTCCTCGGACGCATCTTCTACATCGACGCCGTATTTGTCCTTTACCCAGCGCTTTGTCTGAGCAGTCTGAACAAATATATAGTCCATATCTTCTAATTTAGAAACGCCCGGCTGAGGTATAACCTGATGCGGGTCAAGTTCTCTTACGTTTACATCGCCGTAATTTGAATGGAATCCAAGTGAATTGTCCCATTCAACAAGGAAAAAGTCGCCGCCCTGTACGGGAACGGTCCTTTCCATCAAGTCATTCATTACGGGCAGTTTTAAGAGTTTGACCTTGTTAGTCAATGCTCTTTCGATAGAGCGTGCGAGGTGTTCGTCTCCTTCATGGAGCGCCGTAACTTTAGGCTGCGGTACGGATGAATCGACCTGAGACTCGATCAATTCATACACCGCATTACGAACGGTTATAGCAACATCCTTTGCCGCCACGTTGGTATTAGGGTTGCCATTGACTTCCCTAGTCCCTTCATACAACTTCTGATCTTTTGATATCTCTTTAAGGACGCTAGAGTAGGCTATGCGGGCATTTTCAAGTTTCCCGCGCCATGTGTCCCTTTTCTTATCTGCGGCTGTCGGTGCTATTGTCTTCTTGACCTTATCCATAAATGTCTTAAACCTCATACTGGCTCACCATATTTATGCAACAAATACTCCCTATCTTCGTCGCTTGCGTTTTCAATATCTTCTAATATGGAGTTGTGCCACTTTTTCTCCATCTTTACGTAGTCTGTTTCCGGCGAACGTACCCACCAAACACAAAATGACCTTAAACTGTCCACATCATGCGTCAGATCGTGCGGGTCTTTGGCGTAGATATTGGGCCGTTTCTTGTCCTTTTGGATTTTCTGCAAGCATCTGTATAAATTCGGCGCACAACCGTCTAAAATCGTCAATTTGGGGTGCTTATCAATGACTTTTAGCCATTCTTTCATGGATGCACACCCCGCCGGAAAGTCTCTCGACGTTTTTGTGAGGTTAATTCCGTTCTCAGAGAACAAAATTGCCCTCGATTTACCCGTTTCCTGTGATCGACTCCATAAGTCACTCGGCGCAAGCCAGTATTCTATCTTCTCGTCGCCGCTCATTGACCTTAAAATGTCACAAGCAGCCCCTATTGTCTTGTCAGGAGCGTCATATTCGCGGTAAACTTGCGCGTTTCCTTTGGTATCGACCTGAATCCAATGCGCGGAAAGCATATCAAGGCCGTAATCAAGTGCTACATAGCGCCTCAACTTGCCTTCGAGTTCCTCATTGACTATATGAGTCTCTCTTTTTACCTCCGGGAAGAACGATCCGCCCGGAACTGTGAGCGCTTCTTCAACGGATGCGGGGTATTCTTGTGTTATCATGTCCCCCATCGTCCGTTTTGTCTGCTCATACCACGCTTCATCACGTCTAGGATCGGCGTACCACGGTATAAATATCTTGTTGAACCCATTATCAGGGTCGGTGAATACCTTTTCAAAGAACGATCCACGGTCTATTGTGGATAACCCCACCACTTGTCCACCGGTCGGACGGTTAATTGTGGGAAAACCCGCTTTCCATATATCTTCCGCGAAAGCCTGAAACGCCCATTCGTCAAATATTATCAAGTCCGCCGTAAATGATCTCGCCGCATTGGGTGAACTCGGGAAACATTTGAATACAGAATCGGGTTGATTTGGGAAATGAACGGTGAGTATAAGGGAAGTATTTTCCCATGTAGCGTTCACCCAATTTACCGGCTGGTCTTTTACAGGTGCAAATAGTGGCCGCATATTGTCCAATATAACGGACATTCTGCGGACAAGTTCCTGAGCTTCGTCCTCAGTCCTTGAAAGACCTATGACTGTACGCCCCGGATGTATCAGTTTCCACAACGCATAATGTAAAACAAGCCATGTTATCCCTAACTGCCTTGCTTTCAATATGACGTTCAGCTTGTTGTCTCTGAACTCCTGTAATGCTTTTTTCTGTTCGGGCCAAAGATTGAAAGGCTGTATCAGTTCGTCCGCGTCCTTATCCTCAATGTGACCGTACGTCTCAACGAAGTATTCCAAGTGATCGCGGCAATATTGGTACTGTATCTCCCTCAGTTGGCTAGGTTTATAATCTTCTAATTTCATACAACGTAAAAGGGCATCCGTGGCGCCGGATACCCTTGAAAGGAGAAGTTACATTATGCCAAACAAAATGAAGAAGCACTCTGGAGGTCTTTGTCCTTTATAAAGATATCACGGCTATTTTATGAATTTCTATGAAGTAAACGAAATTTTTTACAAAATTTTCGCGTATTCGTCCAGCGCGGTACAAAATAATTCGTATGTCCATCGCGGAGTGCGGTCAATTTCCTCCGATATCTTCTCGATAGTCATTCCATCGAAGTAGTACAGGATCAAAAACTGCCGCAGCGACGCCGGCTCTATCTGTTCTATCTTATTTAGACAATGCGTCTTATAATCGAGCTGCCTTATCATCCATTTTGCCAGTCTGCCCTTGTATTGCTCCTTTTTTATTAAGGCTTCTTCGATTTTGTTGCGGTAATTCCCGCTGGGCCTGTCCGCGTTGTAACTTGGCGTCATTTTTGTGGCTATCGCCTCGATCCGCTCTATCTCCAATTCGATAGCACGCACCCTAGAATCAAGATACCTCAGCTCCCTTAGTTCGTTTTTGGCTTCTTTCCTTGTCATCGTCTCCCTCTTATCTGTATATATGTTCCTGCTGTTTGTGAAGACGTGCGGCATAATCGTTAGCCTGGTCGATAGTCTTGAACTTGCCGAGATATTCCCCCGTATTGTAGTAGCGGGTTATCGCTTCATCATCAGACATGACATACGGCTTTCCAGCACTGTCGAACGCTACCGTGGGAACAAGTATTTCCCCGTTCCCGTCGTTAAAGGACATACTGCGGACTGTGGACACCGAGCCGTCACCGTTCATATACTGTGGCCTGTTATACAAGTCGATATTCCCTAATCCCCTTCTCCCTATGCCGAACAACTGCATAAGTTCCTGTTCGTTAATCTGCCTTCCGTTATTTGCTACTAATGGTTTCATACTCCCTTCCTTTCTCCGCGTAAGCGGACGATTTTTGTAATATTTTCGTAACATTTGGCCTGAATCTACTATATTTGCGGTCTCGACCTCGATCCTTCCTACTATTTTTGATAGCTTTAGTCCGGTAAAGCGACCTTTTTTTATATAAAATTTTCCGAGGGGATAGGAGTTTCCTTTGCGGGCGTTTCCCCGCTCCGCGGGGGAGGGGTAGTTTCTACATTATCCTATGTAAAACCCCGCGTGGTTGCGGCGTTCCTACCATATGAAAAATTACAGGGGCACATGTGAAAACCCTCTTATCATGTCACATACGCACATGCGCCGCGCCCGCCGTGATCGTGACGCGTCCCTAAACGCCCTGTTTATGCGGGTTTGCGCTGTTTCCATCTGTTCGTGAAAGGGAACTTATACGAATAGTTCCTACTTATCTTAATGTTGTAGCCATTCCGCCAACGTCCTGTAAACACCGTGTTTGCAAGGGTTTGCGGGTTTTCCTCTATGTAATTACATGACGCCGTGTAATATCCGCCCGTTTCCGTCTCCGTTCCCCGTGTGTTTTTACGTCCTCCCGTGTAAATTCCTACCTATTGACCGCCCGTTTTCCCGTCGGTTTTTACGTCGTCGGGTGTAATATCCGCGACGATTTCCACCCGTTCGGCGTCCTCCAGTCGTGCCGCAATGGCACGCATAAGCGCTCTATCCGCGTCCGTCGTTACGTTGTCGGTCACTTCTATTTGCTGTTTTGGCGCGTCTCCGTGCGTATCCCGTACATATTGCATTGCGGGGATAGACCCACCGACCGCGCGTCCCACAGCGACCGCCTGTATCAAGTCGTATATGGTAGCGTTCGGGTTATCCCGCCGCAAACGCTCTATAATTGCGGGGTCAACGTCCGCCGCGCTTGCGATATCATCCGTCACGCGGAGCGTCAACACGTTTTCTAGTGCCTGTTTTGCGCTTTTCTTTTCCCCGTGTAGCCTGTTTACGGCGTCCGCCCCTTTACGGCATATTTCCCGCCGTGTTTCCGCGTCCATCTGATTAAAGGACCGCCGCCCGCGCTCTAAGTTTATCCATCCCTTTTGTGCCCCTTGTGGCTCTATTTCCCCGCTAATTACACGTTGATATGTAGTTTTTGCGGGTTTTTCCGTTCCTGTTTTTACGTCCATCGTTGTAATTTTCCCCCGTTCCCCTGTTCGGTTTTTACATATGAGGACGTAAAAAAGACGTGCCGCCCGTTCGGGTAACACGCCGTTTTTACATTCCTCTATGTAATTTTTCATTGCCTTGCGTCGTCGGTTTTTACACGTCCCCGTGTAGTTTTTCCCGTTCCATCTTTTCCCGTATTGCGTCCATGACATAAGAATTTATGGAGCGTTCCCCGATGGCGTCTATGATATCCTTGTATTCCTCTTTTTTTACGCGGATATACAGGCGTTCATAAGTTTTTGCGTTATACTTTTTTACCGCTCTTTTCCTTGCGTCCGTTGCCATGTCGTCATTATACCATCTTTTCTTATTAAAAGCAAACACAAGGTTTTAATCCCAGAGTGCGACCCAAAACCGAAAAATTACCCGATTAGATTATGGATTTTTACCCCGATTTTTTGCTTTTTTTCAAAAGTAAAAATGCCGTATTTATGCGGGTTTGCGGGTCGTTTTTCCCTCCGGCACAAACGCTCTGAAAAAAATGCTTTACAAATGTAATGCCGCCATGATATTCTATCCGTGTCGGAGGTAATGGCGACATTACCCCGCACAACCAAACAACCACAACCAACCAAACACAAACAAACACGGAGGAAATGAACATGCAAAAAGCAAACAGGAACGCAAACAGAGAAGTAACACCCGCTAATCTTCAGTCATACCATCAAGGCGGTTTTGGTGTGGGCGAACGTTACGCCTATATCGGTTTTTCCGAAAACAGATATTTCACAAGTGACCGTTCTATCAAATGTGATGAGAACTTCAACCGCGCCGATGGTAAACCCCTTAAGGGTTACGGATTAGAGATAGAAACGGGATGGTCTTTACAGAACGGGTCAAGCGCCGCCTATCACGCACTTGCGAACATTTTCACAACGGCGATTTTTCCTATATTCCCCGACCATCTTTTCAAACAGCAAATGGATAGCACGATAACAGGGACGGAATGTATCACGCAAGTAATGACAAAAGAGTTTATCCGCAACCATTACAAGGATTTTAAGACCATGTATAACGAACTGTTCCCGCTTTTCGGGATTAAATGCGACGATGGCAAGTGCGGCATGCACGTGAACATATCGACGGGTTTATTAGGAACTACCGACAAGGTAAAAGAGGATAGCGTGCGGAAACTCTACTACATAATCAATAAGCATTACGACTTTTTCAAGATAGCGCTTTACAGAACAGGCTCGACACGCTGGTGTGGTCAAATGTCATACATGAACGCCCGCACAATGAACGTACATAACATGGATAGTTCGCACGGGAACTGTTTTAACGGGTCGCATTTTGACGCGGGACGTATTGAGATACGACTTGTCGGCGGTCAAAAGAACTTCGCATGTTTTCGCAATACTATGGAGGTTATTTTCCATATCGTCGGCGCGGTCAAGTCGTTATCTTGGAAACAGTGCGACGACCTTGTGGAAATATTCAAGGGGTGTAATCAGTACGTATTTGATCGTATCAATAGCAAGTGCAAAAGCGCGGGCACGATAACCGACGAACAGTGCGCCGCCATTGCCGCAACGGTCATCCGTGAGGAACTTATCTGATAGAAAATTACGGCGGGCGGCGTAAAAACCGCCCCGCCGATAACGTCACAATTTACAACCAAACACGTAAAAACAGGAGGGTAACACAATGACGGGAATTAGCAAACTTGAGCATTCAATAAGGCACGGAAACTTTACAAGGAATGAGGACGGGACGTACTCCGTACGCGTTTTTGACCGCAATTTTTCATACATAGAGCGTATCACGGCAAGCCATTACGCGCACATTTGCGACCGCATACGGCGCGCCGACTGGCATTACACGGTTAGCAATTACACGGCTGAACATAGCGCGGATATGTCGGATATTATGGCGGCATACGCCGATTATCAGATGGCATGTGCTTATTGATAGGAGGGCGGCAAAATGACGACATACAAGGTTTATATAGAGGGTTTTTGCTTTACTGTTGACTTGACGGACGCGGAGCGCGACGCATTACAGGCGGACGGGGCAATTATACAGGAGGTAACGGCATGACAAAAACAATTAAACAGGCGGAATTTAGTGTAAAAAAGGAGGTTTTACCATGTGTGTAATATGCGTATCACAAAAAGGAATCAGACAACCAAACGAACAGGAAATAAAGAACATGTGGGCGGCTAATCCGCACGGCGCGGGTTATATGTTCGTAAAGGACGGGAACGTTGAGATACATAAAGGGTTTATGGAGTTACGCGATTTTATGCGTAGCATTAAGGGCGAACATTTTACAGACGACGACGTGGTTATATATCATTTTCGGATATCTACACAAGCGGGCGTGTGCCCCGAAATGACACACCCGTTCCCGCTCTCCGAACGTTTGGAGGATATGAAAATACTTGACTGTCAATGCAACGTCGGAATAGCGCACAACGGCATAATCCGCTTGACGTCCTGTAAAGACGCGGAGTATAGCGACACGGCATTGTTTATATCGGAATACCTCCCCGTGATTATCCGCTATACAACGGATATTACAGACAAGCGCGTAAAAAAGACTATCAAAGCGCTTGCGGAATCCAAACTTGCTTTATTGAACGGGGACGGGGACGTATCGATCATCGGCGATTTTTGGGCAAACGACGACGGGGTTATGTTCTCAAATAAATCGTTTTTGCCGACGCCTAAACGGGATTTTCAACGGACTTGGAATTTGGGCGAACTTTACGGGTATAAGTACAAAACGGCGACCCGCCGGTAATTACAACCTACAATGTAAATTTTGCTGACCTATCGGCACGACGGGGAGAGAGGAGCATTTATGCGAAACACTACACCAAATTGTAACATTACTTTTCCGTTCGGCGCTTTTGAAAAGGCTTTCAAGTGCGACGAGTGCGGACGCCCCGCCGAGGTTTTAGGCGTGTACGGGGAGCATGAGGAGTGCTATTGCGCGTCCTGTTATGTTCGGCACAACCTCCCGCGCACTACTATAACGTTCGGCAAGCGGGCGGATTTTGACGGGGCATACGTCGGGGAATCGTACTATATCACGTCCTACAACGTGCCCGAGGAATTACAGGATTAAATGTAAAAACGCTGACCTAGCGGCGACACGGGGAGAGAGGAAAAGCTATGAAAACTACAACCAACACTGTAAAAACCAACAACACAAACATGGAGGGAATGACTATGACTATTAACGAGTATGCAAATCAGATCGCGGCTAATGTTATCGGGGCAACAGTTAACGAGGTAGAAAAGGCAAACGGCGTTATTTTAACCGCCGTAACGTTCGGGACGGGACGCGAAAACATCCGCGCCAGTTTCTATGTTGACGCGCTCTATAAGGACGGCGTGAGCGTTGAGGACGCGACCGCTAAATTACAGGAGGTTATTGAGCGGGAGCGCGACCGCAATATTAACGTCGATTTTATCGATGATTTCGAGCGCGTACGTCCTATGCTCCGCGCAAGGCTTTATAACAAGATAACGAACGCCGAGGTTTTCAGGAGCGCCGCCGTTTACGGGTTTGAGGACTTGATAATCGTGCCGTATATCACAGGAGTCGATATCGGGAACGGGCGCGGTGCTATAAAAGTTACGTCCGCCCTTGTAAATAAATGGGACGTTACCGTCGACGAGGTTTTGGATATTGCCGAGGAAAACTCCCGCGCCGACGTCGTGCTTACGTCGATGGAGGAAATATTAGCAAGTATGGGTTATCCTATGCCGCCTATGAGCGCGGACGCCCCTACAATGCTAGTTTGCACTAGCAAGGATAAAACATACGGCGCGTATGCCGTAATCGCAAGTATGGACGCGATACGGGCAAGATTTAAGGGCGCGTTTACCGTCCTCCCGTCGTCGGTGCATGAAGTGATTATCGTTGACGCGAACGACCCCGCCGCAATGTCGGCAATGGTACAGGAAGTCAACGATACACAAGTTGACCCCGAGGAACAGTTAAGCAATCACGCGTACACGTTCGCGGCATAAATTACATAGGGCGGTGTAAAAGCCGCCCTGTCCGCCTGGACTGAAAATTACAGGCATGAATGTAAAAGCTGACCTATCGGCTATACGGGGCTATATAGGAATTTACATGGATCGTTGTAAAAAAGGAGGACACGGCATGAAGTACAGAATACATTTTACGGACGCATACGGGCAAGGGTGCATAGAGTGCGACGTGTACAATTACGCGGACGTTATGGCGGCGTTACAGGCTGACCCGTGCGCGTCTGATATATGGGTAGAGTATTACGACGAGGAAATAGGATGGACTGCATAAGGAGGGCGTATCATGTTTGAACTTGATAGAACATACGAGTATTGCACGATAAGAGAGCCGCAAGGCAACGGGCGTTACATTTACGTGTCGGGTTATCGCAACGGCAAGTACAGTTTCACGACTGATTATCTGTATGCTAAGGCATACACGGAAAAAACCGCGACCATGCACAAGGACACATTAAACGAAAGGGGTTGAGATTATGAAAGCATTGTTACTTGATACCGTTAATAAGCGCGTGGAGGTAGTAAATCCCGCGTCATTAGACGACTACTATAACTTAATCGGGTGTAGATGTATTGACGTCGTAACGCGCAAAATAGGACGTAAAACGTATGACATTATATGCGACGACGAGGGCGCGTTACAGGATGACCCGCTTATATCTGCTATCGATAATATCGGGCGCGTTATGTTGGTCGGTAGTTTGATTATCTGCAACGTGGCCGACAGCGAAGGCGAGCTCCGGAGTTTAGATCCGGCCGATATCCGGTACATTAAAAAGCGTGTGCAACGTCTAAACACGCGTAAACACGCGGATTTACTGATGTTGACGTGTTGTAACTACTGTTGAGAATTTACGGTGGCGGGTGTAAAAACCCGCTACCCTACCACAAAAAATTACAAAGGAGAATGTAGAAATGACAATAACACAAAGACCTAGCGAAATAGCAAATTACCTTTACCACTGTACGGATGAGGAATACGCGGAGGTATTCGCGCTTTACCATCACATGCGCCGCCGCGATATACCCAGCGCAGCAGAAACCAAGAACGCAGACGATATCGTATTATCCGCGCATGATATGAAGATAGACATTGACGACATAACAAATCACATAAAATACATACTCGATAAGATCATTTATTCCGACGATATAGACGCGTCCGCATGGTGGAAAAAGGAGGTACAGGCATGAATAAACAGGCGAAAGTATATCACGGACAGGCAGACGTTGACGTGTACGCAAAAAAGGACGACAGGCGCGGGAATGTACCCACGGCAAGTTATAAACAGATACAGGAGGCGTATAAGGAGTTTCTGAACGATTTATTACTTGAGGCACAGGAGGCATATTGAAAGGAGAATTTTACATGGATATCTGTAAAAAGTGTGATAACTTTTATACGTGTGACAATATGGGATTTTGGGAGACGTGTCCCGACAAAAGACGTGCCGAGGATATCGAGGACGCGCTGATAAATGACCTGTATATGTCGGCTAATAACTATCAGTCGTTACAGGATGAATTGCAAACAATAATAAACAGGATATGCGTTGAAAATTAGACGCAAATATGGTATAATACAACTTGCTCCGTGGTTGGAGTGTTTGGTTGTAAAACCCCGTGGGAAATGAGATAACCCACGGGGTTTTTTTACGTTTACTTATGTAATTTTATTGATATACCTTTTCGCCTATAAGTCCCAACTTAACATCCCGATCTATGAACGTCTTGTAATCGCACTTCCTAAAACGAAACATCCTCTCCTACGCCCCTTTTCTTTACCCTTTATATATTTCGGGCAACGGAATCCACGCAAGAACACACTCATCGTTTATCCTATCAAAGTCACCCGTCGCCCAAACATATCTTTTCATGCCCTTTTTTCTTTGTGCTAGCGCCATCTTTCTTACAGAATCATCAATAAGAAATACCTTATCGCCGTTCAACTCACAAAGTTTAAGCGGCATATATGTCACAACGGCATAAAACTCGTCATAATAACTTATCGTGTAAATATCTTCGGGCAACTTATCTTTAACACTTATCCATTCCATATCATTCTGCTTCTCCTATAATCAATCATCCGTAGGCTTATGAAACAGCATCTTAATCTCAAAAATAATGCTGTTTATCGGAGATTTTATATAATCCTTAAACTTTTGACAATAAGGAATACCGTATGGGTTATATCTATATTCGCAAGGTTTATCTTCCTCTTTTATAAGACACATACCATCTAAATCACAGTATTCGCAGAGTCTTTCTTTTATTTCATCTTTAATATCTTTCATTCTGTTTCTCCTTTATGCCATATATACTGTTTCTCCGATGTGTCCTAATTTAACATCACGGTCTATATATATTTTATAACCGCATTTCTTGGCACGCAAGCAAAATGCTATATCTTCACCTACGCCCTTCATCGGCTCAAATAAGGACTTATAATACTTAAACATAGTTTTTATTACCGAACACTTAATAAGGCAAAATCCAAAGCCACAGGCGGCTATTTCGCCAAATCCCGTTGTCTCTCCGTCTGAAATGAGTTTTGGACTTCTGAACGGCCAGCGACGCCTTTTAATTATTTTATTATAGGCCACGTTCTCCATTTCCCCGTTCCGCTTCACATACAGGCCAGAACATATACCGACGTTATGTTTTAACAGATTATTCAAATCATCGGCGTTAAAGACCATATCAGAATCGGCGTACAGAACGTAATCATATCCGTTATCCACGGCATGACGAGCGATCAAATCCCTCGAATCGTACACTAACGATCCCTCGATCATTAATACCTCGACCCTTCCTTTTTCCATCGTGTTCAACAGGCTACCGACTGTCTTATATG
>Ga0310690_10007845_pt1 | contig 13669 bp, 11 predicted proteins | sample AusTroGonzalo_MG_2_FD_207661 | JGI IMG/M metagenome (GOLD analysis project Ga0310690, IMG submission 207661) | Bovine rumen microbial communities from tropical cattle in Woodstock, Queensland, Australia - Gonzalo_04 (v2) (version 2) | ecosystem: Host-associated > Mammals > Digestive system >... | reverse complement strand
ATACAGGACGAGATTTATGCAGCCATACAGGAACTCGCCAACGAGAAGCATATAGACGTAATCAAAGACCGCTCGTCAGACCCGGGACTGCTGTACCTGTCGTCGAAACTGGACTACTCGGATCAGTTGCTGCAAAAATTGGGGGCAAAGTAACCCTTCGAAATATCGAAATATCGACAAATCGAAATATCGAGAATAATTAAAATAACGAATATGAAAAAGATTGTAATGATTATGGCGGTGCTGGCGCTGACGCTGACCGCAAATGCACAGAAGTTCGGTTATGTGAACACGCAGGAGTTGTTTATGCTGATGCCCGAACTCAAAGACATCCAGACACGTATGGACAGTCTGAACAAGCAATACGAGAACCTGCTGATGACCATGCAGGAAGAGTATCAGAAGAAGCTGCAGGACTATCAGCAAAAGCAGAGCACGATGCCTGAGGCCATGCGTCAGATACAGGAGGAAGAGTTGTACTCGATGCAGCAGCGTCTGCAAACAACCTACCAGACTGCACAGCAGGACGTAGAGCAGAAGCGTGGCGAGTACCTCAAGCCGGTGAACGAACGTATGTCGAAGGCTATTCAGGAGGTAGGTGCAGCCAACAACTACACGTACATCTTCGACAGCGCTGCCGCCGTATATGTCGCACCGGACGCAGATAACGTAATGCCGCTGGTCAAGGCCAAGTTAGGTATTAAATAATTGACAATTGATAATTGATAATTGACGATTGAAAGTTTATGGCTGACGGCTATCTCGAATCGCACTACGCGGAATACGAAAAGCGTAAAGCCGAGTGGCTTCGTCGCAAACACAACACGCCTCATCCTCACAAGCCCATTTGCAGGGAACCGGAGGATGAGGCATTATAAGTACAACTATGGAACAAATTCAATCCTTACTTCGTGACAAATCGTGGGCACGGTGGACCGTGCTTGTGCTGGTGGCATCGATGATGTTCTTTGCCTACATGTTTGTGGATATACTGTCGCCGCTGGCTTCTCTGCTGAACGAGACGCTCGGTTGGGACCAAGGCGTGTTTGGCACCTATGCTGCCGGTGAGTACCTGCTGAACGTGTTCGGTTTTCTGATTATCGCCGGTATCATCCTCGACAAGATGGGTGTACGCTTCACCGGACTGCTGTCGGCATCGCTGATGGTGATTGGTGCGGCAATCAAGTACTGGGGTATATCCTGGGCGGACGCCAACACCGTAGAGTGGCTCAACGCGTGGTGGCCCACGATGCCGGGTAGCGCCAAGCTGGCGATGTTCGGATTTATGATCTTCGGTTGCGGCGCCGAGATGGCCGGTACTACCGTGAGCAAGATCCTGGCCAAGTGGTTCAAGGGCAAGGAGATGGCACTGGCTATGGGTCTGGAGATGGCTATCGCCCGTCTGGGCGTGTTTGCCGCCATGTGGCTGTCGCCGATGTTCAGTTCGCAGTTTGCCGTTAACGGAACGAACTCAGTAGTGGCACCGCTGCTGTTCTCGGCACTGCTGCTCGTGATAGGATTGCTGAACTTCTTCGTGTTCACGATAATGGACAACAAGTTCGACAAGCAGCTGGTGGCAATAGGTGAAGCACCTGCCGTGCATGATCCCGAAGATGAGTTCCATGTGAGTGACCTGAAACAGATCTTCTCCAGTAAGATGTTCTGGATCGTGGCACTGCTGTGCGTGCTGTACTATTCGGCCATCTTCCCCTTCCAGCGCTTTGCTACCAACTTCCTGGAGGAGACCCTGAGCATCAGCAACGCCGAGGCTGCAGGTCTGTTCAAGTGGTTCCCGATACTGGCTATGGTACTGACCCCGTTCTTGGGCGCGTTCATCGACTACAAGGGCAAAGGTGCGTCCATGATGCTTCTCGGTGCAGTGATCATGATTGCCTGCCACTGCGTGTTTGCGTTCGTTCTGCCGGCTTATCCGAGCAAGCTGCTGGCACTCGTCACTATCCTTGTGCTGGGCGTAAGCTTCTCGCTTGTACCGGCATCCATGTGGCCGAGCGTACCGAAGATTATCGATGAGAAGGTACTGGGTTCGGCATACTGCCTGATTTTCTGGGTACAGAACGTCGGTCTGTGTCTTGTGCCGCTGCTGATTGGCAAGCTGCGCGTGGCTACCGACGGTTATCTGGTACCGATGATAGTGTTTGCATCGTTCGGTGTGCTGGCATTCTTCCTGAGCCTGGCACTGAAGGTGGAAGACAAAAAGAAAGGTTATGGACTGGAGCTTCCTAATAAACGATAAGTCGTCCCTCAATGTCACAACTGACAGCCGGAAGATTACGGAAGGCTGCGTGTTTGTGGCACTGAAGGGTGAGAACTTCGACGGTAACAGTTTTGCGTTGCAGGCATTGCAGCAAGGCGCATCGCTGGCTGTAGTGGATGACGAGCAGGTGTATGACGCCATCCAGGCTGCAGGCGAGTACTCGGCACTGCTGGTGGAGAACAGCCTGCAGGCACTGCAGGACCTCGCACGCGCATGGCGCAGGTACCTGGGTACGCCTATAATAGGTATCACGGGCACGAACGGCAAGACGACAACGAAAGAGCTGCTGGCAGCCGTACTGAGCACGAAGTTCAAGACACATTATACGCAAGGCAACCTGAACAACAGTATAGGCGTACCGCTCACGCTGTTGCAACTGACCAAAGGACATGAGCTGGCTATCGTGGAGATGGGCGCCTCGCACCCCGGAGACATCAAGGAGCTGGTAGAGGTAGCAGAGCCGAACTGCGGACTGATTACGAACGTGGGCAAGGCACACCTGCAAGGCTTCGGTTCGTTCGAAGGAGTGATGAAGACCAAGGCCGAGCTCTACGACTTTATTCTGGCGCACAACGGCACAATCTTCCGCAATGCGGACAACCCTAATCTGGCGCAGATGCTTGACGAGTCGAAGTCTCGAGATCCCGAGTTATCGAAATCTCGAGTTATCGAGTATCACACCGGTGTGATGCCCGAAGGCACACAACTGGTGGGTGCATACAACAGCGAGAACATCCAAGCGGCGCTGTGCGTAGGCGGGCATTTCGGCGTGAACCGTGAGAAAGGCATGGAAGCTATCCGCGCATACGTACCGTCTAACAACCGTTCGCAGCGCATGCAGACGGAGAAGAACACGCTCATCGTGGATGCCTACAATGCCAACCCGACATCAATGACGGCAGCGATAGAGGCGTTCAGCCATCAGCAGTCAGCAGTCAGCCAATGCTACATCCTGGGCGCGATGAGGGAACTCGGCGAGTACAGCCATAACGAGCACCAGAACATCGTGAACATGCTGCTGGAGCGCAAGGCAGACATAGTGCTGCTGGTTGGTGACGAGTACCGCGAGACGACAGCACCCTACCCTATATTCACGGATGTTGACGCGTTGTGCGAGCACCTGAAGCAACAACCGCTGAGCGGCTGCACCGTGCTCATCAAAGGGTCGAGAAGCAATAAACTGGAAAAAGTAATCCCGCTATTATGAAAAAGAAATTTCCCGTAATCCTGATCATCCTGCTGCTGGCAGCCATCGGTGCGATGACGTACCTGTATTTTGCGCAGAAGCAGGAGATGGTGGAGATGGTCGAGCAGATGGAGTTCGAGAAGTCCGAGCTGGAGGACGAGTATGAAGACCTGGCGATGCAGTTCGACGGTTACCGTACGCCGGATATCCACAACGACAGTCTGGCGCAACTGTTGAACCAGGAGCAGCAGCGTGTACGCGACCTGCTGGAGGAACTGCGTATCACCAAGGCGACCAATGCCCGCCGTATAGCCGAACTGAAGAAAGAACTGGCAACAGTACGTCAGGTAATGGTGTCGTACGTACACCAGATAGACAGTCTGAACCAGACCAACCGGCGTCTGACCGCCGAGAACCGTCAGGTACGCGAACAGTACGCCGTTGTTCAACAGCAGGCAGAGGAACTGCAGCAGCAGAACACCCATCTGACCGAGAAAGTGACACGTGCATCGATGCTGGAGATAACAGCATTCAGTGTTACCCCGCTGAACAAACGTGACCGCAAGACCTCGAACTTGAACCAGATGCAGAAGATACAGTTCAACTTCACCATCGGCAAGAACGTCACCTGCGAACGCGGACTGAAACGCGTGTATATGCGTATCGTACGTCCGGACGGCGAGCTGATAACCCTGCCCGATCCTGCCCGAAGGATGTTTGCGTTCGAGAACAGCGAGATTGAGTACTCACTGAGCAAGGAGTTTGAGTACGGCGGCGAGGCTGTGGACGAGGTGCTGTACTGGAACGTGGGCGAGATACTGTACAAAGGCCTGTACAACGCGGACTTCTTTATTGACGGTGCACTGATTGCTTCGTTCCCGTTCGAGTTGAAGCAATAGCGAATAAGTCTATGGGATGAACAAGCAAGGAGATGCGTCAAGACGACGCATCTCCTTGCTTATAGAGCCTGTTTACTTACGGATGAAGGCTTTGTATTATACGAGCGCCTTTATCAGGTCCTCTCTGTTACCCGGTAGCAAGTCAATCGGCGCAAGCTCGATCATCGTACGGGCACCATAATCGCCACGCTGTCGGAGGCGTACGGCGGCACGCGCACAACTGACCATGACCTGTCCGGTCAGTGCAGGGTTGTTGATGGTCATATTGAACTCAAAGCGCTGGTTATGGGTCTCGCCGGACACGCCGTTGCGTACAAGATTGACGCCGTGGGCAACGTTGTTCAGCGCTTCGACGCTATCCACTGCTATGACATGCGTCTCGTCGTGGGCAAAGTAGTCATCAGCAAGGATGGCAGCTTCCACCGTCTTGAAGTCCGCACCGTCCTCCAGCTCGATATACACCATACGGCGGTGGATACCCGTGCCGAGCGGGATGGTCATCGACAGCGCATTCTTCACACCAGCGATAGCCTTGGCGGCTACGGTGTGCCCCATACTACGTCCGGGGCCGAAGTTGGTGTAGGTCAGACCGTTGGGCGCGAGTGCAAGCAGGATGGCACGCACCATACTGTCGCTGCCGGGGTCCCAACCGGCGGAGATGATACTGACCGTCTTGCCTGTCTTGCACACGGCATCCATTGCGCTACGAAGATTGCCTATCTGCGAGTGGATATCGAAGCTGTCCACGGTGCATATACCCCGTGCGGCAAGCACGGTGGCGAACTTCTGCACCTCGCGTGTGGGCGTACAGACGAGCATCACATCCGCCTCCACGCAGTCAAGGCAGTCGTTATGGTGAAACACTCCGGCGAGCTGCATGTCCGGCGCCGTCTGAACGGCCTGCTCGGCAGCACGGCCTATATTGCCGTACCCTAAGATTGCTACTTTGATCATTGTGTCAGAGGTCTGTTACCAGCGGTTGTAATGGATGTTCTCGGGGACATACTTATCCTTAACGGCAGGTTGCTCGGCAGGCACGCCTACAGGCACGATGCACAGAGGGATAATATGTTCGGGCAGGCCAAGCATCTGCTGCACCATTGCGGCGCGGTTCATATCCGGATGCAAGCCTGTCCATACGGCACCCAGCCCCATTGCATGGGCTGCGAGCAGGAGGTTCTCGGTGGCAGCCGATACGTCGTTGACCCAGAACGCCCCCATCTCGCCTTCGATGGCTTTGCTCAGGTCGCCGCAAGGGATAATTGCGCATGCCGGATTGTTGCTGCAGCGGGAGTACGGAAGCGCCTCTCCGAGTTGGGCAAGGAGCTCGTTGTCGGTGATGACGATGAATGCCCAGGGCTGTCTGTTGATAGCAGAGGGTGCAGCCATAGCGGCACGCAGGAGCATATCAATCTGTTCGTTACTGATCTTGGCGCCCGTGAACTGACGTACGGACACACGGGTCATGATATTCTCAATGACCGCATCTTCGCTGGACCGGCTGTTCATAGCATTGGGTTGTTTGTTGTTGCAGGCGGCAAGCATGCTAACCGCGAGTGCAAGAGTGAGAAGTTTTTTCATATATGTTTCGTTAGGGTTATCATAACGATGTGCAAAGGTACAAAAATTAATTGACATTTGCAAGTTTTAACGGGAAAAAAACATCTGCCGCTTACTCAACGGTGACGGATTTCGCAAGGTTACGCGGCTGGTCAACGTCACAGCCCTTGACCACAGCTATGTGATAGGCGAGCAGTTGCAGAGGTATAACCGTCAGCAGCGGGGTGAGACACTCCTCGGTCTCGGGCACCTCAATTATATAGTCGGCTATACGGCTGACCAGTTCGTCACCCTCGGTTACCACGGCAATCACCCTACCTTTGCGCGCCTTGATCTCCTGGATGTTACTTACCACCTTTTCGTACGTGCCGCAACGGGGAGCTACCACCACCACAGGCATCTCCTGCGAGACAAGCGCTATCGGTCCGTGTTTCATCTCGGCGGCAGGATAACCCTCGGCATGGATGTAACTTATCTCCTTGAGTTTGAGCGCACCCTCCATCGCCACGGGGAAATTATAACCACGACCGAGATAGATGAAGTTCTGCGCATAGGTAAATGTCTTGGCGAAATCCGCTATGCGCTTGTTCTGACCGAGCACACGCTCAATCTTGTCAGGGATCTGACCGAGCTCGCGCACTACCTTCAGGTACTGTTCCTTGGTCATCGTGCCTTTCTCGCGACCTATACAGAGTGCAAGCATCGTGAGCGCCACGACCTGCGCCGTGAAGGCTTTGGTACTCGCCACACCAATCTCCGGACCAACGTGGGTGTAACAACCGCTGTCGCTGATGCGCGGGATGGATGCACCCACCACGTTGCATATTGAGAAGATGAACGCACCTTTCTGCTTGGCAAGCTGGATAGCCGCTAGCGTGTCGGCTGTCTCGCCGGACTGCGAGATGGCAATAACGACATCATCCTTGTTGATTACCGGCTTACGGTAGCGGAACTCCGAGGAGTACTCCACCTCGACTGGTATCTGCGCGAACTCCTCGATGGCATACATGGCTATCAGTCCGGCGTGCCATGAGGTGCCGCAAGCGGTAATAATAATCCGCTTGGCTTTCAGGAAGCGCTCCTTGTTGTCAATGAAACCCGACAGCGCAATATTGTCCTGCCGGACATTGACACGTCCTCGCATGGAGTCGGTAAGTGTACGCGGCTGCTCGAAGATCTCCTTGAGCATGAAGTGCGGATAGCCGCCCTTCTCCAACTGGCTTAACGACAACTCCAGACGCTTGATTTCGGGCGTTTTCTGCACATTGCCGATTGTGGTTATATCAACATCCTTGCCGACCTGGAGGCTCACCACCTCCTCATCCTCGATATAGATGACCTTATCCGTATATTCGACTATCGGCGTGGCATCAGAAGCAAGAAAATACTCTTCCTCACCGATGCCCACCACCAGCGGCGAACCTTTGCGTGCGGCAATGAGCGTGTCGGGATGTTCCTTGTCCAGCACAGCAATAGCGTACGCACCTATGACCTGCTGCAAGGCAAGTTGCACGGCTGTCTTCAAGTCCACATGACGGTTGACCTGCGTGTACTCGATGAGCTGCACCAGCACCTCGGTATCCGTGTCGGACTTGAAGGTGTATCCCTCCTGCTGCAAACCCGCCTTGAGTACGGCGTAGTTCTCTATTATACCGTTATGGATGATAGCCAGCCGCTCACTCTCGGAGTAATGCGGATGGGCATTGACGGTGTTCGGCTCGCCGTGGGTAGCCCAGCGGGTGTGAGCGATGCCGATGCAGCCCTCTATATCTTTGTCAGCTGCATAGGCCTCGAGTTCAGCCACCTTGCCTTTGGCCTTGTAGATATTCAACTGCCCCTCGGGATTGATGAGCGCCACGCCGGCACTGTCGTAGCCGCGGTACTCCAGACGATGCAAACCTTTAATCAGTATCGGATACGCCTTGCGCTGGCCGATATATCCAACTATTCCACACATTGCTTATTTATGATTTATGATTTCAAATTTATAGTCTTCATTCGTTGTAGTGCTTCAAGGCAGTCTTCTCGCGGGGAGAAGGCAGAGAAACGCACGTATCCTTCGCCTGACGGTCCAAAACCTGCACCGGGTGTGCATACTACCTGACAACGATCAAGCAGCAAGTCGAAGAACGACCATGAGGTATAGCCTTGCGGCACACGGCACCAGATATAAGGAGCGTTCTTACCTCCGAACACTTCATAGTCCAAAGCCCGCAGACCGTCAAGCAACACATGCGCCGTTTGCTGGTAATAGGCGATGTTGGCACGAATAGCGACTTTCCCTTCAGGCGTATAGCTCGCCTCTGCCCCACGCTGGGAGATATACGATGTACCATTGTATTTCGTACACTGGCGTCGGAGCCACATGGCGTTGAGGCCAGTCAGTTTGGGCACTACTGTATAGCCGCAACGCACACCCGTGAATCCAGCCGTCTTACTGAAACTACGCACCTCAATAGCAACCTCCTTTGCCCCATCTATCTCATAGATCGAATGCGGGATAGTCGGGTCTTGAATGAACGCTTCATAAGCCGAATCATAGATGATAATACTTTGGTGCTCACGAGCATAGTCCACCCATTGCTTCAGCTGTTCTCGCGACAAGACGATACCTAAGGGGTTGTTAGGGTAGCAGAGATAGATTATATCCACCTGTGTTTCCGGTAGCTGAGCCACAAAGCCGTTCTCCGCGGTACAAGGCAAGTAAACAATGGCGCGACCGGCCATCAGCGATGTGTCTTCGTATGCAGGATAAGCCGGGTCTAAAACTGCCACCGTATTATGCGCATCGAACAGTTCGCTCAGGTTGCCAAGATCGCTACCTGCACCATCCGAGATAAACACCTCATCTAAGTCCAGCGATACACCGCGCGGCGTGTAGTCATTGTCGATGATAGCCTGACGAAGCCATGGGTACCCCCATTCAAGGCCATATCCCCGGAAGGTTTCCCTGTGCGCCAACTCTTCTACTGCACGATGCATCGCATCCACAATAGGTTGCGGCAACGGACGCGTCACATCTCCCACGCCAAGCCGCAAGATCCGTGTATCATGATGCGCTGCCTGATACACCTCTGTCCGATGCACTATCTCCGTAAAGAGATAACTACCGTTCATCTGTTGCAAATGGGTATTCAGTTGCATGTTCAGTCCTCCCAATTATATTCACCACGGAAGACCTCCGTGGCGGTGCCGGTAAGGTAGATGATACCTTTGTCATCGCGGCGAACTGACACGTCACCGCCCGGCATATGCACCGTCACCTTGGTGGTTGTAAGTTTCTTGTTCATCGCCTCAACAGCTGCCGCGCAGGCACCTGTGCCGCATGCCATCGTCTCGCCCGTGCCACGCTCGCATACGCGCATGCGCAGTTCCTTACGATTAAGTACGTACACGCATTCTATGTTCGCACGCTTACGGAGGTCAGCATAACGCGCATCGGTGCACAACTGCTTGAACTGCGGATCGAGAGCGTCAGCTGCATCCACGATGAACACCTCATGCGGATTACCGAGTGTGGTGCCCATCTCTACAGTAACCTGCTCTACTCTTCCCTCGGCATTTATTATTGGTGTAAGTTGCTTGATACCTGCAAGTGTTTCGATTGTCAGCGGATTACCACACAGCCTCTGCTCAAAGACATACTTGGCAATGCACCGTGCCGCGTTGCCGCACATCTCCGCCTCACTGCCGTCAGCATTGAACATGCGCATGCGCACATCCGCCACCCTGCTGGGCAGGATAAGCACCAGTCCGTCCGAACCGATGCCGCGGTGACGGTCACTGACCTTGCGAGCCAGCGCAGGCAGATCGGCGTTCGCCATGTGCGAATCCATCTTGCGGGAAAGACAGTCAATATAGACGTAGTCGTTTCCCAACGCGTGCATCTTGATGAATGGCAGTTTCATTTTAGTGGATGAAGAGGAGTTCACGGTACTTAGGCAGTGTCCACATCTCGTCGTCAATAATCATCTCCAGCGCATCGGCGTGCTCGCGGATATCTGCCATGAGCGGCAGCACGGTGTCGTGATACGCGACAGCCTTGCTGCGTTCGTCGGGTTGGCGATTGGCTTTATGGCGCGCTTCGGTCATCGCCTCCACGCCCTCGAGGATAGCACCCGAGTGGTGCTCAATCTGACGGATGATGCTGTAGTCCATCTCGTTGAGGCTGGCCGTCTCATCGGCGCTGAACACCTGCTTGACCGCCAGCACGTTCTGCAGCAGCATGGTCTGGTAGCGCTTGGCAGCCGGCAGTACATGGTTGACCACCAGGTCACCCATGACGCGGCTTTCTATTTGGAGTTTTTTGGTGTAGGTTTCCCATTTGACCTCACTGCGGCTGTGCAGTTCGGCTTCGTTGAGCACGCCGGTGTACTGGAACATCCGGATGCTGTCCGGTGCCAGATAACGGTCGATGACCAGCGGCACACTCGTCTCGCAGTCCAGGCCGCGCTTCTGCGCTTCAGCCTTCCACTCGTCGCTGTAGCCATTGCCGTCAAAACGGATGGCCTTGCAGGCAACTATATACCTCTTAATCACATCAAACAGCACACGCTCCTTCGCCTCACCTTTCTCGATACGCTTGTCCACCTCTGCCTTGAAGAGCATGAGTTGCTCCGCCACGGCGGCATTGAGTGCAAGCATGGCAGCACCGCAGTTAGCCGACGAACCTACTGCACGGAACTCAAAGCGATTACCGGTGAAGGCGAATGGCGAGGTGCGGTTGCGGTCGGTGTTGTCCAGCAGTATCTCGGGGATGTTAGCCACGCCGAGTTTCATTTCTTTCTTGGCATTGATGATGACCGCCTCTTCGGCAGTCGCATGCTCAAGTTTGTCAAGAACGGCTGTAATCTGCTTGCCCAGGAAGACGGAGATGATTGCCGGCGGTGCCTCATTGGCACCCAGGCGGTGCTCGTTGGTGGCACTGACTATACTGGCTTTCAGCAACCCGTTATGCCGCTGTACCGCCATCAGCACGTTCACCAGAAATGTTATGAACTGCAGGTTCTGGTAGGGGTTCTTGCCCGGTGCAAGCAGGTTGATGCCCGTGTTGGTCTGCAACGACCAGTTGCAGTGCTTGCCGCTACCGTTGATGCCTGCGTAGGGCTTCTCGTGCAGCAGTACGCGGAAATGGTGTCGCTCCGCCACACGCTCCATGATAGACATGACGAGCAAGTTGTGATCGTTGGCGAGGTTGACGTCCTCGAAGATGGGCGCCATCTCAAACTGGTTGGGTGCCACCTCATTATGGCGCGTGCGCACGGGTATGCCGGCTTTCAGCGCCTCGTACTCCAGTTCGCGCATGAACGCCAGCACACGTGCCGGTATGGCACCGAAGTAATGGTCCTCCAGTTGCTGGCTCTTGGCGCTGTTGTGGCCCATGAGCGTGCGACCGGTAAGCATCAGGTCGGGACGCGCGTTGTAGAGCGCTTCGTCAACCAGGAAATACTCCTGCTCCCAACCGAGATTCGCATGCACATGCTTGACTTGCTTGTCGAAGTACGCGCACACCTCACGCGCTGCGTGGCAGAGTGCCGCCGTCGAACGGATGAGCGGGGTCTTGTAGTCCAGCGCCTCGCCCGTGTAGGCGACGAACACCGTGGGGATACACAGCGTGTCGCCAATCAGGAACACCGGGCTTGAAGGGTCCCAGGCCGAATAACCGCGCGCCTCAAAGGTATTACGGATACCGCCGCTTGGGAACGACGAGGCGTCAGGCTCCTGCTGGTACAGGCTGTCGCCGCTAAACTCCTCCAGCAGCGCACCGTTCTTGAGCGTGAAGAACGCATCGTGCTTCTCCGCCGTACCGCCTGTCAGCGGCTGAAACCAGTGGGTGAAGTGCGTTGCGCCGCGCTCGATAGCCCACTTGCGGATGCCTATGGCCACTACACCGGCTATATCGCGGTGGATCGTACGGCCGTTATCCACATCATCAAGCAACTGCTCCAGTATCTCCGGAGCAATGTACTCCTTCATCTTTTCACGCGTGAACACGTCACGGGCAAAATAGTCCTTTACCTTGCCTTCGGGCACATCCACTTCAACAGATTTATGCGCAAAAGCCATTTTCAACGCTTCAAACCGAACATTTCCCATACTTTTGATACGTTTTTTCGTTTTTAATCCGATTAAAATCTAAAATCGACAACAAAAGTACAACATTTTTTTGAAATATGCAAGTGTCTGCGCATTTTTTTGTCAAAAAAGTGCAGATCAGGTGCCATCTTTGGCATTTTTGCAGGAAACAGATTGCAAAAAGCGGTCAAACAGATGCCATTAGACGAACTTGGATGCTGTGCGGGCACAGAGGCGCAAGAACGGGCAGTAGGGTGAGCAGTTCTCGCACTGTGGGAACTCTCGCTCGGCAAGGATATCATCAATCATACCCCGGACGAGCGCCTGATAATCGTAATGGGTCGTACTGTCGTAAGTCAAGGGCTGCCTGTCGAGCGAGACACGCGTCACCGTACGCTCATCCAACAAGTCTTGCGAGGTGAAGTAGAGGTGAGGTTCGATTGATATTGGTGATTGGTGATTGGTGATTGGTGATTGGTGATTGGTGATTTTTTCGTATGCGACCATAGTGTAGATGAGTGTCTGGCGGACATAATCGGTGTCGGGACGTTCGTGGGTGCGCAGGTCATCGGTCTTGGCGGTCATCTTGTTAGGATGATAGGTGCCGCACTTGTAATCAACGATACGCGTCACCTCAGGCAGACCGTTCAGTCCGCCCACACGATCCATGCGGTCAAGACGGCCACCGATGGAGATTGGTAATTGGTGATTGGTGATTGGTGATTGGTAATTGATAGTGGTGTAGAGCGGTTGTTCGAGCAGGAGGATGGTCAGGCCTCGGAGGTCGGCATCGCGGAAGTCGCGGTTGAGTACGTGCTCGATGTACGTGTCAATGACGCGGTTCTCCATCTGGTGCCGGTCAGACAGATAAACAGGCGTCGTGGTCTGGTGTTCCTCCATGTACGCAGCATTGAGCCTTTCGTATGCCGCCACGAGTGCTTTGTGCCGCTGCTCAGGCGTATTGATAGCCGCTATCTGATTGGGATGGATGCGCACTGCCTGTTTATTATCACAATGGCAGTGGTGCTCGTAGAGATAATGCACCGCCTCATGCACAAACAGTCCGAGGGTGCGGTTGGAGAAGATCATCTGCTCATCGTCCGGCTCACGCAGACCGAGTATATACTCCAGATAGAACATCCGCTTGCAGGCGTAGAATGTGTTGATGGCGGAAGGAGAGAGGTATAATTGAGATTTTTTATTTGTTATTTGTGATTTGTCATTTCCTTCTATCGTCAGAGCCGTGGTCATTTGTGATTGGCTCGCAGCCCAGCTTGTGTCCGCGGGTATCTCGATGGCACGTGCGGGGCGGAGGGTGTTGCTCTCGGTGAGGGCGAACTTGCTGACGGTGAACTCCTCGGGGCAGATGAGCATCTGCATCAGGAAACGCGACATCGTCTTGCGCGTCATGGCTGTCTGCGACTGGCTGAACAGGACCGTTACATCCTGAGCACGATTGAGCAGACGGAAGAAGTTGTAGGCATAGACGGACGCCCGTTCGTCGTGCGTCTGCAAGCCGTAGGCCTTTCTCAGGTAATACGGCAGGAACGACTTATCAGGCTGGTGGGCAGGGATAACACCCTCCTCCACATTGAGCAGCAACAGATGCTTGAAATCCAGGGTACGCGTCTCCAGCACACCCATGACCTGCATATCCGTGACCGGTTCACCATG
>Ga0310690_10007844_pt1 | contig 13669 bp, 9 predicted proteins | sample AusTroGonzalo_MG_2_FD_207661 | JGI IMG/M metagenome (GOLD analysis project Ga0310690, IMG submission 207661) | Bovine rumen microbial communities from tropical cattle in Woodstock, Queensland, Australia - Gonzalo_04 (v2) (version 2) | ecosystem: Host-associated > Mammals > Digestive system >... | reverse complement strand
GTTGAACACGACTACCTCAACGAAGGCTTCGCAGCCAAGGATTTCAGCGAAGAGCTTCAGGCAGAAGGCGTCTCAGCATCATTCCTCGTGAGAATGGAAGACGTTACAGCCGAGATCCTCGGTGTCGTTACCGACGACATGGATTACATGGCCCAGCAGAAGGCTATCAACGCTAAAATCAAAGAGTTGGAGGACGCAGCATCGGAAGATGGCAAACTCAACCCAGTCATCAAAGGATTCTTTGAAGGCAACGAATACTATATGTTTGTCTATAAGACATACACCGATGTCCGTCTCGTGTTCACAGCAGCACAGTCAATCGGCAAGTTCGGCGGCGACACCGACAACTGGATGTGGCCTCGTCACACCGGCGACTTCAGCGTTTTCCGTGTATATGCTGACGAAAACGGCGAGCCTGCAGCTTATTCAGAGAACAACAAGCCTCTCACACCTAAATACAGCCTCACAATCAATATCGACGGCGTCCAGCCAGACGACTTCACCATGATTTGGGGCTTCCCAGGCTCAACAGAGCGTTACATGACATCATACGGCATCAACTACAATGTTGACAGCTTCTACCCGATAGTTTATGAGGTATTCAAAGCCAAGACCGACGTCATGGACAAATATATGAAGATTGACAAGGCCGTCAACATCGCCTATGCAGACGAGAAGGCAGGTCTCGCCAACACTTGGAAAAACTTCGAAGGCCAGATGACAATGCTCCGCAAGAACAAAGTCGCCGAACGCAAGGCCGAACTCGAAGACAGCTTCATGGATTGGGTGAAATTCGGCAGCGCCAACGCCATGATTAATGTGAAAAACGAACAGGACTATCAGGCTTGGCTCGAGATGACCAAGAAACGTCAGGCAGAATACAGCGATGTTCTCGACAGCACAAAAGACTTGTTCCAAGAACTCAGCGAAGTGGCAAAAGCTTTATTCTATCCTAACTTTACAGCACAGCTTAACCAGTTCGACAGAATCTCAACCTTTGACGAATACATGAATGCCGTCAACAATTACAAGGCTCTCACAACCAAAGAGAACGGCAAGCCAATGAAAGCTAAAGATATTGAGAAGGACTCTGTCGCTATGGCAGCAAAAGCAGCCCTCGACACAGCCACAGCAAACCTCAAGAACATCGACATCGACATACTGTTCAAAGACCTAGACGACCGCGTTGAAGGCGAGATGCTCGTCGAAGTGTTGAAGATTTACAGAAGCCACTTCACAGCAGATGAACTTCCTGAGACATTACAGCAACTCGACGCTCAGTACAACGGCGATTTCGCAGCATTGGCAAACGACATCATCGAGAATTCAATCTTCGCCACAGCTGAGTCAATGAAGGCTTTCGTCGAGAATCCTGATCCGGATGCCATCGAAAACGACATCGCTGTCATCACTCAGGGTGGCCTCATCGAGCACATCTACACAGCAGCTCCAGTATATAGAAAAGCCATGATTGGCATCAGCCAGAACGACCATCTCTTTGTGAAAGGTCTTCGCGAGTTCTACGCTGAGACACAGCCTGGCAAGCACCTCTATCCTGATGCAAACTCAACAATGAGAATGAGTTACGGCTCAGTGAAAGACTACCAGCCAGCCGACGCTATCTCTTACGACTACGTCTGCACCGCCAACGGTATCCTCGAGAAATACATCCCTGGTGACTTCGAGTTCGACGCTCCACAGCGCCTCCTCGACCTCATCGAGGCAAGAGACTTCGGCCAGTATGCCGACAAAAACGGCGAGCTTATCACCTGCTTCTTGTCAACAAACGACATCACTGGCGGTAACTCAGGCAGCCCTATCATGAACGGCAATGGCGAACTCATCGGCTTGGCCTTCGACGGCAACTGGGAAGCCATGAGCGGCGACGTCAACTTCGAGCCTAGACTCCAGCGCACCATCAACGTCGACATCCGCTACGTGCTCTTCATCATCGACAAGGTTTATGGCGCAACCAACCTTATCAACGAGCTTAACATCAAAAAAGCGATGCCAGAGCCGATAAGAGTTGAAGCTTTAAACGATAAACGATAAACGCTAGGAATCGTCATTTCGAGCGAAACGAAGTGTAGTCGAGAAATCTCATTTAATTATGTGAGATTTCTCCACTCCCTCAGGTCGGTCGAAATGACGATTTTTTATTAAAACTTTGTTTTCTATCAAATTTTGTTTATTTTTGCAGTTTAAATTCATTTTAGATGAAAAGATTAACTGCAATACTATTTTTGCTTCTCCTATCACTTTCCGCGATGGCCCAGCTTGAGGTAAAACCAGGTTCATTTAAGGAGGTGCCCGGTTTCGTGAATCTCAATCCAGATCCAGATTACCAGACTGATGAAAATGACTTACCATTGTCAGTAATCAAAGTAAAAACCGAAAATATTGACGACAAGCAAAGACGTAATTTACGTTTTGAGGGCAATTTGGCCACCTACATTGTTGTTGAGTATAAAGTTGGAGAAGTCTGGCTTTATGTTACATCCAAATATGCCGATTATCTGAAGATTTCACATCCCGACCTGAGCTCGACGGAGTTCACAATACCAATGGATTTGATGCCTAAGAAAGGCTATGAGATGACTTTGGTAAACAAAACCTCAAACCAGATGTCACTTACTTTTGGCTCCTTGTCAATCACAACACCTTATATTGAAGGCGCTTCCATTAAAATTAACGACATACCGATTATTGATAAAACGCCTTGCAATATCACAACTTTTCCTGTAGGAACCTACACGATAACCGTGTATAAAGACAATTATTATGCAGTAAGCAAGACGATTGAGGTTTTACAGGAGCAGAAAACAGAGGTGGAGTTTAATATGAAACAGGTCCGCAACAACGCCAATAACAATGTAAATTGGGATGAAGTTGACAATGAAGGCATGTGGCTCCCTATGTTTATCGACCGTCTCAACTACGCCGATATGCAGAAGACAGGACTTCAGCTCACATCTGACGAGCTGTATAGCGTAAACCACAGCAGTTTGAAGGATGCCATCGTTGGTTTATCAATTAGTGCCAAACCACAATCTTTCAGATGTACAGGTGAGATTGTTTCAGACAAAGGCCTTGTCTTGACATCATATAGCTCTAACGTTAATAGAATTTCAGCCTTATCGACAGTTGAGCACAATTGGCTTGAGGAAGGCTTTTGGGCAAAGAATTATGAAGAAGAGCTCCCGGTTAAAGACGTGTCGGCATCATTTCTTGTTAGAGTGGATGACGTGACATCTAAAGTGCTAAGTGCTGTTAACAATGATATGGATTATCTGGCCAGGAACAAGACCATTAACGAAAAATGCAAGGAACTTAAGGAGGCTGCTTCTAATGGCGGCAAACTGAATCCTGTTATCAAATCTTTTTATGGAGGCAACGAATATTACATGTTTGTCTATAAGACCTACACTGACGTGCGTTTAGTAGGGGCACCTCCACAATCAATAGGTCGTTTCGGTGGCGATACCGACAATTGCATGTGGCCCCGTGAAACAGCTGAATTTTGCATTTTCCGTGTATATGCCGATCAGAATGGCGAACCGGCGGACTACTCTCCAAATAACAAACCTTTGGCCTCGAAAAGACATCTTCCAATAAGCCTCGATGGAGTCCAAGAAAACGACTTTACATTGTCTTACGGATTTCCAGGTACTACGGAACGTTACTTGACATCTTACTACATAAATTATAATGTAGAATTATCTTATCCTGCGACTTATGCTTTTGATAAAGCTCAAACCGATGTGATGGACAAATATATGAATACAAACAAATCCGTATATTTAAATTATGCAAGTACCCGGGCCAGCTATGCCAACAGTTTGAAAAATACGGCCGGACAAATGATCATGATTCGCAAAAACAAAGTAATCGAAAACAAAGTGCAACTTGAGAATCGGTTTACGGAATGGGTAAATGACAAAAACAGTCGAAAGAAAAAATATGGATATGTCCTCGACAGCCTTAGGGTGCAATACAACAAACTCGGATCTTATTTTGACCAGTGTGTTTATCCTAGGGAATTAATGTCCTTTGGTGTTTTAAAAACAGCAGGCAAATTCTTGAAATATAAGAATAATCCGACAAACAAATCATTATTGGACAATATCAATGTCGATGAATTGTTTAAGGATTTGGATATGAGAATTGAAAAAGAGATATTTGTGTCAGTAGTGAAACTTTGCGGCAAACATTTTGATGTCAACGATGTGCCAGCCGAACTTCAAAAGCTTCTCCAGCAGCATAATGGCGATTGGGAGGCGTTGGCTAATAACGTTTATGACAATTCAATATTCAGCAATCCGAAGCTTATAAAATCTTTTATTAAGAATCCTGATGTCAATAAATTGTCAAAAGACCCGGCCTTTGTCATGTATAACTCATTACGTGAACAGAGCAATACGGTCTATTCTTTATTTGGGAATACAGTGACAAAAATAAATGAGTACAAAAGTATTTATGTAAAAGGTCTTAGTGAATTTTATGCCGATACTCAGCCCGACAAAGTACTTTATCCTGATGCAAATGGCACTATGCGTTTAACTTACGGGCCTGTTAAAGGCTATGTTTCGCAAGAAGGCAAAACATATAATTATTACACGACAAGTCAAGATTTGCTCAATAAATACATTCCCGGTGACCACGATTTCGATGCGCCGGAACCATTTGTCGAATTGCTTGAAAAACGTGATTTTGGACGATATTCCGATGAGAATGACGAGCTGAGACTATGTTTTTTGGCAAGAACAGATATCACCGGAGGATGCTCTGGAGCTGCATGTATCAACAGTAAAGGGGAAATCGTCGGATTGGCTTTCGACGGTAACTGGGAATCTATAGATAGTGGTTTCCAATTCACCTCTGATGTTCAAAGAGCTATCTATGTTGATATCCGTTATGTTCTGTTTATAATCGACAAATATGCCGGAGCAACAAACATTATCAACGAATTAGAAATACATTAACAAAAGCAAATATGAAAGAACTCATTACTCTTATCCTTGTTTTCACTTGCATTTTCGCCACAGCAAAAACAAAAATCGGCGAAAATATCGACATGACACATTATGAAATCCATCTCAACAACATCGATTTCACCAACCATACCCTGGATGCAATGACAACAGTCACGCTGACAGCAAAAGAAACCATTAACTCATTCGATTTGGAGCTAAAATCGCTTGTGGTCAGCAATGTAACATCTAACGATGTAACTGTCAGCAGCTGTGCACAAAACGGAGATGTCCTAACAATAGACCTCGCAACATCCTTGGCTGCCAACACAAGCGCCTCATTCACAATATCTTACGGCGGCAACACCTTCAACGACGGCTGGGGCGGCATCCTCTGGAGCGGCGGCTACGTCTGCAACATGGGCGTCGGCTTCGAGTCAGTGCCTCATAACCTCGGCAAATGCTGGTTCCCATGCGTAGATAACTTCACCGACAAGGCCACCTACGATGTCTTCGTCACCGTGCCGACCGAGACGACTGCAGTTTGCGGCGGCAACCTCGTGAGCAACACCGACAACGGCGACGGCACCCACACAGTGCATTACAATGTGCCTCAAGAGATTGCCACATATCATATCTCCTTCGTGGCTGGCGACTACGTGGAATGGACCGACACCTACAACGGCATGAACGGTGACATCCCTGTCAACGTGTATGTCAAGCCGGCACAAATCAACAAAGTGGAAGGCACCTTCGTGCATGTCAAGGAGATTGCAAACTATTTTGAAAACTGCTACGGAGCATATCCTTTCAACCGCATCGGCTACGCCATCACCAGCGTGGGCTGCATGGAGCATGTCGATAACATCGGCATCACCAGCGGCGTGCTGACAGGCAACACCAGCCAAGAAGAATATGTGGCACACGAGATGTCGCATATGTGGTTCGGCAACAGGATAACATGCGCACGTGCCGAGGAGATGTGGCTCAACGAAGGATTCGCAAGCTTCTGCGGCGCCAGTTACCAAGAGGCTATCTACGACGAAGAGAGTTATCACACCACGATGAACTCGCTCATCGAGTCATCGCTGAAAAGCTACGACGCCAACGAAGGCTGGCTCGCACTCGACAATGTGCCAATGAACCAGACCTACGGCAACACCGTCTATAAAAAAGGCGCCACAGTGGTTTATACCCTCCGCAACTACCTCGGCGACGAGCTTTTCTTTGGAGCTATGCGCCATTATCTCAATAAATTCGCCTATCAGTCGGTCACTTCCGACGATTTGCGCGACGCCATCACCGAATACACTGGCATCGACATGACCGGGTTCTTCGACACTTACGTGAAAACCTGCGGCGAGCCACATTATACCATTGATTCATGGACAGTTACGCCAAACGGCAGCAATTTCGATGTGGAAGTGTTTACAAGCCAGAAACACCGCCACAGCGACCATATCGGCAATGGCGTCATCCTCGAACTCGCCTTCATGGACCAGAATTGGGACATCGTAACCGACACCATACACTGGGACGGACGCAACGGCCACACCACCAAAACCCTTGATTTTGAACCAATTGCAGTGTTCGCCGACTACTACAACAAAGCCCTCGACGCACGTTACGACCGCAAGTTTGTCATCAAATCAAATGGCAAGACCAGCGCACCGAATTTGGAAATGAACACATCTTCGATAACCGACTCAACATACATTTATGTTGATTATCATTTGATGGGACCCGATCATTCGTTGAATAACAACTGGGATATGCGTTATTCAGAAGACAGATATTGGACCGTTTTCCGCAACGATAAAGGCACAGCCAACATCAACGGAGTGTTCTTGTTTGCAATAACATACGACCCCAGCATCCTCGAAACCGAAAACGACTCGGTTGTGCTCTTGTATCGCACAAACGCCTTACAACCTTGGCATTCAATACCTTACACACAGGCCGGCACCTGGCAACTCGGAAAAATCACCGTCCCCGAGCTGCAATCTGGCGAATATACCTTTGCCTCCATCGATAAAACTCATCTCGGTTTGAATGAAAACAATTCTGATGAGAAAAAAATGATTCTTGCGCCAAACCCCACGGAAAACTTCGTCAAGATCAGTACAAAATCAGAAAATTCTGAAATATTGATAATCAATAGTTTAGGACAAAAAATCAATTCTTATCCGATATCAGAAAACGACATTACCGTCTCGGTAGAGGATTTTCCGGCAGGTATTTATTATGTAAATCTTCTTGACGAAAAGAAAAATATCATTTCAACAGAAAAATTGGTCAAGAAATAAGAAATTTTCGTAATTTTGCACTCGAATTCGAATTTAATTTTATTTATAAATAACGTTATTTTATCATGAATCCAACCCATATTGAACACATTGGAATTGCTGTCACAAGCTTGGACGAGTCGATTCCAGTTTTCGAGAAAATGCTCGGAACTAAATGCTACGCCATCGAAGAAGTTAAAGATCAGAAGGTTAAGACCGCTTTCTTCAAGGTAGGTCAGACCAAGATTGAGCTTCTTGAGCCTACATCACCAGAGAGCACCATCGCTGCTTTCATCGAGAAGAACGGTGGCAAGGGCGGCATGCACCACATGGCTTTCGCAGTGGAAGGCATTGAAAATCAGTTAGCTGAAGCCAAAGAAGCCGGCTTCCGTCTCATCGACGAGACTCCACGCGGCGGTGCTGAAGGCCTCACAATAGCTTTCCTGCACCCGAAGTCAACAGCAGGCGTCCTCACAGAACTTTGCGAAAACAAGAACAAATAATAAAAATATCAGAAAATGTTAATCGAACAGAAAATTCAAGAGTTGTTGGACAAGCGCGCTCTTGCACGTCAGGGTGGCGGCGAGAAACGTATCGCTTCACAACATGAAAAAGGAAAGTACACCGCTCGCGAGCGCATCAACATGTTGCTTGACGAGGGCAGCTTCGAGGAGTTCGACATGTTCCTCACACACCGCACCACCGACTTCGGTCTGGAGAAGCAGGTGTATCTCGGCGACGGCGTCGTGACAGGCTACGGCACCATAGACGGTCGTCTCGTCTATGTGTATTCACAAGACTTCACAGTGCTCGGCGGCTCTCTTTCAGAGACCATGTCTAAGAAGATATGCAAGGTGATGGACCAGGCCATGAAGGTCGGTGCTCCTATCATCGGCATCAACGACTCAGGCGGCGCACGTATCCAAGAAGGTTCACGCTCATTGGCAGGTTTCGCTGAGATTTTCCAGCGTAACATCAACGCATCAGGCGTGGTGCCACAGATCAGCGCCATCTTCGGACCTTGCGCAGGCGGCGCAGTGTATTCACCGGCATTGACCGACTTCATCCTCATGACCGAGCAGAACAGCTACATGTTCCTCACAGGTCCGAAGGTAGTGAAGACAGTGACAGGTGAAGACGTTGACACTGACCAGCTCGGCGGCGCTTTGGTGCACAACCAGAAATCAGGCGTGAGCCAGTTTATGGCAGCCACAGAGGAAGAAGGTCTGCAGCTCATCCGCGACCTCGTGTCATATCTTCCACAGAACAACCTCGAAGAGGCTCCGCGCATCGAATGCAACGACCCTATCGACCGTAAGGAAGACTTCCTCAACCAGCTTATTCCTGACAACCCGAACAAGCCATACGACATGCAGCAGATCATCCACGCCATCGTGGATAACGGCGAGTTCCTCGAGGTCGCTAAAGACTTCGCAAAGAACCTCATCGTCGGCTTCGCACGTTTCGACGGCAAACCAGTGGGTATCGTCGCCAACAACCCAGCCTTCTTGGCAGGTGTTCTCGACATCAACTCATCACGTAAGGGTGCTCGTTTCGTCCGCTTCTGCGACGCCTTCAACATCCCGATTGTGACATTGGTCGATGTCCCTGGCTTCTTGCCTGGCACAGTGCAGGAATACGGCGGTGTCATCACCCACGGCGCCAAGATGCTGTTCGCCTACGGCGAGGCTACAGTGCCAAAGGTCACCATCACCATCCGCAAGTCATACGGCGGCTCACACCTCGTCATGGGTTGCAAGCAGCTCCGTGCTGACATCAACTACGCATGGCCAACAGCAGAAATCGCCGTCATGGGTCCTTCAGGTGCTGTCGAGATCCTCAACGGAAAAGAGATCTCAGCTATCGAGAACGCTGATGAGAAAGCCGAATTCGTGGCAAAGAAAGAACAGGAATACCGCGACAAGTTCGCAAATCCTTACGATGCTGCAAAATATGGCTACATCGACGACGTCATCGAGCCACGCAACACACGTTTCCGCGTCATCAGAGCCTTGCAGGCACTCGAGACAAAGAAAGACACCAACCCACCTAAGAAACATTGCAATATTCCGTTGTAATCATTAAAATCGATTGAATATGAATATGTTATCAATATTATTAGCTACCGAGCCTATCGTCACAAAAGACGGAGTCATCACAATAGGAGGTTTCCTCATCGTGATAACAGCATTGGTTATCCTTTTCGCAATCTTCACTGGTTTCTCGAAGCTTATCAACCATGACTTCAAGAAAGCCAAGAAAGAAAAGAAGGAAAACGAGGCTCCGAAGACATCGACGGCAGCTGGCTGGAAGGTTGACGACGACCTCGCAGCGGTCATAGGACTTGCTCTCGCAATGTCGAAAGACGTTCACGACGAAGAATCAGGTTTCGTGACCATTCAGAGGGTCGAGCGCCGCTATTCGCCATGGAGCTCGAAGATTTACGGATTAAATGGTTTAAACAGAAGAAATTTTTAAGCAATGAAGAAATTTAAATTCACAGTCAACGGAAAAGAGTACGAAGTCGAAGTGAAAAGCTACGAAGGCGAGAACGCCGAAGTGGTTGTCGATGGTACTCAATATAATGTAAAAGTCCAGCGTGAAGAGGAAGCAGCACCGGCATACGTCGCTCCTAAGCGTCCGGCTGCCAAACCGGCTGCCGCTCCAAAACAGGAGGCTGCTCCGGCCACATCGACCCCTGCCGACGGCTACAAGTCATTGGCACCGCTTCCTGGCACCGTCATGCAGATCTACGTCAACGTGGGCGACGTCGTGAAACGCGGCGACAAACTCATGATGTACGAAGCCATGAAGATGGAAAACAACTTCCTCGCCGAAGTCGATGGAACTATCAAAGAAGTTAAAGTCAGAGTGGGCGACAACATTCTGCAAGGCGCTGTTTTATTTGTAATTGGCTGATTATGAAGAAGAGACTCAACGTTAAAAGAAAAGCTCTGCTCATCTTCTCGCTGATAGCCATCCTGCTCGTGCTTCACGGCATCATGACATCGGCGCCAGCGATGGCCGAACCGCTGTTCGACGCCTCGCAGGGAGCTACAGAGCAAATGGCATGCTGCCAGCAACAGACAGAAGAACTGTCAACGCTCGACCATGTCGGCGAAGGCTTGTATTCATTCTGGCAGTTCACCGGTTTCAGAAACTGCACACGAGGCAACCTCATCATGATTTTGGTGGCATTCGTGTTTATCTTCCTCGCTGTCAAATACGACTTCGAGCCTATGCTGCTCATCCCTATCGGAGTGGGTATCATCATCGGAAACATCCCATTTATCCAGGATTCCTACACCTTCGACCTTCAGGGTGCTATGGCATCTCTCTCGAAGATAGAAATCCAAGGAAACCTGACGTTTGACCTCACTGAGGCGCAGAAATTCATGGTGGGACTGTTTGCCGGCCAAGGCGAGATGAACTGCACACAGGCATTGGAGCACTTCCACAGCATGACGCCAGAGCAGCTGTCAGCATTCCTGCCAGCAGGTATGGACCCCACAGCACCTAACACAGTGAAGTTCTTCGACAACCTCATCAGCCAGGTGTTCAACATGAACATCCAGACCGGTGTCTATCAGAAAGGTTCTGTTTTGAACTATCTGTACTTCGGCGTCCGTCAAGGTATCTATCCTCCATTGATTTTCTTGGGAATCGGCGCTATGACCGACTTCTCGTCGTTGATTTCACAGCCTCGTCTGATGATTTTGGGTGCTGCCGCTCAGCTCGGCGTGTTCATCACCTTCATCAGCGCACGTGCTTTGGGATTCGACATGCACGAGGCTGCCGCTATCGGTATCATCGGTGGCGCTGACGGTCCTACCGCTATCTTCATTTCAACCAAGATGGCTCCACACCTCCTCGGTGCAATCGCTATCGCGGCCTACTCATACATGGCCTTGGTGCCTGTTATCCAGCCGCCTATCATGCGCTTGCTCACCACCAAGGAAGAGCGCTTGATCAAGATGAAAGAGCCTCGTATGGTCGGCAAGACAGAGAAGGTCATCTTCCCTATCGTCGGTTTGTTGCTTACCACCTTCATCAGCCCGTCGGCACTTCCACTTTTGGGTATGCTGTTCTTCGGCAACCTGTTGAAAGAGAGCGGTGTGACAAAACGTCTCGCCAACACAGCAGCCAACCCGCTCATCGACATCGTGACCATCTTGTTAGGTCTCACCGTCGGTGCATCAACACAGGCTGACGTTTTCTTGAAGATCGACTCATTGATTATCTTCGGCCTCGGTGCCTGCTCGTTCGCCGTTGCAACATTCGGCGGTGTTTGCGGCGCCAAGCTGATGAACGTCTTCTGCAAGGAAGGCAACAAGATCAACCCTCTCATCGGTAACGCTGGTGTGTCGGCAGTGCCTGACGCAGCACGTGTTTCCGAGGTTGAAGGTCAGAAATACGACCCATCGAACCACCTCCTCATGCACGCCATGGCACCAAACGTTGCTGGTGTTATCGGCTCAGCAGTGGCAGCTGGTATCCTTATGAGCTTTATAGGTATATAAAACGTGGACAAGGCATGCCTTGTCCTTACGGGATTATAAAACAACCCGTTGAGACAACGCATGCGTTGTCCTTTTAATTTAAAAATAAAATCATGTTATTAATCGGTATCGCCGGCGGTTCGGGATCCGGCAAGACAACAGTGGTGAAGAAATTGATTGAGGCACTTCCCGAGGACTCAATCTCAGTGGTGTCGCAAGACGCATATTATTGGGACAACGGCAGCCTTTCGCCAGAGGCAAAGAAAGAAATCAACTTCGACCATCCCGATGCCATCGAATGGGATCTGTTGGTGAAGCATCTCGACATGCTGAAGGAAGGCAAGACCATCCCTATGCCTATCTACACCTACGTGACATGTGCCCGTTCGCAGGAAGTCATCCCTGTGAAACCTACAGAGGTCGTGATAGTTGAGGGCATCCTTATCATGACATGTCCCGAGCTGGTGAAACGCCTTGATATCAAGATTTTCGTCGATACCGACGGCGACGACCGCCTGATGCGTATCATCAGACGCGACATTGAGGAGCGCGGCAGAACCGTGTCGGATGTATTACGTCATTATGAAACATTTGTGAAGCCGATGCACAACCAGTTCATCGAGCCGACGAAGCGTTTGGCCGACATAATCATACCGCAAGGCGGCAGCAACCAAGTCGCCATCGACATCATGGCATCCAGAATCAGGATGCAATTAAACCAAATGAAAGAAGGGAGGCAATAGCCTCCTTTTTTTATTAAATAGTGTAAGCGAAGCCCCTACCCTGATATCTCACCTTTTTCAAGTCGTGACGGCGATTGGTCAGCTTCACGAGGCATTGGTTGATTTTTGACTTCATCTTGCCTTCTTCCATAGCTATATTCATGGCAACAGCCTTAGCCATGGCTTTGGCGTAAATCTCCTTACTGGTAGTAGGTTTTCCATTTTCCTTGATAACATCTATGATGATGTTATCCCATTGTGACAACGGATAAGGTTTGCGCGTTTTCTCTGGGGTTTCATTAATTACTGATACGGGGAGTTCGCCCAAAAGCTTTGACAATTCCTCAATTTTCCCGTTAAAAAAATCGTTTTTCGCGAGGTTTTTCCTCACTTCAGATTTAAACTCAGCTATCAATCCAATGATATCTTCTCTTGAAAGCTCTCTGTTTTCCATCGTAAAAAAATTAAAATATTCAAAAAAGTATCGCAAAGTTAAGAAATTATTTTGAATAATGTACTATCTTTGCAGAAAATATTGAAAAAAAATCTTATGAAAGAGATTATCAGCTTCCTGAATTTGATTGTTGAAAACAACAATCGGCCTTGGTTTCAGCAACATAAAGACCTGTATATCAACGCTCAAGAGAAATTCAACGCCATTGCCGAACAAATATTAATAGGTGTGCAAAAATTTGACCCTCTGACACGCGGTTTGACCTTAAAAGACTGCACCTACCGCTTCTATAGGGACACCAGATTCTCTCCAGACAAGTCTCCTTACAAGCGTCATTTCGGCCTTTTTATTTGTCCGAACGGCAAAAAATCGGGCTTGGCGGGCTATTATTTCCACGTTGAAGGCGAGGGAGCCGAGTATCTCGGTCATCATGGGCTGTATCCGGGGATGTATATGTGCGAACCATATATAACAAGGAGTGTGCGCGAGGACATCAGCACCAAGGGTGACGAGTTTGTGAGAGCCTTGAAGAAAGCCAAAAACTTCGACCTCAGCTTTGCCGCGGCATTGAAAAAGGTGCCGAAGGACTACCCAGCCGACCATCCATACGCCGAATATCTGAAATTAAAGGATTACTGCCTGTTTGAGCCAATTTCGAACGACATTCTATATTCCGATCACCTGGTGGAATGGGTCGTCGAGGAGTTCAGGAGCTGCTACGATTTCAACTCATTTTTGA
>Ga0310690_10007843_pt1 | contig 13672 bp, 13 predicted proteins | sample AusTroGonzalo_MG_2_FD_207661 | JGI IMG/M metagenome (GOLD analysis project Ga0310690, IMG submission 207661) | Bovine rumen microbial communities from tropical cattle in Woodstock, Queensland, Australia - Gonzalo_04 (v2) (version 2) | ecosystem: Host-associated > Mammals > Digestive system >... | reverse complement strand
TTTACTTTTGTCTGTTAACTGAATGGTCGCAATTTGTTCTTTTTCGCGAATTTGCTGCAAAGATAAGGCACTTCCAATAGAAAAGCAAAAAAATAAAGAAAAAAATCGCGCGCCCGTTCCTTATTTTATTAATAGTACCAACTAGCCAGCTACTTCCTTTAATAGCAGACTTTGCGGACTGAGCCGTCGGAATAGCGTATGAGACAGAGCTCACCCTTACGAGGAACGTCGACACGGCGACCTGTGGGGGAGTAAAAGGCTGATGGAACAGGCTTTCCCATGGAGACGGAAACCGGCCTAGCAATGTCGGCGAGGTCATCCAAATAGCTGAAGTTGTTGGCAATGATTGTCTTCACCAGTTCCTTGCCTCGCACATGATAATCATCCGAATCATCGATTCCTGCATAGTCCATCATTACCACTCCCGTAGGGCCGGGATTATCTTTCAGGAAATCAAGAATAGCGACATGGGTCTGAGAGGCATTGTCGCGATAACCCTCACTAAGCGACACGTTTGTGCCGAAAAGGTTGGTAACTTTTGAATAGGCCGAAGAGAAGTTGAATACCCAGCGGATGGCAGCCAGGGAAGTCGTCTTGTGCGACGTGCTGAACTGCATCAAGCGGATCATGCCGTTTATTTTGTTCTCCATCGCTCCGCTGTCCCACGTCTCGGGATAGTCTTGCACATAGAGTGAGGCTGTCGCCCCAGAAGGGCCGGTGATGGTTCCCTGTGTCATTTTCTGCCAAGCGGCATCGTGGGTCCAGTTGCGGAAGAATCCACCGACGGGCGAAGAAGCATACACATCACGACTAAGCAACAGCATCTTGCCACGCATGTCGGCAACGGTAAGGGCCTTACGGAATGGGACGAAATAGTCTTTCAAATCATTTCGATTCAGCAGATTGAGCAACTGCTGGTTATAGGTGCCCTCTACCTGGTCACCATCTGTCTCGTGCAACAGGTGAATGACAACGAATTCCGAAGGATTTGCTCTCAACGAATCGCGCAACAGACAAAGAGCCTTATCAAAGTGGACGCCAGTAGGAACGATGCCGTGATTGATGTTCAGATAACCGTCGCGCGTACAGGGCCGAAGGTCGAAAGCCCGCACGCCAACGCTCCATAGTTCGGCAAGGTTAAGCTCCTGCGTCCGAGCAAAGCTGTCGCCCAGCGTCTCGTACCCCTTTTCCCATCCGCTGCCCGTTGCGGCATCGTGAGCTCCTGGGATGGAGACCACAGCCACATACGTTTCATCCGGCAGACGGCTCATCCAGTTCTCCGCAAAGCCCTTGGGAGTCGCAAAGAAAATGAACAGCAAAAAGGTGTAGGACAATCGTTTCATGCAAAAGAATCAGCGGAGTGGGTTCTTGTCGGACTGATACCAGGCAATGAAACGGGTGATGCCCTCGTGGAGGGTAATGGAAGGTTTGTAGCCGACCTCGGTCTCGAGTTTCGTGGTGTCGGCATAAGTCTGATAGACATCGCCAGCCTGCATGGGAAGGAACTCCTTCTTGGCCTCGACGCCGAGAGCCTGCTCGATTTCCTGAATGAAGTCCATCAGGCGGACGGGATTGGAACAGCCGATGTTATAGACCTTGGCCGGCACTTCATTGGGACATTCGGAAGCGACAGGCACACGGTCGATAACGCCAATAGTACCGTTCACAATGTCATCGATATACGTGAAATCCCGGCTGAGATTGCCGTGATTAAATACCTTGATTGGCTCGCCGTGACTGATGGCACGGGCAAAAAGCATCGGGGCCATATCAGGCCGTCCCCAAGGACCATAAACGGTGAAGAAGCGCAGGCCAGTAGTAGGCAGGCCGTAGAGTTTGCTGTAGGCGTGGGCCATCCCTTCATTTGCTTTCTTCGTGGCCGCATAGAGACTGACGGGGGTATCTACCTTGTCATCCTCGCTGAAGGGCACCTTGCTGGTCATTCCATAGACGGAACTGGAGGAGGCATAGACGAGATACTGCACGCCATGATGACGGCAGCACTCGAGGATGTTGAGAAAGCCCACGAGATTGCTGTCGAGATAGGCATAGGGATTGGTGATGCTGTAACGGACCCCAGCCTGGGCGGCAAGATTGACCACCTTGTCAAAATGTTCGTCGGCAAAAAGACGGTTCAATCCTTCACGGTCGGTGAGATCCATCCGCACAAAGCGGAAGTCACGCCCGAACTCGTCAAGACGCCCCTGCTTGAGGCGAATATCGTAATAATCGTTGATATTGTCGATGCCGACAACTTCGTCGCCACGCTGTGCCAACAGATAGGCGAGTTTCGAACCAATGAATCCGGCTGCGCCGGTAACAAGAATCTTCATATTCTGGATTTATGGGTTTATTTTTCCGCAAAGATACACATAAAAATGAAGAATCAGCACGAAAAACGAAAAATAATAAGGAATAAGACGTGGAGTTTGGAAAAAAAGCACTATTTTTGCGCCAATTTATGTACAATTCAATTCAACAAACCAAAGAAAATATGAAAAAACTGATTGCCTTGGCAGCCGTTGCCCTGCTGCTGCCGACCATTTCCTTCGCTCAGGATGAGAAGAAGGACGAGAACAAGAACCCGTTTACCCCTGTGGTTGAGAACGCCGTCACCTCCATCAAGGACCAGCATCGTAGCGGTACCTGCTGGGCATATAGCTCGCTTGGCTTCTTCGAGAGCGAACTGCTGCGAATGGGAAAGGGTGAATTTGACCTCTGCGAGTCGTTCCTCGCTTACAACACCTATCTGGATCGTGCCGACAAGGCCGTCCGCACCCACGGCGACATCAGCTTCTCGGAAGGCGGCTCGTTCTACGATGCGGTCTATTGCCTGAAGCATTACGGCATCATCCCCGAGGGTATCATGCCCTACCCCGTCACGCTCTATGGCGACTCGCTCTTCAACTTCACTCAGCTGCAGAAGGTGGCCGGTGCCGTTGTCAAGGTCATCGCCTCAGAGGGCATCAAGAACCCCAATCCCGTCTGGAAAGAGGATCTTAAGAGCATCTACGCCCACTACTTCGGCGAAATGCCCGAGTCATTCGAATACAAAGGCAAGACCTACACCCCGAAGAGCTTCGTGCAGTATCTCGGCATCAATCCCGACGACTACGTGAGCCTTACCTCGTTCAACCATCAACCGTTCTACGAGCAGTTCGTCATTGAGGTTCAGGACAACTGGCGCTGGGGCCTCTCGTACAACCTGCCTCTTGACGAGTTTATGGAGACGATGGACTATGCCATCCGCAACGGCTATACCTTCGCCTGGGGTGCCGACGTAAGCGAGAGAGGTTTTGACAGCAAAACGGCCACCGTCACTGTGCCCGACACCAAGATTGAGAGCAAGGAGGGTAGCGACGCCGTTCGCTGGACTGGCGACAACGGCAAGGGTGAGCCTCAGAAGAAAGCGGTCAAAGAACTTGAGATCACTCAGGAACTCCGTCAGAAGGGCTACGACAATTGGGAAACCACCGACGATCACGGCATGATTATCTACGGCATCGCCAAGGACGAGGATGGCAAAGAGTGGTATATGATGAAGAACTCATGGGGTCCGCGTGGTCCTCACGATGGCTTCTGGTACGTCTCCAAGCCTTTCGTGGCCTACAAGACCATCAACATCCTTCTCCACAAGGACGCTGTTCCCAAAGACATCAAGCGCAAACTGGGAATCAAGTAATCTGTTCGTCAGAAGTTTCGATAGGGCTGGCCTCCTCGTTGGATGCCAGCCCTATTCGTTTACAGCTTGCTCTTCGACGTAAGTATTTGTCCGTAAGGAGCGGACTCATTGTCCGTGACGAACGGACTCCAAGTCCGTAGGGAACGGACTATCGATTCATCCAAATCGCACAAAAGAAAAAAAAGCCGGCAAAAGGATTTTTGCCAGCACTCCGTAAATACGGGGATAGTAACTTCTTTGATTTACGGTAGAGGGGAGAATTACTTCAGGGAATAAACCACGTCTTCCTCCGTTTCAGCAGCATTGAGCTTGCCTTCGCGCAGAAGCCAGCCGAGACCCATGAAGAGCTCTTCGTTCTTCTTAATCTTCGTAGCCTTCTTCAGGTCTTTCAGATTCATTGCATTCTCGTTGAGGGCATTCCAAATGAGGCCTGCGAACTCACCAACTTTCGTTTCTAACATAACTGTTTTCCTTTGTTTAGTTAATAAATTGCCACCCTTTATGCGATGGCGTTACCTAAAAACGCTGCAAAGTTACTGCGTTTTTATGTTATAAAACATATTTTTGGCGTTTTTTTTGTTAAAAAATGCTTTTTCGCGTCCTCACGATAGTTTGAAGCGGTGTCGGCGAGCCTCGTCGAGCGAGAGTAAATCCTGCTGACGGGAATCAAACTGCCTGCGAAGCTCGGACTGATGCTCTCGGAGATCATTGACAAAGTTATCGTAGGTCGACGGACTGAGCAGTTGCGAAGCAATACGTGAGTTCTGGGAAGCATCCTTGACATGAACGACCGGCGCATCATAGACAGGTGCAATCTTCAGCGCTGTATGCATGTCGCTGGTGGTTGCTCCGCCAATCATCAAGGGAATATGCAAGCCTGCGGCCTGAAGTTGCTCGGCGACTGTGACCATCTCGTCCAACGAGGGAGTGATAAGACCTGACAGACCAATGATGTCAGGACGGCATTCCAATGCCTTATGGACAATATCCTCGGCAGGAACCATCACGCCCAAATCGATGATGGAATATCCGTTACAGGACATCACCACACTGACGATATTCTTGCCAATATCGTGCACATCGCCCTTCACCGTTGCCAGCAGGACACGCTTTTCCCGTTTCCTCCGTCCAGAACATTCAGGACAGGAACAGCCAATGACATGAGGTATTCGCAGGGAATCGATGGCAGGCTGAAGAATACGGACAGCCTCTTTCATCGTTCGGGCAGCCTTCACCACCTGAGGCAGAAACATCTTGCCTTCGCCAAACAACTCACCGACCTTGTTCATGCCGTCCATCAGAGGACCTTCGATGATAGCCACTGGCGTGGGGTAGGTAGTCAAAGCCTCAGCAAGGTCCTGCTCCAAATGGGAGGAATCGCCCTGCAAGAGAGCCTGTTGCAAGCGGTCAACAAGAGAGGGTTTGGGGTTGGCGGTTAAGGGTGAGGAGTTCGTGTCGGTTCCTGCTCTCACCTCTGAACTCTCTTCTTTAGCTTCACTATTCAGATACGCCGTCAGCCGTTCTGTCGCATCGGAGCGACGGGCAAGGATGAGGTCTTCTATCAATTCCAGTTCCTCATGAGGGATGTCAGCATAAGTCACCGATGCGGACGGATTGACAATAGCCATATCCATTCCTGCCTTGACGGCATGAAAGAGGAAAACGGCATGCATAGCCTCACGGAGGCGATTATTTCCTCGGAAGGCAAAGGAGAGATTGCTGACGCCGCCGCTGACATGAGTCCCAGGAAGATGTTCACGAATCCAATGGGCAGCCCGGATGAAGTCAATGGCATAGGCATCGTGCTCGGCTATTCCCGTGCCGATAGCCAGAATATTGGGGTCGAAGATGATGTCTGAAGGGTTCATCCCGACGTTGTCCGTAAGCAGGCGGTAGGCACGCTCGCAGACGCTGATTTTCCTCTCGAAGGTAGTAGCCTGTCCCTGTTCGTCAAAGGCCATTACCACCACAGCGGCTCCTAACCGACGCAGCTCGCGTGCGTGACGAAGGAAAGGCTCCTCGCCCTCTTTCAATGAGATGGAATTGACCACCGCTTTGCCTTGAATACACTTCAACGCAGCAGCAATGACCTCCCAGTGGGAAGAGTCTATCATAAAAGGTACGCGCGCGATGTCGGGCTCGGAAGCCAGGAGCCGGAGGAAATGCTCCATCTCGGCACGGGTGTCGAGAAGGCCGTCGTCCATATTGATATCCAGCATCAATGCCCCGTCATCCACCTGACGACGGGCAATCGCTATCGCCTCCCCATAATTATGCTCGGAGATCAGGCGCAGGAATTTGCGCGAGCCAGCCACATTGCACCGTTCGCCGACATTGACGAACGAACTGCCCTCCCCTACTCCCTCTAAAGGACGCAAAGGCTCCAATCCCGAAAGGAATAAGCCATCCTGCTTATGAGCAGCAGGAACGTGCGGACGGGCGTTCGCCAGCCGAGGAGCCAGAGCGGCGATAAAGTCATCGGTCGTTCCGCAGCACCCTCCGACGATATTCACCAACCCCTCGTCCAGAAAAGCAGACGTGGTAGAAGCCCATTCCTCAGGCGTAGTATCATACGCGCCCAGGGCATTGGGCAGGCCGGCATTCGGATAGCAGGAGATATAATAAGGTGCTTTGGCAGCCAACTCCCGCAAATAGGGTTTCATCTGAGCCGGACCGAACGAGCAGTTCAAGCCGACAGAAAAGACATCATACGTGCTGACAGAGGCAAGGAAAGCCTCCAGCGTCTGCCCCGAAAGCGTCCGCCCGGCATTATCGCTGATGGTGACCGAGAGCATGACGGGAACCGTGCGGCCTACTCGCTGCATCGCCGACTGAGCGGCAAAGAGCGCAGCCTTGGCATTAAGCGTATCGAAAATCGTCTCGATAAGCAAAGCATCCACACCTCCGGCCAACAGCACTTCCATCTGTTCGGCATAGGCATCAGCCAACTCGTCGAACGAAATCGCACGGAAAGAGGGGTCGTTGACATCGGGGCTCATGGAGAGCGTCTTGCCCGTCGGGCCGACAGAACCGGCCACAAAACGGGGCTTGTCTTCCGTAGAGAAAGCATCCGCCATCCGACGGGCGATGGCAACAGCAGCCTGATTGATTTCGCGCACTCGGTCGGCAGCCCCGCAATCGGCCAAGGAGATCCGTTGGGAGTTGAACGTACAGGTCTCTATGATATCGGCTCCGGCACGCAGATAGCGCGCATGAATATCCTCCACAATCTCCGGATTGGTCAGCGAAAGAATATCATTATTGCCTGTAGTGAGGCCATATTGCTGCACCATCGTGCCTGTTGCTCCGTCGAGGAGCAGGACACGTTCTCGCACAAGCTGGGGGAGCGTCGTCATAAACCGATGGGATAGTATTAATGCTTGAACATGCGGTCCATTTCCCGTTTGTCCTCTTTCTCTTTGATGGATTGCCGTTTATCGAACTCCTTCTTTCCTCGTGCCAATGCAATGACGACCTTCGCCAGTCCCTTCTCATTAATAAAGAGGCGGACGGGAACGATGGTAAAGCCCGGATTCTTCTCCTGCTGCTGGAGCGAACGCAGTTCCTTCTTGGTCAGGAGCAGTTTACGCTCACGGCGGGCCTGATGATTGTTGTACGAGCCGTAGAAATACTCCGCAATGTTCATGTTCTTCACCCACAGCTCGCCTCCCACGAAGTAGCAATAGGTATCGACAAGGCTCACCTTGCCCAGACGGATGGATTTAATCTCCGTCCCAGTCAGGACGATGCCCGCCGTGTAAGTCTCAACGAACTCATAGTCGAACGAGGCTTTCTTGTTCTTTATGTTGATGGGAGAGGGTTTCTTTTCCATGAAGAGATGGGCTGCAGCTTAGCCGAAGATGAACGACAATTTATTAAAGACGAGTTGAATGAGGAACGGGATGAGCAGGATAGCGGCAGACGTGATCAGGCTGAAGGTCATGCGCCGGTCCTCGTCGATATGCATCAGCACATCAGCGCCGACCCAGACCACATACACCACATAGAACTGCAGCACCCACTTGAAAAGCACCCACTCGGGAAAGAGTCCCACCACGATGGTCAAGGCAAACAGGACGGAAAACGAGTACCCCACGAGAAGGGAGGCGTTTCTTTTGCCGTTCTCCAGCTGAAGATAACGGCCGCAGAACCAGTCGGCAACTGCGGAAGCCAGATAGAACGCAGCAATCAGTCCCAGGCAGGCAATGACAGAGTCGGCAAAAGCATTCAGGAAAGCGCCGTCGGCAAAACCGTCACGGACGAGACGGCCTATCAGGATCGCCAGCCCGCAGCAGCAGGTCAGCGGGAAGACAAACGTCATTGCCACATCCTGGCGGGGTTCCTCCTCCAGGATATCGCTCCAAGCCTGCCGGGGATTGACAATCAGTCCCCACAGCCTCAAGAACAGACGTTTGAAATCTACCTTAATCAATACGCAAATAGAAATAGTTGGTAGGAACCATCGTCTTGATGATCGTATCGGGCCAGACGTTCATGTAGTCGGCGACGACCACCACCATCACCGAGTCGCTGGTGTGATTCAGTTTGTCAATCATCGCCGCCATAACGGGCTTGGCACCCGCATCGGCTGTGGCTGTATCGCGCAGCGTGCGGAGGTCGAAGCACTGGAATTCCCCACGCAGGTTATCCCCTTTACTATACTTCGTATGCAGACTGAAGCTGAGCGTATCGTTGCTGACGCCTTCAGGAACCAGCAGATACTCGCCGACCCTGTCCGCCCCGACCTTATCCGTCTTAATCTGGGGAATGATGTTCAGATAGCCGCGGCTGACCCAGGCATACGGATAGGTCCATCCACTTTCAACCTCGAAGTTGGAAAAGCCATAAACAGGGCCGAACGACTCGTCGATAACCACATCCTTGTTGCAGACGGGCGTGACCTCGAGGGGCGCAGAGCCGTTGCCGAGCGTGTAATCGACTGCATAATCGGCAGCCGTCACCGTACCGACGATCAAGGCACGGGGAGCATCCGTCAACTCATACTTCTCCAAATCGGAATTCTTCTGGATATTGGTGAACTGAAACTGCTGATTCGTAAGGTCTGCATAGAAGACCGGAGGTTCAACGGAATGGTCGATGGTCACCAGGCGGACAAAGGTGCTGGTGTAGGAATAGCCCGGCGTGTCGGGCAGACAGGACGTCAGCACCAGGGCCACAAGGGCAAGAAGACAAAAAACAATCTTTTTCATACGCTAATCAGTTAAGAATTGATTAAGATGTTCATCCACATAGTAGGCGACAGCCTTCGTGATATCCTCTTCGTTCTCCACGTACCAGTCTTCGATGTCGTCGAACTGAGGGAACTGTTCATACATGGCCATGAATTCGTCATCCGAGCGTTCGCGGGTCAGTTCCGCCTTGTTCGCATCGTAGACCTTCTTGGCCTTGTAGACGGCTTTCGAAAAGTCGTGCAGCCCCATAAGGCGCATGGCCTTGGCGAAGGGATTGTCAAAGATGTAGGGTCCGTAGCCGTTCTGGATCAGTTGGCAGAAGCCTCCGTCCATCACCTCTTCCTGGAAGAAGCGGTAGCCGAGGAGCGTATGCTGCCAGCCGTTCAGGCGGGCCATTCCTTCAGGCGTAAGCTCGCCGCCCAACGCCTCAAGATAGGCATCGGTGATAACCTTCAGGAAGGCATCCATACCCTCCGCTGCGGCCTGCCGGAATGATTCATCGCTAATCTGGACTGTCATACTCTATGCTTTTGAATCGGCAAAGGTAGTGCAAGCCGAGAGGAAAAGCAAGAAAAAAAACATTTTTTTTGATTTTCCCGAGGCGAAGCCTACCTAAAAGCTCCCGAAGGGAGATTAAAGGTAGGGTAATTTAGTAGCAAAAGCTCCCGAAGGGAGATTAAAGGTAATGATTTTGGTATCTAAAAGCTCCCAAAGGGAGATTAAAGAACTTCTTTCACTCGTTGATGGTGACTTCGCGAAGGTTCTCCAGTCGGGCGCGGAGACGGGGCATGAGCGAGGCGCGCTGGGCGAGCGTCATGGTGCAGAGATTATCGAACGTCTGGTCGAGGACTGTGGGAGCCTCTTCCTTGACGATGCGCATGACGTCGTTCATCAGCAGATAGTCGAACGAGATGCGAAGCGTTTCGTCCACCGTCTTCTCCACCACCTCGGCGGCGGCGATGGCTTCGGCGGCGGCGGCCTTGTAGGCTTGGATGAGCCCCGAGGTGCCGAGCTTGATGCCGCCGAAATAGCGGACGACGGCGATGACGATGTCCGTCAGCTCGTTGGAGTTGATCTGTCCGAGGATGGGCTTGCCGGCGGTGCCCGAGGGCTCACCGTTGTCGTTGGCACGGAACACGTCGCGGGCAGCGCCCAGCATGTACGCGTAGCAGACGTGGCGGGCGTCGTAGTATTTTTTCTGCACCTCCGCGACGAAAGCCATCGCCTCGTCGGCCGTCCGCACGGGGGCAGCAAACGCAAGGAACTTACTGCGCAGTTGGGAGTAAGTTCCTTGCGAACGGGCCGCTATGGTCTTGAATGTGTCCAATTAGGATAATTTGTGAATCACCAGTCCTGAGCGGAGCTTGGGTTCGAACCACGTGGTCTTCGGGGGCATGATGTTCCCCGTGTCGGCGATGGTCATGAGCTGCTTCATGGTGACGGGATAGAGGGCGATGGCCACCTTCATCTCGCCGCTGTCGACGCGGCGTTTCAGTTCGCCGAGGCCGCGGATGCCGCCCACGAAGTCGATGCGCTTGTCCTTGCGGAGGTCGCCGATGCCGAGCAGCTTGTGCAGGATCAGGTCGCTGCAGATGGAGACGTCGAGCACGCCGATGGGATCGTTGTCGTCGTACGTACCCGGGCGGGCCGTCAGGCTGTACCACTCGCCTTCGAGATAGAGGCTGAAGTTATGCAGGGCGACGGGCTTGTAGATCTCTGCACCCTTCTTCTCGACCACGAAGTCCTCGCCGACCTTCTCCAGGAACTGGGCGGGCGTGAGGCCGTTCAGGTCGCGCACGACGCGGTTGTAGTCGAAGATGGAGAGCTGTCCGGCAGGGAAGCAGACGGCCATGAAGTAGTTGTACTCCTCGTCGCCGCGGTGATGGGGATTCTGCTGGGCCTTCTCGGCGCACACGCGGGCGGCGGCAGCCGAGCGGTGATGACCGTCGGCAATGTAGAGCGACGGCATCTTCGCAAACTCCTCGGTGACGGTGCGGATGTCGTCGTCGTTGTCGATAATCCAGAACTTGTGTCCGAATCCGTCAATGGGCGCGATGAAGTCGTACTCCGGCTTCGTGACGGCGTAGCGGCGGATAAGGGCATCGAGCACGGCATTGTCGGGGAAGGCGAAGAAGACGGGCTCGACGTTGGCGTTGTTCACGCGGACGTGCTTCATGCGGTCCTCCTCCTTGTCGGCGCGGGTAAGTTCGTGCTTCTTGATGACGCCGTTCATGTAGTCATCGACATAGGCGCAGACCACCAGGCCGTACTGCGTGTGGCTGCCCATCGTCTGGGCATACAGGTAGTAGCACTCCTTCTTGTCCTGCACGAGCCAGCCGTTGTCCTGGAACTTCTTGAAGTTCTCGGCAGCCTTCGGATAGACGCAGGGGTCGTGTTCGTCGGTGCCGACGGGGAAGTCGATCTCGGGACGGATGATGTGGTAGAGGCTCATGGGATTGCCCTCGGCCTCGGCGCGAGCCTCGTCGCTGTTCAGCACGTCGTACGGACGGCTCTCGACCTTCTCGACCAGGTCCTTGGGCGGACGGATGCCGCGGAAGGGTTTTATCTTTGCCATATACCTTATTTATTTACCTGGAACTTGCGGATGCCTTCCTTGAAGAAGCCCACGATCTGGTGGGCGGCGGCGATACCGGCATTGATATTGGCCTCGGCTGTCTGGGCGCCCATCTTCTTCGGGGTGGAGAAGTAGCGTCCGGTGAAGAGCTCGGTCATCTTGTCGTTCGAGGCGGGCATGATGTCGGTGACATACTTGAAGTCGAGGCGCTGCTGCATGAACTCAATCAGCTCGTCCTCGTTGATGACCTCCTTGCGGGCGGTGTTGACGAGGACGCCTCCCTTCGGCATGCGGCTCAGCAGGGCGGCGTTGATGCTTCCCTTCGTCTCCGGCGTGGCGGGGATGTGGAGCGATACGATGTCGTTCTCGGTGTAGAGTTCCTCGGCGCTGTGCACGGGGCGCACGCCATCGGCCTCCATGACGCTGTCGGGGCAGTAGGCGTCGTAGGCCGAGATCTCCATGCCGAAGCCCTTGGCGATGCGGGCGACATTGCGGCCCACGTTGCCGTAGGCGTGGATGCCCAGGCGCTTGCCCTTCAGCTCCGTGCCCGAGGTGCCGTTGTAGAAGTTACGGACGGCCATCACCATCAGGCCGAGTGCCAGCTCGGCGACGGCGTTGCTGTTCTGTCCCGGGGTGTTCATGACGCAGACGCCATGGGCGGTGGCGGCGGCCAGATCGACATTGTCGAAACCCGCACCGGCGCGGACCACGATCTTCAGCTGCGGAGCAGCATCGAAGATGTCGGCGTCGATGACGTCGCTGCGGATGATGAGTGCGTCGGCGTCAGCCACGGCAGCGGCCAGCTTGGCGCGGTCGCCGTATTTCTCGAGCAGGGCCATCTCATAGCCTGCCTCGACAATCACTTTGCGGATGCCGTCCACGGCGACTTTGGCGAACGGCTTATCAGTTGCAACCAGTACTTTCATTGTTGATATAGTTTATTCCGGCCTCGGCCGGGGTTTATGGGTTTAACGGTTTACGCGTGCTGTTTCTCGAATTCGTGCATGCAGTCGACGAGTGCCTGGACGCTCTCGAGGGGCAGTGCGTTGTAGCAGCTGGCACGGAAGCCGCCCACGCTGCGGTGGCCCTTGACGCCGACCATGCCGCGCTCGGTGGCGAACTTCTGGAACTCGGGCTCGAGGTCCTTGTACTCGTCCTTCATGACGAAGCAGATGTTCATTCTCGAGCGGTCGTCGGGATTGGCGATGGTGGGACGGAAGATGGGGCTCTCGTCGATGGCCTTGTAGAGCAGGTCGGCGCGTTCCTTGGCACGGCGCTCCATCTCGGCAATGCCGCCGCACTTCTTAATCCAGCGCAGCGTCAGCATGGCGCTGTAGATGGGCAGCACGGGCGGGGTGTTGAACATCGAGCCGCCCTCGATGTGGGTACGGTAGTCGAGCATCGTGGGAATCGTGCGCTCCACCTTGCCGAGGGCGTCGTTGCGGACCACGACGAAGGTCACGCCCGCGGGGGCGAGGTTCTTCTGCGCACCGCCGTAGATGCAGATGTATTTCTCCACCTCCACGGGATGCGAGAAGATGTCGCTCGACATGTCGCAGATGATGGGCACGGGGCTCTTCGGCGTCTCGCGGATCTCGGTGCCGTAGATGGTGTTGTTCGATGTGTAGTGGAAGTAATCGACATCCGTGGGGATGGTGTAGCCCTTCGGGATGTAGTTGTACGTGGTGTCGGCCGACGAGGCTACCTCGACGACTTCGCCGAACAGCTTGGCTTCCTTGATGGCCTTCTTCGACCATACGCCGGTGTTCAGGTAGGCGGCACGTTTGTTCAGGAAGTTCATCGGGGCCATGCAGAACTCAAGGCTCGCACCGCCGCCGAGGAACAGCACGCTGTACCCCTCGGGAACGCCGAGGATTTCCTTGAACAGCGCTTCGGCCTCGTCGATGACGGCCTGGAAGTCTTTATGACGGTGGCTGATTTCGAGGATGGAAAGGCCTGAGCCGTTGAAGTCGAGGATACCCTGAGCGGTCTGCTCAATCACCTCGCGGGGCAGGATGCTGGGTCCCGCATTGAAATTGTGTTTCTTCATATTTGTTTGATTTAGTAATGGTTTATAGTATTCTTTACGTTATTTTCCTTGAATGCAGTCTGCAAAGATACGACAAGCCGAGCGATATTCAAAATAAATTCCGATTTATTTCACGATAATCTTCTTGCCATCCTTGATGTAGATGCCGGGAGATGTGGGCTCGCCGTCCAGTT